>WNGQ01007227.1_pt1 | contig 10677 bp, 9 predicted proteins | sample 5407661 | NCBI WGS metagenome assembly WNGQ01 (sample SAMN13153382, study PRJNA577476) | soil metagenome | isolation source: 60 cm soil or saprolite under Garry oak tree replicate 2 | place: USA:California | collected 2016-06-15 | reverse complement strand
TCGCCACCAGCGTGGTCGCGGCATCGGTCCTGTCGCGCGGCGGCAATGCCGCGCAGAAGCAGCAATACCTGCCTGACATCGCCGACGGCTCGCTGCTGGCGACGCTTGCGATCGACGAAGGCGCCAAGCATCGTCCACTTGAGACGGCGATGCGGGCCACCCGTGCCGGCAACGGCTTCAGGCTTCAGGGCGCCAAGGCGCTGGTCGTCGATGGCCACGTCGCCGATCTCATGATCGTCGCGGCGCGCAGCGGAGGTAGCGCGGGCGATCGCGACGGGCTCACGCTGTTCCTGGTCGATCCCAAGGCCAAGGGCGTTGCGATCGAGCGCACCGTGATGGTCGACGCCCACAACGCGGCGCGCATCGCGTTCGACAATTTCGAGATCGATGCCGATTCCGTGCTCGGCGAGGTCGACCAGGGGCATGCGCTCCTGGAGGGCGTGCTCGATATCGGCCGCGGCGCGGTCGCCGCCGAACTGGTCGGCTTGAGCGAAGAGGTGTTCGGCCGCACCGTGTCGTATCTCAGGGAGCGCAAGCAGTTCGGCAAGGCGATCGGCGAGTTCCAGGCGCTGCAGCATCGCGCCGCGCAGCTCTATATCGACATCGAGATCACCCGCGCCGCCGTGCTGAAGGCGCTGCAGGCGCTCGATGCCGATGTCGCGAAGGCGACCGCGGCGGTTGCCGTCGCCAAGGCGCGGGCCGGCACCACCGCGACCCTGGCGGTGCAGGAAGGCGTGCAGATGCATGGCGGCATGGGCATGACCGACCAGTTCGACATCGGCTTCTTCATGAAGCGCGCACGGGTCTGCCAGGAGCTGTTTGGGGACGCCAATTTCCACGCCGATCGATTGGCACGGATGAAGAATTATTGAGCGAGGCCGTCCCAAACAACGACAGTCGTCATCACCCGCGAAAGCGGGTGATCCAGTTATCGCAGCTGGTGGTTACTGGATCGCCCGATCAAGCCGGGCGATGACGGCAGAACGAGCGGCTTGGCCGGCCATCACCGGATCGGCGGGGCGTACTGGATGCCGCCGGCGCTCCAGAGCTGGTTGAGCCCGCGTGGGATCTTCAATTTCGATTCGGCGCCGACGTTGCGTTCGTAGACCTCGCCGTAATTGCCGACATGGCGGATGATGCGCACGGCCCAGTCCTTGGTCAGCCCGAGATCCTCGCCATAGGTGCCTTCGGTGCCGACCAGCCGCATCACCTCGGGCTTCTTCGACTTCAGTGCCTCGTCGATGTTCTTCGACGTGACGCCGAGCTCCTCCGCGTCGATCATCGCGTAGAGCGTCCACTTCACGATCATCATCCAGTCGTCGTCGCGCTGGCGCACCACCGGCGCCAGCGGCTCCTTGGAAATGACGTCGGGCAGGATGACGTGATCGTTCGGCTTGCCGAGGCCGAGCCGCAGCGCGTAGAGCTGCGAGACGTCGGCGGTGAAGGTGTCGCACTGGCCGGTTTCGTAGGCTTTCACCACCTCATCCAGCTTGGCGAATTTCTTCTCCTCGTATTTCATGTTGTTGGCGCGGAAATAGTCGGCGAGGTTGAGCTCGGTCGTCGTCGCGCCCTGCACGCAGACCTTGCTGCCGTTGAGGTCGAGCGCGGACTCGATTTTGCGCGCGCGCGGCAGCATGAAGCCCTGCCCGTCGTAATAGGCGACCGCCGGGAAATAGAGATCGTAGTTCTCCTCGCGCGACATGCTCCAGGTCGAGTTGCGCGAGAGGATGTCCACCTTGCGGCTCTGCAGTTCCTTGAAGCGCTCGTTGGCGTCGAGCGGAATGAACCTCGCCTTGGTCGGATCATCGAAGATGGCGGCGGCGACCGCGCGACAGAAGTCGACGTCGAAGCCGGTCCAGTTGTTGCCCTTGTCGTCGGGGATCGAAAAGCCGGGCAGGCCGGCATTGACGCCGCACAGCACCTCGCCGCGCCGGACCGTCCGTTTCAGGGTGCGCGTGTCATAGAATTCATAGATGATGGCGACGGCCGCGACCAGGACGGCGACTGCGAGCCCGATCAGAAGGCCGCCTCGAAATGTGCGCATGATATGTCTCTCGCCAATATCAGGGGAAAAATGACGTCGAAAAAAATCGACCGACGCGGTGATGTTATAGTTCTGGCTTCTGCCGCACGACCACCTTGGTGCCGACGGGAACGCGTTCGTAGAGATCGGAGACGTCGGCATTGACCAGGCGGAAGCAGCCGGAGGAGACCTTGGTGCCGATCGTATCCGGCCGGTTGGTGCCGTGGATGCGGTAGACGGTGGCCCCGAGATACATCGCGCGCGCGCCGAGCGGGTTACCCGGGCCGCCCGCCATGAAGCGCGGCAGATAGGGCTGACGCGCGATCATCTCCGGCGGCGGCGTCCAGTCCGGCCATTCGGCTTTCTTCGAAATGTTCAGCAGTCCCTGCCACTGGAATCCGTCGCGGCCGACGCCGATGCCGTAGCGGATCGCCCGCCCGCCGGGCTGGATCAGATAGAGGTGGCGCTCCGCGGTGGCGATGATGATGGTGCCGGGGGCTTCCGTGGTCCGGTACAGAACCACCTGCTTCTGCCATTCCGGATCGAGTTCGATGGAGTCGTCGGGAATGAGGCCCGGCTGGTCGGTGTCGGGCTGCTGCGCGTGGGTTTGTGATGCCGACACCATCAAACCGACAACGGCCGTCAACATCCAGATCAGGTGACGGAATGTCGTCATGCAAGCTCTCCTCGCTGGTCCCGCCAGTCTTGCCAAATCATTTTGCCCATCAAGTCTCCATCAAATCTCAGGGACGGCTTGATGGCAAGGTCATGGCGGCCCAGTGTCTAGACCCCTGGAATCCTGGAATTTCAGCACCGCGGCCGGCGCGTTCATGTCATTTCGGCGACAGCCAGAGCTTGAGTGCGAACGACAGCAGCGCAACGCTGCAGACGCCTGCGAGCCAGAGTGCGGCGAACCACAACAGGCGTTGCGACAAGGGCCGCGGCTTTGGTTCGAGCCGGCTCAATGATAGCCGCTCCCGGCCTTCACCTTGCCGCGGAACACCCAATAGGCCCAGGCGGTGTAACCGAGGATCAGCGGAATCAGCACGGAAACGCCGACCAGCATGAAGATCTGGCTGCTCGCAGGCGAGGCGGCCTGCCAGATCGTAATGCTCTGCGGCACGATATAGGGATACATGCTGACGCCGAGGCCCGCATAAGAGAGTGCAAACAGGATCAGCGACAGGAAGAATGGCCGCGAGTCCTGCTTGGCGGCGAGGCTGCGCAGCAGCAGGATCGTCACGGCGGCCACTGCGATCGGCACCGGCGCCGTCAGGATGACGTTGGGCCAGGCAAACCAGCGCGCTTCGTACTGCTTATGCAGGAATGGCGTGGCGATGCTGACCGCGCCGATCACCCCCAGCATCGCGAACAGCAGATACCAGGAGAGGTGATAGGCCTTGTCGCGCAGTTCGCCCTCGGTCTTGAGCACCAGCCATGTCGCGCCCAGCAGGGCATAGCCGACCGCGAGCGCGAGCCCGGTCAGGATCGAAAACGGCGTCAGCCAGTCCCACCAGCCGCCGGCATAATGCCGTCCCTCGACATGCACGCCCTGCAGGATCGCGCCGAGCGCGATGCCCTGCGCCAGCGTCGCCAAGATCGATCCACCGGCAAACGCGATATCCCAGCGATTTTGCTGTTGCCGGGTGGTGCGCCAGCGGAACTCGAAGGCGACGCCGCGGAAGACCAGGCCGACCAGCATGGCGATGATCGGCGTATAGAGCGCGGGCATCAGCACGGCATAGGCCAGCGGAAATGCCGCCATCAGTCCGCCGCCGCCGAGCACCAGCCAGGTCTCGTTGCCGTCCCAGACCGGCGCGACGCTGTTCATGATCACGTCGCGATCGCCCTTGGCCGGAAACAGCGGAAACAGGATGCCGAGCCCGAGATCGAATCCGTCCATCACCACATAGACGAACACCGCGAACGCGATGATGAAGGCCCAGATGATGGGAAGGTCGATACTGCCGATCATGGCACGGCCCCTTGCGCGGCGACGCCGGCCGCGGGCGTAATGCCGGCGTGGGCAGCCATGTCGCCGCTCGGTCCCTGTTCACCGGGATGCGGCGGCTGCGCCATCAGGCGGAACAGGTAGGTGAGGCCTGCCGCATAGACGATGAAATAGACGACGACGAAGGCGATCAGCGACGACCCGACCGCGGGTGCGGCCAGCGGCGATGCGGCCTGCGCGGTGCGCAGCAGGCCATAGACCAGAAAGGGCTGGCGTCCCACCTCGGTCGTGAACCAGCCCGCCAGCACGGCGATGAAGCCTGCGGGCGCCATCGCCATCGCCAACATGTGCAACAGCCGGCTTTCATACAGCGTGCCGCGCCATCGCATCCACAGGCTGAGCAGGCCGAGCCCCAGCATCAGAAAACCCATTCCGACCATGATGCGAAACGACCAGAAGATGATCGGCACCGGCGGCCAGTTGTCGCGCGGCACGGTGTCGAGGCCGGCCAACGGCGCATCCAGCGAATGCTTGAGGATGAGCGAGGACAGTCTCGGCACCTCGATCGCGTAGTCGACCTTGCCCGCAGCCTGGTTCGGCAGACCGAACAACACCAGCGGCGCGCCGTCGGGATGGCTGGTGAAATGGCCTTCCATCGCCATCACCTTCGCCGGCTGATGCTCGAGCGTGTTGAGGCCGTGCTGGTCGCCGGCCAGGATCTGGACCGGAGCCACCAGCGTCGCCATCCACATCGCCATCGAGAACATCACCCGCGCGCCGGCAACATGTCGGTCGCGCAAGAGGTGATAGGCGCCGACGCCGCCGACCACGAAGGCCGTGGTCAGATAGGCGGCCAGCACCATGTGGACGAGGCGATAGGGGAACGATGGATTGAAGATCACATCGAACCAGTCCGCCGGGACGAATTGACCGTCGGCATTGAGGGCGTAGCCGGTCGGCGTCTGCATCCAGGAATTGGCGGACAGAATCCAGAACGCCGAAATCAGCGTGCCGGTCGCCACCATCAGGGTGGCGAGGAAATGCAGCCTGTGCCCCACCCGCTCCAGCCCGAACAGCATGACGCCGAGGAACCCGGCCTCGAGGAAGAATGCCGTCAAGACCTCATAGGCCATCAAGGGACCGAGCACCGGACCGGTCCGGTCCGCGAACACCGACCAGTTGGTGCCGAACTGGTAGGACATCACGATGCCGGAGACCACGCCCATGCCGAAGGCGACGGCGAAGATTTTCAGCCAGTATTTGAACAGATCGAGGAAGACGTCGCGGCCGGTCCACAGCCAGAGCGCCTCCAGCACCGCGAGATAGCTTGCAAGTCCGATCGAGAAGGCGGGAAACACGATGTGAAACGACATCGTGAACGCGAATTGCGCCCGCGCCAACTCCACGGCACCGAAGCCATCGAACATTGCAAACTCCCGGCGTCATTCGCTGCGGATCGGCGTTCGCCAGCAAACATCAAATCAGGTCTAATGCAAGTCTCATAAAAGCGGTCGTCGTGCCGTTTTCAAGAGACGGGATCGCAGGCCCGATCGGGCGTTGCCCGTTGTGCTCAAGCCGAATCATGCCGCGATCGGATCTTCAATCGTCGGATGATTTCGGCGCGCACGGCGTTGGCATGGTCTTCGCCGGCGATGTCGGGGCTGCGGAACCTCTCGCCAGTGCGCAGGCCGATCGTGATCGCGTGCCGGTCGCCCTTGGAATTGCCTCTCTCGAGATCGATCGATGCGACGTCGCCACTCTTGATGGTGTCGGCACGGTGCCGGCCGTTCAATGCGATGCGCTCGACGCGGACCTCGCCATGGCGGATCATCCAGCACATGCCGGCCAGCCGCTGGCCGTATTTGTAGAACCCAAGCGCCACGATCAGGCCGAGCGACCCGAGCACGATCGCGGGCGCGGAGAACGCGTCACCCTGCCAGAACGCCGCCGCGAACAGAAGGCCGCACACGACGGCCACCACCGCAACAACAAGCAGGACCAGTCGGCCTCGCTCGGGCCTGACCGGCTTGCCGAGACGCATCTCGGCGTTGGTGGCCTCGAGCGGATTGTCGACCGGTGCGATCTCTGGCAGGCCGAGCAGGCGGGTGACCGTAGCGCTGGTCGCGTTGACGCGCGTGACGTCGGGCAGCGGCGGCGAGATCAAGAGGTCGCCCGATGCAAGCCGGCATGCAAGGGTGAAGCTGAAGGGCGTGGCGATACTGCCCCTGCGAACTTCCATGCGAGATAAGTCGCCGTTGCGGATGAATCTCTTCCGCACCCGGCCAAGCGGACGCTGCTCGCCGATCACGATGCCATCGCGTGTGATGATCCAGGCGACATTCTGTTCAAGGGCCGCCACGCCGAGCAGGAAGCCGCCGAGCGGCAGGGCAAAGAGGACGGTGAGGTTCGGCAGCTGATCGGCCCAGTTCCAGCCGACGAAAGCGGGGACGGCAAACAGCAGCACGAAAACGCCAAGGCTCGCCCGGATCAGCCGATCCTTGAGTGACGAGCCCTTGCGCAGCCGCACCTCGTCCTGTGTCACCGCCATGTCCATTGCAAACCGGTCAGCCGGGCGGCAACGATCACAAAGCACTCGGTCGCGTCAAGCCGCAAACCGTGCGGCGAGGCGTAGCACCAGTTGGTGGCGCCGAGGTCAGCGGCCGACATTCAATAGCCTTGCAATGATGCGGTCGATCTGGTCGCGCTGGCCTTCGCCATCGTGATGGAACACGTAGCGCGCAGGGTGGGCAAAGGCGCGCCCTTCGCGCCGTGCCCACCATTTCTCTCGCGTCAGAAAGAGTTGGTGGGCACGCCACCGGGCGCGCATTCGCGCGACGGCTGGCTTTTGCCCACCCTCACGGATGCGTTTCAGCCCATCCTACGCGCTGCCATCTTCCGGGCCTGATGCATCCGGGTGCCGCACGCTGGAGCGGGAGATGGCCGTCCAGCTGTTAACGATCTGTTAACCATCGCGGCCTAGCCTGTGGTTATGTTTCGGTTAACAGATCGCCGGGTTCGTTCCAGGAGTACGGCCGATGCCTGTTGAAATACTGACATATGCGGAGCTGGGCGCGCGCCTGGCGATCTCGGCAGCGGCCGCTCGTTCGCTTGCCAAGCGGCTTCGGTTGTCGCGCTCACTGTCGGATGATGGCAAAGCATTGGTGAGCGTGGATGTCGCGGACATACGGCATCGGCCGCAGCCACGAGCTCGTCGTGAAGCAGGCAATTTCGATCCGCTGGCGGCGAAGATCGTGGCGTTGCAGGCCGAGATCACCCGGCTCGAGGCAGCGGCGGCCGGTCATCGGGCAGATTTCGAGCGGGAGCGCGAGCGTGCCGATCGGCTGATGGTTGAGCTGCTGCAGGCCACGGCCGAGACCACGGCGGCCAGGGAAACGGCGGCGCGGCTCGAAGGCTTTCTGCGGACCAGTGGCCGAACTGGCCGTTCGATCGACAGCGACGGAACAGCAGCACGCAGACCGGGGCTTCTGGCTGCGGACCTGGTGGCAGCGGACCGCAAGGCCCGGAGGTAGCGATTCTTAATCCTCCCGTCCTGGTTTGTGCGGGGCAAATCGTGAGGCAGAGATGACCGACATCAGCGACATTCGCGAGTTGAAAGCACGCATCATCGTGTTTGGGGTTGGCGGTGCCGGCGGCAATGCGATCAACAACATGATCGTGTCCGGGCTGCAAGGCGTCGACTTTGTCGCCGCCAATACCGACGCACAGGCGCTCACCATGTCGAGGGCCACGCGCATCATTCAGCTGGGGACTCATGTCACCCGAGGCCTGGGCGCCGGGTCGCAGCCCGAACTGGGGCGCGCCGCCGCCGAAGAGGCGGCCGATACGATCCGCGATCATCTGAACGGCGCCCACATGGTGTTCGTGACGGCCGGCATGGGCGGCGGTACCGGCACCGGGGCGGCACCGGTCATCGCCAGGATCGCGCGCGAGCTTGGCATTCTCACCATCGGTGTCGTCACCAAACCGTTCCACTTCGAGGGCCAGCGCCGCATGCGCTTTGCCGAAGCCGGCATCTCGGAACTGCTCAAGGCGGTCGACACCCTGCTGGTGATCCCGAACCAGAACCTGTTCCGGGTGGCCAACGAGAAGACCACGTTCGCCGATTCCTTCGTCATGGCCGATCAGGTGCTTTATTCGGGTGTGGCCTGCATCAGCGACCTCATCGTCAAGGAAGGTCTGATCAATCTCGATTTTGCCGACGTCCTCACGGTCATGCGCGAGAAGGGCAAAGCGATGATGGGCAGGGGCGAGGCGTCTGGCGAGAAGCGCGTGCTCAATGCCGCCGTGGCTGCGATTTCCAATCCATTGATCGAGGACCCCTCGATCAAGCGCGCCAGCGGCCTCATCATCTCCATCTCGGGCGGCAAGGACCTCACGTTGTTCGAAATCGAGGAAGCCGCGAGCCGCATCCGCGAAGAGGTCGACGAAAACGCCAACATCATCGTCGGCGCCACCTTTGATGAAAGCCTGGAAGGTGTCGTCCGCGTCTCGGTGGTGGCAACCGGCATCGATAATCTTGCTACGACGCGCCAGACCCCACCGGTGGACTCGCTCACGGAACTCGCCGTCAGACTGCGGAACGATAACCGTCGCCTCGCCGACCGGATCGAGCGTCAGGCCCCGCCGCCGCAATCAAGGAGTCCGCTCCGCCCCGCGGCCCCCCACCCCGAAATTCGACTGGCAAGGCCGGCTTCGGACTATGCCCGCCCCGCGGCGCCGCGAGGTCTCGATCAGCGCGGCCGCTCCTCCCCGGTTCGCAATTTCATCGAGCAAAAAGTCGTCGATATCCCGGCCTTCCTGGGCCGCAAGGCCAACTGAGCCGGCGCAAGAACCGGTTGAGCAGGCTTCAACGCATTGAAGAAAAATGCTAGCAATGACCGTGACCCCGGGAGGGTTGGATGTCGCGGGCGCTGTTCCTTGGAACGCTGCTGTTTGCTGGCCCATTCTTGAGCATGTCTTGCTTGAACATGTCTTGGGCTCAGGACAAAACTGAGCCGACCCAGACTGGGCCCCCCTTCCCGTTTACAAAAACGATATTTCAGTGGGACTATTCCTGCCCGGCCGGGATAGGTTGCTCATTCGTTTGTCCGGGAGGAGAAGCGAGCCACGTAATCAAGTTGCGCTTATACTTGGGAACGGTATCCTTCGATGGCAGCCAAAACGCTCCGGCTGTGTTCTACGAATTCAACACGAGAGAATTTCCCCACGCGAGCGGCTTCAGCATAAGCACTGGGCACGCCACTTTATCATGCCAAGTTAATGGCATGACGTTGGATTATTCTGGTCCATCGAAATAGAAGATGCACTTTCGTGGACAGCAATGCCAACGCAGCCGTTCGTGCGCCGACCATCCCCGCGCGAGCCGCATTGCAAGTTAGCGTCCTGGAAGATGTTGGGTTTCGCGGAGGGTTCAACCCAATCTACGCGCTGCTTAGGAATAGTGGGCAATGAAACCTTCTTATCCTGATGGCTCGGTGTTTTTGGTGCCGTTGAAGGATAGTGGCTTCGCGAGGGGGGTCGTCGCACGATCTGCTCCCGGCGGGAAGTTGCTGCTCGGCTACTTTTTCGGTCCTCGTCTAGCGTCGAGGATGGAGGTAGATCTGTCCGGGCTTGAGCCGGGGAACGCGATCCTACCCTACGATTCGGCGATCTAGGTTTGTTCAAGGGGCTATGGCCAGTCGTTGGCAAGCTGCCAGACTGGAATCCCGCCAAATGGCGGATGCCTGATGCAGTAAGGCGCGATCCGCTGGGCATAATAAAGCCGGTATTGATAAGGTACGACGACAGCGATCCGAGCAGGATTTTGAGCGAAGTGATCCTGGAGAACGATAACGACCTACCCAATGACGGCTTAGCAGGTTATGGTTTTGTGGAAGCGAAACTAAGCATGTTCTTGGCATGAGGTTTTGATGGAACAGGCTGTTATTGCGCATCTCCCATTGACCGAGGAACCCTTTGGGTCGGAGCGCGAACGCGAAGCTATCGCCGGTTTGGCGGATATGCTTCATCGCGCTATCGATGCCCGCGGCGTGGGCGAGTTTGATGGGGAGGAGTTCGGCGGAGGGCGCTGCGTCCTTTACATGTATGGCCCCGATGCAGATCGGCTGTTCGGTGTCGTGGAGCCGATATTGAAGGCCGCCGCATTGGCGCGTGGGGGTTTTGCGATCAAGCGATACGGAGACGCGAAGGACCTCAACGCGGTCGAGGCCAGGGTCGATTTGTGAATGCGCAGCCTGGATTAGCAAGCGTAGCCCGGGTGAGCGGAGCGATACCCGGGTCCTAAACAAACTCGACGCCGGCGAGAGCGTAATGATTCCGGAGCTGCTCCGGCTTCACCGCCCGCTATGGCTACACAAATCTTGGCGACACCAGCCAGCTTCTCGATGATGCGACCGGGCAGGCCTATTGGACTGCGAATACGATCGATGCCGAACAGCGTCTGACGCAGCAGACCGCTGGCAACGGCCTGGTCACCACCAACAGCTTCGACGTCCTGACCGGACGCCTCACCGGAGTTGCCACCGGCAGCGGCAGCGCGGTGCAGGAATTACGGTGACAGTGCACTCAATTGACTTGTCGCGCTTTTGCAGGCACCGTACCGCATGGCCCGCCTCGCCCGTGTCGTCGTACCCGATCATCCGCACCATGTCACCCAGCGTGGCAACGGCCGAGCGCGCACGTT
>WNGQ01011413.1_pt2 | contig 10678 bp, 8 predicted proteins | sample 5407661 | NCBI WGS metagenome assembly WNGQ01 (sample SAMN13153382, study PRJNA577476) | soil metagenome | isolation source: 60 cm soil or saprolite under Garry oak tree replicate 2 | place: USA:California | collected 2016-06-15 | reverse complement strand
ATCACCCCCTTCCCGGCACGCTCGGTGTTCGTCCCATCGTTCGTCCCGTTGTCCGTGTTCGCGCGTGACGTGCAGACGCGCGGGCGAGGGGCCGGGACGGGACGACCGCCGGGACGATCACTCACGGTGACGGCTTGTGCTTCCGGCGCTAGGCCGCTGGTCAATTCCGTGTCACCGCATGCGGAACGGCAGAGGCTCACTCGCAGAGATGCCGAGTGAGCCTCTTTTTCCTTTCCGCTAGGCGGCTAGCGGGGGACGTTGCGTTGCGGGAATGACGAGCACCATCCTTCCGGCTTCGATGTGCCTGAGCACTTCAGGGAGCCTGAAATCCTGGGCCAGGATAATCACGGCTGGCTTTTCTGAGTCATCCGCCTTATAGGCGTTCACCTCTTCCGGTTCCGGCTTTTCATTGGCGTTGTTCGTCGTGAGGCATCACCCCCTCCCGGACCACTCGGCGGGCATCCCTCCCTTCGGCTTCTCGTACTCTTGTCCTGCGATGAACGTATTCCGCGCGGAATCGCGAGTCCATATCACCGTGCTATAGCACCATGAGATAGCCCGGTTCCGGGAACGTCCACGGTCCTCATGAGAGCACCGGGTCAGCGCGGCTGCAATGCAGCGACAGTGCAGGAGCGATGCAACATCGGGCGAACCGTGGACGATCGCCACGCCATCAGCGCGGTTCGGCGACCCCCGCACGCGGGCAGCCGGTTCCGGAGAGTTGTCTCACCCTCGCGCGCGCACGCGCGCGTCTGCACGCGATAGGCCACTAGCGCGGGTGAGACGAGACAATGAGACAATTACACAGCGTGACGAACGCCGCATGCGAAGACCCTAAGCTCGCGCTCTCGCGTGAGTCAGGCTCGTCATCACTGGCCCAGGCACGCCGGGCACGTCGCCATATGGCGCTGGCGGTTCCGGCCCCCTGACGCTCGCCCGTGCGGAATTTGCCCGGTTCCCACTGGTCACGCGGGCGGGTGAGCTTGCCGCCGCTGGCTTGCCTGAGCTCCTGCTGTTGCTCATGTCACGACGCCTCCTGCATCGCGCGGCGGGCAAGCTCGGCATCGATGGCGCGCATGCGCGCCAGCGCCGGCACGGCGGACGGTGCGCCGGGCCTGGCCCAGCGCCAGGCTTGCCGCTAGCTCGCGCCTGGCTTGCTCGAGCTCGCTCACGGTCAGTCCCGTGACATCGTGGTCACGCATGGGCCGCTATCTTCGTGCGGTCGTCTTGCTCGGCCAGCACGTCATCAAGTGCGGCTTGCAGGCCGGCCCGGATCGGGGGTACGGGGGCCTGCTTGTCGAAGAACGCGATGGCGCTTGATAGCTGGCGGGCGTAGTCGCGTAGTTCGTAGGTGGTGAGCGCGTACAGCGGGTGCGCCGGCTTGTCGACGGCTGGCGGTTGCCCTGGGGCTGAGGTAGGTGGCATGGGTGACGGTTCCTTACGGGGCATCTGGTGACGTAATCTCGCTACCCAACCTGCCAGGTCAGCGGTAGGTTGATCTACGAAACCTGCCCGGACTCATGCCCTATAGAATCTGGCGATCACGTGTAGAAACCCAGGTGGAGCGATGGCGACCGATCCGTACTCAAGCCCGCTCGCGTTCTTCATCAAGAAGCTGAAGCGGTCGCGTGAGCGTGCTGGCATGACGCAAGGTGACGTTGCCGAGGGAACCAATTACGCTCTTTCGACTGTCTCGGCTTACGAGACGGGCAGGCTGATACCGCCGGCCGACTTCGCGATACGAGCAGACAAATTGTTCGGGACAGGCCCGGAGTCGGAAGACGATGAAGGAGAACTTGAAGGACTGCAAAAACTAGTTGAGACAGTCTCGGTCCGGCCGTGGTTCCGTGATCGCTTCGAAGTGGAGCGGAAAGCCAGGGAGATACGTGAATATGATGCCTATCAGGTACCGGGACTGCTGGAAACGGAAGACTATGCCCGCGCGGTCATTAGCGCCGGGCGGCCGAGGATGTCAGACGAGGAAATAGAGCGTGCGGTCGCTCTGCGGATGACCCGGCAGCAGATACTTGAGCGAGACGACGACTTGCCGGCCGATCAGGATAATACCCCTAGGCTGTGGGCCATCATCGATGAGGCAGCAATGCTCCGGGTTGTGGGCAGTTCCGAGATTATGCAAGCTCAGCGTGACCATCTCGTAAAGATGGCGCAGCGGCCCAATGTCACGATCCAGGTCATTCGTAACAGCGAAGGTGTCACGTGTGCCTTCGGGCGGGCGTTCACTATCCTGAAGCCAAATTCCGGTGGCTCGCCGGTCGTCTACCTTGAAGATATCTTCGATGCTCATTACATCCGCAGCAGAGACACGGTGGAACTGTTTGAGCTGCTATTCGATCACTTGCGCTCAGATATCCATGAAAAGCAAGTGGCGGAAATCAAGCTACTCCTCAGCTCAAGGCAACTGCGTCGAAGCCGCCGGCCACGGTAGCGGCGTGCTCGTTCGCGACACGCAGGACCGTACCGGCCCCCTGCTCCGGTTCACCCCCGACGCATGGCGCCGGTTCGCGGCCCAGGTCAAGCGTTCGTTAGCGTCTGACCTCCAACCGGGGGCCGGCCGGCATCTATAGGGCACTCGCGCGTCTCGGCGCGGGTGCCCCTCTGCCGTGCCCGGCGCCGGCGCACTGTCAGATGACTATCCGTAACCGGGAGTGCAAGTGCAGTGCACTCTCACGCGCCCGCGTCTGCACCATAGGGGCCATTATCAGCTCGTGCACTTGCACTCAGGCGCCGCCGTTCCGTCGCTAACCGTAATCGCTGAGCCTTCCGGATCGCGGTCGTCCACAAGCCTCCCGACTTGGCCACGATTTGACCTGGGCCGATTTCGGCGGGGCGCTGACCTGCTGTTTCTCTCTTCGTGAGCGCTGAACTTGGCGCTAACGATGGTCACTTAAAGGTTTACCTAGCCAACCTGGTCACCCAGGCTGCTGGCGCGGCGAGCCCTGGGTGCGCGCCAGCGCGGGAGCGGATCACCAAGCTTGCCGGGATCTAATGTGAAGTATACTTACCCCATGAATTTGAGTAATATGAGTTACTCAGACGTTAGGAGGACGGATGGACCAAGCGGAGAGAGACCACATCCAGCACGAACTCGAAATCGCGGCGAACGAGCTCTTCGCTGGCTGGATACGCCGGGTGGAGCTGCTGCGACACGACGACGCGCCGTGGATGGAGCCGGGCCAGCTGATGCCCAGGCTCGTCTTCAAAGATCCCGCCGACCGCGTGCGAGATCCGCATCCCGATCCCCGCAAGGTGGCCAAGTCGGCCAGGACGTTCAAGCTGGCCGTTGGCCCCGCGCTCAACCAGTTCCGGAACGACCTGTTGGAGCGGTGGCCCGAGATCCGGTACATCGAGGTGATGCAAGAAGACGACAGCGGCCAGAGGACGGGCGGTAACGTCCGGTTCGTCGAAGACGGCCGCGAGGCCGCCGATGGTGAATTCACCCACGTGATGGTCCGGCTCAAGACGCCTGAGCTGGACATCGTGGACACGCTGATCGCCGCGGGCATCGCGAACAACCGCGCGGAGGCCATCCGCTGGGCCCTGACCCGCATCCGCGAACGCCCCGCCTACGAGCAGCTGCGCGAGCACACCCGCGACATTGAACGGCTCAAGAGCGAGTTCTAACGCGGGCTCCCCCGGATAGCTGCCAGCCGACGCCGGTACTGCACGGCCGTCCGCCCATGTCATCGACGGTTCTGCGCGGGCTCAGCATCTGACCCACGCGACTCTCGCGCCGGTGAGCCAGCTTGCGCACTGAATTGGCCCAACTCAGGCCATAGGGGCCCATTATCAGCTCGTGCACTTGCACTCAGGCGCTGCCGTTCCGTCGCTAACCGTAATCGCTGAGCCTTCCGGATCGCGGTCGTCCACGAGCCTCGCGCCTACACGTATGGGGCACACACGCGCCGTGGACGTGGACGATCACAGATCGTAGCAAGGCATGACCAGGCGGAGGACGGACAGTAATCGTGAACGTGAACGTGAACGGGCCTCGCGCCTACGCGTATAAGGCACACACGCGCCGTTCACGTTCACATTCGCAACCGCCCGGCTGAGCCCGCAGGAGACGCGGCGGTCGGCGCTCCAGGATGACGGTTCCAGAGCGCCAGGAGACGCCCAGGACACTCTCAGACGTGTCCCGCGCGTCTCGGGCTGCCCGTGCTCTGAGGAGCGCTCAGGGACGCTCTGAGCGCTTCCGCTCCCGTGTTCGCTTCAGCCAGCCCGACCGGCCCAGCGTGTGTGTGCACAACACGACTTGTAACGGGTCGTTGTCCACGTACACCACCCGGCACGACGGCTCGACCGACTGCGCCACCTCATGCGTGTTATTCGCGGAGGGCAGCCCAGTGCCGAGGTCAAGGAACTGACGTATCCCGGCCTCCGCGGCCAGGTAGCGCACCGCCTTGCCGAGGAACGCCCGATTCGCGCGGACGCTGGGCAGGACGCCGGGGCTGGCCGCGATCGCGCGGTCGCCGGTCTCGCGGTTGACCGCGAAATGATCTTTGCCGCCTAGCCAGTAGTTGTAGACCCTGGCTGGATGCGCCACGCTGACATCGAAATCGAGAAGCTCTTCCATATCTTCGCCCACGCGCGACAGATTAGCCTAAGTTCAAGCTGATTGATTGGGGTGGCGAGCATGCGGCGGTGGACGCTGCGGCCAATGAAGGTGGGTGGGGGCTCGCCTCCCGGTGAGCCCGGGAGCCTGCGCCCGGCTATCCCGGCGCGGGTGCTCGACGCGGCGATCGCGCTGACCGTGGCCCTGCTCGGCGTGGCCAGCGGGCTCGGCGCGCTCGCTCATCACGAGTTTGTCCCCGCGCCAACGATTCCCCTGCTCACGGCGATGGGGCTCATCCTCTACCTGCGCCGCCGCTTCCCCGGCACGGTGGTCGTCGTCATGGCGGCGCTGACCGCCGCCTTGTTCTCGCTGCACACCTCGCTGGAGGCGTCGTTCTTCGCCATCCTGATCGCCTCCTACAGCGCCGCCGTCTATGGCAGCCGCCGCGTCGCGGCAGCCCTGGCCGTCGCCGCCGCGGCCGCGGTCATCGTGGTCGGCACCCCCGAGATCCTCGGGCACGGCCCATGGATCCGCGCGCTGCTCCCGGTCCCGACGCTACTGGCGGCGGCCGGCGCCTGGCTGGTCGGCCTGGTGATCAGGAAGCAGTTCTCGGCGCGGGCCGATCACATCGCGGCGCTGGCCGAACGCGCGGAGCTGATCGCGGCCCAGCAGGAGGAGCGAGCGCGGGGCGCTGCCCTGGCCGAGCGGCTGCGCATCGCGCGGGAGCTGCACGACATCGTCGCCCATCACCTGAGCGTCGTGGTGATCCAGTCCCAGGGCGCACGGCGCATGATGGACCGGGACCCGGCGCGGGCGAAGACGGCGATGACGGATGTGGAGCGGACCGGGCGGACGGCACTTGAGGAGATGCGGCGGCTGCTGGGCCTGCTGCGGTCCGGCGAGGCGGCGGGCGGCTCCGGCGATCCCGGGAGTCCTGGGGGTCTGGACGAGGACGCTGACGGCGCGTACCTGCCGCCGCTCGGCCTGGCCGATGTGGCTGACCTCGCCGAGCGCATGCGCGGGGCCGGCCTGCCGGTCACGGTGCGGACCTGCGGTGAGCCGCGTGACGTCCCCGAGGACGTGGGGCTCACGGTGTACCGGATCGTGCAGGAGGCGCTCACCAACGTGCTGAAGCACGCCGGTCCCGCGCACGCCACGGTCCAGCTGGACTTCGCCAGCTCGCCCGGCGGCGTCACGGTCCTCGATGTCACGGTGACCGATGACGGGCGCGGCGCGGCGGCCGCCGGGCCGGCGGTTCCCAGCGCGGGGCGGGGGACAGCGGGGATGCGGGAGCGGGTGGCCGCGCTCGGCGGGGAACTGGCTTCGGGACCGCGGCAGGGCGGCGGGTTCCGGGTGCACGCGACGATCCCGCTGGGGCCAGTCATGATCTGGAGACGGGCATGATCAGACCGTGATCCGGCTCCTGCTGGCCGATGACCAGCCGCTGATACGGACCGGGTTCCGGATGATCCTGGACGCGGAGCCCGACATCGAGGTGGTCGGCGAGGCGGGCGACGGGGCGGACGCGGTGCGCCAGTGCGGGAAGCTGCACCCCGACGTCGTGGTGATGGACATCCGGATGCCGGTGCAGGACGGCATCGCGGCAACGACCCAGATCACGGCCGCGGACCATGCCCGGGTGCTCGTACTCACCACATTCCACCTCGACGAGTACGTGGTCGCCGCGCTCCGCGCCGGTGCCAGCGGATTCCTGCTCAAGGACGTCGACGCGGACAAGCTCGCCGAAGCCATCCGGGTGGTGCAGGCAGGCAACGCCATCGTGGATCCGGCAGTCACGCGGCGGCTGATCGACCGGTTCGCGCACCGGCTGCCGGATCCCGCCGTTGCGGCGCGGCACGGGGACGCTGCCCGCGACCGTGCCTGCCTGCTTGACTGCCTCACCGAGCGCGAGACCGAGGTACTCGGCCTAGTCGCGCGGGGACTTTCCAACACCGAGATAGCGGCCGAGCTCGTCGTCACGGAGACGACCGTCAAGACCCACGTGCACCACCTGCTCACCAAGCTGGGCGCGCGCGACCGCGTGCAGCTGGTGATACTCGCCTACGACTCGGGGCTGGGCCCTCCTCCTCAGAGCTAGCAGGGTCCGCGTCTCCATCCTGAGATGGAGACCGAGGACAGTACGCCGGATCGATGTAGTGTCCTGAAGCCGGGCCTACGTTCGTCACAGGTTAAGCAGAGCTGCCTGAGAGGAACGGTCATGATGAGCCAGGCGAATGCCAAGCGCCCCCTGCTCCCGCACGACGAGCCGGCCGACCGCGGGGTAACGCCTCCTGTCGCGGACCTCACTCACAAACCGATCACAACGAGCCGAGGGCGGCGCCGGAGGGCACGCGTCCGCTCTCACCTACGCTCCGTGGTCAGTCTCGGCGGATGCTCAGCGCTTGTGGCGCTGCTTATCGCCGGCTGCGGCGCATCGAAGACGGTGTCTGCCCGGCATGAGAGCTCGTCCAGCCCGAGTGCGGCACCATCCTGGATGTCCTACCAGCGACCGGCGAGCGCCAGCATTGTCACAAGTCAGATTCAGGTCCCGACTCGTGACGGCACGGACCTCGGATGCACCATGTTTCGGCCAGCCGTAGGCGGCGCTCCGGCTCCCGGTAAGTTCCCGGTCATCGTCTCGAACTTCTGGCCCTACTACACCAGAAGCCAATACGGGAATCCCGCCCAGAATCCCAACGCCAAGTTCTTTGCTCAGCATGGATACATCGATTTGGTCTGCAGCATGCGCGGCACGTACAACTCGAGCGGGACCTTCCCTGGTTGGTTCATGCCCAGCGACGTCACCGATGACTATGACATCGTCGAGTGGGCTGCGTCGCAACCCTGGTCGTCGGGACGGATCGGGCAAGAAGGAGCGAGCTACGGAGGGATCAACACGTTGAAGGCGGCTGCGGCTCGTCCGCCGCATTTGGTCGCGATCGCCCCACAGTTCGCTTTTCAGGACGCTTACCTTGGGTACTTCTACCCCGGGGGGATCCCGAACGACATAAGCCAGTCTCCGGCACAAGGTGTGCAGGACTATCGGGGCACGACACCTGAGCGGCAGAACGCGACCTGGTCCGCCCATCCACTCGACGACGCCTCCTGGCAGAAGGCCAGCGTTCCCACTGACAAGATCAATGTTCCAACGCTCATGATCGGGGGTTGGCTTGATTACATGCTGGTCGGCGACATTGCCAACTATCTCTCCCTCCCGCGATCGGACGGGTGGCTTGTGATGGGTCCGTGGGAGCACGCCACCGAGCCTCCGGCGACCCTCGAGCCGATGCTCTTGGCGTGGTTTGACCACTGGCTTAAGGGCCTGCCGGACGCGCCGCTGCCATCTGCGCGCGTGACCAGCTTCGAGATGTCGGCGCACGGCGGAAACGGTTGGACTGAGATGCCCTCGTACCCACCCGCTGACGCCTCCTCAGTTCGCTACGACTTCAATACCGACCAAACCCTTGCGGGCACTGCAGGACCCGCGGGAACCAAGTCCTATGTGGTCAACCCGCATGACGGGCCTCCAGCCATTTGCTTCCCGCCCGGTGGAGGTCCCTGCGATCCGACTAGCGATATGGCCAAGGCCGACGCCAAGCGGCTGACGTTCACATCGTCTCCGCTGAACGCCGCGATGGTCCTGGTGGGCAGCATGGAGGTCCACCTGCGAGCGGCCTTGAGCGCCACGGACGGTGACCTGGTCGTCAAAGTCGAGGACGTTGCTCCGGACGGAACGGTTCATCAGGCATCGGTTGGGTACTTGAAGGCCAGCCATAGGTTGTCGCAGTCCACTCCAGCGGCTGTCGTGCCGAATCAGCCGACCGACTTCGTGATTTCGGTCTGGCCAATGGACTGGCGTCTTCCGAAAGGCGACCGGTTGCGGCTAAGCGTCACAAGCGGGGACTACCCCAAGATCGCAGCCGACGCTCCGAGCGGCACGGTGACCGTGGCAACAGGCCAGGACGGCTCGTTCGTCGATCTGATTGCGCAGAACCTGGGTTGAGCGTCAGCCCTGGACCTGGACCGTGCCACGGGCCTGAGCCTTGGGCGCTGCGTGGAACCTACGGACCTTCCAAAAGACGTTAGGTGCGGCTCCGTTGAAGTGAGCTGATCAGGCGGCGTCGAAGTCGGGCCGCGACCGGCGGCTGCCGGCTCGGCTGCCGCACCTAGCGCGAGACCGAGGTGCTCGCCCTCGTCGCGCGGGGGCTTTTCAACACCGAGATAGCGGCCGAACTCGTCGTCACGGAGACGACGGTCAAGACCCACGTGCACCACCTGCTCACCAAGCCGCGCGCGCGACCGCGTGCAGCTGGTGATACTCGCCTACGACTCAGGGCTTGATCCTCCTCCCCAGGGCTAGCAGGACCCGCGCCTCCATCCTGAGATGGAGACGCAGGACAGTACGCCGGATCGATGTGGGGCCGCGGGGCCCGGATCTACGTTCGTCACAGGTTAAGCAGAGCTTCCTGAGAGGAACGATCATGATGAGCCAGGCGAATGCCCAGCGGCCCCTGCTCCCACAGGACGGGCCGGCCGCGCGAGCATGTGATCTCACCAAGGTGTACGGGCGCGGCGCCGCGGAAGTGACCGCGCTCGGCGGCGTCAGCATTGATATCCCCCCTGGCTCCTTCACCGCTGTGATGGGACCGTCAGGCTCCGGCAAGTCCACGCTCATGCACTGCATGGCGGGCCTAGACTCCGTCAGCGGCGGCCAGGTCTGGATCGGCGGCCAGGAGATTGGCGGGCTGTCGGAGCGGCAGCTGACCAGGCTCAGGCGCGACCGGATCGGTTTCGTCTTCCAGGCCTACAACCTGCTGCCCGTGCTGAGCGCCGTCGACAACATCACACTGCCGCTTGACATCGCCGGGCGCCGCGCCGACCAGCAGTGGCTGAACACGGTCGTCGAGACGGTGGGCCTGCGTGACAGGCTGCGACACCGGCCCAGCGAGCTGTCCGGCGGCCAGCAGCAGCGCGTCGCCATCGCCCGTGCGCTCGTCAGCCGCCCGGAGATCGTCTTCGCGGACGAGCCGACCGGCAACCTCGACTCAAGGGCCAGCGCCGAGGTGCTCGGCCTGCTACGCCGGTCGGTCCGCGACTACGGCCAGACGATCGTCATGGTCACCCACGACCCGGTCGCCGCCTGCTACGCGGACAAGGTCGTCTTCCTGGCCGACGGCCAGATCGTCGGCGCGCTTGAGCAGCCGACCCCGGAATCCGTCCTCGTCTACATGAAGAACGTCGGGGAGTGAGCAGTCATGTTCCGTGCGATGTTCCGCAGCATGCTCGTCCACCGCCTGCGTCTGGCCCTCACCGGACTGGCGATCGCGCTCGGCGTAGCCTTCATGGCCGGCAGCTTCGTCTTCAGCGCCACCCTCACCCATAGCCTGCACACGCTGTTCGCCCAGGCCAGCACCGGGACCGATGTCTCGGTGCAGCACTCCACGCCCGCTGGCTCCGGCGTCGGGCCCGGGAGTTCGGCCAAGCCCGTCCCGGCATCGGTCCTCAGCCTGGTCCGCCGGGTGCCCGGCGTCTCGGTCGCCGACGGCCAGATCTCCGACCGTGCCGTGCTGCTCGGGCGGGATGGCAAGCCGCTGAGCTCCCAGTTCGGCCTCGCGCTGAGCTGGCCGGCCGACTCCCCGTTCCAGGCACCGTATACGCACCGGGCCGGCCAGCCCCCCGCGGGACCGGGCCAGGTCATGATCGACCGCGCGTCCGCCAAGAAGGGGCACTTCACGGTGGGCGACAAGATCGACCTCACCATCGGCGGGCATGCCGTGCCGTTCACCATCAGCGGGATAACCGGCTACGCGTCGGCGGACACCATCGGGGGCGGATCGATGGCTATCTTCGACCTTGCGACGGCCCAGCAGCTGTTCGGCAAGACCGGCGTCTACGACAGGATCGATGTCAAGGCCGCGCCCGCGGTATCCGCCGATCAGCTGCGCGGCCGGATCACCCCGGTGCTGCCCGGCGGCGTCACGGCGATCACGTCGGCGACGGCGGCGGCTAACGACGCCCAGCAGATCAACAGCCAGCTCGGCATCCTCACCGACTTCTTCCTCGCGTTCGCCGGGATCGCGCTGTTCGTCGGTGCGTTCGTCATCT
>WNGQ01007222.1_pt1 | contig 10680 bp, 9 predicted proteins | sample 5407661 | NCBI WGS metagenome assembly WNGQ01 (sample SAMN13153382, study PRJNA577476) | soil metagenome | isolation source: 60 cm soil or saprolite under Garry oak tree replicate 2 | place: USA:California | collected 2016-06-15 | reverse complement strand
CAATTCTGTTTCGACTGTAAAGATACGGACTTTCTTTCCTTCCTGAGCTTCAGTGGCGGCATCGCGCGGCAAAATGAAAGTCGTTTCCGAAAGATTCATCTCCCGCGCCAAAGCTTGCATTTCGCCGTCATTCAATCCTCGAGCGTCAGTGAAGATCGCGAGCGGATTACCGGCGAGTGGCGTCTGCGTAAAAACATCGAGCTGAACAAATTCGTACGTGCGGTCCCGCATAACGGACTTGTGCACGTGTATCCGAACACCTGCAACAAGACATTGGTTTCTTGTTGGGGCAATAACGCAGGTAGCGCCGGAGTTCTTATCTGGCTGTTGCTTCGACTTACAAGGACGCTAAACGATCAAACGACTGCGTCCTGATATTTATTTTCGATGGCCTCACCGCGTGCGGCTTTGACGGGCCGGTTGGATTTGCTCGGCAGGTTTTTCCTGATGGCTTGCGGCGCTGTCGCGATAAAACAAAACCCCGTGCGTGCGCAGATTAGTAATGAGCGCATGCAGATCGTTCGCCAACGTTTGATCATTCAGCAGCGTCGCTATCAACCCCTTGCCTTGCATGGCGCTGTGCAAAACCTTGCGGGTATCGCCAATTGCATTCTGTAAACTGTCCGCAGCTTTTTTTGCGGAGGCCATCGTCGAATCCGCCTGCTCCATCACACCATCCAATTTCTTGGAAGATTCTGCCAACGCACTAGTGGCTTGGTTCAAGTGTTCCATGCTGGCCTTCAAGTTTTCCATGTTCTGCGCTGAGAGGGTGTCCTGATTTAAGCGGGTCACAGTCGTGTCGATCTTTTGCACAGTTCCGCGAAGATCATTTACGAGCGCGCCCCCTTCACGGGTGAGATCGGCGATGCCGGTCTCCCGCGCGCCATTGACAAATGCATTCGGTGGCAGATAACCCTTCGGTGGCCCGGACGGGATGATTACATTTACAAACCGATCGCCGAGCAAACCCGAACTTCCGACGGTGAATTTCGTTCCTTCAGGAATCTTAATGTAATCGTAAATTTTCAGCGGCACAGCGACGCTATCACCCTCTTTTAGTAGCTTCGGGCCGCCCGCGACTTTTCCAATTCTGGCCCCGGCGAGTAAGACATCGGTGCCGTTCAACAATCCGCTTGCATCGCTAAAGCGAACGGTGAGTGTGTAATACGTCTTGAAACCCTCTCCCAACCTGCCGAATTGGACGAGCAGTGCTCCTAACATCGCCAATCCCACAAAAACGAAAATGCCGACTTTGAATTCCAACCCTCTTTCGTGACGATTCATTTTGAGTCCTACAGTCGACCTCTAAGCCTGTTGCGCAAGGGAGAGGCGGTTCAGGCGAAGGGCCCATAAAAGTTTGGGCGATTAATCGCCCCTACCTTCGGAACGCCCGAGCAGGAAATCTTGGATAAGCCGGTCGGTCGATTGCTGAAGCTCGCTCGGCGTTCCGTGAAAATAAATGTGGCCTTCGTGCAAATAGGCGATCTGGTCCGCTACATCGAAGGCGCTCTTCATGTCATGCGTGACAACGAGGCTGGTCATGCCAAACCGCTCTTGCAATCGACGAATTAGACGATTGATGCTGTCCGCAACAACGGGATCGAGCCCGGCCGTCGGCTCGTCGTACAGAACGCATGACGGCCGGCGAATGATGGCGCGCGCGAGTCCGACTCGTTTCTTCATTCCGCCGCTCAAACTCTCGGGCATCTTTTCTTCCTGTCCCTCCATTTCCATCACTTCAAGCATCTCCCCGACCTTCGCACGCAAAACTCTTGGGTCGCGTTCGCCGGCTTCGCGCAATGGAAAAGCAATGTTGTCTTCCACTGTCATAGAATCGAAAAGAGCGCCACCCTGAAAAAGAATTCCGACCTTTTTGCGGATCTCTCCAAGCTGCCGCTCGGTCATTCCAATAATGTTTTGCCCCTGGATCCAAATTTCTCCCGTGTCTGGCTCCATCAATCCGACAAGATGCTTAAGCAAAACGCTCTTGCCGCCGCCGCTCCGTCCGATGATGGCAAGAGTTTCACCTGTCCGCACTTCAAGATCAACGCCGCTCAGAATTTCCTGTTGCCCGATTCTCTTCTTCAACGAGCACACCTTGATCATTGACGATCCGTTACTGGGAATCGTACCACGCTCAGTCTTTACTGCTGCAAGCGGCGGCGCTTCAATCATCGCGAAATCAACTCTCAACCCCCAACGCTTTCGAGGTCAACTCTCCACGTTCAATTCATTACTCCACAACGTCGCCGCTCGGCTCATTGATATCCGGCCGGGTAAATAATGTTGAACATCATGGTAAGGAAAAAATTGCAAATCAGAACCGCAAGAGAAGCGTTCACAACAGCTTCAGTCGTGGCTCGACCGACGCCGACCGCCCCTTCGCGCGTGGTCAAACCTTTTTGGCAACTGATGAACACGATGAGTATTCCGAAACAGAATGCTTTTGACAGACCCATGATGATGTCACGACTGCGCGTCCAGCGCACCATGTTCGCCATGTAGTAAGTGCCATTAATGTCGAGCATGAAAATCGCTACGAGATAACCGGCAGCGATGCCGACGGCGATGCACTCCGCTACCAGCAACGGCATCGAAACCATCATGGCAAGCACGCGTGGCACCACCAGATAATCAACGGGATACACTGCAAGCGCGCGGAGTGCATCGATTTGCTCGGTCACTTTCATCGTGCCGATCTCAGCCGACATCGCAGCGCCGACTCGCCCGGCGACCATCAATGCGGTCAGAACTGGCGCAAGCTCGCGGCATAGAGAAACGGAAACTACCGCGCCTACGGCGGAGCCCATTCCTAGCTTGTTAAATTGAAAAAATGTTTGTGCTGCAAACACCGCGCCAGTGAAGCCACCGGTAATTATGACAACGAGCTGCGAAAGCAATCCAACCTCAACGATTTGATTCATAAACAATTTCCACCGCAGCTTGTGCGTGAAAATGGAACGAAACGTATCGGCCGTCAGCAGCACCAGCTCGCCCAAATATTGGAAAAACGAGAGCAGCGGTGCGCCCAGAGCGCTAAAGAAGCGAACCATTATGGAAAAGGTGATTGCTGGTCAGTGAACGGTTAATGCTCGGAGTCCGCAACGTTTTGGTCTGATTTCTGATCACTGATCACCGATCGCAAATCCGAACACGTGCGACCAATTCTAGTGGCCTGAGCGTAACCATGCAATTCATTCACATCAGGAAACGGATCGACGGACTTCATTCTCGCGAAGTTGCGATTGCACCTCGCGCAAAGCTGCGTAAAGGATGGCCGTTGAACGGATGAAACGCTCCGCTCGGTTTCTGTTAGCCACGAATCTGGTGTTGGCCGCACTGTTTTTCGCAGGGTGCGAAACGGTTCCGCAAGGAATTCAGCAGGCGAGAATCGAGATGGCGCAACAGATCGCTGCGGAACCGACAGGCGACTATTATATTGGTCGGCGTTACTACAAACCCGATTACAAGTTCTGGGGTTACGTGCGCAAACCAGGTCAGCCATGGAGCACCGCTGAGCTGGTCATGCTCAACGAAAAGCAGAAACTTGCCCCGGACCGCGAACGCCTCGAATTCGGCAGCGATAACAACTACGAATACAAGCTTTACGGTTATTTCAGCGGCGACAAGGTCTATGAGCCGGCCAGCAACGGAATTTATCCGGAGTTTGTTTTGAAGGGCTACGAACTCATTTCCATGAACCCGCCGCCAATTTTCCGAAGCCAAATGACCGGTCACTCCAATCCGACGGACTTGCGGTATGTGGTGGAAAAACCGGAATAAGCGGTTCGCGTTACAAGGGACCGATTCTACGGTTTAACGCTTCAACAATTTAACGGGATATTCAACGGATCACATTTGAAATGGCCGACACCGCGAGTGCTTTCAACAGCCGCGATTCTCTGATGGAGGAATTCCTGCGCTATCTCGCAAATGAACGGAACGTTTCGCCGCGAACACTCAAGGCGTATCGCCACGCGCTCACTGGTTTCCGCGCGCAAGACAAAACGCCATGGAAAAACTGTACAGGCGACAATTTTCGCGATTATCTTTTTGCGCTGATGAAGCACGGCCAGGCGCGTTCGTACGTGCGACTGCAATTCTCCGCGTTGCGCACCTTTTATCAATTTCTCACAGCTCGGAAACGTTTCCGCCGTAATCCTGTGCAGGAAGTGCATCTTCCAAAGATGGAAAAGAAGCTGCCGCTCGTGCTCACCCGACAACAAGTCGAGGAACTTCTCACGGCGCCAGCGCGCGAGCAAAAGAGCCGATCTGCGCCGTCCTGGATGCCGCTGCGCGATGTCGCCATCATGGAATTGTTCTACAGCAGCGGGTTGCGACTGAGCGAACTGGCTGCGCTCGATATTGCCGATGTTGATCCTTACACCGAGTCGGTACGCGTATTCGGTAAGGGCCGCAAAGAACGCGTCTGTCCGGTCGGTTTGCCTGCGCTGGAGGCGATCCAAAAATATCGATTGGCGGCGAACGTCCACACAGGCCCCCTCTTCATCAACAAGGCGAGGAGGCGAATGTCTGTGCGCTCAATCTGGCTGGTATTGAAGCGTTACGTGCGGCACACATCCATCCCGATTTCAGTCAGCCCTCACAAATTGAGACACAGTTTCGCCACGCATCTGCTGGATCGTGGCGCGGATCTGCGCAGCGTGCAGGCGTTACTCGGGCACGCGAGTCTTTCCACCACACAGATCTACACGCACGTCACCGTCGAACGCCTGAAGAAAGCGTATGCTGACGCGCATCCGCGGGCGTAAATTGCAAGGTGCGCCTTAGCTCGGAGCCGGCGCGGGCGCGCTGCTCTGCGCTTGTGATTCCGGGACATTGAACGACAGCTTGCCGTCGGCGGCGATGACCTCCACATGGTCGCCCGGTTTCACGTTGCCGCGGAGCAGTTCTTCCGCCAACGGATCTTCGAGAAAACGCTCGACCGCGCGCCGCATTGGGCGCGCTCCATACTGCGGGTCGTAGCCCTTGTCGATCAGAAATTCCTTCGCGCTTTGCTGCAACTCGATGTGAACTTCCTTCGCCTTGATGCGCGTTAGGACTTTATCCACTTCCAAATCAACAATGCGCAACAACTCGGGTTTGCCAAGCGCATGAAACACGATGATTTCGTCCAAACGATTGAGAAACTCGGGCTTAAAGACACGCTTTGTTTCATCAAGAATCTTATCGCGCATCGAATCGTAATCGTGTCCTTCACTTGGAGCGCCGAAACCCATCACCGTCTGCTTCTTTAGCAAGTCGGCGCCCACGTTCGACGTCATGATGATGATTGTGTTCCTGAAATCGATCTTACGGCCTAACGAGTCGGTGATCTTGCCGTCTTCCAAAATCTGCAAAAGCAAATGCATCACGTCGGGGTGCGCTTTTTCGATCTCATCAAATAATACGACCGAATATGGACGGCGCCGCACGGCCTCGGAAAGTTGTCCGCCCTCCTCGTAACCGACGTATCCCGGCGGTGATCCGATCAGCCGCGACGCGGTAAACTTTTCCATGTATTCCGACATGTCGATTTGAATCAACGCGTCGGCATCGCCGAACATGAACTCCGCCAACGTACGCGCGAGATAGGTTTTGCCGACGCCGGTTGGACCGAGAAACACAAACGAACCGATCGGACGCTTGGGATCTTTCAAATCCGCGCGCGAGCGCCGCAATGCCTTGCTAATCGCTGTGACTGCTTCGTGCTGACCGATGACGCGTTCCTTGAGCTCGGCTTCCATCCTGAGCAGTTTTTGCGTCTCCTGCTCTTCCATCTTCTGAAGCGGGACGCCGGTGACTTTCGAAATAATGTGCATCATGTCATCGCCTGTCACGATGACTTCCCTTTCTTCGCGTTCTTCCCGCCACTTGTTCAAGATGGCATCGAGCTTTTCCTTCGTCTGCTTCTCCTTGTCGCGAAGCGCGGCGGCCTTTTCAAAGTCCTGTGCCTTGATCGCTCCTTCTTTTTCAAGGCGGATGCCTTCGATTTCCTTCTCGATGTCTTTCACGTCGGGCGGCCGCGTCATTGCGTTGATGCGAGCGCGCGCGCCGGCCTCATCCATGACATCGATGGCCTTGTCAGGGAGAAAGCGACCGGTGATGTAACGATCTGAAAATCGGACGGCAGTCTCGAGCGCTTCGTCGGTGAGCTTTGCTTTATGATGCGCCTCGTACTTCGGACGCAATCCTTTCAAAATTTGAATCGCTTCGTCAACCGTGGGCGCATCGACCTTTATGGTCTGGAATCGTCGTTCTAAGGCGGCGTCCTTTTCGATGTACTTACGATATTCGTTCATCGTAGTCGCACCAACACATTGCAATTCTCCGCGGCTTAGCGCGGGTTTAATGATGTTTGAGGCGTCCATGGCGCCTTCGGCTGATCCAGCGCCGACGATGGTATGCAGCTCGTCGATGAACAGGATGACGTTCTTGGAACGGCGGATCTCGTCCATTACCGCTTTGATGCGTTCTTCGAACTGGCCACGATATTTCGTTCCAGCGACCATTAGCGCTAAATCAAGAGTGATGACGCGCTTGTCGCGCAATAGTTCCGGCACATTGCCGTTTGCGATCTCTTGCGCCAACCCCTCAGCAATAGCTGTTTTGCCGACGCCTGCTTCACCAATCAACACCGGGTTGTTCTTTGTACGTCGGCAAAGCACTTGAATCACGCGTTCAATTTCGTTGCGACGACCAATCACTGGATCTAGTTCGCCTTTTCGCGCCAACTCCGTCAGGTCGCGACCGAATGCACGCAGCGCCGGAGTCTTGACATCTTTCTTCGTCGGCTCGCCTTCCTGATCAGATTCGGATGGTGTGAAGTTTGGATCAAGTTCCTTCAAGATTTCATTGCGCGTGCGTTCGATGTCGAGTTCAAGGGTTTTCAACACTCGGGCCGCAACCCCCTCGCCCTCACGCAACAACCCGAGCAAAATATGCTCCGTGCCGACGTACGAATGGTTGAGCGCCTTCGCTTCCTTCCCGGCGAGCGCGAGCACTTTTTTGACCCGAGGCGTGTATGGCACGTTACCGACCAACTTGGTCTCCGGTCCGGAACCGACCTGCTTCTCGACTTCCATCCGCACCGTCTCTAGATCGAGGCCCATCTTTTGCAGAACGTTCACCGCGACGCCCTGGCCCAGTTTGATGAGTCCCAAAAGCAGGTGCTCGGTACCTACGTAGTTGTGGTTGAATCGGTCGGCTTCCTTGCGAGCAAGCGCCAAGACCTGTTGAGCTCGCGGTGTGAAATTATTCATTACTCGGTGGTCCGTTCGTCAAGCCATTTCCTGACTCTGTTACCATCTTACTAATATCAGGTTTGGGGAAAATTTTCAAACGGTCGCGGATGATTTGAGCACGCAAATAATCGCGCTCTTCCGCATTCAATTTTTGTTGCGAGCTTTTTTGCAAATGCGCCGGCTGCGTGTCAATGAACAGCTCGTCGATCTGCAGGCGCTGGTCTTCCGGGAACGCGCCGAGGTCCATTCCGAGTTTGATAACCGAGAGCAAGTTAAGCGCTTCCTTTGATGGCATGGCATGCGCGTAGGTCAGAACGCCATAGGCGCGACCGATCTGATCGAAAAGCGTGCTCGGTTTTCGCTGAAGCAAGGTCTGCCGCGCGTCATGTTCCTTATCGATAATCGTCTCAATGACTTTGCTCAGGCGATTGATGATGTCTTCTTCTTTTTCTCCGAGCGTGGTCTGATTTGAAATCTGGAAAAGATTGCCCATTGCTTCGGTTCCTTCGCCGTAAAGACCGCGCACGGCAAGACCGATCTTGCTGACTGCCTGGATAACCTGGTTGATTAACTCGCTAAGGACAAGTCCTGGCAGGTGCAGCATCGCAGACGCGCGCATGCCGGTGCCAACGTTGGTGGGACAGGCCGTCAAATATCCAAGCCGTGGATCAAATGCGAAGTCCAGTTTGCTTTCCAGCGCCGTGTCGATTTTGTCAACGAGTTTGAACGCCTGTTTCAACTGGAGTCCAGAACGAATCGATTGCATCCGCAAATGATCTTCTTCGTTGATCATGATGCTGAGCGTCTGCCGCCGGTTCACCACCACGGCGCTCCCAGCGCCCTTGGCGGCATGCTCACGGCTGATCAGGTGCCGCTCCACGAGCACTTGCTTGTCCAACGCGGCAAGATCCTGCAAGCCTTCAGAAAACGCGTCCTGCATTTCCGGAAGTGCTTCGACGTGCGACCGGATTTGCTCCAGGATTGAGGTGCGTTCCGCTTTTTTGGCCCAACCGGGAAAGGCACGATCACGCAAATTTCGCGCGAGGCGGACACGGCTACTGATTACAACCTGGTGATGCGGGCCTTCGCCGCGCAACCATTCTCCAGCGGTGGAGAGCATGCTTGAAAATTTCATGGCGAATTGGATCGCTCGCTTTCGAGTTGTTTAATTTGATCGCGCAACGAGGCAGCAGTCTCGTAGTTCTCGGCTTCCACGGCTTTCTGCAGATTTTCGGTCAGAGCGCGCATCTGCTGGCTCAGGGCCATGGCCCGCTGGGCGCGCTCCGGCAACTTTCCCACGTGTTCGGTGCCTTTGTGCATCGCTTTTAACAGCGAGCCCAAACCCTCGGTGAAGGTCGCGTAGCATTCGCTGCAACCAAGGCGTCCCGTTTTTTTGAAGTCGGCCTGAGTAAAACCACACACCGGGCACTTTTTGGCGGGGGCCCCTTTCTCCATTTCTTCGGCTGCCCCGATGCCGAGGAGCAAATCAGCGAGCGCAAAACTAGTGGGGTCCTGAACACCTTTTTCCTTTGAGCAAGCTTCGCACAAATTCACCTTGTGCATCTTGCCCTCGAGGATCTGTGTCAGGAAGACTGTCGCATCATTACACTTGCAGACATCGCACAACATGTCTCTCAGTTAGACCGTGATGGTTTGCAAAAATTCAACCACAGAGTGCCCAACATGTTCCTCCTCGAAATCGGCTTTGGTCAACCTCAATCGAATATTGGCGTGCCGGTCTCGCGTGTCATCTCCCGGAAGCGCGCAATGATGCGCGTGGTGATCGGACCAGGTTTTCCGTTTCCGATCAAACGCCCATCGGCTTTGACCACTGGAACGATCTCGGCAGCGGTTCCCGTAAGGAAGCATTCGTCGGCCACAAAAATATCGTGTCGCGTGAAATCTGCCTCCGTGACTTCAAGGTCGAACTCGCCAGCAATATCAAATACAACAGATCGCGTGATGCCTCGCAATGCTCCGGCCGTGATCGGGGGTGTGAAGATTTGGCTATCCTTGATGATGAAAACGTTATCGGCAGTGCATTCGGCCACGTTGCCCGCGTCGTTTAACATCAGTGCTTCATCGGCGTGGGCAAGATTTGCTTCGATCCGAGCCATGACGTTGTTCAAATAGTTTAACGATTTTACAGCCGGATTGAGCGATGCCGGATTGCTGCGGCGCGTTGCGACGGTGACAATGCTTAATCCTTTTCGATAAAAATCTTCGTGATAAAGGGCGATGGTTGCCGCGATAATGATCACGCTCGGATTCTTACACTGCTCCGGGTTCAAACCCAGATTGCCGACCCCACGGGTCACAAGCAGCCGAATGTAACCGTCCTGTAAATGATTTTGCCGAATCGTCTCGATCAAAGCTTCGGTCATTTCCTGCCGCGTCATCGGGATTTCCAGGCAGATCGACCGCGCTGAATCCCAAAGTCGTTCGAGGTGTTCTTCGAGGCGGAATACCCGGCCGTTGTAAAATCGGATGCCTTCAAAGATTCCGTCGCCATAAAGAAGTCCATGGTCGAAGACGGAGACCTTCGCGTCCACTTCCGAACAGAATTTTCCGTCGATGTAAATCTTCGCTTCCCTGACGCCGGTCGTCCGGCGGGGCCGACTTTCTATTGCAGGTTCGATCGTTTCCTCGGTCGTGCGCTTGCGGGTCTTTGGTTCTTCCAGCACCGTCGCATCATTGGTTTTCATGTTAGCAACAAACCTCAAATGGTTGGACGCGCAATTCAAACCGCAATTCGCGGCGCAGACCGAGTCACTGCAAAATCCCATCTTTGATATGCAGTTGCCGGTCGCCGCGCGTCGCCAGGCGCGCGTCGTGTGTAACGACAAGGAGCGTCTTGTTGCGGTCGCGCGCGAGATTAAGCAGCAGATCCATAATCGTGTTGCCGGTTTTTGAATCGAGGTTTCCAGTTGGTTCATCGGCAAAAATAATGTCCGGGTCGTTGGTTAATGCTCGAGCAATGGCGACGCGCTGCTGCTCTCCCCCTGAGAGTTCTGCCGGTAAATGATGTATGCGATCGGCGAGACCGACTGCCGCTAAGCTCTCTTCGGCTCCAGCTCTTGCTGTGCAATGTCCGATCATTGCGGGCAACAGCACATTTTCCAGCGCGGTAAGTTCCGCCAGTAAAAAATAACCCTGAAATACAAACCCCATTTTTTTGTTCCGCAGGCGCGCCTCCGCGGCCGAGCGACCGCTATAAAGCTGCCGTCCTTCGAATTTCACCGTTCCTGACTCAGGACGTTCCAACCCTGCCAAAGTGTACAGCAACGTAGTTTTGCCCGCGCCAGATGCGCCGGAAAGAAAAACCGTCTCATTATGCGCGACATCCATCGAGATCCCGCGCAGGACTTCGATCCGACGCGCGCCCATTCGAAACGACTTGTAGATATCGCGGGCAATCAGTTGCGGTTGCTGCACG
>WNGQ01025129.1_pt1 | contig 10682 bp, 9 predicted proteins | sample 5407661 | NCBI WGS metagenome assembly WNGQ01 (sample SAMN13153382, study PRJNA577476) | soil metagenome | isolation source: 60 cm soil or saprolite under Garry oak tree replicate 2 | place: USA:California | collected 2016-06-15 | reverse complement strand
AGGGATAGTCTCTGGTCCAGATGACGGTATTGGTCAACAGGTTATATTTGAGGAGAGATCCATTTCCATTAACACCACCATCACCGCCATAGCTGACGTAAAGCATGCGAGTTGCCGGGCTTGCAGCCACACCTCGCACGCCTCGAGTTGTCGGCAGATGGACATTTTTCACGAGACCTTGACCATTGTCCATATCATAAATATACATGCCCCCATCGGGAAAGACATACTCGTAGTGCTGCGTCGCAGGGCTTGCTTTCGCAGAAAGAATGTGATTTGTACTCAGCGGTGTCCTGGCACTCGCTGCATACTTTGTTACGAGAAATACAGGTGCCAGGGCAAGAACCAACAAAAATAATGCAAGATACGGCTTTTTGAATTTGTTAAGAGCGGACATAAAACTTAAAACTCCTTTCTCTCTAGATCAACGTATCTCTGGACATCTTTGGAAGAAAATCTATAGTAGTGTATTTGCCTTTAAAAAGACAAAACCTCGGGGGTTGTGCTTAACTGGCTCTGCATTGTACAATGAAGGCAAGCAACGAGTTCCAGTTTTCGGTTCCCAGCCTTGATTGGCAACATTGGACTGGGAAATATTTTCGGGAACCAGGAACTTTTTTCCATATTGTAAGAGGAGGTTCTTGCATTGCCTGATATTTTTCGCGAGATTGATAACTGCGTAACCGCCCCACAGGGCTTCCGCGCTGGTATCACATCTTGTGGCATTAAGTCTGATAGCTCAATTCCTGATCTGGCTATTTTAGCAGGCGATGTGCCCTGTGTTGCCAGCGGCACGTTCACGCCGAGCAGCACACGCGCCGCTCCTGTCCTGGTTTGCCAGGAACATCTGAAGAGTGGCAAGGCCCAGGCTGTGGTTGTGAACAGCGGCAATGCGAATTGTGCTACAGGTGATGTTGGCCTGTTGAACGCGTACCGTATGACTGAACTGGTGGCAAAGAAGCTGAAGCTTGAGAACGAGGTGGTGCTGTGTTCTTCCACCGGTATCATTGGTCGCCAGCTTCCAATGGAAAAGATCCAGGCCGGTGTGGCCGCTATCGAACTGAGTAGGGACGGGGGAAATGCCTTCTCCGAAGCCATTATGACGACAGATACACGGCCCAAACGTATGGCCCTGGAGTTTCAGATTGAGGGTCGTACCGTTCGCTTAGGCGGAGTGACAAAAGGTGCAGGCATGATTTATCCCAATATGGCTACCATGCTCTGCTACTTGACAACCGATGCCGCTATAGAACATGCCTGGATAAAGACAGAGTTAAAAGCAGCGGTTGACGCTTCATTCAATATGCTATCTATAGATGGCGATATGTCAACCAACGATACATGCATGCTGTTCGCTAATGGTTTGGCCGGCAACACGCCCATCAATGGGCAACATCCCGAGGCGGATAGGTTCCGCGAAGCATTGCGGCGAATGACAATCTACCTGGCACGAGAGATGGCTCGGGACGGTGAGGGTGCCACGAAGCTGATGACGGTTCACGTGTATGGGGCACGCGATAAGGCCGACGCGGTGAGGGCAGCACGCGCAATTACGCTGTCACCGCTCTGGCAATGTGCATTAGCGGGCGGCGATCCTAACTGGGGTCGTATTGCAGCCGCACTGGGAGCCAGCGGTTGTGAACTGGATCAGGCAACATACGATATTTTCATTGGAGATGTGCAGGTAACGAAGCATGGCATGGCTGCACAATATGACCAGGACGCGGCTCGTAAGGCGATGGCCGAGGATGAAGTTATCATCACTATTGACCTGCATCTAGGTGATGGGAAAGCGACGGCATGGGGCTGCGATCTGACCCATGGCTATATCGATGAGAATACACTTTACACCCGTTAACATGGTCAAAGGAGAAAATAATGACGACAACGGAGACGAATAAACGTGACTGGGTTGCCCTCGAGCATAAGTATTACCAGGGGACATTCAAACGGCAGCCTTTAACGCTTGTGCACGGCGAAGGTACTCGCGTGTGGGACAGCGACGGGAAAGTATATCTTGATTTCGTGGCCGGCATTGCGGTGAATGTGCTGGGACATTGCCATCCGGCCATCGTCCAGGCGGTACAGCACCAGGTGACACAACTTGTGCATGTCTCCAACCTGTACTACAACATTCGCCAGATTGAGCTTGCCGAATTGCTGGGTCAGCAAAGTAATGGTATGCGCTCATTCTTCTCCAATAGCGGGGCAGAGGCAAATGAGGGTGCCATCAAGCTGGCACGCAAGTTCGGGCGAGTGCATCACAATGGAGCCTATGAAATCATCAGTATGGAGCGCAGTTTCCACGGGCGCACCCTGGCAACAACTGCTGCCACAGGACAGGCCTCCTACCAGGCAACCTGGGTACCTATCCCGGATGGTTTCAAGCAGGTGCCATATAACGACCTGGAGGCACTGAAGGCAGCTACGAGCGAGAAAACGATAGGTGTGTTGCTTGAGGCTGTGCAGGGAGAGGGCGGCATCTGGCCTGGCGATAAGGAATTTATTCAGGGTGTGCGCCAGTGGTGTGATGAGCAGAACCTCGTGATGATCTGCGATGAAGTGCAGGCAGGCATGGGCCGCACGGGAAAATTTTTCGGATGGGAACACTATGATGTGGTACCCGATATTGTGACCATGGCGAAAGGTCTGGCCGGAGGTGTACCAATTGGTGCGATGCTGACCGGGCCACGTACTGACCTGTTTGTTCCTGGCGATCACGGTACAACCTTTGGTGGCAATCCTATTGCCAGCGCGGCCGGTATCGCCACGATTCAAACTATTGTTGATGAGGATCTGTTAGAGAATGCCGCTAGGATGGGCGCATACTGGCGCACGAAGCTGGAGGCTTTCTGCGAGAAGTACCATTTTATCGATAGCCCACGCGGTCTAGGCTTGATGCAGGCAGTCAACGTCAAGCATGAACTGGCGCCAACGATTGTACAACAGGCGCTTGAGCACGGTTTGCTGCTCAATAATCTTGGGCCTGGTACACTGCGCATGATTCCACCTCTGATTCTGAAAACAGAGGATATTGACGAGGCGACCGAGTTATTGGATCGTGCGTTGACAGACGTGGCAAATATGCCCGTTGCCCAGGCATAAAAAAGGGTACAAACCTCATGCGGGGAAACTCAGTACATAGCCCACAACTTCATAACCCCTGCCTAAATTTCCCTTTTCAGGCAAGTCGGTGAGCCATTCCCAGTGGGCTTCCTCTTTTATCGTGAAGTTGTCGCGTACCATAGCGGGTAGTATGGGTGGAGCAAGTGGCATGCTGCGGCGATGCTGAGCATCGTGATCGGTGCCGTAGACGTCGAAAACAAAGCCACGTATGTCACTGAGCAAGACAATGCTGCCACCTACGTCTACTAAATTCTGTAGCAGGTGGAGATGGGCCTGGATGATACGTATGCGAAACGCCTGAGCAGCTTCCTGGTAATGGCGATGACGTTCCTGTTCCCCAAGGAGTTGGGGAGCGATGCGCTGCACGCGGTCAAGAATGTCCAGCAGAGGATAGCTGAAGAGTTGTGAAAGAACCAGCGAACTGATCACAATGCCAAATTCGCCCGTGCCCAGACCCTCTAGCTCTGGTGGGTCAGGAACTCTACACTGCTCTAAACAACTGGCGGCAGCGTCAAAGACAGCCCGGGCTCCCCTGGGCGTAATCGTTGACCACGGCTGCTTTCCAAGAAGATCGTTTAGATTCGCACTTACTCCGCCGCTGATATCACATGCGAGAAGACGTACACGCTTACGGAGGGTCAGTGAAGATAATTCGTCTCGACCCGGCTTCATGGATGCAAGATCAAAGTCGGCCAATACAACCTCGTCGGAGGCACGAGCAAGCTCGGCCAGGGGCACTTCCGTACAGGCTCCCGCACCCAATACCAGTATACCAGGCGATGCTCCCGGCTGGCGGCCGCGCAGTGCATGCTGTATGAGCGTTGAGCATTGTTCCAGGTGTTGTGGACTATGTTGGCGCAGCCACTCGCGTCGCTGCGCCCCTTGCGTTTGTACGTTGCTGTAAGACAGGGTGTCGATACGCACTGCTTTTTCTTACCTGCCGGTAAACCTGGCAGGTCGCTTCTGCAAGAACGCAGCAACCCCCTCGCGATGATCTGCTGTCTCAAAAGCAATATCCTGCAGTTCACCTTCGAGACGCAGAGACGACAGCAGATCGCTTTCAAGTGATTTATTCATCAGTTCTTTGATGAGTCCATAGGTGTGTGTTGGTCCATGCGCCAGTCTCTGGGCAAAGGTTTTCGTTGCGCTTTCGAACTCCGTCAGGGGAACGCATTTATTGACGAGGCCAATACGTTCGGCTTCTGGCCCGCTCACTTCATCAGCCAGCATTGCCAGTTCCAGGGCCTTCCCAAAACCCACCAGGCGCGGCAGGAAATATCCACCGCCGCCATCAGGCACAAGGCCAATCCTGGCAAAGGCTTCAATAAAGCGTGCATCGTCAGCGGCAATGCGCATATCACATGCCAGGGCCAGATTACAGGATATTCCGGCTGCTACGCCGTGCACTGCTGCGATAACTGGCTTGGGCATGTGGCGAATGGCATTGATGAGGCGATGATATTTCTGTAGATGTTCGCTAACCTTGCCTGTTTCAGTAGTAGAGCGTACTGCGGCTAAGGCGTTGAGATCCTGGCCAGAGCCAAAGCCTCTACCTGCTCCAGTGATAACGATACAGCGCACAGTATCATCTTGTGCAGCAGCTTCTATAGCCTCGTTCAGTTCTCCCAGCATAGTGTCATTGAAGGCATTTAGCACTTCAGGGCGGTTCATAGTGATAGTGAGCACACTGTTATCTTGTGAAATGAGCAGGTGCTGGAAATCAGTTCGCATTGAGCATTCCTCCTATCGCAGGTTGGATGACGCCACAAAATAAATGAGATTGATGGGTTCAAGCTGCCTGGTGACCACGAGGGTTTACCTGCGTACCATGCGCTCGGCTTCTACCGTGCCAACTCTGGATGCTTGCTGCTTTAAGATATTCCGCATGTCTACGTTGACAGTTAAATCAAGGCATTTGTTCGCTGCCAATACCATATCACGCCACCAGAATAACCACAACTCCAGTATGGCGCGAGCTTTGGCGCTATCGGAGCTGATGCGTTGGGCTATCTCGAAGCGTTGTACCTTGCTTACCATTGGCAGCTTTGCCAGCGCCTCTAATTGCGCCTTGCGTTCTACCAGCAGTTCATCATCCTCGACAGCCTGCACGGCCCAGCCCATGCGTCCGGCTGCCAGGGCAGCAATCAGGTTGGCTTCTTCTGGTTCCACTTCCCATTGTTGCTCTAAGGCAGTTTTGATTTGTAAGGAAGTGAGCAGGTGCATTGGGACTTGCTGTACACGCGAGAGGATGGTTGGTAAAAGCAGGCCGGGGTCAGGTGCGGTGAGAAGCAGTACGACGTCGGGTTCTGGCTCTTCCAGTGTTTTCAAGAGGCAGTTTGCCGCCTGCAAATTCATCTCGTGTGCACCCTGGATGATGAAGACGTTGCGCCGCCCCTCCAGTGTCTTGCGGGCGGAATCGCTTTGTAGTGCGCGTACCTGTTCTATGAGTATAAATTGCTTGTCGGGTGCCCTGCTGATGATGTGCAGATCAGGGTGATTACCGTGCAGAACCTTGCGGCAGGAAAGGCAGGCATTGCATGCATCCAACGGCGCGACATGCAGGTCCGAGCCACCAGTACAAAGTAAGGTTTGGGCGAAGCGATGGGCAAGCAGCGTTTTGCCTATGTGTTCCGGGCCGGTAAACAGGTAGGCATGGCGAACCTGCTGCGCTGCTAAGGTGCGGCGCAGCAAATCAATGGCGTGTTCGTGACCGACGATGTTCCAGCCTGATCGAGTTGTCTGTTGAGTTGTCATGAAAACATGGTAGCAGAAACAGTGGGTAATGGCAAGGTTAATCAAATTTTAGCAACCCATCTCAGTAGCAAAATATAATCAAAGCATGATATACTACTAGCATGGAAGCTCGTTTCAGCTATCTCAGCCATCTAGAATGCAGTATGTGTCACCGTCAGTATGACAGTAACCAACTGCATACGACCAGCCCTTGCTGTTCGAGACCGCTGCTGGCACAGTATGACCTGGCCTCAATTGCACGCGATGTGACACAAGATGAGATAGCACGACGCGAAGCCAGCATGTGGCGTTATCATGAATTGTTGCCAGTACGTGAGAAAGGCAATATTCTGACGCTGGGTGAGGGGATGACGCCGCTATTGGCTGCTTCACGATTGGCTCCCTTTAAAATGGAAAAGGAAGTTCGTCTTTTTATAAAAGATGAAGGACAAAATCCGACGGGCAGTTTCAAGGCCCGTGGGATGGCAGTCGCGGTCTCGCGTGCAGCAGAACTGGGTGTGAAAGGTCTGGCAATACCTACAGCGGGTAATGCTGGGGCTGCTTTGGCTGCCTACGCAGCTCGTGGGGGATTACCAGCTTATGTCGTTGCACCTAAAGATGCGCCCGAATCGTGTATAGAACAGACTTGCCTCTATGGCGTTGAGGTAGCATTGATTCCCGGACTGATTAGCGATGCTGGTCGCTTGGCCGCTGATGTTGCCAGACAGCGGGGTTGGTTCAATGTGGCGACTCTGCAAGAACCCTATCGGGTTGAAGGCAAGAAGACGATGGGGTTGGAGTTAGCCGAACAGCTTGGTTGGCGTTTGCCCGATGCCATTATTTATCCAGCAGGTGGCGGATCCGGTATTGTGGGGATGTGGAAGGCTTTCGCTGAACTGCACGAGTTAGGTTGGTTACAGGACGGTAAAGATAGACACTTGCCAAAGATGATCATCGTTCAGGCTGAAGGTTGTGCTCCTTTGGTGCGTGCCTTTGAGCGGGGGGATGAGGAAGCAGAGATCTGGCCATCTGAAGAAGCCAATACCCTGGCGGCTGGATTACGTGTGCCTGCTGCTATCGGGGACCGGCTCATTCTGAAAGCAATATACGAGAGCGGTGGAACGGCCATACGTGTCAGCGATGAAGCCATGATGCAGATGGTACAATACGCCGCGCAACGCGAGGGTATGTTGATTGCCTTTGAGGCGGCAGCCACTCTAGCGGCCTATCATACTTTGCTTGCAAGGCATTTCCTGGAACAAGGTGATGAAACAGTTCTGTTTTTTACCGGCAGCGGTCTACCCTACCTGCCTGAAATAGGAAAATATTCGTTCTAAATGTCTCATAGGTCACAGTGTATACTACACAAATATGTTATGCTACGTGTGAATAAGAATAAGTTCAATGTATGTTGGTCAAAACACTAATTTGATAAGGCTGATGTAACTAATGGACACCTCTATCCGTTTCTACAATACGAATAGCAGTTTACGCTCAGTTCGAGATACTGAACGTAAGAATCGTCCCACTTCCCCGTTGACAGTGGATGAGGAAAGTTATGCAGAAACAGCCAATGTGGGAGAAGAAGTGGTTGACACGCACCCTCAATTGTCTGTTCCTGCTTTGCAAGAGCAAGTGCAAAAGGTTGATGTGGCCGATTTTGAGGCGATTTTCCTCCGCTTCCAGGGACCGATTACAAATTTCATCTATCATCTCATAGGTAATCGTGAACAAGCTTACGATCTCGCACAAGACGTATTCGTAAAGGCTTACAAGGCACTGCTGGGTGGTACGGTAGTACAGCCGGGTGCACTTTCAGCATGGCTCTATCGTATCGCTGCAAATACGACGACGGATACATTGCGCCGGCGGCGTTTAATTGCCTGGCTGCCTCTCTCGTTGTTTAATGAAGATCGTGGTATAGGGGCAGGCGTTCTCTCCGACTCAGGAGGAGCAGTCTCAGATGGCTTTAGCAGCAACGACGAAGATAGCAGCGGCGGACGTGCCAGTAATATTAGCTCAATGTATGAGCGCGGCGCCTATGATGGCGGACGGTTTGAGGGCCGAGTGGCCGACCGCGAGATCGTGGAGCGCATATTTAAGCAGTTGCCGCCCAAGTATGCCGTCTGTTTATGGCTATACGAAAATGATGGCCTATCCTGTGCGGAGATTGCAGAGATACTGAACATCAGTGCGTCAGCAGTGAAAATGCGTTTGATGCGGGCGAGGGAACGTTTTATTAACCTGTACAAACAAGAAGTGAGCGAAGCGTGAATTGTATCGAGGCACGGGTATTGCTTGCAGCATACCGGGAACTGAAGAATGGTGAAGTAGATATCCCTGAGTTGGATGTACATTTGGAGGAATGTTCTTCCTGCAGGCAGGTACTTGCTGGCTATAATTTTATTGGCGAACAAGTGCGCTCCTTGCCTCCTTTGGAGCCATCCCCCCATATGCACACCAAGCTCATGAAAGCGCTGGCGGTTGAACATACACAGTTTATACAACACTCTAGTGCTGTGACGTCTCCCACACCAGAGTTTCTCAAACCGTATCTTCGAGAGCACATGCCTTCCTCACATAAAGCCGACTCCCTCACCACATTCTCAAGCGCAGATACTGGACCTTTACCCGTTATTCATTCCCCGCATAAAAAGCGTAGGCGTACTCAGATAGGGCAGTTTGCAGCAATCGGTATAGCAGCTGCGTTTTTTATGGCGTTAATGATGGGTGGTTTGACATCGCTGCTGCTCTTAGCACATAACCATGTAGCGGGAGGATCAGGAGTAACGTCCATCGAGCATCCTATCGATGTCACAAGCGCAACTTATAAAACGACTACGCTGTATCGACACGTAGTGAGTGCAGTAGCTGACCGTACATCTATCTACTACACAGCATATGGAGATAGCAACAGCGACGGTTGGATGCTCGAGCAGTTAAATCGGACCACAAACATTAGTACGCCGCTGCTCACTACTGCCAGCACAAGTACATTGATAGTTCTGGGAAGTGCGAATGGTCGGCTGGTCTGGTTACAACTTGATACCCCCAAGATTACCACACAAACTTTACCTCACCGTGAATTGCGCACACGCTTACAAACCTGGAGTCTGCATTCTCTTTCTCTGCTGCCACAACAGCAGGATGGTATAACTGTTCCTAATGAGCCTTCGACAATCGTCTCTGGTACTTTCAATCTAGATGTGGCACCAGGCTGGGTGTATACGCCAGTACAAGGCATCTGGTTTGTTCAAAACACCGTGCTCGTAGCAATGATTGATGATCATAGTATTTCGCATCTTATGCAGTATCCATTAGACCCGCAGAGCATTTTTGCACGAATAGAGATTTCTAAAGCCAGCCCTGGCCATATATTTACTTCGCCAACCGCTAACAGCGATGGTTCTCAGATCTACTGGGCAGAGGAGTGGCGGACTGATGATAATAACTTGCACAGCAATATATGGACCCAGCAAGTGTTCGATAATCCCCATCCTACTATTAAACATCTGGCACAACAAACAATCACAGAAAAGGACTTGTTCCTCCAGGATGGCATGTCATTCCGTCCAGTGGTGGTTGACGAGACCTTATTCTTACTGAGTACTGCTGGTAGCATGAATGTAACACAAGTGACCCCTGGCACAACACCAAAGGTTACACCAACCACAACACCTGTGCCAACAGCTACAGTAGATACCAGTGCATCCACAGTTCCGTGGGCTGATACGAATTTTTACACGCAGCCACTGGACAGCAAGGTGCGTGGTACCCTGCTCATGTTTCCTTTAGGCGTTGCTCCTGATACCTCACCAACGCCGTTGAGCTCAGTAGGATCTGCCTCAGCGCTCCAGGCTGGTATGGATTTTGTGTTCTGGCAAAATGACGATAATACCTATGGTATGTATGATGCGGCAGCAAAAACCGATATTAATGTTGGGGATATTCTGACTGGAGCACAATTTCTGGCGGTAAATGGTAATACCGCCGCCTGGACGGTAAATAACGCGCAGGATACAACCACCGCCACCACTTCTACTACTGCTGCAGGGCAATTCGCAACACTGATGGCATTTAATTGGCCAAGGAAATGAGAAAATTCGCTCACATCCTCGCTAACTTCTATTATATCTTCACTAGCCAGCTGAACATCAATCCCCAGTCGCTTCGCCAGTTCGGGATCAAGCTGACTGATACGTTGCAACAGACCAGTATGTTGGGCTTCGATCCGCTGAAGGATTTGAAGAATCAGGGTGTCCTGTGGTTGTCCTGTGGTCAGCTGATCATCGGCCACTGCGTTGACATTCATAACAGGCTGATGGTCGTGTTTGAAGGTGGGAAACTTGAAGTGTATTCCTCCAAACATGTGCTTAAAAGCTTCACCTTGCGTGAAGTTATGATGGGTCGGTTTTACCATTTCTTTATCTGGGGTGATGTCCATGTTGTGATCTCTCCTTTGCGCTATTGAGGTTGCTAGCACCCGAGGTGCTTAGCAATCACCATGCGCTGTACCTCGCTGGTGCCTTCACCGATTTCATTGACTTTCACACTGCGCCAGTAACGCGAGACGGGAAATTCGTCCATGAAGCCATAGCCGCCGTGTATCTGCACCGCTTGATCGGCAGCGCGTTTGGCAGTTTCCGAGGCAAAGAGCTTGGCTATAGAGGCCTCTCTCGAATAAGGTTTGCCCTGCATGTGCAGCCAGGCAGCTTTATAATACATTAAACGTGCCAATTCTATTTCAGTATCCATATCGGCAAGTTTGAACTGGATGGCCTGGAATTTGCTAATGGGCTGTCCAAACTGCTTACGCTCCTTGG
>WNGQ01021892.1_pt1 | contig 10682 bp, 12 predicted proteins | sample 5407661 | NCBI WGS metagenome assembly WNGQ01 (sample SAMN13153382, study PRJNA577476) | soil metagenome | isolation source: 60 cm soil or saprolite under Garry oak tree replicate 2 | place: USA:California | collected 2016-06-15 | reverse complement strand
CAACCATCATCGGACGCATCTGAGTTCCTCCGGCCTTCCGCCCGCGCTCCCCCGCCAGATCCCCCGCCCCGGAACACCGCTGCCACATCGATGTTCCGGGACGCCCGTGATCACCAGCATCGCTGTGACATAGATGTTCGCCGGCCACCGATGGGGACGTCGATCTTGCGCCCGCTGCCCTGGTCGTCCTCGATCGTGATGGCTAGGAGCGCCGGAACGTGGCCGGGACGGTGAGTAGTAGGTGCGTGCCGAACAGCCCGCCGAACGAATGGCCGAAGCCGATCCCGACGACCAGCAACGGCGACAGAGCGCGCCGGTCGCATGCTGCGCACGAGGTCGACGGCGCCGCCGAACAAGCCGTTCGCATCCGTCAGCTACAGAATGGCCGGGCGCCTGCGACCGCCGGTTCCGCAATGACCCACGAAGATCTTGAATTCGTCCTGGACTGCACCTGCCCGTGGCTGAGCACCGAGGAGAGTTTTGTGGAGGCCTGGTATGTCAGGGGAGGCGCGGGCGCGAGCTGGACCGCTGTGACGAGCGCCGGGGACTCGTCACCTCACGAGGTCGTCAAACTCACCCGCCTTGACGCCGGTCACGAAAGCCTGCCATTCCTCCGGTGTATAGCGGACCTCCCTGAGGCGCGGCTCCATCGAATTCCGTACAACAATCGAGCCGTCGCTCCGCGCGACCTCGACGCATTCTCCCGATGCACAAAAGCTCGACTTGCGCCAAGAGGGCTGCTCCGCCCGCGTGGTTCCATGAGATGGCATCTGCCTTCTACTTTCGTTAAGTGGTCTTGGCCGACAAGCTATCGCTGAGCGGGCTAGCGGAATCGCCAGGCGTAGCTCGCGATCAGGGCGGAGATCATCTCACGCGTCACATCGGGGCTCGCGGCCAGATTGAGCAACGCCCTGAATGTCAGGTTGTATACCTCGACCTCGCTCGGGTCGTCGAGATACAGGTCGCCCGTCAGTCCCTCGACGAATACTACGTCGGACAGATCCGGCAGAGAGAACTTCAGGATGATGAACTTGTGTGGCCCCGCGGGCAGGGCGCCCGCCCCGTAGGGAAACACGCGGATAGTGACACGGGGAAGTTCAGATAGCTCCAGCAGCCTCTCGAGCTGGGCGCGCATTATCGCCGGGCTGCCGACGACCCGGTGCAGGACCGCCTCGTCTACGACTGCTTCGAAGCGGGGCGGATGCTCGTTCAGCAGTAGCGCCTGCCTGGCCATCCGCCCAGCCACCCGCCGCTCGATTTCGGACGGCACCCATTTTGGTACCGCCGCCCAGAGCATCGCGCGAGCGTAATCGGCCGTCTGCAGCAATCCCGGCATGATGCCGAGACCATAGTCACTGATCGAGGCGGCTTCTGCTTCGAGGCCGACATACGGCAGCCCGGATGGCTGCCACGGAACCCGCTGCTTACCCACGCGGGCCAGCTCGGCCAGGTGCTCCCTTTGCTCCCCGTCGACCTCATACAAGTCGCACAGTCGCTGGATATCCGGTTCGCTCGCGCCGCGCCGGCCGTTCTCGAGCCTGCTGACCTTGGACGAGCTGACGCCGAGCCGGCCGGCCACCTCCTGCACCGTCCAGCCCTTTTCGGTCCTGAGCGCTTTGAGCGCCGCGCCGAGCTGACGGCGACGGACGGTCGGGCTGCTGCCAGTACCGGGCACTCCAATACGCCCCTTCCTGAGGGCCGACGGGACCTCGCGGCCCAGTGACAGCAGCCGGGAGGAAGAACCATCTCCTGGTGATCAGATTGGCACGTGCCACCGAAATATGGCACTTGCCATTTTGACCAACTGAAGTCAACATTGAAGCAGGAACAGGCAGCGTCCTCAAGAACCGCCGGGCCGGCGGTCAGCAGGTGGCGACGGCCACTGGATATGTCGTCGCCGGGGCAGCCAATCCCGGCGATGGAGAGGAGGCGCCTATAGTCACTCGGCCCCACGGAACGCGCGATCCGGTCAGCCGCGGCGCACGCCGGGCGACGGCAGCAGCGGAACGCACCCGGGGGCCAACGAAAAGCACGGTCGATGTTCGCAGCATCGACCGTGCCAGTCACAGCGATACCCAGCCCAGCACAGGAGGGTCAGCGCTGAGGATCATGTTACCGACCTCATGACGTAATGCAACAGTCGCAGGTCGCGACGGCCTTCTCAGCCTGACCCGTCGAAAGCGACGACCAGTCAGGAGCCAAGAGATGTTCGTCACCCAGACAACCGTCCAGGAAGTCCAGAACGCCAAGGGAGCCCTTGTGCTCGCGGCGGTGTTCATGGCGGTCTTCTGGCGGGCAGCGCTCCGCGCGCTGTTCGCGATCCTCATAGTGGCGGTCGGCGCGGGAGCCGTGGTGCTCCTTCACGCCGTGCAGCAGTAGTCCGAGGAACGTGCCGGTCGGCGGTCTCGGCAACGGAAGGCCGGCCGGCACGGCGGACCGGCACGGCGGACCGACGCGCCGCCCCGTTCGGGATGTTCAGCGACGGTCGTAGGCCCACAGGCTTGTTGCCCGGCCCAGCAGCCTGAGCCTGACGCGGTCGGCCTGGCGCAGTACGGCGGGCACGACCGCGGCGGAGATCTCGGGAACGAGCAGCACCACGCGCCCGCCCGGGCGGGTGACCCTGGCCATGTCCCGCAACGCCTCCCGCAGCCACTCCCGTCTGTCACCCGGCACGTCGAACTGCCGGCCGAACGGCAGGTTCGACACGCACGCGGCCGCGGCAGCGTCGGCCAGGCCCATGGCGCGGACGTCGCCGGCGCCGACGACCGCAGCGGGCACGTTGGCCCGGGCGGTCGCGACGGCGGCTGGGTCGATGTCCAGGCCCCGCGCCCGCCAGCCCGCGGCCACGGCCTCGGCCAGAACCGTGCCGGCGCCGCAGCACGGGTCGACCAGCAGCCCGGCCGGCGGGCCGGCCAGGCACACCGCCGCGGCCGCGACCGTCGGCCGAAGCGCGCCCCGGCGCTCCTGCGGCCGGCCACCGTGCTGGCGCATCCGCTCGTCGGACAGGCGCAGCCCGCACACGAACCGGCCCGGCGCGTACTCCGCGACCCAGACCTCCAGGTCCGCCGGGTCGGCGGGCCGCCACCTCGGCCGATCGCCGGCGACCACCCGGGTCAGCTCGCGCCGCAGGTCGGTGCGGAGAAAGGAGGTCTCGGTCAGCACCCGAGCGACGACACGGAAGCTCATCGCGGCTCGCAACGGGCCACGGTGCTCGGCCCACATCGACAGCGCCCTCGCGCTGCGCTCGGGCCGCCAGATCCGCCCGGCGACCGACCGAGCCGTGTCGCCGTCCGCCCGGATCGTCCGGCCCACCTCGGCGAACACGTCCTCGGCCAGCCGCAGCCCGCGCAGCCCGCCGCGGCCGGCCCGGTCGGCATCGATCAGGAGCACGTCCGAGCGCCCGTCCGAGCCACTGTCGCGCACCGAGACGCCGCCGGCCGCGGCTAGTTCCCGCGCGGCCAGCAGGGCCAGCCCCGGCATCGTCAGCACGAACATCCGGGCCGTCGGCTTCCCGGTGCCGGTCACATCCCGAGCTTACGGACAGCACGCCGCCGGCGGCGTCAGAGCTTGGTCAGCTTGGAGGACGGCGTCGTGATCCGCTGCACGTGTGAACCGAAGTCGATGAGCAGGGCGATGCCCTCCTCGACTCCGGTGACCGTGCCGAGACCGTACTTGTCGTGAGTGACCTTGTCATCGATCGAGTAGTGTTCGGCGGGCGGCTCGGGATCGGGCACGGCGAACGGACTGGTTGGCAGGTGGCGCCTGGGTGCGGCGCGGTAACGACTCATCATGACCAGTATGCGCCCATCTTGGCCGCTGACAGCAGTGATTCCGGGCCGTGGTCCGTGTTCATCGCCGGCCTCGGCCTCGGTAGCGGGCCGATAGGGCGACCGCGCCCGAACCGGTGGCCCGGGAGGCGGCCTTCGGCGCATGCCGCGCGGCGGGCCGCGCCGCGGGCCTGATCGGCTCGGCAGGCTCGCCCGCGATCGAGCGCAGCAGCTCCGAGTCGGGGCGGACCTTGGCCGCCAGCGGGACGACGTTCGCCTTTCGCAAGAGCGCGCGCACGTCGTTCGCTTGTGCCGGTGTCTGCAAGGTGATCACCACGCCAGCGGCTCCGGCCCGCGCCGTCCGGCCCGAGCGGTGCACGTAGGCCTTGTGCTCGGCGGGCGGATCGGCGTGGATGACCAGGTCAATACCATCGACGTGGATGCCACGAGCCGCGATGTCGGTCGCGACCATCACCCGTACCTCACCGGCGGCGAACGCCGCGAGATTCCGCTCACGGGCGCCTTGCGCGAGGTCGCCGTGCAACTCGGCCGCGGGGATGTTCGCGGCGGTTAGCTGGTGAGCGAGCCGGTGCGCGGACCGCTTGGTCCTGGTGAAGATCAACGACCGGTTCCGGCCGCCGGCCAGGGCAGCCACGACGCCGACCCGGTCGGCGGGCGTGACCGAGAACACATGGTGCACGATGGTGGTTGGCGGGGCGGCGGCAGAGTCGACGGCATGCCGCGCCGGCTGGCTCAGGAAGCGCCGCACCAGGACATCGACGTCCTTGTCCAGGGTCGCCGAGAAGAGCATCCGCTGGCCGTCCGGCGGAGTGGACTTCAGCAGCCGGCTCACCACCGGCAGGAACCCGAGGTCAGCCATGTGGTCCGCCTCGTCGACGACGCTGATCTCCACGTCGCCGAGGTGGCAGTGACCCTGCTCGATGAGATCGGCCAGCCGTCCGGGGCAGGCGACGACGATGTCGGCGCGGGCCCGCAAGGCAGCGACCTGCCGGCTCTGCGGGGTTCCGCCGAAGATCGTGACCACGGACAGTCCCATGGCCCGGGCCAACGGCGCGAGAACGGCCTGGACCTGGCTGGCCAGCTCGCGGGTGGGCACCAGCACCAGGCCACGCGGCCGGCACGCCATGGTGTGCCCCCCGGCCAGGGCCGTGACCAGCGGGATGCAGAACGCGATCGTCTTGCCGGAGCCGGTCCGGCCGCGACCGAGTACGTCACGGCCGGCCAGCGCGTCGGGCAAGGTGGCCGCCTGGATCGGGAAGGTAGCGGTGATTCCCGCGTCGGCGAGCACAGCGACCAGCGGTGCGGGAACACCCAGGGACGCGAAGCCGACCGGGAGCGGCGCCACGACCGGCGACGCGCGCCTGGCCCGGCGCCCGGTCCTGGCAGCTTCGGAGTGCTCGATAGGGAGATTGGCATGTTCGATGGGCAGGACTGACAAAGAACCGTCTTTCGGAATCGGGTGGCCGCATTGTCTAGGGCCGCCACATCCGTGGAAACCAGTTCGCTCACCGAGCGACGTACGACCGGCGCGCCCTGATGGCGGCGCCTCATTACGTGCCGTGCATCCGCAAGCCTACCGCACCGCAGGTCTGGCTCCCGCCGACGACTCGCGCGGGCTCTTCATGATCGCGGTGGATTGACGCGAGGAACGAGCGCCGCTCAGAGCACCTTGGACAGGAACGCCTTGGTCCGCTCGTGACGATCATCGTCATGCCGCTGGTGGCCAGGTCGCGCATGACGGCGAGCACGTCGCCGACGAGCTCAGGGTCGAGCGCGCTGGTCGGCTCGTCGAAGAGCATCAGCTTCGGCTGCATGGCGAGCGCCCGGGCGATCGCGAGCCGCTGCTGCTGCCCGCCGGAAAGCTGCTTGGGGTAGGCGGCCGCCTTCTCCCGTATCCCCGCGCGGTCCAGCAGTCGCTCGGCGTTGTCGATCGCCTCGGCCCTGGGCATGCCCTTGACCCGGATCGGCGCCCCTTCACGTTCTCCAGCACGGTCATGCGGGGGAACAGGTTGAACTGCTGGAAGACCATGCCGATCTCCGCACGTTTCGCGCATATCTCGCGTTCGCGCAGCTCGTAGAGCCGGTCGCCGCGCTGCCGGTATCCGACCAGTTCGCCGTCCACCCACAGCCGCCCGGCGTTGATCTTCTCCAGGTGGTTGACGCAGCGCAGCAGGGTCGACTTCCCCGAGCCCGACGGCCCGATAATGCAGACCACCTCCTGGCGGGCCACCTGGAAGTCGATGCCGCGCAGCACTTCGAGCCGGCCGAAGCGCTTGTGCAGGCCCTCGGCGAGCACCATGGGCCGGTCGGCCCCGGGCTGGCCCGCGCCCGGCACCCGCGGCGGGGCCGGGACGTTCACCGTCCCTCCGAAGTCGGCGTCGGCAGGGCCGGGGCCGGCGGCGGTGCGTGGAACGTCGTCAGATAACGCCGGACGCGCTGCCAGGGCGTCAGCGGCAGTTCCCGGGCGGAGCCGCGGGCGTAGTACCGCTCGACGTAGAACTGTTCACCGAGTAGATGAGCTGGACGGCGTACAACAGCTCGGTGACCGTGATCACGCTCGCCAGCGAGGAGGTCTTGAGCATCGAGATGGTCTCGTTGCCGGTCGGCGGGATGATCACGCGCATCGCCTGCGGCAGGACGACTCGCCGCATCGTCAGGCCGCGGGTCATGCCCAGCGCCTGGGCGGCCTCGCCCTGGCCGTGTTCGACGGACAGGATGCCGGCCCGGACGATCTCGGCCATGTAGGCGCCCTCGTTGAGCCCGAGACCGAGTATGGCCGCGGTCAGCGGCGTGATCAGGTTGTTGGCGCTGGCGGTCAGCCACGAGGGCCCGAACGGTATCCCGATCGAGATCTTCGGGTACAGGAACGCGAGGTTGAACCAGACCAGCAACTGGACGAGCACCGGCGTGCCGCGGAAGAACCAGATGTAGACCCAGCTCGACCCGGACAGCAGCGGATTCGCCGACAGCCGCATGACAGCCAGGATCACCCCGAGCACGATCCCGACCGCCATGCAGACCACGGTGAGCAGGATCGTGATCGCCAGGCCGTCGAGACCACGGTGAGCAGGATCGTGATCGCCAGGCCGTCGAGCACCCGGCCGGACAGGAAGTAGCTCCAGACGACGTTCCACTCGAACCGCGGGTTCGTCACCAGGGTGTGCACGAGCATGGCGAGCAGGACGAGCACCACGACCGCCGCCAGCCACCGGCCCGGGTGGCGGACCGGGACGGCCTGGATCTCCTCCGGCGGGTGGCTCACCGCGCCACGACCAGGTGCCCGGGCACGGTCAGCTTGTCGCGCCGTTGATCACCGGGTTGGTGATGGCGCCGGCCTGCACCCCCCACTTGTCGAGGATCTTGGTGTACGTGCCGTTCGCGATGAGGACCTTCAGGGCGGCCTGCACCGCCTTGGCCATGCCGTTGTTCTTGGGCATCGCGATCCCGTAGGGCGCGGTCCCGTAGGGCTGGCCGGACAGCTTGAAGGTGCCGTTCGACTGCTTCACCTGGTACGCGGCTACCGGCGAGTCGGCCATGGCCACATCCGCCCGCCCGGAGGACAGCGCGAGGTTGACTGCGTTCTGATCGTTGAAGATCTCTAGGCTGACGGCTGGCTTGCCGGCCGCCTTGCACTTGGTCGCCTGGGCCTGGACATCGGCCTGCTGGGTTGTCCCCCTCTCCACCGCGACCTTGTGCCCGCACAGGTCGGCGAGCGAGGTGATGTTCGGCCCGCCGCTGGACTTGACGTAGAACGAGGTGCCGGCCGAGAAGTAGGTGACGAAGTCGACCGTCTGCTGGCGGGCCTTGGTGTCGGTGAACGAGGACATGCCCAGGTCGTACTTGCCGGAGACGATGCCAGGGATGATCGTGTCGAACGTCGCGTTGACCACGTCGACCCGCAGGCCCATCACCTGCCCCAGCGCATCCGCCAGGCCGGCGTCCATGCCGACGACGGTGTGGCCGTCGGATCCGATGAACTCGTTCGGCGCGTAAGTGGCATCGGCCGCGACGGTCAGCGTGCCCTGCGACCTGACCGCCGCCGGCACCTGCGCCGCGACCGAGCTCACCGCCTTGGACGGCGCGGCCGACGATGTCGACGAGCCCGTCCCCGAACTGCCGCAACCCGCGGCGAGCATTGCGGTGGCCGAGACGGCCACGCTCGTGACGAGCAGTTTGAGTGGCCTTCTGTGACTTCTGTGACTTCTGCGTATATTCACGGGAACCCCCGCGCCCCCCCGAGCAGATGAGCATGATCATAGCTGTTTACCCAGCTCGGAGCCCTACACCCGGCCCATGGGCAGCCAGTATCGGGGACATGTCCAGCCGGTTGCCATGCGTCCGTGTGGTAAAGCTAGCCGCCGGAGCATCTTCGCGGACTCCTCGGCTACGGCCGTTCGGGAGGCATGTCATGGACCGGCACGAACTGAGGGCGCTGTGCCTGGCACTACCCGGCGCGCGGGAAGACTTCCCCTTCGGCGACGAGGTCTCGGTCTTCAAGGTCGGCGGCAAGATGTTCGCGCTTGGCAATCTCGATGCCGAGCCGCTGCAGGTGAGCCTCAAGTGCGACCCGGACCTCGCGGTCCAGCTTCGGGCCGGCTACCCGGCCATCGCGCCCGGCTACCACCTGAACAAGCGGCACTGGAACACGGTCACGGTCGACGGCTCGCTGCCGGACCAGATGGTAACCGACCTGGTCAGCGACTCCTACGACCTGGTCGTCGCCGCGCTGCCCAGGGCGCGCCGGCCGTCCTGACCTGACCGCCTGGCGCCGAGCGCGCTGCCGAGGCGGTGAGCCTTTTCGATGGCAGGCCGCGCGTGGGCCGAAAGTGTCGGCAGGACGCGCCATCCTCCTGTGTTGTCATGGACGCCGTACCCCTCCGCCCGTTCGCGCACCTGAATTACCCCCTGCACGAGCTGTACAGGCGGGTCATGACCGTGTTCCGGGTCAGCAAGCAGCGGTTCGTCGTGCACCTGCGGCCGGAGGACGTCAGCGAGGCACTGCGCGGTGACGGGGCGGCGCCTGCCGGCCACGATGAGGTGCAGGACGCGCTGGCCAAGCTGGCCGAGTGGGGGAACCTGCGGGCCACGCCGGACACCAGCCGGGTCACCACGGTGGAGGACTTCTACCGCACCCGCTACCTGTACCAGCTCAGCCGCGAGGGTGAGGCGGCGGAGCGCGCGCTTGAAGTGTACGAACAGGAGATCGGGCGCCGCGGCGAGCTTCAGGCCGTGGCGCTGGAGGATATCCGGCTCAGGCTGCGGGCGCTGGCCGGGCTGCCCGCGGACCCGGATCCCGCCGTGGTGCATAGCCTGCTGCTCGAGCTGTCCGGGCGGCTGGACAGCCTGGCGGCGAACGCGACCGCGTTCATGAGCGGGCTGCAGCGCACGATCGACCTGCAGGACATCGACGAAGAGGCCTTCCTCGGTTACAAGGACCGGCTTCTGTCCTACCTGGAGCGGTTTGTCTCCGAGCTGGTGATCAAGTCGTCCGATATCGCGGCGCTGCTGGGGTCGATCCAGCCGGACCGCGCCGAGCATCTGCTGCGCCTGGCCGCGCAACGCGAAGCCGCGGACGTCGCGCCCGCGGGCAGCGACGGCCCGCAGGCCGGCGCGGTGGACCGCGATCCCCTCGCGGCCAAGCTCCGTGACTGGCAGGGCCGCTGGTCGGGTATCTGGTCGTGGTTCTGCGGCGACCGGGCGCATCCGAGCCAGTCGGCCATGCTCCGGCAGCGGGCTCGCAAGGCGATCCCGGACCTGCTCGCCACGATCAGCGTGCTGCAAGAGCGCAGGGCCGGCCGCAGCGACCGGAGCGCCGACTTCCGCACGCTCGCCCGCTGGTTCGCCCAGGCCTCAAGCGAGGACAACGCGCACCGGCTGTGGCGGGCGGCCTTCGGGCTTTCCTCGTCGCGGCACTTCACCGGCGAGCCGCCGGAGGGAGGCACCGCTGGACAGAGCTGGCTCGACGCGCCCGCGCAGGTTATCTCGGCGCGGCTCCGCGCGACCGGACGGTATGAGCGGCGGGGCGGCCCGGTCAGGATCAGGGACCGGTCAGCCGAGCGCAGGCACCTCGCCAGCCAGGTTGAGGCGGAGCGGGAGCAGACCGACGCGGCGCGGCGGCGCCTGGCCACTGGCCGGGTGGCGCGGCTGAGCTCGCTGGGAGAGCTGGACCGCAGCGAGTTCGGCCTTTTCCTCCGGGTCCTCGGCGAAGCGCTGTCGGCAGGCCCCGCCGGCCCCGATGGCATCGTGGCCACCAGGACCGCGGACGGGACGATGCAGGTCGTGCTCCGCCCGCTCAGGGACGGGACAGTCGCGGTGATCAAGACGGCGGAGGGAGTCCTGCGCGGCCCCGATCGCCGCATGGCCGCGGACGCTGATCGGGTGTCCCTTGCGCCCGTCGAAGGGGCCCTGCGGTGAGCCCGGCAGGCCTGCCCGACGTCCTCGACCAGCAGCGGGAGGATGACCGCCGCCGGTGCATCCGTGCACTGCTGCGCCATCCGCTCCTGACGCCGGAAGGGCCCGACCGGCAGGCGTTCGTGCTAGCCAGGCGGCATGCCGTGTGGCTGAGCGAATGGTTCGCAAGCCAGGTGGGCTGGACCGTCTACGCCGATCACGCGGTGGTCCGGCTAAAGAAGATCCCTGGCAAGCTGTCGGACTCAAGCCGCCGCGCTGTCGCCAAGGTTCCCTCCGGACGCCGCAGATATGTTCTGGCGTGCCTTGCCCTGGCGGCGTTGGAACGAGCGGAAGCGCAGGTCACACTCGGCTGGCTGGTTGAGCGCGTGGTCACCCTGGCCGCCGACCCCGCTCTTGGGGACGCCGGAATCACATTCACGCTCGACAGCCAGGAGGAGCGCCGCGACCTGGTCGCGGTGGCGCGGCTGCTGCTCGACGTGGGGG
>WNGQ01007221.1_pt1 | contig 10682 bp, 7 predicted proteins | sample 5407661 | NCBI WGS metagenome assembly WNGQ01 (sample SAMN13153382, study PRJNA577476) | soil metagenome | isolation source: 60 cm soil or saprolite under Garry oak tree replicate 2 | place: USA:California | collected 2016-06-15 | reverse complement strand
TCAGTGCTTCGATCAATAGTTTCTCTTCCACGCGGATGCGTGATGTGAGTATAGCCAGTCTCGCCATGTCATTCACCCCAATCTTCTTCAATCTGCGGTGCCAGCGCTACCGCAGGAGGTTCCAGGTGCAGCACTTCTAATTCCACATTACAATCTGGGCAGTAGATGATCTCTCCAACCATGAGATCACGGATAGTAATTTCGGCTTCACATTCTGGACAGTGTGTCATGTGTTGTGTTCCTCCTTCGAATTCGACTACATCTTTTCAGACAAACAAAAAAGCTCTTCATCCTTCGCTCAGGGAAGGACGAAGAGCGTAATATACAACTCTCGTGGTACCACCTTCATTCGTTGGTGCCTCCAGGCACCAACCTTGTCGAGTACTCATACCCCTTTTCATTCAGAAACGCTGCCAACACACCTGCTGCTATGCTTTCAATTGAATGCAAGGAAATAGAACATACTCCAGCCCGTTAACGGGGGCATCCGGCTAAGGTCTACTTTCGCTTCACGCGATTTCTTCTCGCAACTCCGGGTTTTATTCACGGATGGTTGACACACGAGCTTTCCACCAATCGCTCGCTCTCTGGACGCAACCAGGAACCGCTACTCGTCCCTTCAAAACTTTTGTGGTATTAAGTTGTTGACTGCATTCTTGTTACAAGATGAAGGACAAATAAAAAAGCCCTTCATCCTTCACTCAGGGAAGGACGAAGAGCATAATATACAACTCTCGTGGTACCACCTTCATTCGTTAGTGCCTCCCGGCACCAACCTCGTCGAGTACTAACATACTCCAGCCCGTTAACGGGGGCATCCGGCAAAGGTCTACTTTCGCGCCAGGCGATTTCTTCTTACAGCTCCAGGTTTTTTTTCACAGCGTGTCGACGTATGGGCTTTCCACCAGCCGCCCATTCTCTGGACGCAACAAACAACTGTTACTCGTCCCATCGAGGCTTTTGCTCTATGCGGTTGTAACTGTGTTTGTTAACATATAACATGTATCTGCCCACATTGTCAAGGGTTTTTCCATATTTCCTAACCTCCCGCTTGTGCAACTCCCTAAATAGATGCTGTGATGCGTTGATCCTGCCACAAAAGTTGGACAAATGAACCAATGAACAGCGCGATCCCGGTCCAGAGGATAATGAGAGATGGGAAGAAGCCAAAAGAGAGCAGTGATGTGGAGGCGTAGATGCCGAATCGATAATTCGTTATAGCACCTCCTATATTTGAGATCACAGCTGGGAAGACGAGGGATGAGGCAATAATAACCATAAACAATGTTTCGGAAAGGGCAATAAGAAAGATTCTTCCACTCTCTAGCAAGACTTTTCCTATCGAATGGCCCTTAATAAATTTCTTGATATTGTGTACTTCGATGAAAACGTAGATGAAGGAGAGAATATAGGTAAACAGCGCCATTAAGCCCCAGTTGAACACGCTACCTTGAATACCAATATTCCAGGACTGATCATTGAGCACGAGAGGAAGCAGGCCAACGATAGCTGCTCCCAGCAGGCGTGGGAGCAACAGTTGAGAATACAACCAGCGTTTACGTAAAATTTGTATGAAGATAATGAAGAGGAGTAGCAAAAGGAGAATATATCCTACCAGCATAACTATGAATTCTGGGCTAGATGCATCGAACGTAGTAGGACAAGCTTTTTCGAAGAAAGAGACAGGTGAACCAAGAAGAAGCGGACAGGGTTGTCCTGTTAACCAATGCCGGTAAGCATAAACGGTAGGAAGGCTCAATAGCACTACATCGAATAAGAAGAATAAAAACGGCCAGCGGTGAAGGATCAGGAAGAACCAAAGTAGAAGGTCTTTGCTTTGAGATTGGTACCAGAATTTAGCTGAGCTATCAAGATCATAGTGCTTTAAGTAGTGATCTGAAATGAGACCGATCACGTGCATTAATCGGCTATAGCCATCTTCCTTAAGCTGCCTTTCATCCGCTTGAGGCGATATGCGCGATAGAGAAATTTCATTCTTTACACCCGTAATGATACCGTTCAGTCTTTCTAACTTCTGTTCGATGGTTTCAAACCTACGCAATATTGGCTCGAGATATTCCTTCTGTTCCTCGCTATCCAGTTCTTTTTTTACAATAAATGTGCAAATATCGGGGACAAGCGAGATATAGATGCCCAGGCTAGCATTCTCTTGCTTTATTGACTTAACCAGGGCTTTTGATAGACCAGTAAAGACATTAAAAGTTGTTGAATCGGCACTAATGACATATTCCTGGAAGTATGGGTAGTAGTTAATGAAGTACTCGATGCATTTAGGGTCGCGCTCATAAGCTTTTTTGAGCAGCACCTGACTCGTTTGAACGGGAGACCTATCAAATAAGCCACTGGAGATGCGAACCCTTAATTTTTCTTGACCTGGATGGGGAAAAACGGCCTCATAAAACTCATTATCAGGAGATGTAATGACTTCGAAGAAAAGAGCGCGTTTAAGCTGTTGGTGTAGGCCGTACAAATTTGGTATGTCATTTTGTGTAGAGATCTGTTCTTGTGACTCATGTATTTCCGCCCACTTAAACAATGAATGCAATAAAGTTAAGAATGTCGGATATGCATCTTCATCAGCTTGTATTTCTTCGAGGAGTTGGGGTATGCTACCAAGAAGGTCATTTAGCTCTTGCGGTCGTGTTCTGCGTAAGTAAGTGAAGAGAATGTACCAACCAGCAATAGTGTTTTGCCGATCAGGCAATTCCAGGTGAAAAAGTGTGTCAGCACCATCCTGAATAATAACAGAGGTAGTAGTGTCGGAGGGATTCTCTTTCGGGCCGACCAAAATTTCCATGCTACTTCCCCACCGAGTCGTTAGTGAATGCCGAATTTGCGCAAATCTTCATCGGTAATGATAAGAGGTGGTTTAGTAACCTTTGCTTGTTGCTTTCCATCCGTTTCTGCTGCTACCGGTGCAGAATCGGAGGCATCTTCCTCTCCATGGGCTTCTAGAACCGCTCTAAAGTCATCTGCAGTGACTGACATGGATGGTGTTTTGAATAGAACTTCTTCTATCATCATGCGCAATTGTGCAATATTACCATGCCGCCAGTCCTGCACCTGTAGGATTTCATAGATCTGCTGAAGTTCAATAAACTTCTTTCTCTCGCTCTGCTTTTTTCGCTGTTGGTTGAATTGCTCCAGGAAAATTTCAACCAGTAGAGGAATATCATCTTTTCGTTCGCGTAAAGGGGGTAAGTCTAGAGAAATCATCATATCCAGTAATTCAGGCAGAAATCTGTTAAAGACGGGAAAGCCTTTACGACTTCTATTAATTCCCACGATAATACGCACATCATAGTTGCGGTACTTCAGATAATGCAGTAATTTTCTTTGAAGCCTTTTGCTCTCTTCGTTATCTTGTTTTCCCATTCTGTCAAAATCTGCGATGTATAAAGTACCACCTTGTGCTTGACCAAGTAAAGAATCATCATCCGCCTCTTTGCTTGAAGGAAAGAGCATCTTTTCTAACTCGCTTGAATCTATCAAGCCGTCAATAATACGAAAATTAGCATCTCGCCGGTCACTATAATAATGCATCAAATGGGCGGTCAAAGTTTTACCGGTACCGGGCTCACCAAAGAGCAGAACACCACGTATATTCTCAGCGGCACTACGAATTTCATGATAGAGCTTATAGTCAGACATGACATAGAGGTCATTACTAAATCTAATAACTGCTCCTGCTAGAGAAGTGGCATCTTCTTGTGACCTGGTTTCTGTTCTTTCAACATGTAATCTTAGGGCGCGACGCACAATATCCTTCAGCTCATTGGTGCTTCCTTTGGAGAAAACATCAAAGGGCTGTAATTTATACAAGTCATCGAAAAGAGGAGTCTCGCCAGACAATTCCTTCTCATGCCATGCGATGTTAGCGGTCAGCGGCACCCAGTAGGAGCTAGCAAAATGCTCGCGATACTGTTGCATCAGCCGATAACCGGCACGTTTGTCTTTACGTCCCTTATAAGGGATCTCCATATCAAGCAGTATCAAGAGTGGAACTTCTTCAGTTTCTTCAAGACCGCGTTCCAGGGCGCGTTGAGCGTTCTCAAAGTCTGAAGCTGAACGAAGCTGAATGGTAAGGCCCAGTTCACGTTGAACTCGGTAGACGATATCGGCGTAAAGTGACTGGTTTTCGGGCTGATCTTCAACAATGAGAATGGTAGACACGTAGATTTCTCCTTTCTAGGGGCGAGGAAATTTAAATGTAATACATACGCCTATATCCTTGCCAGGTATAGGACTGATTACTTCCAGGTCACCATCTACGTGACGCATGATCATTGCTGACAAGAACGTACCAAGACCGGAGCCACTCGGTCTGCTGACACGCACAAGGCGTTGTAAGTCCTCTAAAATGTCTGGGGCTAGCGCTGGTCCATAATTGATCAGGTCGAGGCAAAGAAGTTTTTCTTCGTCATGAGATTGCAGCAAGACCTTCTTGTTTTCTTCATTTGGATGATCAATGGCTCGGAACATATTCTCAAGATGGTTATAAAACACTTCTTCGATGACAGCCTGTGGTGTTAAGACCAGCTCTGTATGATAACTATCAGGGATGTCGATCTCCAACTCAATAGAACTTTTCATCCGCTTTTTCATTTCATTGAATACATACTCGAGAATATCAACAAGTTCACCCAGCGTTATTTGCGTCTTGTCTGGTGCACGTTCTACATATTGTAGCTGTTTGTCCAGGCGCCTGGCTCTGTCTAACTGAATGCTCATAGCCCGTATTTTCTCTTCGTAATGGTCTGGGTCCTTGATAACCTCCTGCGCAGTAGGGTACTCTTGAACAATGAACTCTGCCACTTGCCGAAAATTGCGGAAGCGATGTACTACCATGTGAGCAATAATGCCAAGGGCCCGGTTCTGGTTGTCCTGAATACGTTCATCCTGGCTAATCAGCGATGAGAGAAAGAAATCCAGCCCTCGGATGGCATATTGTCCCGTATCTTCGAGATATCTATTGAACTCCTTACTTACTGTTTTTACCAGTGAAGAATGGCTCGATTGAGAAAAGTTTTGTTCGTCACCGAACAGGATGAGGAGGCCGGATAGATCTCGCAGGCGCTTGCTTGCAGTTGCCAACTTGTCTGGAATAGGACAACAAATTACAAGCGATGTAGCAGCTTTTGGATGCGTATAGGGTACACGACCTCCAAGGGTAGCAAAGATAATCTCTAGGATCATTTTCTGCTGACTTGTGTCAGACTGGTATTCCAGATTCTCCAGCGGCAGGTGGTAAGATGAGAGAAAGCGTGCATCCAGCGTTTCATTGAAGAGTTGGCGAGCTTTAGCGAGAGTAATGATCAGGTAAGGGCGGAGTTCCACAGGAAGTGACTCCGCCATATCTGCTAAACGATAGACACAAAGGAGCTGCTCAGATTTGACAGGGAAGTAAAACATGTGCAGCCCTGGATATTCGGCTAGTGCTGGCCCCATCTTCTGTAAGAAGCCCAGGATGAGATCATATTGAAGCACAAGCCCAGATGAATCCTCTTCCAAATGCTGCTTTCTCCTTGCATCTGACATGCGTATTCCTGCACGTAGTGCTTGCTGTTTATGCGAAAGCTGCTCCTGCATTATCTCGCCTCTCCCTCAATTGGCAACAAATCACTGTTCGATGAACTCTGTCCCGATAGTACGATATCCATAGCAGATGAACCTCGCATACTGCCGAGGTAATTACGCGCTTCGTCGTAAAGCATATTTATATAGGCAAATTGTGCAATTTCCTCGATGCTATCCACAATGAAGTCTTGCAGAGATTTTCGTACAAACTCAGGCAAGACCCTTTTAGGGTCGTAGAGATAAATGGTGTATCCTTCCTGAGAGAAGCGTCCAATTGCGAAAGTGATCGCAGATAATGCCGATGCTGGTGCTTCGCCCGTTAAAGCAAGAATCGCCCATACCCGAAATTGATGCATATCTCCTTCCGTTACATCCGTGCCCACTTCGTCAAACCTAAAGAGAGAGGTTTTGAACTTATTCTGTAAGAGCCCACCTGGAACAGCGCCAGGATTATCAGCGAAAACCAGGAGATTCAAGTTGCGCTCTTCACCCCTTTCATACATTTTTTCCAGGCAATAGATTGCTCCCGCTAAAATCTCATCAACATTATCAGGGGGCGCCTGCTCATGGACAGATTGGTTGATCAGGTAGAATGCGCTCAATATACTGATTACATTCTCACGGTCGAGTTTGAAAGATTCCGCAACATAAGGGGAAGGCTCATGCTCATAGAGGACTGATAAGTAAGAGCGAATTTCATTAAGGCTCAGTTCTGCTGCATTTCTCATTTTCAATTCGGTGCGTATTTGATACAGCTTCACAAGCGCAAGTGCATCCCCGTCCTGGCTTGCTCGAGCATAGCGCTCGATGCGAGCTAGATACGTCCGGGCCTGGGCATAACGATCTGTGCCTATGCTAGCCTCTGCTCGGTAAAAGTAGAGTGCATTTTCGAGTTTCTCATCTGCACGGGTCTTCTCATTTTCAACGAACGTATCAAAAAGTTGGATGGTCTCCGAAAAGCGATTTGTTTCATTAAATATACTTGCAAGGCCACCGATATACATATATCCGTTCGTGCCCGTACTACAGGCAAGCTGCATGTAGTGGTCACCCCTCTCTCTATCCTGGACTGATGCCTCGCTAGTTCCGCTGAGACTGCGGTTGATGTAGAAATGGCCCAGCGCATGGCATAATTTCGCCCTTTCCTCGTCACTTACCCGGTTTTGTTCGGAGAGATGCTCTGCCGTGTGTGCCGTTGCAATCGCCTTATCGAAATTTTTCAATCCACCGTAGGCGAAACTTAAGCGTACGAGAGTATCAAAGTGATCAGGTCGAAGTCTAAAGGCCTGTTCCAGGCATGAAACGGCTTGCGAATACTGAGCCAGCTTAAGATGCAATTCGCCCATTACTAGCCACACATTAAAGTCTTCCGTGAAAAGGGTTTCCGGAGTTTGCAGGTGAAGTTTCAATTTCTGCGCTGCGAGTTTGTTGATATTCGCATCAGTTCTATTCTGTAAGGCTAACTGATCGTACAACAAGCAAAGGTTAGCTTGTTCTCCGGGTGTGAGTGAGCCGGCATGTAGAAGTAAAGCAATGACTGGCTCCAGGTCTTCAGGTTGTACTGTTCCTCGATCTTCATGTTCATCATACCGCACATAATGTGAATATATGTTCTTGTCCAGGCTGGTGTCGGATCTTCGTGCGAAGACAAAAAAATTGCGAGATTCGGCAGCATTGGGCTTGCTCGTAATATGAGCTTTTTCCACCACCTGGTATCCGGCAGCTTCGAGCGCCTCTTCTAGTTCCCCATCAGCGAAATAGTGATAAAACATAGACAGCCCGGATGTCGCCTCATTTGTTTCCCAACCGTTACGTTCACCTATATTGACTCCGAGGCCTAAAATACCATCGGGCTTCAATACTTGCTTCCATGAAGCTAATAAATCAACTACCAGGGCTGGGGGCACGTGAATTAGTGTGCGTGTGCTCCAAATAGCTTCAAAGGTCTCTTCAAGAGGGAAACGCAAATTTTGCATACCCATGTGTAAAAATTTTCCGCCCGGTACGCGTTTGCGTGCTCTTCGCAGCACCTCAGAAGAAGTGTCGATCCCTACAAGATCAAACCCCCGCGCCATCAGGAAATTTGCTTCCCATCCTGCGCCGCAGCTAATAGCTAAAACACGAGCACGCTGTTTATGTTGCTTTCTGAGTAGTTGCGCGAATATCTCTAGAGGTTCAGCTAGATTAGAGTCATTGAATTGTTTCTCATCGTCTGCTGAGGCGGTATAATTATAGGTATCAGCGACTATGGCGAAGATCTTATCGAGGTCAATTAGAGGTAATGGAGCATTAACACCTGTGAGGGTTGCCGCCAGCGAACTGGCCGTGGTGAGTAATTCGTTCCGCATTTTAGCCCCTTGCCAGCTATTCGAATACATTACTCAAGTTCAGCGTCTTCTTGCTGCTCTACATTGTTCAAGGGCCGTTTGCTTGAATTGCGTCTTTTTCTACAAAAGCTTAGAATTTATTATACTACATTTTCAATCAATAAGCTAGGGTTTTAAAAAAACTCAAGCATGTCTGATTTCTTAGACTGTTGTTAATTCCCGAACTCCGTTTTGCCCTTTACAATTGAGAACGTTGAAGATGCTAATGTATCAAATTGATATGTATCATATTATTATGATATGATACATATCATGAAAGAAAGAAAACCGTATCAAAGTCAACTCCGTCAGGAGCGCATGGAACAGACACACGATTTGATCCTGGAGGGTTTAATCAGAACAATGGCCAGGGGCGCAGTGACCTGGTCGATTCCCGATGTAGCGCGCGAAGCTGGTGTTTCGGTCCCTACAGTGTATCGCTACTTCCGCACCAAGAAAGACCTGGTTCAAGCACTAAGCGTCTATGTCTTACGAAGGGTTGGCCTCAATAATATGCAACTCCCGCACAACCCTGAGGATCTAATTTCTATGGCACGTGAATTGTATATTCGATCTGAGGGTATGAGCGAAGCTTTTCGTATGGCATCGCTCAGCGAACTTGCACAAGAGGTTCGCAAAGAAGGAATTCCCATGCGACTCAAAGTAATCGAAGATGCGCTTGCACCAGTTTTGCCTTCCTTTAACGAGCAAAACCAGCTACACCTGGTTCATATGGTCTTGTTACTCACTTCGTCTGCCATGATTCGTGCCTTTAAAGACTATCTGGATCTTACTGGCAAAGAAGCCGCAGACACAGTGGCCTGGGCTATCCTGACCCTCACACACACGGGTTCACCAGGCGAAGAGACAACACAATCATCCAGTCAGTCATAGGGGCCGATAATGACTATTGGCACATCATCCGTTCATCCGTAGGGGCCGGTTTACCGCGCCCACAGCCGATTCATCGGCCCTCAGTGGATATTCCGACACCAGATGAAAAAGTGAAAAAGCATAAAGAACTAGCTCAACTATTATCACGACCTATCGAGACCAAGAAGCTTGACAGCATTCTCCTTAAGGATCAGCGGCCGCACTTCAGGTTTGATGGCAATCTGCTCAAAATCAGCTAACCAGCGATCAGGCGTAATCAATGGGAAGTCACTGCCAAAGAGTACCTTGTGTTTAAGCAGCGTATTCGCGTATTGCACAAGCTGAGGCGGAAAATACTTCGGCGACCATCCCGAGAGATCAATATACACCTGTGGCTTGTGCAGGCACACCGAGAGGGCCTCATCCTGCCAGGGAAAGGAGGGATGTGCCATGATAATCGGCATATCTGGAAAGTCTACCGCCACATCGTCCAGGTACATGGGATTGGAGTATTTGAGGCGTATACCGCCGCCTCCACGCATTCCAGTGCCAATCCCAGAATGCCCGGTATGAAATACTGCTGGCAGACCGGCCTCTGCAATTACCTCGTAGAGGACATAGGCGCTTCGATCATTTGGGTAAAATTCCTGTACAGCTGGGTGAAATTTGAATCCTCGCACCCCAAACTGCTCAATGAGGCGATGGGCTTCACGGGCTCCCATCTTCCCCTTCGCAGGATCAATACTGGCGAATGGAATAAGCACATCGGCATTCTCGGCAGCAACTTCGGCCACCTCTTCATTCGGAACTCGTACTATTCCAGTCGTCGACTCCATGTCTACAGGAAAAATGACACACGCCATCTTGCGCTCGCGGTAGTACATCGCAACCTCAGAAATACTCAAGCGGGGGCTTTGATCCTTAAAGTAATGTGCCGACGCCTCCTGTACCGCTTGCAACTTGGGATCATCTGGAACCCTGCTCGACATCTCTGCATGGGTATGCACATCGATCGCCACTAAGCTCTTTATATCCATTTATACTGATCTCCTGAGCCCATTTGTGATTAACCCATCTTCTGCCGCTCTTGCTCTTTGAGGACACGGCGCAAGATTTTTCCCGAGGGGTTCCTGGGAATGACTTCGATGAATTCGATCTCACGCACACTCTTATAAGTGGCAAGCTTGCCATTGACCCATTCCATCAATGCATCAGCGGACTGTTGTTCGTAACCCATCCGCAGAACCACGAAAGCTTTGGGCACTTCTCCCGCTTCCTCATCTGGCTTAGCGATGACTGCTACATCGGCGACAGAGGGATGCTCGAGCAGCAAGGCTTCGATCTGCGCGGGGGCGACACTGAACCCCTTGAACTTGATCATCTCCTTCTTGCGGTCGGTGATCGTTACATAGCCTTCCTCATCGCGCCAACCAATATCCCCAGTGTAGAGCCATCCATCCCTTAGCGCCTCGGCAGTCGCTTCAGGCGCCTTCCAATAGCCTTGCATCACCTGTGGCCCCTGGACGATCAGCTCACCCACTTCGCCCACACCCAGCTCAATCTGACCGGTCTCAATATCAACGATCTTCTGCTTCGTATCGTGAATCGGCAGCCCAATAGTTTCGACCTTGATGAGCCCCCGATCATAAACCGGGTTAGAATGCGTCCCCGGTGCAGCCTCGGTCAGACCATAGGAAGTCATCACCGTGATATCGGTGCGCTCCTGGAAGCGGTATGCCAACGCAGGAGGAACGGGAGCTGCACCGCACTGAGTATACCGAACGGTAGATAGGTTATACTCTTTCAATTGCGGCCAATCACTTAACAGCGCGAGCACTTGCGGGA
>WNGQ01007220.1_pt1 | contig 10684 bp, 9 predicted proteins | sample 5407661 | NCBI WGS metagenome assembly WNGQ01 (sample SAMN13153382, study PRJNA577476) | soil metagenome | isolation source: 60 cm soil or saprolite under Garry oak tree replicate 2 | place: USA:California | collected 2016-06-15 | reverse complement strand
CGTGGCGAGCGAGGCGAGCTGGGGCTCGCTGCGCTACCTGCTGGCGATCCCCGTGCCCAGGGGCCGCCTGCTGGGCAGCAAGCTGCTGGTCTCGCTGCTGTACAGCCTCGTCGCGCTCGTCGTGCTGACCGGCACCGCGCTCCTCGTCGGCACGCTCCGGTACGGCTGGCACCCGCTGATCACCACCGTGGCCGGCGAGATCGCCGCCGGCCCGGCGACGCTGCGGCTGCTCGGGATCGTCGGCTACATCGCGGTCAGCCTGCTCGTGGTGGCCGGCCTGGCCTTCCTGCTGTCGGTCTCCACGGACGCGCCGCTGGGGGCGGTCGGCGGCGCGGTGATGCTGCACATCCTGTCCAGCATCCTGGACCAGATCACCGCGCTCGGCTCGCTGCGGGTGGTCCTGCCGACGCACTACTCGGACGCGTGGCTGGGGCTGCTGTCCAACCCGATCCAGACGGACGACATGGTCAGGGGCGCGATCTCGGCGCTGGTGTACGTGACCATCTTCCTCGCCTGGGCCTGGTACCGCTTCGCCGGGAAGGACGTCGTCAGCTAGTCCGTGCCCGGCCGCTCGCCGGCGCCCGTGTCGGCTGGCTGACGCTGCTGTCGGTCGTGGTGCTCGCCCGCCGCTCAGGACTTGCCCACCGCTTCGCTCACGAGGGGCTGCGAAATGTCTCGCCTGGCCCTGGTCAGCCGGGTGCTGGACTGACGACACCCAAAAGAAGGCTCCCGGTCGCCGCGTATATTTGGTATAAGAAATCGCGAGATTCGGGGTGGGCGCGTCCGGTGGCGCCTCGGGCCACAGGTAAGGAGGGAGAGAGTTGTTCGCAATCGGTCTGCGGAAGGCGGCCACGTCGTGGGCGGCATGGCTGGCCGTTCTGGCCGCCATCGGCCTGGTCGTCATCGCGTTCTCCGGTCAGTCCGGGTCCGGCGTCACCACGAAGTACCGGCCCCTGGCCGCCACGGCGGGGCCGGTGCTCAACGTGCGGACGGACTGCGGGGCGGCGGGCAACGGGTCGGCCAACGACACGCCCGCCATCAACCGCTGCATCACGATGGCCAACGGCGCGGGGCCCAGCGGCGGGACCGTCGAGTTCCCGGCCGGCACCTACCGGGCCGGCGGGTCGATCCACATGATGAGCAACGTGACCCTGCAGCTCGACAGCGGGTCCACGATCATGGGCTCGAGCAGCGGGTACGACGCGGCCGAGGCGAACCCCAACTCGGCGTTCCAGGACTTCGGCCACAGCCACTTCCACGACGCCATGATCTGGGGCGACCGCCTGACCAACATCGGCTTCACCGGCTCCGGGACGATCGACGGCGGCGGCCACCTCATCACCGGCAACCCCGGCGGCGGCCAGGCCGACAAGATCATCTCGCTGACGCGCTGTGACGGCCTGACCGTCTCCGGCATCACGCTGCGGCGCGGCGGCCACTTCGCCATGCTGATCAACGGCTGCAACCACGTGACGTCCGACCACCTGACCATCGCCACGGCCAGCGACCGGGACGGCTGGAACATCATCAGCACCCGGAACGTCACCATCACGAACATCACCGACGCCGCCAACGACGACGCCCTGGTCTTCAAGAGCGACTGGGCGCTGGGGGCCACGCTCCCCAACGGGAACGTCACCGTCAGCAACGCGCACCTCTCGGCCGGCTGCTGCAACGCCCTGATGTTCGGCTCGGAGACCTGCGGCGACTTCACCAACTACCGCTTCCAGCACATCACCATCACCGGCGCCGGCAAGTCCGGCCTGGGCATGGTCTCCTCCGACGGGGCCCACATCTCCAACGTCGTCTACGACGACATCACGATGTCCGGCCACATCAACTCGCTGATCATGCAGAAGGTCTGGAACCGGGACCGCTGCGGCACCCATCCCAGCCCCGGCAGCATCACCGACGTCCACTACAGCAACATCAACGGCTCCACCACGAGCAGCTCCTTCAGCCCGACGCTGTGGGGCCTCGACAACGGCAGCCACGACATCAGCAACGTCACCTTCACCAACGTCAACCTGACGGTGCCCGGCGGCGGCTCCGGCAACCCGGACACCCTCCCCAGCAACCGCTTCGACTACAACCCGAACAGCATCGGGCCGCGCCCGGCGTTCGGCATGTTCATGCACAACGTCAGCGGCATCACGTTCACCGGCAGCTCGTTCCATGCCCGCGCGGGTGACAGCCGGCCGGCGCTGGACGACATCGCCGGCGCCAACATCACGGTGGACACCGTGACGGCCTCGCGGTCGACGGGCGCCCAGGACGTCCACTTCAACGGCACGGCGGGCTACTGCGTCCGGAACAGCCCCGCCCTGCGGGTCACCGCGACCGGCTCCACGCAGGCCTGCGGCACGCCCACCAACGACTTCGCGCTGAGCGTGGCGCCGACGACGCAGTCGGTGACCCCCGGCGCGACCGCGACCTACACGGTCCACACATCGGTGCTGACCGGCGCGCCGGACGCCATCACCCTGACGGGCGCCGGCCGGCCGGCCGGCGCGGCCATCTCGTTCGGCACCAACCCGGTGAGCCCGGGCAGCGACTCCATCATGACGGTCACGACCAGCACGACGACGCCGACCGGGCCGGCGACGCTGACCGTCACGGGCACGGACTCGTTCGGCACCCAGCACGCCACCGCGACCCTCACCGTCGGCCCGGGCGGGGGCGGGCTCACCATCACCGGGCTGACGGTGGCCGACACCGCCAACGCCGGCCACTGGTCGCTCCAGTCCAGCCTGGCCGCCGGCAGCACGCAGTACGGGGACCGGACCTTCACGCTGACCGCGGTGCCCACCGCGCTGCGCGGCTCCCAGTGGATCCGGACGGCGAACAGCTCCAAGTCGGCCACGGCCAACCCGCTGGTCACCTTCACGATCAGCCAGCAGGCGGTCGTCTCGGTGGCGGTCGACACGCGGCTGGGCCGGCGCTCCTGGATGGACTCCAGCTGGGTGGACACGGGCACCCACCTGACCAACAGCGAGAGCACGCCGAGGAGCTTCGAGGTGTTCCAGAGGACCTTCCCGGCCGGGCAGGTCGCGCTCGGGCCCAACGCCGGGCCGAGCGGCAGCAGCAACTACACGATCGTCGTGACGTAGGCGACGGGGGAGGATGAGGGGGCGGGCGCGGCGTCGCCGCGTCCGCCCACGCCTCACGCCTAATCGGCCTGCCAGGTCAGGCGAGCCCGCGCATCACGAGCACGGTGCGGTCGTCGGTGGGGCCGGCGCCCGAGCCGAACGCGTCGCTGGCCCGGTGGAGCGCGGCGGCCACGTCCGCCGCACGGCGGTCCGCCGTCCGCTCCACGCCACGGGCGGGGCGCTGCTGCGCTGCCGGCCGCTCGACCGGCTGCGCTCTCTTCCGGGGGAGCCTCGGCGTGAGCGCGCCGGGCCCCCGGCCGGCGTCCTGCTACCGTTGGCCAGGCCATGCACCCACAAGCTGCCGCCGTCGCGCGCGAGCTCGACCTGCGGCCCGAGCAGGTGGACCGGACGCTGGCGCTCGGCGAGGGCGGAGCCACCGTGCCCTTCATCGCCCGCTACCGCAAGGAGGCGACAGGCGGGCTGGACGAGGTGAGCGTCCAGGCGGTGCTGGACGGGGCCAGGCGGTTCCGGGAGCTGGAGGAGCGCCGGGCCACGATCCTGGCGTCGATAGAGCAGCAGGGCAGGCTGACGCCCGAGCTGGCACGGGCCCTGGCGGCCGCCGCCACGCGGGCCGAGCTGGAGGACCTCTACCTGCCGTACCGGCCCCGGCGCCGCACGCGTGCCACCGTGGCCAGGGAGCGCGGGCTGGAGCCCCTCGCGGAGCTGGTCTGGCGGCACGAGGCGGGCGACGCCGCGCGCGTCGAGTCCTTCGTCGACCCGGAGCTGGGCGTGCCCGACGCCGCCGCGGCGCTGGCGGGCGCCAGGGACATCTGCGCCGAGCGCGTCGCGGAGGACGCCGCCCTGCGGGGCGCGGCCAGGAACCTGGCGGTCCGGCGGGGCCTCCTGCGCTCCGACGTGGTCCCGGCCAGGCGCGCCGAGAAGACCCGCTTCGAGGACCACTACGGCCGCCAGGAGTCGCTGCGGACCGCGCCGTCGCACCGCGTCCTGGCGGCGCTGCGCGGAGAGGCGGAGGGCGTCCTGCGGGTGCGGGTGCTCTTCCCCGACGACGAGATCACCTCGACGCTGCTGGGACGGGTGGTCAGGCGGCCGTCCGCGCCGCTCGCCGGCGAGCTGGCGGCGGCGGTCCGCGACGGGTGGGACCGCCTGCTCCGGCCCTCGCTGGAGACGGAGCTGCGCGGCGAGCTGAAGGAACGTGCGGACGTGGCCGCGATAGAGGTGTTCGGCCAGAACCTGCGCCACCTGCTGCTGGCGCCCCCGGCGGGGACGCGGAGCGTGATCGCCCTCGACCCGGGGCTGCGCACCGGGGTCAAGGTGGCGGCGCTGGACGCGACCGGCCGCCTGCTGGAGACGGCCACCCTGTACGCGGAGCGCGGCGCTCCGGAGCGGGCGCGCGCGCTGCGGGCGTTCCGCGACCTGGTGGCCAGGCACGGTTCGGAGCTGGTCGCCGTGGGCAACGGCACGGGCAGCCGCGAGGCCGAGGCGTTCGTGCGGGAGGCCCTGGCCGGCGACGCCCCCGCGGCCGTCTCGGTCAGCGAGCAGGGGGCGTCCGTCTACTCCGCCTCGGAGGCGGCCCGCGAGGAGCTGGCCGACCTGGACGTGTCGCTGCGCGGCGCCGTCTCCATCGGCCGGCGGCTGCAGGACCCGCTGGCGGAGCTCGTCAAGATCGACCCGCGGAGCATCGGGGTGGGCCAGTACCAGCACGACGTGGATCCCGGGGCGCTGCGCAAGAAGCTGGGCGAGGTGGTGGTGTCGTGCGTCAACGCCGTGGGCGTGGACGTCAACACCGCCTCGCCACAGCTGCTCGGGCACGTGTCCGGCATCGGCGCGGCGCTCGCCCGGCGGATCGTCGAGCACCGCGAGCGGAAGGGGTCCTTCGCCAGCCGCGCCGCCCTGCGGGCGGTGCCGGGCCTGGGGGCCAGGACCTTCGAGCAGGCGGCCGGCTTCCTCCGGGTGCGCGGCGAGGAGCCGCTGGACGACAGCGCCGTGCACCCCGAGCGGTACGGAGTGGTCCAGCGGATGGCGGCGGACCTGGGCGTGGACGTCCGGGCGCTGGTGGGCGGCGCCACCCTGGTGGGGCGGATCGACTGGCGGCGCTACGCCGGGGGCGACCTGGGGGAGCCCACCCTGCGGGACATCCTGGCGGAGCTGGAGCGGCCGGGTCGCGACCCGCGCGGCGACTTCTCGCCGCCGGCGTTCCGCGAGGACCTGCGCACGCTGGAGGACCTGCGCGAGGGCATGCTGCTGCAGGGCGTGGTCACCAACGTGACGGCGTTCGGGGCGTTCGTCGACGTCGGCGTCCACCAGGATGGCCTGGTGCACGTCTCCGAGCTCTCCACCCGGTTCGTGCGCGACCCGGCCGAGGTGGTCCGCGTCGGCGACCGCGTCGCGGTCAAGGTGCTGAGCGTCGACCTGGACCGCCGCCGCCTGGGCCTGTCGATGCGGGCGGCGACGTAGCGGCGCGGCGGCGCCGGGCCGGCGGTGCTAGCGGGGCAGCAGGACCAGGCCGGAGACGATGATCAGGACCAGGCCCACGATCATCTTGAAGCCGCCGTCCCGCACGAACGCCAGCCCGATCAGCAGGAGGGCGACGGGCGTGCGGGCGAGAAAGGCGTTCACGACGTTGGGCACGCTCTCCAGCGACACCTCCGACGGCACCACGGTGGCGAGCACCAGGAGGACGACCGCGAGGATCTCCCAGAGCAGGTTGCCCCTGGCCTCCCTGGCCAGCAGGAAGCCGCCGACGAGCGGGATCAGGGCGATCAGGCGGACCAGGATGGTGGTCAGGTCGAGCGACGGCAGGTTGAAGTTGACCGGCGAGGCGAGCGCCGGCGCCAGGAGCTGAAGTGTCATGTCTCTCCGCGCTCGTCCGATTGGTGCGGCGGGTCACGCCAGCCGGGGGTGCTCGGCCGGCACGGAGAAAGCTCGGGACTCATGACGAAGACGCGACCAGGACGAGCCTCAAGTGGATGCCAACGGCTTCGCCCGAGGCTACACCTTCTCCGGCGCTCGCGCAACTCAGCGGGGATCGCGCACGAGGCAGGGGGAGACCCCTCTCCGCATCGTCCTGGCCGCATAATCGACGCGTGAACGGGGTGCACGACCTGGGTGGCATGCATGGCTTCGGGGCCGTGCCGGTCGAGCCGGACGAGCCGCTGTTCCACGCTCCCTGGGAGGGGCGGGTGCTGGCGATGCAGCTGCGGACGCGCAACCGCTACTACCACCTCGACGAGTTCCGGAACGCGATCGAGCGGATGCCGGCGGCGCGCTACCTCGATGCAGCCTACTACGAGCGCTGGCTGACCGCGCTCGAGACGCTCCTGCTCGAGAACGGCGTCGTCACGCCGGAGGAGCTGGCGACGGGTCGCGCCTCGTCGCCGCCGGCCGCCCCGCGGCCGCGGCTGCCGGCGGACCCGCCGCCCCTGCGGCCCCGCTTCGCCGTGGGCGACGCGGTGGTCACCCGCAACATGCATCCCAGCGGGCACACGCGGCTGCCGCGCTATGCGCGCGGCCGGCGCGGCGTCGTCCGCTCCGTGCACGGCCCCTTCCTGCTGCCGGACACGAACGCGCACCGTGCCGGTCGTCACTGGGAGCCGGTCTACGCCGTCCAGTTCGCGGCCGGCGAGCTGTGGGGCGACGAGGCACCGTCGCGGGACGTGGTCTGCGTCGACCTCTGGGAGAGCTACCTGCGGAGGGCGGCGACGACATGAACGAGCCTCACGGCCATCACCACCACGACGACCACGACCATCACCCGGCGCCGCCGTCCGACGTCGAGGCGCGAGCCCTGGCGCTGGAGTCGCTGCTGCGCGAGAAGGGCCTCATCGGCGCGGACGAGATCGACCGCATCGTGTCGGCCTACGAGCACGACATCGGGCCCATGATCGGCGCGCGCGTCGTTGCCAGGGCCTGGGTGGACCCCGACTACCGCCGCCGGCTGCTGACGGGTGCGGCCGGCGCCGTCGCCGAGCTGGGCCTGGGTGGCCCACCCGCCGGTGAGCTGGTCGTGGTCGAGAGCACGTCCCAGGTGCACAACATGGTCGTCTGCACGCTGTGCTCGTGCTACCCGTGGGCTGTCCTGGGCCTGCCGCCGAGCTGGTACAAGTCGGCGGCCTATCGCTCCCGAGCGGTCACCGAGCCCCGAGCCGTGCTCCGCGAGTTCGGCCTCGACCTGCCCGAGTCGGTGACGGTGAACATCTGGGACAGCAGCTCCGACCTCCGCTACATGGTGCTCCCGGAGCGGCCGGAGGGCACGGAGGGCTGGAGCGAGGAGCGGCTGGCGGCCCTCGTGACCCGCGACTGCATGATCGGCGTCGCTCGGCCCCGGGTCCCGGCCGGCGCCGAGGCGGGCTCGTGAGCGACCCGGTCGACCGCGGCGTCGCCGGCCTCGAGGGCGCCGCCGCCCTGCCCCGCCGGAACGGGGAGCTGGTGTTCGAGGCGCCCTGGGAGGGCCGTGCGTTCGGCATGGCGGTCGTGCTGCGGGAGAAGGGGGTCTACGCGTGGGAGGAGTTCCGGCAGCTGCTCGTGGAGCGCGTGGGCCCCCGCTCGCCGCGCTACTACGAGGGCTGGCTGGACGCGTTCGAGTCACTGGTGCTGGCGCGCGGCCTGGTCCAATCGGACGAGCTGGAGGCGCGCATCGCCGACTTCAAGGAGCTGCGCCGTGACCCGCTTGCGTGACGCCGGACCCTCAACCGGTCACACGCGGGTACCGCCACGTTCCGCAGCGGTTTTACACACGCCTGGTTTGGCAAACTAGTAGCCGATGTCGGTCGCCCGAATCAGGGGCATGCGCGACCTCGAGACCAAAGAGGTGCGCAGGCTCCCGGAGAGAATCGAGACCGCGCAGCGCCACGCCTCCGTCGATGACGAGTCGCTCTGCCGCCTGATGGGATGGCGGCTGACCGACCTGATGGCGGTCAAGACGGGCGAGCGCATTCCGTCGCCCGCCGAGATGCGGGCCCTGTACGGCGTGTTCGGCAAGAGCAGCCGGGGCACGCTGCAGACGCGCTGGCCCGACGGCACCGGGCCGCCGCTGAAGCCGGCCGACTGGGTGATCCTCGGCGACCAGGCGGAGATCACCGAGGCCGACCGGCTGCGGGTCGAGATCCGCCAGCTGGAGGAGCGGATCCGCCAGCTGGAGGCGGAGGTGGAGCGCTACCAGCGTCTCGAGGCCAGTCTCCAGGCCGTCACCAGGCGGCTGGAACGCGGTCGCTGAACCCATTGACGTCGTCGGTCACGACCGATAGTCTGGTACTTGTCGAAGAGGGCTAGGCAGGTCGAGGGGGAGACCTGTCGAGGGGGCCAACTGCTCCCCGGGCAGAAGTGGGCCGAGGCTATGCGCTGCCATCTGCCTTCAGCAACCTCGAGACGGCACACCGTGGGGGGTGCGGCCGGTCCGTTCGCGGGCCGGCCGTCGCTCTATATGCGTGCGAGGCTCCTGCCACGAGGGTGAGCGCTTGAATCTCGACATCGTGCTGGAGGGGGGAGGGGTCAAGGCGATCGCCGAGGTGGGAGCCGCCTCCGTGCTCGAGGAGCGTGGCTACCAGTTCCGCCGCGTCGCCGGCTCGTCTGGCGGCGCCCTCGCCGCGGCGGGGCTGGCCGCCGGCGTGCCGGCCCCGCGCCTGCGCGAGCTGATCGACAGCCTGGACTACCGGCGGTTCGCCGACGCCAGCGGCGTGGCCAGGCTGGGCCTGCCCGGCCGTGCCCTGTCGCTCCTGCTGGCCCAGGGCGTCTACGACGGCGACTACCTGCGCGGCTGGGTCCACGACACGCTGAGGCGGGAGACGGGGGTGGAGACCTTCGGAGACCTGCGGCTGCCGCCGGACCCGGACTCCGACCTGCGGCCCGAGCAGTCCTACAGGCTGGTCGTGATCGCGGCCGACGTGTCACGCGGGCAATTGGTGCGGCTGCCGTGGGACTACGCACAGTACGGCCTCGACCCGGACCGGCAGCTGGTCGCCGACGCGGTGCGCGCGTCGGCGTCGATCGTGTTCTTCTACAAGCCGGCGCGGCTGCGGTGGGCGCCCCCGTCGGCCAACGTCTCGGTCCTGGCCGACGGCGGCATCGTCTCCGACTTTCCGATCGAGATCTTCGATCGGACCGACGGCCGGCCGCCGCGCTGGCCCACCTTCGGTGTCAAGCTGAGCGCCCGCGCCGCGCCGGGGACGCTGCGCAACCACGTCACGGACACGCTCAGTCTGGCGCTGGCCGTCCTGGACACGGCCGTCTTCGGCAACGACCAGGTCCACCTCGCGGATCCGTGCGTAGCCGGCCGCACGATGTTCGTGGACACGCTGGGCGTGCAGGCCGAGGACTTCGGCATCGACAAGGCGACACGACAGGCGCTCTACGACAATGGTCGACGCGCGGCCGAGACGTTTCTCACGATGTGGGATTGGGACGCGTACCGTCGTGTCTGCGCGACGGATCCGGGACGCATCGCCAAGGCGCTCGCGGCGCGCGGCGAGACCCTTCCCGGCTGACGCCGCACCTGGGAATCGTCGTTGCGCGGTCGGGACTTTCTCACGATGTGGGATCGGGACGCATATATCGTCGTGTCCGCGTGACGGATCCGTGACGGGTCGCGAACGCGCACATGGCGTGCCGCGAGAACGTTTCGGGCTGACGCTGCACCGGCGCCGCCGGATGGTTACTCTTTGTGCCCAATGCGCAAGCAAGGCCGCCCCAAGCCGGCGTACAAAGAGTTGGCGGACCGGCTCCGGGCCGCAATCGAGCGGGGGGGCGCGGAGGCGCAGCTGCCCACCGAGGCGGAGCTGAGCAGGCGACACGGGCTCAGTCGTCAGACGGTCCGGCGCGCTTATCAGGAGCTCGTAGCCGAGGGCGTGGTGCGGCGCATCCCGGGCCGGGGCACGTTCCCGGTCCCGCCAGGGCCGTATGTGCGCTCCATGGGCTCGTTCGAGGACCTGCTGGCCCAGGCCAGGGACACGGAGCTCGAGCTCGTCACGCCTCTGCGAGCTGTGGACGAGCCGTACGACGGCGCGGCCGAGAAGCTGTCAACGAGAGATGTCATGGAGGTGCGCGCTCGCCGCCTGCACGCAGGCCTACCGTACGCGTTCATCGTGGTGTCGATGCCGGCCTCGGTGGGCAGGCGGCTCTCGCGCGTTCGGCTGCTGCGGACTGTGGGGGCGCGGCGGCGGACGACCGTGCTGGAGCTGCTGGACGGCGTCCTGGAGCCGCCGATCGTGCTGGCCCGGCAGGACATCACCGTGGACTGGGCGCCGGCCGACGTGGCGCCGCTGATCGACATGCCGCCGCGTGTGCCGGTGCTGCGGATCGACCGCCTCTACTTCGACCAGAACGACCAGCCGGTGGAGTACGCGGTGAACTACCTGAACCCGCAGCGGTACTCCTATCGCCTGGAGATGAAGCGAACGCTGTAGGCCTCGCCCATCAGAGCACCGCCGACTCGGTCTCGGCGTCCGTGAGGGACGGGCCGGCGCCCGGTGAAGCAACGCCGGCACGCCCGGGAGCACCTGGCGACGCCGGTGATAGGCTGGACAAGCGATGCTGAGCCGGCATTCGAGGCTGATCGTGCCGGTGCTCGACCGTGGTCACGG
>WNGQ01007219.1_pt1 | contig 10684 bp, 9 predicted proteins | sample 5407661 | NCBI WGS metagenome assembly WNGQ01 (sample SAMN13153382, study PRJNA577476) | soil metagenome | isolation source: 60 cm soil or saprolite under Garry oak tree replicate 2 | place: USA:California | collected 2016-06-15 | reverse complement strand
GAGGCCGAAATGCTGAAGTATCGCAATTTCGGCAAGAAATCGCTCAACGAAATTAAAGACAAACTGCAACAGCTTGGTTTGAGTCTCGGAATGAAGTTCGACCCGGGCCTTGTGGACGTGCCGGTAAGCGGTGATGCTGCCAGCCCGAACGGGCCGGCTGCCAAAGAGTAATCGATCAGGTTCGCCGACTTATGAGGCACCAAAAAAAGACGATCAAGCTTGGCCGCACGGCTGAGCACCGCAAAGCGCTGCTGGCAAATCAGGTTTGCTCCTTGATCGAACATCAACGCATCAAAACAACGCTGGCCAAAGCGAAGGCGGTTCGACCGCTCGCGGAAAAGATGGTGACTCTCGGAAAAAAGGGATCGATTCATGCGCGCCGGACTGCCCTCGCGACATTGCGGCAAAAGACTCTCGTAAAGAAGCTGTTCGACGACATCGCGCCGAGATCGACGGAGCGCAACGGCGGTTATACACGCATCGTGAAGCTGGGCCAGCGTAAAAGCGACTCCGCTCCTATGGCGTTCATCGAGTGGGTCGATGCAGCATTCGTCGAGGAAAAACCGGCGGAGGAAAAGAAGGCGAAGCGGAAAGAGGCGGAACCAAACGCAAAACTAAAGCAGCCCGCGCCGAAACCAGAAGAATTGGCGGCCAAGGAAGAAGAACCAACGCCGCCACCAACAGAAGAGCCCAAGCTGAAAAAGCGCAAATGGTTCGGCCGGAAATCGGGTGAGTAGCCGGCATCGGTGATGCCGTATCTGCTTAGCGTTGCGTGGGCGAAGAGCATCACGTGCGTTAAAAATTTAGCCCGAAGACCGTTTGGGGTCTATTTTCGCAATGCGCTGAGGGCAACGCGTTCCACCTTGCCAAAGGCGGATCGACTACTCCGAAGACGATGGCAAGATCGCCAAAGGCGCAAGACGAAGTTTGGAATCGAAAGCGAATGGTAAAGTTAGCCTTGGCAGCGAATCTTTCCGAGCGAACTTGATTGTAACTCTTTTAACATTTTTAACTGCTCCGGATGAGCCCCAATCCCTATTTGTTTATCGTCATCTTTGTTGGCGTGGCGCTCGTCTTTCCTTTGATTCCGCTGGCGCTTGCCTGGCTGTGGCGACGGTTTTTCCAGCCGCCAAAGCCTGGCGCTGAAAAAAACGCGATTTACGAATGCGGGGTCGAGTCGATTGGCGAAGCGCAGATTCAGTTCCGGTCGCAGTATTATTTGTATGCGATCATTTTTCTCATCTTCGACGTCGAAGCGGTTTTTCTCGTGCCGTTTGCGGTGGCTTTCACCGGTTTGCCTGTCGGGGCGTTCATCGCGATATTGGTTTTCCTGTTGCTCCTGATTGAGGGTCTCATTTGGGCATGGAGCAAAGGGTGCTTAAATTGGGCGCGCTGACGCGGTGGTTAAAAAAGCTAAAAGGGTTACAATGTTACAAGGGGTGTGCGAGATCGTACCGTTGTACCAATGTAACGTTTGTAACTCTCGTAACTTTTTCACGTACAACCCATGAGCGAGATCGACGAGAAGCTTCGCAGCGAATTGCAGCGACAGGGAGTCTGGGTGACTTCGATGCAGGAGCTTTACAACTGGGGACGCAAGAACTCGATTTGGCCGCTGCAATTTGGGCTCGCCTGTTGCGCGATCGAGATGATCGCCACCGCGGCGTCGCGCTACGACATCGCGCGGTTTGGCGGCGAAGTTTTCCGGCCATCGCCGCGTCAAGCAGATCTCATGATTGTCGCTGGCACGGTCACGAAGAAAATGGCGCCGCAGATCGTCAGGCTCTACAACCAGATGCCCGACCCAAACTATGTTATTTCGATGGGCGCGTGCGCAATTTCCGGCGGGCCGTTCAAGCAAGGTTACAACGTGCTCAAGGGCATCGACCGTTACATTCCGGTGGACGTTTACATTCCCGGTTGCCCACCGAGGCCGGAAGCGTTGCTGCACGCGTTCATGGAACTGCAGCGCAAGATCGACGATCAAAAACTGACCGGCGAGAACAAGGCCGAGCACCTAAATGTGGCGCAACCCAGCGAATTTCCGGTGCCGTCATTTGGGGAACACGATCTGGAACCGCCCGCTAATCCGGATGTCTTTCAGCCGCCGAAGATTGAAAGACAAAGCTAAAAGTTGGATGAGTTTGGACGGCGACGTTGAATATTTAAATGAGTTACAAGGTTACAAAGGATCGTATTGCCAAACGGGAAAATGCTGCGACGGCCCAAGTTCACGCCGACGATGGCAAGCGTGGATTCCAGACCTTTGAAGATTTGGAGGTCTACAAGGTCGCGCGCGAGTTTCGCAAAGCAATGTATGCGGTGAATCGCCGTCTGCCGGACTTTGAGAAATACGAATTAGGCAGTCAGATTCGACGCGCCTCAGCGTCGCTGACGAACAATATGGCAGAGGGACATGGGCGTTTTCATTACCCTGATCAAATCCGATTCTTTCTTCACTCTCGCGGCTCTCTGGAGGAACTTGTCGACGATCTTAATATCTGTTTAGACGAGAGGTACCTTTCCAGCGAGGAAGTCGCGAAACTGAAAGAGCAAGCGCGCGGAGTCTTGATCCTAATCAACGGTTATTTGCGCTACCTCCGAAGCCGTTCCTCGTCCGTCCGCGAATCCGACGGTGCAGATTCCAATCTTATCGACGAGCTCGACAATTTGCTGCCGTTGTAACTTTGTAACCCTTTTATCTCTTGTAACCTGCCGATGGAGTCTGTAGCCGAAATCAAAGCGCGCGCCGAAGCAGCTGTACCTGGCGCCAGGATCGATATCGTTCCGAATCCGGGTCCCGCGCAGCAATCGTCCCTATTGATCGACAATGATCATGCGCCGGCGGTGGCGCGTTTCTTGCGCGTCGATCCAGCGCTGCGCCTCGATTTCTGTTCCAATGTCACCGGAGTGGATTGGCTCGATCGAACGGTGAAAAAGACCGTGAAAGTGAAAAAGCTCGTCGACGGCGAAGAAAAGGAAGTCGATGAAACTGCGGAGGAAAAGATCCCCGGCTATCTCGAAGCGGTTTATCACCTTTACTCGATGACGCATAAACATGGGCCGGTGATCATTCGAATGCGAACCGCGAATCGCACGGACGGCGCACGTTTGTCCTCACTGACGCCGATCTGGCGCAGCGCGGAATTTCAGGAGCGAGAGATTTTCGATCTCTACGGCGTTCGCTTTGATGGCCATCCCGATCTGCGACGCATCTTGATGTGGGACGAGTTTGTCGATCATCCGATGCGCAAGGATTATCGCGAACCGGACGATTACGAATACGAGCCGACACCGCACGACGATGTGCTGGAGAAAGCCAAACAACATTATGCGCCGCGGCCGCAACTGGACGGCGCGGAAAATATCACGGCGCAGTCGTAACAGGTTAGATGGTTAAAAAGGGTACAAGAGTTACAACGCTAAAAAAAGCCGTGACGCTTGGCCCGTTGTAACAATGTAACTTTTGTAACTCTTTTAACTTTCCAGTTCGCATGACCGCGACGATCCAAACGCTCGAACCAGTCGAGCGGCCGCCTACAACGATGGGCTCGCGACTCGAAGGCGAACTGCTCGAAGTGTCGATGGGGCCGCAGCATCCATCAACGCATGGCGTTTTCCGGATGAACGTCGCACTCGAAGGCGAGATTGTGCGCAAGCTCAAGCCGGTCTTCGGATATTTGCATCGCAATCACGAAAAGATCGGCGAGAACACGAGCTACCTCGGCTCAATGCCGTACACCGATCGGCTCGATTACTTTTGCTCGATGACCAACAACTGGGCCTACGCCCTCAGTGTGGAGAAGCTCGCAGGGATCGAAGTCCCCGAACGTGCACAATATCTGCGCGTCATTCTGGCAGAACTGACCCGACTGCAAAATCACGTCTCCCTGCTCGGATTCCTGCTCAATGACATGGGCGCGTGGGGAACTCCGCTCATGTATGCATTTGGCGAGCGCGAGAAAATCCTCGATCTCTTTGAGTCGCTCTCCGGTTCACGCATGATGTGCGATTACATGCGGTTCGGCGGATGCCGGTGCGACACGCCGCAGGGATGGATGGAACTCGCAAAGAAAATTGTCGATGTGTTTCCGCGTTTCCTGGACGAGTTCGAGAAGCTCATTGTTTCGAATGAAGTTATTATCGCGCGCACACAAAATGTCGGGAAACTTTCAGCGGAGTTAGCGATCAACGCCGGCATCACCGGTCCAATGCTGCGTGCTTGCGGAGTTAATTACGATCTGCGGAAAGTAGATGGCTACGGATTTTATCCGCGCTTCAAATTTCGTCTCCCGCTTGGTGACCATGGTGATACCTACGATCGGCTCATGATGCGTGTGCTCGAAATGCGCGAGAGCGTCGGAATTTTGAAGCAGGCTTTCGAACAAGTTCCGGCCGGTCCGATCATTAACCCGAAAGTAAAAATCCGCGCCTTTCGTCCGCCTGCGGGCGAAGCGTACGGGCGAATCGAAGGACCGAAAGGCGAACTCGGTTTTTATTTGATCAGCGACGGCGGGCCGCATCCGTATCGTTATAGGGTGCGTCCGCCGAGTCTCATCAACCTCACGGTGCTGGAGGACCTTTGTCTCGGTCATACCGTGGCTGATGTGATGGTAATTCTCGGCAGCGTAGATATCGTGATGGGAGAAGTGGATCGCTAGCGCCGAGGTTAAAAAGGTTACAAGAGTTACAATGTTACAAAGGAACAGAAACTCGACGCGCGAACCCTTTTGTAACGATGCAACCCTTGTAACTTTTGTAACGAGCACATGATCGGCACGGGCATACTCAAGGGAATGGCAGTCACGGCACGGAACTTCGTCGGAAGTTATTTCGAGAAGGACCGTCTGATTACGGTGCAGTACCCGGAGGAGCGGATTCCGCTGCCGGAAAATTATCGCAATTTTCCGTTCTTGCCCTACGACGGCGACGATCCCCACGCGGGGCTCCGCTGCGTGGCATGCAAAATATGCGAGAAGGAATGCCCGCCGCAGTGCATCTACATCGTCAAGAGCGAAGACAAGAAGCCCGACTACATGGGCAAGCCGCAGTTTTATCCAAAGGTGTTCGACATCGACATCTCCGTTTGCATGAGTTGCCAGATCTGCGTCGAAGTCTGTCCGTTCGAAGCGATCAAGATGGACAAGGAATTCGAGCTCAGCCGGCGCGAACGCTTTGATGCGTTGCTCTTGCGCAAGACCGAGCTGGCGAAATCAAACGAGTATTATCACAGCATCTGCCCGACCGACGCCGCTGAAGTCGATGCAAAACTCGCCGCCGCAGCCGAAGCCGCTGCGAAAAAGAAGGCAGCTGCCGCGGCAACGACGCCCGGCGCAGGATCGACATCGGCACCTGGCGGGGGGCCACCATCGGCCGCCTCCGCCTAACTCTTCTCGGCGAAATCCTATGCGCGACGAGGCGAATTCGACCCGCAAGCGCGATGCGGCTTCGGACGAGCCCGTAAAGATCACAAGGCGGCCGACGGTCGCCGCAGGATTGCCAGCGATCTATCAAACGATGCGGTTCTCGCTGCGCGAGATGGGGCCGATCCGCGCGTTCAAAACATTGCTGTCGATGAACCAGAAAACGGGATTCGAATGTCAGAGCTGCGCGTGGCCGAATCCGGATAAAAATCGGAAGGTCGCGGAGTTCTGTGAGAATGGCGCGAAAGCAGTTGCCGACGAGGCAACGACCAAACGGTTAGGCGAGGAATTTTTTCGCGAGCATTCGCTGGATGATCTGCGAAGACGAAGCGATTTCTGGCTTGGGCAACAGGGGCGTCTGACCCAACCGCTGGTCAAACTGGCGGGCGGGAAACATTACCAGCCGATCTCGTGGGACGACGCGTTTCAGTTGATTACACGTGAGCTCAACGCGCTTCCGAGTCCGAATGCAGCCGCGTTTTACACGAGCGGCCGGACGAGCAATGAGGCTGCGTTCCTCTATCAGTTGTTCGCTCGCCAATTTGGAACAAACAATCTGCCGGATTGCTCGAACATGTGCCACGAATCGAGCGGCACCGCACTGAAAGAAGTGATTGGGGTCGGCAAAGGTTGCGTGACGCTGGCGGATTTCGCACAGGCGGACTTGATCTGTATCATCGGCCAGAATCCGGGAACAAATCATCCGCGCATGTTGGACAGCCTGCAACAGGCGAAGGAAGCGGGAGCAAAGATTATTTCGATCAATCCCATGCCGGAGATCGGCAATTTCAGGTTCAAGAATCCGCAAGACCTGAAGAATCCGTTGCGCATTCCGGGTCTGCTGTTCGGGGAGGGTCAGAGGCTCAGCGATTTGTGGTTGCCAATCCGAATCAATGGGGACGTTGCGGTGCTGAAGGGAATCATGAAAGAAATGCTGACCGAGGAGCGCAAGCGACCGGGTGCGGTGTTCGACCAGGAGTTTATTAGAGATTTCACCGCAGGCTTCGACCATTTCACCGAGGATCTGGATGCGGCGAGCTGGGATGATATTCTCGTCAGTAGCGGCGTGACGCGGGAACAGATCCGGCCCGCGGCTGAGATAACGATGAGTTCGAAACGCATCATTTGTTGCTGGGCCATGGGATTGACCCAGCATCGAAATGCGGTCGCAACAATCCAGGAGATCATGAATTTCCTGCTGCTGGGCGGGAATATCGGGCGACCGGGTGCCGGTCCGTGTCCGGTGCGCGGGCATTCGAACGTCCAGGGTGATCGCACGATGGGAATCTGCGAGCGGATGAACGAGACGTTCATGAAAAAACTCGGAGATGAATTCGATTTCGATCCGCCGCGCGAACACGGCACGGATACTGTCGAGACAATCAAGCAGATGCGGCGTGGCGCGATCCGCGTTTTCATCGCGATGGGCGGGAACTTCCTTTGCGCCGCCCCCGACACGGAATTCACGGCGAAGGCGCTGCAGAAGTGCCGATTAACCGCGCACGTCTCGATCAAGCTCAACCGCTCTCACCTGATTACGGGAGAGATCGCGCTGATCCTGCCGTGTCTTGGCCGTTCGGAAATCGATCGACAGGCGATGGGCGAGCAGTTCGTTACGGTCGAGAACTCGATGGGGGTCATTAATCCGTCGTACGGCGTGCTAGAGCCGGCGAGCGCCGAGCTGCGCAGCGAGCCTGCGATTATCTCCAGTCTGGCGCGCGCGACGCTCGACGATCGCACTACGGTTGATTGGGAAGGACTTATTGCCGATTACAGCCGGATTCGCGATCACATCGAGCATGTCGTTCCCGGTTTTGAGAATTTCAACGCGCGCATCGCTCAAGATGTTTTCTATTTGCCGAACGCAGCGCGTGATCAGCGGAAGTTTAACAACGAAATCGGCAAAGCGCTTTTCACCGTGCATCCGATCCCGCGCAACGAATTGGAACCGGGAAAATTCATTTTGATGACGATCCGATCTCACGATCAATTCAACACCCACATCTATGGTTTGGACGATCGGTATCGCGGCATTTACAACGGACGTCGCGTGCTCTTCATGAATCCGGATGACGCGGAGGAAGCGGGGCTGACTCAGGGACAAGTTGTCGATCTTACGAGTCACTTTGGTGACGGCGAGAAACGACATGCGCGCCATTTCCAGATCGCGCCCTATCCCATCGCGCGCGGTTGCACGGCGACCTATTTTCCCGAAGGCAACGTGCTCGTGCCGATCGACAGCGTCGCCGAACGTTCAAACACGCCGACGAGCAAGTTTGTTGTGATCAGTATTACGCCGGCAGCGGATGTCGAAGAGGCTGCGAGAAAAATTCTATCGATGGCGCATGAGCACGCGCTTTCACAGTGACGCAGTAAGGGAGCCTTTGCCGAGGGCGCGTGCGCTGCCAAAATCAAGGTGCTGAATGCCAGTTCCCAAGATCGACACGTTCAATGTGCGAATAAATATTGAACGAGGGCGGACGGAGAAAACCAACGAGCGTTTGGTTGCTTTCGCGAGCGAATTCCATCGCTAGAGTTGAAGGCGCAGAAACTGACGCGACAATCGGAATTCCGGCTGCAAGCGCCTTTTGCATAATTTCGAAAGAGGCGCGGCCGCTGACGAGAAGAATATGACGACGTAACGGAAGTTGTCCTTCGAGAAAGGCGCGTCCGATCGCCTTATCGACCGCGTTATGACGGCCGATGTCTTCACGGACCACTCCTGGCTGACCGTCTCGATCGAAAATGCCGGCAGCATGAATTCCGCCGGTGCGCGCAAACTCGCCCTGTAGTTTTCGAAGAAGCAGTGGCAACGAAAGCAAAGTTTCGATGTCGATCCTCACATCTTTCGCCAAAACGATCGGCGGAAAATTCTGCCGAATGGCGGCAATGCTCTGCTTGCCGCAGATGCCGCAGCTGCTCGAAATTGTTCCGAACCGTTTCGCTGAAGCGAATTTCACTTTCACGCCGTTGGCGAGTCGGACCGTGATAATGTTTTCGCGATTTCGCGCCTCGACTGGACGCGAGAAGCCGTCAACCTGGTCGCGCCTTCTCAAGATTCCTTCCGAAACGAGGAAGCCGGCAGCCAGTTCTTCGTCATGCCCGGGGGTCCGCATAGTGGTGGCAACAGTTTTGTGCCCGATTCGGATCTCGAGCGGTTCCTCGATCGTGAGATCGTCGCGATGATATTCAAATGAGCCGTCTTCTTTCCTGCGAATGATCTGACCAGACCCGATGCCGTGTTCGTTCACTGGATTGATGGCGACGGTACCATGAGGCAGTATCCGTGATTGAAGTCCCGGCGCTCCGCCAATCTCAGGGCCAAAGACCGAAGGTGCAACGGAATCGTAACGCACTCGAGCAGCATGCCCACTGCTTTAAGGCAAGGTCGGATACGCTCGGCGACATCCTCTCTAAAGCAATTCGACTGATTGGATCAGCTTCCATTGATCGCACCGGTGTTGGCACAGCAACCCGCCTTTTGTAACAGAAACGTAACATCAAAAGGACTTTGAGTGTCGCGCGGGCAGTGTATAAATTGGTCTGTCGTGCTGGTCAGGGAACAATCATTCTTATTATTAACGACCGGATAACGAGGGTTTAGTGATGAAAAGTATCTCGGTCCAGTCGGGGATGCCGAACAATCAACCGCGCACACGGCGTGCCGGAGATTGGAATGTCCCGCTCGATTCGCCGATGCTCGTCACCGGACTGGCGGTGTTCGTCGGCTATTATCTGGGGGCAAAACTCGGATTCGCGCTAACGTTTCGACCTGTTCCCGTTTCGGTGCTTTGGCCTCCTAATTCGATCCTGGCAGCTGCGCTGCTCTTGACGCCGCTGCGGATGTGGTGGCTGGTCCTGCTGGCCGCATTTCCGGCGCATTGGGCGGCGGAACTACAGAGTCAGGTACCTGCCACGATGATTCTTTGCTGGTTCATCAGCAACTCTTGCGAGGCAGTGATTGGCGCGGGCCTCGCTCGATACCTCATCAGCGGACCGGTTAGGCTCAACCGTCTCAGCAGTGTCGGCTATTTTTGCCTGTGTGTGGTTTTCACTGGTCCGTTTCTTTCCTCTTTTTTAGATGCGGGGTTTGTCAGGTGGAATGGTTGGGGCCAAGGCGCGTATTGGGAAATCTGGCGAGTACGATTCACCTCAAACGTTTTGGCTGCCTTAACCGTCGCGCCCTTGATTGTGACGTGGGCAACTAGCGGCATCCCACGGCTGCGAAAGGCACGGCCGTCACGCTACCTCGAGGCTGGCCTCCTTCTCCTTGGTTTACTCTCGGTTAGTTTCGCCGTTCTATATAGACTTGGGTCGGGGGCAGATTCGGCTTTCCTCTATCTGCTTCTGCCGTTTCTGCTGTGGGCGGCAGTCCAATTTGGATCGTGGGTAGCGAGCACCGCTCTCGGGGTTGTGACCTTTTCGGCTATTTGGAGCGCCACTCATGGACATGGACCGTTTGTCGGAGGATCAGCAGAGCAAAACGCGCTCGCGGTCCAAGTGTTCCTCATTGTCCTGTCTGTCCCCCTGATTTTTCTCGCAGCAGTAATCGAGGAGCGTGCAAATGTAGAGGAGAGATTCGCCAAAGTTTTTCGCTCAAGTCCCGATGCAATGTTGATCATCCGCCGGAGAGACTCCTGCATCATAGACGTAAACGAACGTTGGCAGACAATTTTTGGCTATCGGCGCGAAGAAGCCATTCAGCACGCCATATCTGATTTCTATCCCAACGGTGCCAACGGCGATCTCAAAAGACTAATCGCGGACACTTCGGAGGGGAAACCATTACATGATTTCCAATTGTCTTTGCGGACGAAAACAGGCGACGTGCGAGAAACTGTCCTTTCTGCCGATACCGTTGACATCGCAGGCGACCCTTGTTTCGTCGTTATTATTCGCGATATCACGGATCGCAGGAGGCGCGAAGCGGCCGTGCGCGAGAGCGAGGAGCGATTCCGCGCGGTAGCTGACTCGGCGCCCGTCCTTATCTGGATGTCGGACTCGGATAAACTTTGTACCTTCTTCAACAAGACGTGGCTCGAGTTTACCGGTCGCACGATGGAACAGGAAATTGGAAATGGCTGGACCGACGGCGTGCATCCGGACGATTTCCAGAGCTGCCTCAAAACCTACGTCGAAGCGTTTGATGCCCGGGAATCATTCGTGATGCAATACCGGCTGAGACGTCACGACGGCGAATATCGCTGGATTTCGGATAACGGTGTGCCGCGCTACGACGCTCAGAAAAACTTCGCCGGCTA
>WNGQ01007216.1_pt1 | contig 10685 bp, 13 predicted proteins | sample 5407661 | NCBI WGS metagenome assembly WNGQ01 (sample SAMN13153382, study PRJNA577476) | soil metagenome | isolation source: 60 cm soil or saprolite under Garry oak tree replicate 2 | place: USA:California | collected 2016-06-15 | reverse complement strand
CCCGGGGCGCCTTCGTGGTGGCTGAACTCCACCGAGATCCCCATCGACTCCAGCACGGTGATCGCCTGCCGGCGGAAGTCCTGGCCGAGGCCGTGCGGGGTGTGGTCGAAATACCCGCTGGTGTCGATCGGCACCGGGACCTGCCCGGGGCCCGGCTTGCCCTCGAACAGGAAGAACTCGATCTCGGGGTGGGTGTAGAAGGTGAAGCCCAGGCTTGCCGCCTTGGCCAGCGCGCGCTTGAGTACGTGCCGGGGGTCGGCGTGCGACGGCGAGCCGTCCGGCAGCAGGATGTCGCAGAACATCCGCGCGGCACCGGGAGCCTCGGACCGCCACGGCAGCACCTGGAAGGTGCCCGGGTCGGGCTTGGCGAGCATGTCGGACTCGTACACGCGGGCGAAGCCCTCGATGGCGGAGCCGTCGAAGCCGATCCCCTCGGCGAACGCCCCTTCGAGCTCGGCCGGAGCGACGGCGACCGACTTGAGGAAGCCGAGCACGTCGGTGAACCAGAGCCGGACGAACCGGATTTTGCGTTCCTCGAGCGTGTGCAGTACGAACTCTTCCTGCCTGTCCACGTGGCCAAGTCTGCCCGCTCCGTGTTTCCTGCCGGTAACGCGACCCGCCCGATGACCCGATCTAAGCTGATCTGGTGCCTGTACTTCGGATCGCGCTCGCCCAGGTGAACTCCACCGTCGGGGATCTCGACGGCAACGCCGCGGCCATCCTCGAGCAGACGGCCAACGCCGCCGCCGCCGGGGCGTCGGTGGTGGTGTTCCCCGAGATGATGCTGACCGGCTACCCGGTCGAGGACCTCGCGCTGCGGGCCTCGTTCGTGACGGCCTCGATCGAGGCGCTGCGCCGGACGGCCGCTGACCTCGCCCTGGCCGGCCTCGGCGGCGTCGCCGTGGTCACCGGGTATCTGGACCGGCAGGTCGGCCTGGTCCCCAGGGTCGGGCTGCCGGCCGGCGCGCCGCGGGACGCCGCGGCCGTGCTGCACGCCGGCGCCGTCGCGGTCACCTCGGCCAAGCACCACCTGCCGAACTACGGCGTGTTCGACGAGTACCGGTACTTCGTTCCCGGTGACGTGCTGCCGGTATGCCGCATCGCCGCGCGTTCCGGCGAGCCCGTCGACGTGGCCGTGGCGGTCTGCGAGGACCTGTGGCAAGACGGCGGTCCGGTCGTGGTCGCCCGGCAGGCGAAGGCATCACTCCTGGTGGTGCCGAACGCCTCGCCGTACGAGCAGGGCAAGGCGGACGCCAGGCTCGCGCTGTGCCGCCGCCGGGCCGCCGAGGCCGGCTGCCCGCTCGCCTACGTCAACATGATCGGCGGCCAGGACGAGCTCGTCTTCGACGGCGACTCCATCGTCGTCGACGCCGGCGGGACCCTGCTTGCCCGCGGCCCGCAGTTCGAGCGGGCGCTGATCGTCACCGACGTCGACGTCCGCCCGGCGGGCGAGGCGGCGATGGGCGACACGCCCGCCGACGCCAGGGACGGCACCACGATCACGATCCGCAGGCTAGAGTTGCGTGCGGAGCCGGGCGTGCCGCGCGAATGCGCCAGGCCGGGCACCGCCGGCCCGGAGCACGGCGGCTCCGGCCCGATCTGGCCCAGGCTGGACAGGCTCGCCGAGGTCTACGCCGCGCTGGTCACCGGGGTGCGGGACTACGTCACCAAGAACGGGTTCCGGTCGGTGATCATCGCGCTGTCCGGCGGGATCGACTCCGCCCTGACGGCGACGATCGCCGCCGACGCGATCGGGCCCGGCCAGGTGCACGTCGTGCTGATGCCGAGCGGCTACTCGTCGGCACACTCCGTCGCCGATGCCGAGGACCTGGTCAAGCGGCAGGGCCTGCACGCCCGCACGGTGCCGATCGCGCCGATCATCGCAGCGTTCGAGGCCGACCTGCACCTCGACGGCCTGGCTGCGGAGAACCTGCAGGCCAGGGTGCGCGGCATGATCTTGATGTCGCTCTCCAACGCCGAGGGCCACCTGGTGCTGACGACAGGCAACAAGAGCGAGCTGGCGACCGGGTACTCGACGCTGTACGGCGACTCGGCGGGCGGCTTCGCGCCGATCAAGGACGTGCCCAAGACGCTGGTCTGGGAGCTCGCCAGGTGGCGGAACGAGCAGGCGGCGCGGGCCGGCCAGGACCCGCCTGTTCCGGAGAACTCGATCAGCAAGCCGCCGAGCGCGGAACTGCGCCCCGGGCAGCTGGACACCGACTCGCTGCCCGACTACGCGGTGCTCGACGCGCTGCTCGACGACTACGTGGAGAAGGACCTCGGCGCCGCGGAACTGCTCGCGGCGGGCCACGACCGGGCCCTCGTCGAGCGGGTCATCGCTCTGGTCGACCGGGCCGAGTACAAGCGCAGGCAGTACCCGCCAGGGCCGAAGATCACCGCCAAGAACTTCGGCCGCGACCGGCGCCTGCCGATCACCAACCGCTGGCGGGAGCCGTCCGGCGCGCAGGCTCGCGGCCCGCATAGTTGAGAGCGCGGGCAGAAGGCCAGATACTGGGACGGTCCTTAGTGACTGACCAGAAAGACCGACAATCCGGCGCTGCCCCGCACCATCACCCGGGCGGGCAGCCACCGGACGGGCGTGCGTTCGGAGGCAGGCAGTGAACGGCGAGAACAGGCCTGCGATCGGCGACTTTCCCGCCGGATCACGGATAGCCGGCTACCAGATACAGGAACTGCTCGGCCGCGGCGGGATGGCGGTCGTGTACCGTGCCGCCGATGTGCGGCTCGACCGCCAGGTCGCGCTCAAGGTACTCGCGCCTGAGCTCACCAAGGACGAGGCGTTCCGGCAGCGGTTCATCAGGGAGTCGCGCGTCGGCGCGTCCGTCGACCACCCGAACATTATCCCGGTGTTCGAGGCGGGCGAGGCGTAAGGCGTCCTGTTCATCGCGATGCGCTACGTCGCCGGGCGGGACGTGCGGGCACTGATCGAGCGGTCGGGGATGCTGCCGCCCGCGCGCACGGTCAGCATCGTCACCCAGATCGCCTCCGCGCTCGATGCCGCGCACGCTCGCGGGCTGGTGCACCGCGACATCAAGCCCGCCAACATGCTGCTCGGCACCGTCGGCAGCGACATCACGCCGGACCATATCTACCTCTCCGATTTCGGGCTCAGCAAGCTGTCGGCCTCCGCGGTGTCGCTGACCGGCACCGGGCAGTTCCTCGGAACCATCGACTACATGTCGCCCGAGCAGGTCGAGGGCCGGCCGACCGACGGGCGGACGGACCTGTACGCCCTGGCCTGCGCGGCGTTCGAGATGCTGACCGGCCGGCCGCCGTTCCAGCGCGACCAGGATCTCGCGGTCATGTGGGCGCAGGTCTCCGCCCCCCCGCCATCGGCCCGCGAGCTGCGGCCCGAGCTGCCCGCCGAGGTGGACCGGGTGATCGCCAAGGCGCTGGCCAAGGTGCCGGCGAACCGGCAGGCCAGCTGCCTGGAGTTTGCCGCCGAGCTGCGGGCCGCCTGCGCGCTGCGGTCCGGCCGGGCCAAGCGCGGTCCTGGCAGGCCGACCGAGCTCGCCCGAGCAGCCGGCCAGGCTCCGCCGGCCACCGAGCTGGCGCAGGCCGTGACGCCGCCGGCCGGCGCCGGAGTCCCGGGCGGCGAGGCGACGATCACCGAGGCCGTGCGCCCGGTGAGCGGCGGGCCCGCCGCCGGCGGCCAGGCTCGCGCCCGGGCACCGGGCGCGACCACCCCCGACCCCTCTTCGGGCGGCGGGTATGGCCCGGGGTACGGCTCCGCCGAGGGCTACGGCCCGTCCGGGCGGCCGAATCAGCCGTGGGCCGGATCCGGCTACCAGGCGCCGGCTTCGTACCGGGGCCCGCCGCCGCGCCGACGCGGCAAGGCCCTGCCGTTCCTGCTCGGCTTCGTGATCGTCGCGGCGCTGGCCGGAGCCGGCGCGCTCGCACTGCACCAGCGCGGCAACGGCAACCCGCACACCGGGCCGGCCACGCCGGTCACCGTGACCGCCACGGCGAACCCGTCGAGCGGCTCGGGAAGCCAGACCTCGGGACCGTCGTCGCCGGCTCCGGCGGCGACCAGCCCCGAAGGAGTCGTGACCAGGTTCTACGGCGCGATCAACAGCCACCGCTACGCCGCCGCCTACCGGCTTGACAGCCAGGTGCGGTCCACCGAGTCGTTCGCCACGTTCAAGCAGGGCTACGCTGGCACGCAGCACGACACGCTGACGATCACGGGCGTCTCCGGTGACACCGTCAGCTTCAGGCTGACCGCGGACCAGACCGACGGATCGGTCAAGTACTACACGGGCACCTACACCGTGCGCAGCGGCCAGATCGTGGCGTCCAACGTCGCGCAGACCGGCTAGCGGGACATCTGGATCGCCAGACCGCTAGATCTCCACGCTGGAGCCGGGGTCCAGCCGGGCGTAGCCACCCTCGCCGCCGCCGGCGCTGCCGAGCAGCACGCCGGCGAGCTGCCCGATCAGCGCGATGCCGTTCGCGTTCAGCACTTCGTCGTGGATCGCGTAGCTGACCCTGGGCTGGACGGCCCGCGCGTAGTCGAACGTCTCCGATGCCTTCAGCCACGGCGCGCTGATCGGCAGCAGCAAGGTCTCCACCGGCTCGTCGGGGATCGTGAAAGCGTCGCCGGGGTGGAACAGCTTGCCCTGCACGGCGAACCCGATGTTGGGCACGACCGGCAGGTCAGGATGGATCGGCGCGTGGTCATGCCCGTAGACGCGCACGTCGAAGCCGGCCGCGCGGAACGCGTCGCCGTGGCCGACGGCGTGCACCCGGTCGCCCAGGTCACCGAACTGCCCGGCCACCGCGGCGTTGGTCCACAGCTCCAGGCCCGCGTCGCGCTCCAGCGCCGCCCGCACGACCGCGGCGTCCAGGTGGTCGGCGTGCTCGTGGGTGATCAGGACGGCGCTCGCGCCGGACAGCGCGTCCGGTCCGCTCCAGATGCCGGGGTCGAGCACGACCGCGCGGCCGTCCTGCTCGAGCCGGACGCAGGAATGCCCGAGCTTCGTCATCCGCATATCCGCTCCCGCCGGTCGCCGTCAGTTCCCTGGCACCAGTTTCGCAGGGTGAACCTATCGCGATGCTAGCCCGGTCAGCAGCTCGTCGACCACGCGCCTGGCGTACCCGCGCTCGGTCCGCTCCTGGGCAAGCCCGGCCCTGGCGAGCACCGCGCCGGTGAGCATGTCGACGGCCAGCTCGATGCTGGTTCCCTCGCGCAGCTCGCCGGTGGCCACGCCGCGGCGGAGTACCGCCCGCAGCACGTCGCGCCGCGGCTCGACGACCGCCTCGACGTACCGGTCGATCAGCCGCGGATACCTGTCGCCCTCGCCGAGCAGCAGCGCGAACTGCCGCACCTGACGCGGATCGACGGACTCGCCGCGCATCGCCTCGAGCAGGGCGACGAGGTCGTCCCTGACCGATTCGCCCTTCGGCGCGGGCAGCCGCACCCGCAGCGCGCCGAGCGCGTCCAGGAGCAGATCCTCCTTGCCTGGCCAGCGGCGGTAGATGGTCGCCTTGCCCACGCCCGCCTTCGCCGCCACATGCTCGATGCACAGGCCCCGCGGCCCGGACTCGGCGAACACCTCGAGCGCGGCCTTGATGATCGCCCGGTCGGCCTGCTCACTGCGCGGCCGGCCCGCCCGCCGCAGCCGGGCGGCCTGGGACGGGTGCGTTGACGTCATGGCCCTGGCCAGGCCTCCACCGCGATCAGCACGGCGCCGGTCACCGCGATCATGGCAGAGCCGACCGTCGTCACGTGCATCGCGTGCACGAAGGAGCGGTTCGCGATCGCCTTGCGCCGGTCAGGGATCACCGCGGGCAACCCCCATCTCGAGTCCGTCCTGATTACGATACAGTTCGGCATCGTATCGTAATGGGGCGGCCAGGGCCAGCGCGCCGGCCGCCCCGCGGGCGCCAGCGGACCGCATCGGCTGGCCTACCGTGAGAAGTCGCCGCATGTCATCATCGAAGCGTCCGGGGACGCCAGCGTGGCGCCACGAGACATGGAGGATCACGATGACCGCAGGACACGCCCATCCCCGTGAGCACGCCCAGCTCTACGGCGGCGCCGGCCAGCGCCGGATCACCGTCCGCGACCTGGCGGACGCCAAGGTGCGGGCCGAGAAGTGGCCCATGCTCACCGCGTACGACGCGGTGACCGCGCGGGTCTTCGACGAGGCCGGCATCCCGGTTCTCCTCGTCGGTGACTCCGCGGCCATGGTCGTCTACGGCCACGACAGCACGATCCCTGTGACGGTGGACGACCTGATTCCGCTGACCGCTGCCGTCGTGCGCGGCACCACGCGGGCCCTGGTCGTCGCCGACCTGCCGTTCGGCTCGTACCAGGTCTCGGTCGAGACCGCGATGGCGACCGCGATCAGGTTCATGAAGGAGACCGGTGCGCACGCGGTCAAGCTGGAGGGCGGCCACCGCGTGCTCAGGTGCGTCGAGGAACTCGTCGCGGCCGGCATCCCGGTGATGGCCCACCTGGGGCTGACGCCGCAGTCGGTGAACGCGCTCGGCGGCTACCGGGTGCAGGGCCGCGGCGAGGAGGGCGAGCGGCTGATGCACGACGCCAAGTCGCTGCAGGCGGCAGGCGCGTTCGCGGTCGTGCTCGAGTGCGTGCCCGCCGATCTGGCCGCCCGGGTCACCCAGGCGCTGGCGATTCCCACCATCGGCATCGGCGCCGGACCGGACTGCGACGCCCAGGTGCTGGTCTGGCAGGACATGGCGGGCCTGACGCCGAAGGTGGCCAAGTTCGCCAAGCGCTACGCTGACCTAGCCGGCCTGCTCGGCCAGGCCGCGCGAACGTTCGGCGACGAGGTCGCCGCGGGAGCGTACCCGACGACGGAGTACAGCTATCGCTGAACCAGCCCGATCGTCCGGCCAGGGAGGCCTGGGTGGAGCAGGAGCGACCGGCGCCGACCCGCCCCGCGCTGACCTGGGATGGCCTGCCTGTCGCCGCCGACGAGCCGCACGGCGCGGCGATCGTCGTGCGGCGGCCGGACGGTCACGGCGGCCGCGAGTACCTGCTGCTGCACCGGGCGCACCGCGGCCCGCACTACGACGGCGACTGGGCCTGGACGCCGCCGTCCGGCGCCCGGCTGCCCGGCGAGCCCGTCCTGGCCGGCGCGCTGCGCGAGCTCGCGGAGGAGACCGGGATTACCTCCGCCGAGCCGGTGCCCGTGGACCTGTCGAGCCCGTGGGCCGTCTTCCTGGCGGAAGTACCCCGCACCGCCGCGGTCCGACTCGACGCCGAGCATGACCGGTTCGCATGGACCCCGGCGGGCCGCGCGCTCGCGCGGTGCCGGCCCGCCAGCGTGGCGGCCAACATCGCGGCTACCGCCGCGGTTTCGCGGCACGCGGTGGCCTTCCGCCCGCTGGCCCGCGCCGACCTGCCTGACCTGGTCAGGTGGCAGCGAGCGCCGCACGCGGTCCGCTGGTTTCCCGAGCAGCTTGACCTGGCCGGGGCGGAGCGGAAGTACGGTCCGAGGATCGACGGCGACGCACCCGCACGCGTGCACGTGGTGCTGGCCGACGGCGTGCCGTGCGGCTTCATCCAGCACTATCCCGTGCCGGGTCCGGCGTTGCCCGGCCACTGTCCCGGCCGGGCTCCCGGCGGCTCTCCCGGCGCTCCCGGCCGCGCTGCCGAGCGTGCCGCCGCGGGGCTTGACTTCTGCATCGGCATCGCCGAGTACACAGGCGTCGGCCTCGGCCCGCAGCTGATCTGGACCTACCTGCGGACCGTGGTGCTGCTGGCCTGGCCGCGGCTGCGGACCGTCGTGGCCAGCCCGGAAGCGACGAACGCCCGGTCGATCCGGGTGCTGGCCAAGGCCGGGTTCCGCCCGCGCGGCGAGACCGTCCGCGGACAGCGTCCCGGTCGGCCGCTGCTGCCCTGCGTGCTCGACCGCGGCCATATCTTCGGCCAGGGCGGCTGACCCGTCGCGGCTCAGGAAGCCAGCTTGGGCAGCACGTCGCGGCCGAAGGTTTCGATCCACTCGGTCTGGTTCCTGCCGACGTTGTGCAGGTAGACGCGGTCGATGCCGAGATCGAGGTAGCGCTGGATATCGGCGCGGTGGGCGTCGAGGTCGCTGGTGATGAGCATCCGCCCGGCGAAGTCCTCGGGGCGGACGAGCTGGGCCATATGCGCGAAGTCGTGCGGGGAGCGGATGTCCTGTTTGGGGAACTTCATGCCGCCGTTCGGCCATTCGGTGACCGCGTTGTGCAGGGCCTCCTCGTCGGTGGGCGCCCAGGACAGGTGCAGCTGAAGGATCTTGACCTGCGATCCAGGGTCGCGGCCTGACTCCCTGGCGCCGGCGTCGAAGCGGTCGAGGAGAGCGGTGATCTTCTCGGCCGGGGCGCCGGGCGTGATGATCCCGTCCGTCAGCCGTCCTGCCCTCTTCGCGGTCAGCGGCCCGGCGGTGGCGATGTAGATCGGCGGCGGGCTTTCCGGCATCGTCCACAGCCGCGCGGTCTCCATCTTGAAGTAGGTCCCCCGGTGCTTGACGTCCTTGCCGGTGAACAGCTTGCCGATCAGCTCGACCGCCTCCCACATCCGCTCCAGCCGCTCCGGGGCTTCCGGCCAGTAGCCCGCGGTCACGTGCTCGTTCAGCGCCTCCCCCGAGCCCAGCCCCAGCCAGTGCCGGTCCGGGTACATCGCCGCCAGCGTGGCCGACGCCTGCGCCACTATCGCCGGATGGAACCGGAACGACGGGCACGTCACCCCGGGACCGAGGTCCCCCCGCGTCCGCTCGCCCATCGCCGTCAGCACGTTCCACACGAACGGTGCCTGTCCCTGCGCCGGCACCCAGGGCTGGAAATGGTCGGCCGCCATCACGCCGCGGAACCCGGCCGACTCCGCCGCGACCGTGTAGTCCGTCACCTCGACCGGGCCGAACTGCTCCAGCATCGCGGCATAGCCGATATGCGCCACGCTCATCTGTCGCCCCCAGGCTCGGGAATCGTCACCTCGTAGACTCGCACAACGGGCCCGCGCCGCCCGCCGCCGGCATCGCAGGTGGGCAGAGGCCGGGGAGATGTTCGGCCAATTCCCGCGGTTCGCCATTGTTTCTGCCAGCATGAATGCGTGAATGCCGCTCAGGTCGACGCGCTGCGCACGCTGCTCGCGTCGTCCGGCTGGCTGGAGCGCACGAGGTACTTCGCCAGGGCACTGACCGGCCGGTGCAGGACCCCGCACGGCCTGCTCGTGGTGGGAACGCCGGCGCACGAGCCCTGGCACATGACCGCTCACCTCGCCGACGAGAGCGAGCTGGCCGGGCTGCCGGGGCTGGCGCCCACGCTCGTGCGCTGGGCGCCGCCGACGGACGGCCCGCCGCACCTGCGGGTCGGCCTCGACCGGATCGAGCGGGCGGGCCGCGCCGAGACCGTGCTGGTCGTCGGGCCGGATGCCGCGCCTGACACGCTGCTCGAGCGGGTTGCCGACGCCAGGCAGGCCGGCGCGGCCATCTTCGCGCTCGACCGCGGCGACGACGAGCTCGACAGCCTCGCGCACGAGTCGCTCGCCGTGCGCCCGGCGCTCGACCCGGTGTCCTTCGACGCAGCGCAGCACCTCGTGAGCCTGTCGGCGGGCGAGCCCGTCCTGGCGGGATCGCGACCGGTCGGCGGCTCGCAGCCGCGGCTGACCATGGCGCGCGGCAAGCTCGCCCGGGTGCTCAACGCGATCAGCGGGTCGCCGGAGGGCTACAGCTAGCCCGCGGCTACAGCTAGAGCTAGCCCGCGGCTACAGCTAGCCCGCGGCTACGTCGAGTCGGTACGGGCCGCGGGGGCCACGAAGGTGCCGCGGCCCTGCCGGGTGATGATCAGCCCTCGCTCGCGCAGTACCTGCATCGCATGCCGCACGGTCTGATAAGCGACGCCGTACTCCTCGGCCAGCGCGCGCTCGGCCGGCAGCTTGTGGCTGATCTCGCCCACGTCGATCCGCGCCGCGATGTGATTGGCGACCTGGATGTAGGCGAAGTCCGGGCCCAGCGGATCTATCACGGCCACGTGATCAACGTAGGCACTCCACTAGCTGCGTAAACCTGAGCTAGCACCGAGTGCTATCAGTGCTCTAGCATCTTTACATGCTCGATGCCGATGCCAGGGACCTGGATGCCGGAGACATGAATGCCGCGGACATGAATGCGAAGGACATGGCGGACATGCGGCACGCCCGGCTGCCCGGCCAGGACCGGCCGCCGGCGATGGCGGACCGGGAGTGGCCGCCGGCCATAGCGGACCGGGACTGGCCGCCGGCGGTGCCGGGCGACGACCTGGACGAGCGGCGCGGGCTGCTTCGCGAGCTCATCCTGCGGGCCCTGCTCTGATATCTGCTAGATCGTTGACCGGTGGATCTGAGCTGGCGGCGCACGCCGATCATTGCCGGGCAGGAGCACAGCAGCTCATACATCGGGCGTGCTGCGCCTCGTCGCGGACACCCTCGCGATCCGGGCCCAGCTGCCTGGCCTGTTCTCGCGGACCCCGCCGGCCCTAGCTGCGGGCGAATGCATGGCCGGGCTGGCCGCCGCCGGGCACCAGCCACGGCGTGTCCCAGCACCGTTGGACTGCGCCGAATTACCGGTCAACGATCGATCTAAGCGTCCAGGCTCAGCACCATGGTCGGCCGCTCGATCACGTGGTCGGCACGCAGCGGCCTCACCGCCGTGCCAATCGCGAAGAACTCCGTCGTGTGC
>WNGQ01030139.1_pt1 | contig 10687 bp, 17 predicted proteins | sample 5407661 | NCBI WGS metagenome assembly WNGQ01 (sample SAMN13153382, study PRJNA577476) | soil metagenome | isolation source: 60 cm soil or saprolite under Garry oak tree replicate 2 | place: USA:California | collected 2016-06-15 | reverse complement strand
CCAGTTCAAAACAAGGACGAAGAAGGACAAGTAGCATGGCGAGTCGGGACGGGGCCTGGAGGTGAGTGGGCTTTCAAGGGAATGACACTCTCCGCTTCAGTGAAAGAAGCCTCCGACGAAACCCTGTATGCCACGGGGAAAATGTTCGGAGTTATCGGCAGGCTTTTCTCCGGGAGAATGTCCGTCAGGCAATTGCGAACATTTGTGGGCATCGCGGATTTGGCGGGCCAGGCTGTTGAGCAGGGCCCCGTCGACGTGATTAATCTGATGGCGATGATCAGTTTGAATCTGGGAATATTGAACCTGCTGCCCATTCCCATTCTGGATGGAGGAAACATCCTGTTACTCACCATGGAAGGCATTCGCCGAAGGGATTTCAGCCTGGGATTCAAGGAGCGTTTCATCCAAGTGGGATTGGTGTTCCTTTTGGTGTTCTTCGCCTACGTTATGTACAATGACGTGGTGCGGTTGCTGCCGATCCATTCCTAGGCCGGAGCCGCCGCACGAGCGGAGCATCGCCAATGGCTGCATCGCCGTCTCACCGAGTCTCCACCGGCGAGCGTCTGAATACCGCGGAAACAACAGGAAAACTTCAGCAAGCCGTAGCTGCGCGCGGGATTCGAATGACGCGGCAGCGCCAGGTGATCCTGCAAGTGATGGATGACGCCGAGCAGCACCTGGACGTAGACCAGATCCTCGAGCGCGCGCAGAAAATCGATTCCGGCGTACACCTCGTCACGGTATACCGCACGATTGACCTGCTGAAAAAACAGGGCCTCATTGATGAACTGGATTTGCTGCATTTGCGCGGCGACCGGCACTACTACGAGACGCACGGGCCGAGGGACCACATTCACGTGGCCTGCCTGCGCTGCGGCAAAGTTCGAGAATTCGAAAGCCGTCTGTACGAACAATTGAAGGATCAGATTGCGAGAGACTTCCAGATGAAGGTAACCGTTTCCCGTACAGAAGTCGGCGGCTACTGCGAAGAGTGCCTGCAAAAAATGAAGGAATAGTTCAGAACCCGGCTAATCCTTCTCGCTGCTGAGCTTCCGAATAATGGACTTTGCCAACCCTTCGTGGATTTCATTGTGACGCGGCACTGGCTGGGACTTCTTGGTCGCGGGATTCGTATACCAATCATGGCTCCCGCCGTGACGAACCAAGACGCAGCCGAGCTCCTCAAGCTTGCGTACGAGTTCGCGGCGCTTCATTCCGCTTCATCCTGTAACGACCAGGTCTTCCACCTTCCGGATGTAGGGCACCTCGCCTGACTCGAGGTCGGCGAGCAAACCCTTGAGGTTGTTGACTAGGTCCTCCTTGGACAATCCCTGGGTTTGATAATCCGGATAATCGTTCAGAAAACCTAAGTAGAAATTGCCATCCTTCCAGAACGTAAACTTGAGTGTTTTCATGCTGCAACCCTTTCAGATGCCGAAGCGCGTTCTGCCTTTCGCTTTGTGGAGTTTACAACGGATTCGGCGAACTGCGCGGAGTGCCTGCAAGAAATGTAGCGGCGAGTTTACCTCGCCGAATCCTGCCCCTTGTTTCACCATCTTATAGACCTCTAAGCCTTTACCTCAACCTGTATTTTTACTAACTTTTTCTTTGACAAGTGCATTACTGGTATGGTAAATTTATTGGCGTAGAAAACTGCGCCTCGACTCCGGTCGGGGCTTTTTTTTGGAGTGCGGCAGCCTAGCTGCCGCTTTTCTGACGTCCTCCGCTCATCCGTTCACTCAAGTCTTTCCGCCATAGAAGGGAATTGCAAACGAGGGAAAAGCGGCGTCAAGCCGCCGCACTCCACAAGGCCCCGCTCTTCTCTGTGACCTCTGTGCTCTGGGCTCCGTGTTCTTTGTGTTAAGTCTTTGGTTTCTTCCGCTGCTTTTTGCTCTCGGCTGTCCGCTGCCAGACCTGAACTCTTGAACTTTTCAACTTTTCGACTCTTAGACATCGCTTTTCAGGACCTAAACCATGCTAAACAAAAAACTGAACCCCAAACTCCTCTGGATGCAGTTTGAAGATGTTCTCGCCCCGCGTCTCGGCCTGACCGTCTGGGACCGCGCCGTCTATTCTTATCTCCTGCGCCATTCCCTCGTGGTAGGCAAGCTCCGCCTGCACTTTGCGGTTTTGTCCGTCGCTCGCGATCTCGGTTTGTCCAACGGACCGGTGCGCCAGGCGGTGCGCCGGCTCGACGAGCTGGGAGCTTTACGCTTGCTCGAACGCAGCAAAACCGGCCACCTCGTCGAGATGCGCCTGCCCGAGCAGATCCGCGCGGTCCGCCCGGGCAAGAATGGCGCCTTCCAGCCCACCGGGGAGCCTCCTGCCTCAACCCTCGAAACCACGGATTTCCTGAAAACCTGGGCGCTCCGCAAAACCATTCACGATCGCGAACGCGGCGCTTGCTTTTTCTGCCTCCGCCGCACCCCCGCTCATGTGCAGTGCCTCGACCACGTCGTCCCGCGCGCGCGCTTCGGCCGCAATTCCTACCGCAACCTGGTTTCCTGCTGCATCGAATGCAACTCGCGCAAGAGCGACCGTCCCGCCCCGGATTTTCTGCGCATCCTCTACCGCCTGGGGCGCCTGACCCCGGACGAACTCGACGGACGCCTTCGCTCCTTGAAAGCCCTCGCCGCAGGCAAGCTCCCCCCTCAGCTCCCATCCGTGTAGCGGCACGACACGTCGTGCCCTTTTCGTAGCGCCGGCTTCCAGCCGGCACTTTTTTAGAGTGCGCATCCTGCCTGCCGCGAGCGGGCTGTTAAGGCTTTTCCTTCGGCCTTTTTTAGAGTGCGCATCCTGCCTGCCGCGAGCGGGCTGTTAAGGCTTTTCCTTCGGCGACTTAGGCGGCGGATTCTGGCGCGGCGGCTGCTGCTTCTCCTGCATCCTCTGTTGTTGTTGTGTGTGGCGTTGCTCCATTTGCTGGGTCTGTTGCTGGTGGCGCTGTTCGACCTGCTGCCTTCTTGCTTCATTGGCATTTTGCTGCGCTACGCGCTGGTGGTCTTGCTCTTGTTTTTGCTGGAGCTTCTGATGCTCTTGTACCTGTTTGGAGTAGAGCCTGTCCTGCTGTTGCCTGTATTTCTGGTCGAGATTGGGATTGCCCGTGTTCGGCGGAGCCGGCCGATCGTGAGGTGTAATTTCCTTGGCGTGAGCGAAGGGTGCACGATTGGCATTGCCTCCCGGGTTGGGCGGACGATTGGGATTGTTATCGGGACGAGCAGCATTGTTGTTACCGCGCCGATTGGCTGGCGGCTCGTAGCGTCCGCCGGCTTCCCTTGCTGGAACAACAGCAGAGCCGCGAAATGATCCGGGGCGTTGCGTTGCGGCGATTGGAGGCCTGCCCTGATTGACTGAAGCGCGCAATTCACGATTGCCGCGCGCTTCCTGAGTGTGCTGGTGTTGCACGGAAACCGGGGCAATGTGGCGTTCGCGAGAAAAGGATTCTTCTTCCCGAGAGGGCCGCTCGCGGTTACCGCCATCGCCGCCGTTGTAGCTGACGCGGGTTTCGTTGCGATTGATGATGGTGGTGTTGTAGACGTTGTGGACTTCAGTGATGTTCACGTTGGTCACGGAACGGTTGTAATAAAAGCGGTCGTGATCCCATCGGCCGCCTTCATACCCGTGGCCGAAATAGCCGAATCCATAACTGATGCCGCCGTACCACCCAACGTGCGGGCCCCAATACCCTTCATGGAAGAAAAAGGCACCGCGCTCCCAGCCCCAGTAGGCGGGCGTCCAGAGGAAGCCGACTTCGGGGGCTTCGACCCAGGTCCCAGGAACCCAGTAATAGTCCTCGTCCTCGCGATCCCAAGCCCAATAACCCGGGGTCCAGATGTAACCGTCGCCTGGGCAAAGAGGCTGCTCATAGACTGGTAACGCTGGAGGGCCAAACTGAACGGAGATGCCCACAGCAACTTGGGCTCGGGATTGAGCCGGGATCGCCAATGATCCAACGGCGAGCAACAACGAACAAATCAAACGAGCGATACGCATGATTCTCACCTTTCTGGCCTTCGCTGGGCGTTCTTAGGTTATGAGAAGTGCGGCCGATTGCCAAGTCGTTCTTGGCTCTCTCCCGACGTTCCGATGATCTTCGCGCTCGCCACTCGCCACTTCCTCCAAACCAAACCGCAGGGGGGCAAGCTCCGCCCTGTGGGGTTGAGGGATCCAAGTGATTGTCGGGTGATGTATTGGTAGGGTCCGGCCTGTCCCAGGCTTCCCGGCTTCTGTCCCTGGCTTTCTCTCTAGGGCGCGCGCCAGGGATCGATGACAGTAATGCTGCAATCGGCAAAGTCGGGGCCATTCCCTGTTGCAAGCTTAGCCCCGTGCGCCCGGGCAATGGATGCGATCTGGGCGTCCGCGTGGCTGATGGGTCTTCCAAGCGCCCGACGGTGTGCTGCAATCATTGCAAAATGGTGCGCAGCGTCGCTCTCGAATGCGAGTACACGTCCCGCGAAGTCTTCTGTAAACATCCCTTCCGCTGCAGCCAGCAGGCCGTCGCGCCGCTTACCTTTGGCGAGCAGTTCGATTCCGTAAAAGATTTCCGCCTCCGTGATCGCGGTCGTAAAGAGGTCTGCCAGCGGTTGTTGGGCGATCCATGCCACGACTCGGGCGGAAGGTTTCGGCCTCATGAGTTCCGACAGCACATTCGTATCGAGAACGATCACTCCTCGAATCCTGGGGCCTTGCGCACGGCGTCGCGCTGCGGTAAGGAGATCTCGATTCCGCCAAACGACGCAAACCGGCGGCGAATCGCCTCGGCCAGGTTTCCCTTGGTCCGAGAGGAGGTGGTCAAAGCGGAGCGCAAGATCTCACGGGCTTCTTCTTCCATCGAGCGTCCGTGGTGGGCGGCGCGAACCCGCAAGCGGGTCTTGGTTTTCTGGTCCAGTTGGCGAATTGTGAGTGCGGCCATGTCAGCAATGATAGCATTGCTAGCATCGGATGCAAAGAGGCTCCTCAGCGCGCCAATGGAAGTATCCTATGATATGTGAAATCATGAGTAGAGCTACTTATCCATTGAAGCTTCCGCATTCCATCAAGAAAGCGGCGCAGCGCCTCGCGAAAGAGGACGGTGTCTCCCTGAACCAGTGGATCGCTGCCGCCGTCGCGGAAAAAGTTGGTGTCATTGAAACGGCTGCTGACTTTTTCAAGAAGCGTGCCGGAAAAGCCAAAGGCGACGGCCTAATGAAATTCCTCCGCAACGCACCTCGTGTTGCCCCAGAACCTGAAGACCAGCTTCGCTAACCGCGCAGCTCGCGCGGTTGCTCCCGCACGTTGCCCCGCCCAGTTCGCGTATCTGCTATAATGCCCTGCGAAGGAACCTCCATGAAGCGGCAAGAGCACCTCGCGGAAGTCGAGGAAGTGGCCATTCAGGTTCGCGTCGAGAATCTGAAGAATGGCCGCTATTTGGGTACCAGCCCGGATGTTCCGGGATTGGTGGCCGAAGGCCGCAGCGTTGCCGAAACGGTCGAAATCGCTCAAGGCCTCGCCAGAAGAATCGTGGAATCCTGCCGGGAGCACGGCGATCCGCTCCCCCCTGTGTTCCAGAGCAAGGTTCGGTCGAAGCGCGAATACCGCGTTCCTGTTTCTGTCTCTTAGATGGGACGCCTCGCAGGATGTTTATTGCCCTTGCATATTGAGATGTGAGGTGCCAATAATTAGCATCTCTCCATAGCGCAGCGAGCCTTGGACAAAGTACCGTTCAGCGTTTACGACTTTTTTGCCTATCTCTCCTCAGGTTCAATCCTGCTGGCAACGTTCGACTATATTTTTGGATTCGGCCTCCTCACTCAGGAGAAGATTGCCCCTCTGTTCGCAGTGTTCCTGGTGGTCTTAACCTACATTTGCGGCCATATCATCGCCCACTTTTCCTCGTTCCTTTACGAACAGATCGCGGTCTCCCGACTGCTCAAACGCCCCAATGAACTCCTCATGGGCGTCAGGCCGAAATGGATTCAGCGGGTAATCTTCCCAAATTTTTGCCGCCCACTTCCTCACGAGGTCCAGCAAAGGATCGGCGTAAGAATGAAGTCGCGCGAGTTCGACGGTAAAGGCGAGGGGTTATTTCTCCACTGCTATGCAGTTGTGACGTCGGATGAGACCCGACAGAATCGGCTTGATGCGTTCCGCAATCAATATGGATTTGCGCGGAATATGTCCTTTGCCTTCCTTGTGGCGGCAGCTGGCATCATCATTGCGCACTACTTTGGAGTTCATCCAGTTCGGCTCCGCTGGGCACTACTCGCGGGCTTGGCCTCCATCACACTCTTCTATCGCTATCTGAAATTTTTCCGACAGTTCAGCTATGAAATGTTCCTTCGGTATGCCGAACTTGAACCTCTGAAATCCCCTTAGCTATGCCGCAGATCCACTTCCTCAATGTGAGAGAGGGCGACTGCAACGTGATCCAGCACAACAGCGGGCATGTCACGGTCATCGACGTTTGCAATGCGGCTCCCGTTGTTGTGGTTCCCGACATTCCAGTTATCTTGGCTCCTAAAGCAAGCCTCCGTTCACTGCTAGGTGCACCACCACCTTTGCCCGGCGATTTTGGACAAAGGGACTTCCCGGTGAATCCGATTGGGTACCTGAAAGAGCAGGGCATCAGCAACGTTTTTCGGTTCGTACTCACTCATCCTGACATGGATCACATGGACGGCATGAAGGAGTTTTTCAAAGAGTTTTCGCCCACAAATTTTTGGGACACAAACAACAACAAGGCAATCGACTGGAGCAAGAAACAACACGGCAGATTCAACGAGGCGGATTGGAAATTTTATCTCAGCTTGAGAGGTGGTGCCAAAGACCGCAAAAACCCAACACGATTGACATCGTACTCGGGCTACAGGAACAAGTACTACAACGTAGGGGCAGATGGCGGCGGTGGAGGGGACGGCCTACATATCCTTGCTCCAACCGCGGACTTGATCAAGGACGCTAATCTAAACAGCGGCGACTATCATGGTTGTTCCTACGTTCTGTTGTACAGAACGGAGGGCCGCCGAATTTTGTTTGGCGGTGATTCGCACGATGAAACATGGAAGCACATTCTGGCCAACCATAAAAAGGCCGTGACCGATGTTGACGTGTTAATCGCTCCCCACCATGGCAGGTCATCCGACAGGTCATACGACTTCCTGGACGTCGTGAACCCCGCGCTCACGCTGGTCGGCAATGCCCCCTCGGAACATCTTGCCTACGGCGCATTCAGCAGCCGGGAGCTGCCAATAATCACCAACAACCAAGCAGGTTGCGTGTTGTTGGATATTGACGAGACCACGATAAGCGTCTATGTCACGAACAAGAAATTCGCTCAGAAGGCAGCTGCTTACACTTTCGAGTCTCCGATCCATCGGGGTTATCACTACTTGGAGCACGTTCGGAGAACCACCAAGCCGAAGCCGCCGCCAACGATGCCTCCAATACCTACCCAATGGTGAAAGAAAAGCGAACACGTGATACAATGTGCGGCCGTTGGCTGGGTGCGCTAAATGTTGCTAAGGATTTTCGACGTTGCCCACGGGTTTTGTGCGCTCGCGATCGCTGACACAAGCAATATCATGTTGATCGACTGTGGCGACAACGATGAGACTGGCTTTTATCCTGCGGACTATCTGGTTAACTCTGGATTCAGGGGAATAGAGCGCTTCTTCGTACTGAACTTTGACGAAGACCATGTCAGTGGGCTTCCCAGGTTGAGGCAGATGCAGGACAGAATCCCCGTATGGATCCTTCACAAAAATTTTTCGATCACAGACCTGCAGTTGCGCGCGATGAAAGAGCAATCGGGCGGTCTGGGGCCTGGAATGAAATCTCTGCTAGCGATGTCCGGGAACTACAATCAAATCGTTTCGAGCCCGCCCGATTTTGGATTGCTAAGTTATGAGGTCTTCTATAACAACTATCCCACGTTCGAGGACACAAACAACCTTAGCCTAGTTCTTTTTCTCGATTATCCGGGACTGTCCATTGTGTTCCCGGGGGACCTCGAGACGGCTGGATGGGAGGCGCTCCTCCGAAACGCAAGCTTCAGACAGCACTTGGGCCGTGTAAATGTTTTTGTCGCGTCGCATCATGGAAGGGAAAGTGGTTATTGCAAGGAAGTCTTTGACTACTGCAACCCGGAAATCATCATTATCTCCGACGAAGAAATTAAGTTCGACACCCAAGAGGAGGTCGATTATGGAATCCATGCGAGGGGGATTAACTGGACTACGGGCGGGGTCCGGAGGGTCCTCACCACTAGGTCGGACGGGATGATCTGGTTTGAAGCGGATGCTTTAGGCAAGACTTGGGTGAAGGTTAGTAAATGAACTAGAAAGATGGCAGGCTGTGCCAGCCACGACACTCATGAGTCTAATTTCGACTCTCAAGCTGGCTTTTCAGTCCTGCATTCTCCCGCAGGAGTCGGTTGATCTCATTCCGCAACGGAGCCTGCGCCAACGCGATGGCATTGTTTAGTACCCGGAGAACGTCATCGGGGTCATCCCAACAATAGGGCATGAGAAAACCCCTGCACCGATTTGAATAGACACTGCGTCGGGCTTGCCTTTGACCCTCCGCCCTTCGACTCGGATGCTCATGTTTTCATCGAACCTCTATCGCATAGGGTAGGGCGACGGATGAAGTAAGTCAACGGTTTGCGGAATCAATTCTGAAATCGTTTTATGGCGGGCGGCAGGCCTTCGGCCACATGGCCGACCATCGACTGTCAAGAGCAGTGGCGAGTGCCGAGTGGCGAGTGACGAGTGGCGAGAAAACGAAAAGCGGTGGCGAGCGAGAACGAAGAGCCGGATCGAAACGACCCAACCTTCGTCCCCTGCATCTGACCATCCGACGAAGGATGGTCATCCTGAGCGAGCGCAGGCGGTTGGCGCGGACGCGATAGAGGACGGAATACGGAGTGCCGCCGATGATGAGTTCACGGATGCCGGGTTCAGGGCCGACGCGGCCGAGATAGGGATGAATTCGCAGAGCTTCCATGACGGAAACGATGCGGGTGGCCAGGCGTTCGGCGGCGTCCGGCTTGTCCAAGGCAACGAAGGCACGAATTTCCTGGAGGCGGGCCAAAGCCAGGGGCCGCGCGAGCGTGGACGCGGCGACTCGTCAGCGTGGACTTTGCCGCAGACACATTTCGGCGGCGGCAACTCCCGATCCGTGCCCCAGGAAAGCAGCCAGGCCTTCATGTCTTCGTGCCGCACGTAGTGGCCGGACTTCACTTGGCGGTCGGCATGGCGCATTTCCGCGAGCATACGTTCCTGGTCGGCGACGTAGGATTCGACGGCATCGGAAATCAGGAAATTCGAGCTGCGTCCCGAGGCTTCCGCCAGCCTGGCGAGGCGGCGCTTGGTTTCGGACTTGAGTCGTATGCTGAGAGTGGCGCTGCGTGTGTTCGCCATGAACACAGCATAGCACAAAAACAGTGGCGAGTGGCGAGCGAGAACGAAGAGCCGGGCTAAAGCCCGGCCCCTACAAAACCTTGGGAGATGAGTACAGGTTCGCGCCGAAGGCCAGCAGCCGGCCATCGCAATCCTTGACCACGAACTCCCGCTTGTGCCATGGCATGTTGCCAAGTGCCCGAGTGAATTCCACGCCTTGGGCGGCGTACTCGGCATAGAGTGCGTCCGCATCTTCAACGAACAGGTAGTCTCGTTTGCTCAGGGTTTGTAAGTACAAACCCTGAAACCCGGAGCAATTCGTCCGCGTATTTGTCCGGGTTGGCTGTGGGCGGCTGGGCGCAGCGGAAATGAATCACCTGCTGGTCGCGCGCCACGATGGCGTAGACCGGCGGATCCTGCCACGTCCCCAAACATGCGAAACCAAGCTTGCCTGTGTAATAGGCGAGCGTTGCGGGAATGTCCCTGGTGAAGAACACAGGCGCAATCCGACGGAGCATGTGCCAAGTCTACCTCTGCCTTCCGATTTACGACCGATGTTGATACAATGTTTCTACAAGGAGGCGATGACCGCCTATGAAAGCCGTCGTCAAGAAATGGGGCAACAGCGCTTCGGTGCGCATTCCTGCCGCTGTCCTGCAGGCCGCCAAGCTCCGCTTGGATGACTCCGTGGACGTGCGCGAGGAATCCGGCCGCATTGTCATCGAACCTGTCCCGCGCAGGGAATACACTCTCTCGGAACTCCTCAAAGGAATTAGCCCGGAGAATCTGCATGAGGAAGTCGATTTTGGCAGAGCCGTGGGCAAAGAGGCCTGGTGATGCCGCCTGCCTATGTGCCCGACGCAGGCGACATTGTGTGGATCAACTTCGACCCGCAAGCCGGGCATGAACAGGCTGGACACCGCCCCGTCGTTGTGCTCAGCCCGGCTGCCTACAACGCAAAGACAAGTCTCATGCTTTGCTGTCCCATGACCAAGCAGATTAAGAGCTATCCCTTCGAGGTGCTCATTGCCGGTCCGTCGCGAAGCGCTGTGCTGGCGGACCAAATCAAGAGCCTCGACTGGCGCAGAAGACGAGCCAAGCGAAAGGGAGTCGTATCCCCTGCGGAATTGGCAGAGGTCCGCGCCAAAATCCGTGCGCTCATCGGCTAGCCGCGTGGAGCTCCCTTGCGGGGATTGCCCGAGCCTCATTTCGAGCGGCGGGGTCGCCCGAGCAGGCTCCATCTTTCTATGTGTTGTCGATAGTAGTGCGACGAGCTGGCAGTACCCAGGTGCTCGCTTTCTTCCGGGTTGAAG
>WNGQ01015062.1_pt1 | contig 10688 bp, 9 predicted proteins | sample 5407661 | NCBI WGS metagenome assembly WNGQ01 (sample SAMN13153382, study PRJNA577476) | soil metagenome | isolation source: 60 cm soil or saprolite under Garry oak tree replicate 2 | place: USA:California | collected 2016-06-15 | reverse complement strand
ACGCTGGCGAACCAGCCTTGGCGAGGTCGAGCCGTTTCGGAGCGGGCCGGAGTCCGAGCCAGCGAACTGATGGCCGCGTCAGCGGGCTAGGCCGAGCTCGCCCGCTCGTACCCGGCCTGGAAGCGGGAGCCGGCCTCGAGCGCGGCCATCAGCTCGGCGACCCGCCGCCGGTAGGTGCGCAGCGAGGTGCCCGGCCGCAGCGCGGCCGCCTCGTCACTGAGGCCCGCGCGCGCGGGTCCTGTCGGCGCAGCAGCCAGGTCTTCGCAGCGCCCCCGGAAACCGGCTCAGCGGGCCGGCCGCCCGAGCAGCTTGTCGATACTGCGGCGCTCGCGCTTGGTCGGACGGCCCGCGCCGCGGTCCCGGGCCGCCACCGGGACAGCCTCCTCGCGGGGCGGAGGAGGAGGACTGTTGTCGATGTAGCACGCGGCGGCGACAGGTGCGCTGACACGCTTGGTGATGACCTGCTGGACGACCACGACGCGTTCACGTCCCTCGCCGCGCAGCCGCACCTCGTCACCGGCGCGCACGGCATGCGCGGGCTTGACCCGGACCCCGTTGACCCTGACATGCCCGGCCCGGCAGGCACCGGACGCGGCCGAACGGGTCGCGGCCAGCCGCACCGACCAGATCCAGCTGTCCACCCGCCCAGCCTGATCACCTGCCACCCGGCACACTGTAACGCGACCCACGCCCGCCGGGTGCGCGCGGTCTGACGTCCCCGGCGAAGGGTCGGCGATCAGCGGCCAGTATGGCGTGTCCGCCGGAGTTCTGCGCGATACGCCCGAGGAAACGCTCACCCGCTAGGACACAACACCGCCAGAGACTGAGCGACACTGTCGGCGGCATGAGCGCGAGCCGCTTTGAGGAACCGTTTCCGGCACGGCGCGGTATAGCCGCGGGACGTTATCTGGCGGACCGATTCACCAATTCGCGTGCGCCGGTAAGTGTCCACCTGCGGGGACGGTGAGCGGTTCCCGATAGGGATTCGGGTTTTCCCGGTGTGGTGGTCTAGCGCGATGATCGTAACGATTCCGTACCGCTGCGTTTCTAGGCTGCTGGCAGATAAGGGATCACCTGATCGCAGAGGCGGTCCCCGTGGAGGTCGTACGGCATGGGATCGAAGATCGTGATTATCGGCGGCGGGATCGCAGGGCTGACGACCGCCGTCGCCCTGGCCCGCATGGGCCTGGCCGCCGAGGTCTACGAGCAGGCACCGGCGCTTGAAGAGGTTGGAGCCGGGGTGGGGCTGTGGCCGAACGCGATGGCGGCCCTCGAGCCGATCGGGTTGTCCGGCAAGGTGGCGCAGCTGGCCGCGCCGGTGTCCAGGCAGGGGCTGATGCGGCCCGATGGCACATGGCTGTTGTGCATTCCCGGCGACCTTATGGCCAGGCGGTGGGGATCGGGGTTCGCGGCCGTCCACCGGGCCGAGTTGCAGCAGCTTCTGGCCGCTGAGCTCGATCCCGCGGTCATCCACCTCGGCGCCCGGTGCACCGGCTTCGACGACAGCGGCCCGACGGTGATCGCGCGCTTTGCCGACGGGCGAGAGGTCCGGGCTGATGTCCTCGTCGCCGCCGACGGCGTCCATTCGGCGGTGCGGGCCAGGCTGCTGGGGCCAGCGCCGCTGCGGTACCGCGGCTACACCGCGGTGCGGTCGGTCACGCCTGCAGGATCAGTTCCGCTTCCCGGGGACAGCATGGAGATCTGGGGCCGGGGTGCGCGCTTCGGCCTGGCCCCCACCAGCGGCGGGCGGATCATCTGGTGGGCGACGTGGAACGCGGCGGCAGGAAAGGATGACAGCGACACGGCCGCGCGCCTGCGCACGCTCTTCAGCGCCTGGCACGATCCTGTCCCTGCCATCATCGCAGCCACCCCGCCCGGCTCCCTGATCCGGAACGATATATACGACCGCCGGCCGGGCCGGACCTGGGCCCGCGGGCGGGTGGCGCTGGTCGGCGACGCCGTCCACCCGATGACTCCGGACCTCGCGCAGGGTGCCTGCCAGGCGATCGTGGACGCTACCACGCTCGCCGGCTACCTCGCGGCCTCCCGCGACACCCGGGCGGCATTGCAGGCATACCAGAAGCGCCGTCGGCGCAACGCTGCCACGACAACGCTGATCTCGCGGGCCATCGGCGCCGTGGGCCAGTGGAGAGGGCCCTTGACCTGCGCCGCCCGCGACACCCTGATGCGGGCCACCCCGCTGCCTCTGCAACTGCGTCAGCTCGACCTCGTCCTCGACGCCGGCCGGCCAGCCCGCAGACGGGCAGAACAGCCTGACCTGCGTCATCCCCGGCCCACCGGGACTGACCCGCTGGCAAACCCACCGGGCAGGGCGCATGCGCAGGTGGCCCGCGACTCCGATCACGTACCGTAACCGGCGTCAGGCGCCGATTCGCAGTTGCCGCGAGCCCATGGCCGCCCCCAGATCAACCAGACATGCGCGGCTTCGCGAATAACATTCTCAAGTGCGCTTGGCGCGGAGGCGGGAAGCCGCGGACGGACAATCATCGGGTTGGTCTGAGGGTTGTGCAGGACCGCCTGCGTGGGATGAGCGGTATCACCCATGCCCGGGCGGGCGGCACTGGGGACCCAGGGGCGCAGCGGGCATCTTGCCGTGGACGGTGACACCGGACGGGCGCAGGTGGGTGCTGCTGAGTCATCGCTCGCCGCATGTGCAGGCCAGCGGCACCTGGTCGACCTTCGGCGGCGCTATCGATGACGGCGAGACGCCGTGGCACGCGGCCGTACGCGAAACAAGCGAGGAGCTCGATGGGATCGACGTGCGCGCGGGCGCCGTGGTCGCCGAGGTCGAGATCCCATGCGAGCATGGCTGCGGGTGGTGTTACACCACGTTCGCCGTGCGGATCCCGAATACCGGTGAAGGCAATCTGCCGCCCGCCAAGGTCGCTCCCGGACGCTCGGCCTGGGAGACCGCCGGGCTGGCGTGGGTGCCAGCCGATCGGGTTGCCGCACAGTCCAGTCTTCACCCAGGGCTGCGCGCCGCCTGGCCGAAGCTATGCGCTGTCATCTGCGGAAGCAGCTCCAGCTAGCCGTCCGTGTGATGCCAGTGCCGACCCGGCCAATGCTCTGCAGATGATCGCACGGACGCTGTTGGGCTTAGCATCATGGATTACTTAGTGATGCGGTTTGATGTGTTCGTCGTTGGCTGCGCGCCACGTGTCGACGGCCCGGCGCAATCCGCGGGCGATGTCCAGAAAGGCGGTGTCCTGGTCCGGCCAGGTGCTGACGGCCTTGCCGTCCTTAGGCAGTGCCTGCAGCCCCTCCAGGCCTGCGGTCTGCCAGTCCGCTGGCTTCAAGATGACCGGGATCACGATGGCTTCGCCGCAGCGATGCCGTTCCAGGGCCCTGACCAGTTCGACCCGGCCTATGTACTGGGAGCCGAGAAAGCTGGACGTCACGAGCATGAGGATGATGTCGGCTTCGTCCAGCCGCCGGATGATCGCGGACGCCCATTCCTGACCCGGAACGATCTGGCCGTCGCTCCATGCTGAGATGTAGCCACCGGAACGCAGTCCACCGAGATGGTCAAAGAGCTTGTCGCGCAACTGTTCATCTTCGTGGGCATAGGAGACGCCCCAGCCACCGCCGATAACCAGCACCGATCACCCTAGGTAATGCCCGAGAAGACCAGAAGCAACCAGACTCTCCAGATATGAACCACTTCGACCCTAAATCAGGAGATATTCATACTTGTCTAAAAGACGCACCCCCTAGCAAGTCAGAGACAACCGCCTGTGGCCGATCAGCGCGCACTGGCGGTGGCTGCGCGGTTTCCTGCGCAGCCACCAGAGGCACCCGACGAGCGAATTCTTCATAGAAGGCCACGTACTGTACCGGCGAAGCAAAATTCCGGGACATGAGCATGATCGACACGTTCAGCTGCCAGCTGCTCTGGCTGAGTACATCGTTGACCACATCTGCCATCGCGGCGGCCGAGGCCTCGATCGGATAGCCGGCAGTACCGGTGCCCAGAGCGGGAAAGACTATGGACCTGACACCCAGAGGCTGCATAAGACCAAGGCAGGTCCGGGTAGCGCGCCGGACAAGGCCGACGACTTCCCGGGCAGAAGCTCTGCTGGGGTCGTCCCAGTAGCCTGGGCCCATCGTAACCACGTGGAACACATACCGTGCAGGCAGCGCGCCCGCGGTCGTCACTACGACATCCCCGGCCTCCCTGGGAACCGCCTTCGCGGCATCCAGCGCCACCGCATTCCCCGCGGCCATCCGGATGGCAGCCGATACCCCTCCACCCATGGACAACCGGTAGTCATCAGAGCTCACCACTACCTCAGCCGGTACATCCAGCACACTGCCGAAGTCGATCGTCAACTGACTGCTAGCTATGTGATAGGTGCGCTGCGTGCTCATTTCACTTTCTCTCCAACCTCGTGCTCATATCGGTAAGCTACTCGGTCCTGGCGCCTTATTGGAAGATACTTCGATAAATGGGCCAGGATGCAGCCCAGCCAAACGTGTAAGAGAAACCTAGCATGTGATTCAGGCCTATCGTGGATTCGGACATGAAGATAACGCGGCGCCCGAGGTAACAACGTTCTTACTCGCAGCCCCTGGAGTCGGCACCAACAACAACGCGATACCGGGAAGCAATCAACATCGAATAACTCACGCCAGAGCAGTGCACCTCATGTCTTGCCGGTAGACGTGGCAACGGGCGATACCAGCATTAATTGCTTCTATGAGAATCACCCGGCCTTATGACATGATTGTAAGAACGCAGACAAGGCGATCCGGCTTCCCTAGAAGCCCAGCAATGCTGCGCCGAACGTACTAGAACGCGGCTAGTTGATTAGATCATGAAAAGTATGCTGAACAATGTATAAAGCATCTGACCAGGAAACACGCTCAATTTCGGCATAAGTGAGCACCGGGGACCGATTGCGCGACGGTGGTGCGTAGGAACGACGTCTTACTCCGCCCATCACTTGATGACAAGCAGGTGAGAGACGAAGGCAACCGCGCCACCCCTGTTGCGTATCAGGTAAACGCTGATGCTCCTCCGCATTATGAGGCCTGGAATCTTGCGTCCCGACAGCGTGACTTGGCGATCGGCCAGGGACGAGGCTGACCCGGCGCTGCGCTCGGCTCTGGCTCCGATGGCGAGCAGAGATTCCGGCGGCCCGAGAAGAGAAGGGACTCTCGAGATGGTCACATTGCAGTACGGCCTGGTGCAGCCCGCGCTGGCGCAGTCGGACCTGGCCGCGGTCGGCCAGTACATGTTCTGGCTGATGTTCCGCAACGTCGCGTCGGACGGCCTGGTGTTCGAGGACCCGGTGAATGCCGGCGTCCTGTCGCGGCCCGGCTGCATCCTTGCCTCGCCCTCGTGGGAGAAGACCGCCACGCACGTGAATCAGGACTACGTATACAACTGGACCCGCGACTCCGCGATCGTTGCGGTCGAACTGGAGGCGGGCTGCTACCTGTTCCCGCCGACTCCCGGGTCCCTTACGACCCGAATATCGACATCATCTCGGCGGCGGTCTACGGCGCCGTCCCGGTCACCGACACCAGGCTCCTGGCCACCGCTGCGCTGCTGCGCAGCCAGTGGGCTGACCCGTCATCGCCGAACTACTATTACCCGATCAACGGCGCCGACCAGCAGGGCGGCATCGGCCCTCTGCTTGGGCGCTACCCGGGGGACACCTATGACGGTGACACCGCCGATGAACCGGTGCGTGGCCACCCCTGGGCCGTGTCGACGGCCAACTTCGCCGAACTGTATTACCGGCTGGCCAAGCAGGTCACCACCACCGGATCGGTGCCGCTGGACAACCTGTCGGAGGGCTTCTTCAGCCAGATCGGCGTCGACTCCTCGACCGCGTCGGAACAGGCGGCGGCAAACCTCGAGAGCCACGGCGACCAGATGCTGCAGGCGGTGGTCTTCCACAGCGATCACTTCGAGCTCAGCGAGCAGTTTGACGCCACTTCCGGCTTCGAGAAGAGCGTCAGCAACCTGTCCTGGAGCTACGCCTCATTCCTGTCGGCGCTCCGCGCCAAGAACGCCATCTGAGGAACACCCGGCCGCCGCACAATCGCGGCGATTAGCCCGGTCCGCCACCGTCAGGACCACCGGGCCTGGTGCGACCCGAGCCACAGCCTCAGCGGCAGCACATTGCAGACGCCGTTCCCGGCGTCGATCGCGGTTTGCCGGAAAACCTGTCCTGGGTGCACCCACGGATTGGACGTCCGGACTTCGGTGGCCGCACCTCAATTGGACGGGTTCTCCGCGATCGGCGTATCAGTGCTCGGGCAGGCGCCCTCTGCACATGTAAGGGCACCGAACGCCAGTCCGGTGCCCCCGGTACGGCGGCACCGCAAGCCGGACTGTACCCAGATCAGGAGGGGATCACCATGAACGTACCTACCGCCCCCGCTCCCGCCCCGGCTCCGGTCCAGGCGTCGAGCCTGGCCCCGTACACCGCGGCCAACGGTGACAAGGTTCTGCCGGGCTGTTACGGCGTCAGTCACGGCGCCGGCCTGACCGGCGAGCTCATTCGGCATGCCACCGAGTCGTGGGCCGGGCACGCCTTCGTCTACATCGGCAACGGCCAGATCATCGAGGCCGCGCCGCCAGTCGCGAAGGTCTCCTCGGCCGCGTCCCATCCCGATGCGGTGTGGAATGTGCGCTATCCGCTGACCGACGATCAGCGGGACAAGATCTGCGCCCGGGCGCACGCACTGGTGGGCTGCCCCTACGACTACCCGGCCTACGTCGGCTTCGCGCTGGAGGTGCTGAAGCTGCGCAGCGGTGCCCAACTCGACCCGGTCTTCATGGAAGACCATTGGCGGGTGTGCTCGGCGCTGGTCGCGGACTGCTATGCGTTCGCGGGCGCGGACCTGGAAGAGGGCCTGAAGTACCCCAACCTGATCAGCCCGGCCGACCTGTACAACATGATCGCGCACGAGGCCTGACACAGGGCCCACGGCATCACGACGCGTACGGGCTTGCTCAGGCCTGCCTCGCCACCAAGAGGATCTCTATTCAAGGCTGAGCTCGGTGCTGCCTTCGGGAAGCGGGATAGTGCGCCTTGGCCGTGCTGCGGCCGGCGGTGTCAGGGCTGGTGTCGGGTCAGGGCCGGCGGTCCTTGGCGGACGCGGTGCATGGCGTCCTGGGGGCTGCCGCGCCACCAGCCCAGCGCTTCGATCCACCAGGTCAGCCCGGCGTCCAGGTACGGGGCGACCTGCCCGGCGCCGCGGCCGGGCGCCGCGCCGTCGGTCTGTCCCTCCAGGGCCACGTCGAACGGGCCGTCCGCGGTGCGGTGCTGGCGCGTGTACTGCACCACGGCCCGCAGCTCGCCCGGCGGCATGGTCTGGCCGAGGCCGTAGCCGGCATGGGTGGGCATCACCCCGTCCCAGCGGGCGGCGCGCCGGAACGGCGCCCTGGCCGGCCACCGGCCGCCGCACCAGACGGGGATCCGCGGCCGCTGGGACGGGCGCGGCAGCATCCGCACATCGGTGGCGGTCAGGTACTGCCCGCGCGCCGTCACCGGTTCCCCGCTCCACAGCGCGTCGAGCAGGCCCAGCGACTCATCCAGCCGCGCCGCCCGCTCCCTGGCATCGGCGGACTCGCCGAACGCGGTGAACTCAGCCGCCAGCGACCCCAGCCCGGCCCCCACGACCAGCCGTCCTGCCGACAGCAGGTCCACAGTCACCGACTCCCGCGCCACCTCGCCGATCCGGCGGCGGGCCAGCACGTTGACCAGGACGCCGATCCTGATCCGGGCCGTCCGCGCCGCGATCGCGGCGATCACCGCCACCGGATCGGCGACATCCCAGCGCTGGTCGTGATACAGCAGGTGGTCCCAGACGAAAAAGCCATCCCAGCCATGCTCCTCGGCCGCGGTCGCCAGCTCCACCAGCAGCAGCGGGTCACCGAACGGCCCCACGTTCGGCACCCCCACCGCGCACCGCGGTTCCCCGGTCATCCCGACACCCTAGCGCCACCACCTACCCCGGCCCCACGGGCCAGACCAGCCCAATCACCAGGAATTACCGTCCCGCTGCGACGAGGGCCTCCGATGCCGACCGTGACGCGGTGGTGTCGGACCTCAGCGAGCACTTCCAGGCGGGCAGGCTGACGGCCGCAGAACTCGACGAGCGGACCGGGCGGGCGCTGACCGCGCGGACCTGGGTGAGCTCGGGGAGCTTGCCGCCGACCTTCCCGCCCTGCGGCCAGCAGCCCCGCCAGCTACCCCCGCCGCCGGTCGGGCACACGGCACCAGCGCTGACCGCCGGGCTGGCCGGCCTCGCGATCGCTGCCGTCGTACTGGTTCACATGGTCCACGGCGGGTGGGGCCTGATCTGGCTGCTCCTGCCCGTGCTGCTCATCGCGCGCCGCGTGATCTGCCACTGAGCCACAGCCCGGCTCTACGGGCACAGGATTGACATGCCAGCCGTGTCCCGGGGCGCGGCAGCTGGCAGTCTGACTCCGCTGAGCAGCCGCGCGACGATAGCAATCTGTGCCCACCGGACCCGCGCAGCCCGCCCGTAGCCACCTGTCGGGTTATGTGCGACGCTAGCTGCTGATCGATCATGAGACCTACCAGTTCAGGCGGGTCGGCGTGCGTTCTCCTGGAACCGTGCCCGTCACGCGACGTTACATTGCCGATCGGCATCACCTTCAGAGCCTTACGACTGATCCCGGAAGGCCCGCAGGCCCCGGCGCCGTATTTCGTCCGGCGTGCTCAGACGGCGTGGCCTGGTGATCCGCCCGTTCATGCGGTGACGTAACTTCCACGGCGGCCGCCACGACGCGGCCAGGCCATCAGAAGTGGCTAGCGCCCGCCTTCGGAAGGTGGAGGAAACGGTGAGCAGCGATATGAACCGGCAGCGGACCGAGATCGAGGGCGCGATAGCCGGCCGCACGCTGTGCGATGAATTGCGGCACGTGGCCGAGACCTCGGGCGATGCCGACGCATACTCCGACGAGGCCGATGCCGGGGGCGGCTGGCGGTCCCTGACCTGGTCGCAGGCGCGACAGAAGGTGCTGGAGATGGCAGCCGGGTTCGCCGCCCTGGGGCTGGCGCCCGGCGAGCGGGTCGCGCTAATGCTCCCGAACCGCAGCGAGCATGTGCTCGCCGACCTCGGCGCGGTCCATGCGGGCGGCCTGGGGGTGACGTTGTATGCCACGCTGGCGCCGGAGCAGATCGCGTACGTGGCCGCAGACTGTGACGCCCGGATCGCGGTCCTGGACGGGCCGGCCGAGCTGGCCCGCTGGCAGCCTGTCCTGGACCAGCTGCCGGGGATCAAGAAGATCATCGTCCGTGACCGGACTGTGTGCCCGGCCGGTGACCAGTACATGACGTGGACTGATTTCGAAGTGCTAGGGCGGGACCGGCTAACCGCCGACCCGGGTGAGATCACGGCCCGGGTGGCGGCGATCAAGCCCGGTGACCCGCTGGCCCTGCTGTACACCTCGGGCACCACCGGCAAGCCCAAGGGCGTGCTGCTCACCCACCGGAACATCTTGTACGAGATGGCGGCGGCCGAGCGGGCCGGTATCGTCGTGCCGCAGGTCCGCTGGGTCTCCTACCTTCCGCTGGCGCACATCGCCGAGCGGATGTTCAGCATCTACCTGGCTATCGGCGCCGCCAGCCACGTGCATTTCTGCCCTGATGCGGCGCAGCTGGTGCGGGTGATCGGGCAGGTGCGCCCGACCGCGTTCTTCGGCGTGCCGCGGGTATGGGAGAAGATCCGGGCCGGCATCCAGGCCTTGCTGGCCGCCGAACAAGACGAGGGCAAGCGGGCCGCCGTGGCCCAGGCCATGGATGTCGGCCGCCGCTACGTGCACAGCCGCCAGTACGGCCAGGCCACGCCGCCGGAGCTGGCGGCGCAGTACCGGGCGGCGGACGAGCAGGTGCTCAGGCCGGTCCGCGGCCTGCTCGGCCTGGGCGAGGCGGTGTCGGTGTTCAGCGCCGCGGCCCCGCTGCCGCCGGACGTGGCCGCGTTCTTCGCCGGGCTGGGCATGACGATCCTCGACGTCTACGGGATGACTGAGACCACCGGGGCGTTCACCGCCAACACCCCCGCCGGATTCAAGCTCGGCACGGTCGGCCGCCCGTACGCCGGCATGGAGGTCGCGATCGCCGGCGACGGCGAGATCCTGGCCCGCGGGCCGCTGACCACCCCCGGCTACCTGAACCGGCCAGGCCTGACCGAAGACCTCCTCGACCCGGACGGGTGGCTGCACACCGGCGACATCGGCACCATCGACGCCGACGGGTTCGTCTCGGTGACCGACCGGAAGAAGGAACTGATCATCACTGCGGGCGGGGAGAACATCGCCCCCGCCGCGGTAGAGAACGCGCTGGTGGCCCACCCGCTGATCGGCCAGGCCCTGGCCTACGGCGACCGCCAGCCCTACGTGGTCGCCCTGCTCACCCTGGACGGCGAAGCCGCACCCGCCTGGGCCCGGGCCCGCGGCATCACCGCCGGCTCACTCGCACAGCTGGCCTGCGACCCGCAGGTGCTCGCCGAGGTGGCCGCCGGAGTCGCCGCCGCCAACCAGCAGCTGGCCCGGGTCCAGCAGGTCAAGCGGTGGCACCTGCTGCCCGTGGAATGGACCGCCGAGACCGAGGAACTCACCCCCACCCTCAAGCTCAAGCGCCGCGTCGTGCACGCCAAGTACGCCGACGTCATCGACTCCCTCT
>WNGQ01007208.1_pt1 | contig 10690 bp, 6 predicted proteins | sample 5407661 | NCBI WGS metagenome assembly WNGQ01 (sample SAMN13153382, study PRJNA577476) | soil metagenome | isolation source: 60 cm soil or saprolite under Garry oak tree replicate 2 | place: USA:California | collected 2016-06-15 | reverse complement strand
CGAGCCGGTCCAGCACCACCTGCGTCTCCGGGTCGCCGAAGCGGGCGTTGAACTCGACCACCCGCAGGCCGGCCGGGGTCAGGCAGAGCCCGGCGTAGAGCAGGCCGCGGTACGGCGTGCCGCGGCGGCGCATCTCCTCGACGGCTGGCTGGATGACGGTGGCCATGGTCTGTTCGGCCAGGTCGGGCGGGGTCCAGGGGAGCGGGGCGTAGGCGCCCATGCCGCCGGTGTTCGGGCCCTGGTCGCCGTCGCGGGCGCGCTTGAAGTCCTGGGCGGGCAGCAGCGGCACCGCCGTGACGCCGTCGCAGACGGCGAACAGCGACACCTCCGGGCCATCGAGGAACTCCTCGATCACCACCGTGCCGCAGGCCCGCGCGTGCGCCCGGGCGGCCTCGAGGTCCGCGGTGACGACCACCCCCTTGCCCGCGGCCAGGGCGTCGTCCTTCACCACGTAGGGCGGCCCGAACGCGGCCAGCGCGGCGTCCGCCTCGGCCGGGGTGGCGCAGGTGAAAAAGGCCGCGGTGGGGATGCCCGCCTCGGTCATGACCTGCTTGGCGAAGGACTTCGAGCCCTCGATCATGGCGGCGTCCGCATCCGGCCCGAAGCAGCCGAAGCCGGCCTCCCGCAGCGCGTCGGCCGCGCCCGCGACCAGCGGCGCCTCCGGGCCGATCACCACCAGGTCCGGGCTGAGCTTGCGGGCCAGCCCGACGATCTGGTCCGGCACCGGCGCGGTGTCCGGATGGGTCTCCGCGAGCGCGGCGATGCCCGGGTTGCCCGGGGCCGCGTGCAGGCTGCCCGTCCCGGCGCTCTCTGTTTGCCGGCTGAGGGCGCGGACGATGGCATGCTCACGGCCGCCCGACCCGATGACGAGAATGCGCACGCCGTGAGCCTACCTGCGGCCCGCGGGGGTTACCGCAGGAGAGGCCGGAGCTGCAGGGTCTGGTCGCGGCGCGGGCCGACGCCGACCGCGGACACCGGGGCGCCGATCATCTTCTCCACGGCCGTGATGTAGGTCCGCGCGTTCGGCGGCAGCTCGTCGAACGTGCGGGCCTTGGAGAGGTCCTCCCACCAGCCGTCGAAGTACTCGTAGACCGGCACCGCGTGGTGGAATTCGGTCTGCGTCATCGGGATCTCGTCGCACCGCTTCCCGTCCACCTCGTAGGCCACGCAGACCGGCACCTTGTCCAGGCCGGACAGCACGTCGAGCTTGGTCAGGAAGTAGCCGGTGATGCCGTTCACCCGGGTCGCGTACCTGGCGATGACCGCGTCGAACCACCCGGTGCGGCGCGGCCGGCCGGTGGTCACCCCGTACTCCGCGCCGGTCTTGCGCAGCCACTCGCCCTGCTCGTCGCGGAGTTCGGTGGGGAAGGGCCCCTCGCCGACGCGGGTCGTGTAAGCCTTGACGATGCCGATGACGTCGGAGATCCGGGTCGGGCCGATGCCGGACCCGACGCAGGCGCCGCCCGCCGTGGGCGAGGACGAGGTCACGAACGGGTAGGTGCCGTGGTCAACGTCGAGCATGGTGGCCTGGGCGCCTTCGAGCAGCACCACCTGGCCCTGGTCCAGCGCCCGGCCCAGAGCCAGCCCGGTGTCGGCCACGTAGGGGCGGAGCCGTTCCGCGTACCGCTCGTACTCCTCGGCGCAGGCCTGCGGGTCGATGCCGCGGCGGTTGTAGACCTTGCTCAGCATCTGGTTCTTCTCGCGCAGCACCAGGTCGAGCTTCTTGCGCAGGATGCCGGGGTCGAACAGGTCCTGGACGCGGATCCCTACCCGCGCGATCTTGTCGCCGTAGGCCGGGCCGATGCCGCGGCCGGTGGTGCCGATCCGCGAGCTGCCCAGGTACCGCTCGGTGACCTTGTCCAGCGCCCGGTGGTAGGGCATGATCAGGTGCGCGTCGGCCGAGACGAGCAGCTTGGAGCAGTCCACGCCGCGGGCCGCCAGGCCGTCGATCTCGTCGAGCAGCACCGGCGGGTCGATCACCACGCCGTTGCCGATGACCGGGACGACGTGCGGTGACAGCACCCCGGACGGCAGCATGTGCAGGGCGTAGCTCTCGTCGCCGATGACGACCGTGTGGCCGGCGTTGTTGCCGCCCTGGTACCTGACCACGTAGTCGACGCGGTCGCCGAGCAGGTCGGTGGCCTTGCCCTTGCCCTCGTCGCCCCACTGGGCGCCGACAAGCACGATGGCGGGCATGCGCATCCCTTCGGCTGGCGCAGGCTCCGGCTGGGTTCCCGGCGGGACCCCGGCCTGGCCGCGCATGATGAAGCCCCCGCTCGGGCGCAAGTCGCGGCAGGGGCTCTTGCGTTCTGAGATTACCCGCAAAAGTCGCAGGTAACCCAGCCGGGATGGTCCCGCTATGGCCGGAAAGATCCTGCGGGGATGCGCGGCGGCCGGCTACGGCTTGGCGGCCGGGCCTTGGCCGTCGAGTTCGGCGTCGAGTTCGGCGGCGGCGGCGGCGCTGCTGTCCCGTAGGAACTGATCGCAGCGCTCCGCCTCGTCGTCCTCGCCGATCGCCGCGGCCGAGGCGCCCAGCATGTACAGCGAGCGCAGGAAGCCGCGGTTCGGCTCGTGCTCCCACGGGACCGGGCCGTGTCCGTGCCAGCCCGCGCGGCGCAGCTGGTCCAGGCCGCGGTGGTACCCCGTCCGCGCGTACGCGTAGGCGGTGACCGCGTCGCCCTGACCGAACGAGCGGGCGGCCAGGGCGGCCCACGCCGCCGAGTACGCCGGGAACCGCGCCGCGACCTTCTCCGGCGCCTCGCCCGCCCGCAGCGCGGCGTCCGCTTCCTCTTGGGCGGGCAGGTAGGTGGCCGGCGGCCCGCCCAGCAGGTTCTGATGTTCCATCTGTGTCCCTTGGCTTAGCTGTGCTGGCTTAGCTGTGCTGGCTTAGCTGAGCCGGTGGCCGGCCGACAGCAGGTCCTCGCAGGCGTGGGTGACCCGCGCCGCCATGCCCGCCTCGCCCGCCTTGCCGTAGCTGCGCGGGTCGTACGCCTTCTTGCTGCCGACCTCGCCGTCCACCTTCAGCACGCCGTCGTAGTTCTTGAACATGTGGTCCGCGATCGGCCTGGTGAACGCGTACTGGGTGTCGGTGTCGACGTTCATCTTGACCACGCCGTAGGAGATGGCCTCCCTGATCTCCTCGAGCGCCGAACCGGAGCCGCCGTGGAAGACCAGGTCGAAGGGCTTCTCCTGGCCGTACTTCTGGCCCACGGCGTCCTGGATCTCCTTCAGCACCGATGGGCGCAGCTTCACGTGCCCCGGCTTGTAGACGCCGTGCACGTTGCCGAACGTGGCGGCCAGGAGATACCGGCCGCGCTCGCCGAGCCCGACCGCCTCAGCGGTGGCCAGGGCGTCTTCCGGCGTGGTGTACAGCTTCTCGTTGATCTCGCCGACGACCCCGTCCTCCTCGCCGCCGACGACCCCGATCTCCATCTCCATGACGATGCGGGCGGCCGCGCACTCGGCCAGCAGTTCGGCGGCGATCTGGAGGTTCTCCGGCAGCGGGACCGCGGAGCCGTCCCACATGTGCGACTGGAACAGCGGCTCCTCGCCCCGGCCGACTCGCTCCCTGGAGATCGCCACCAGCGGGCGCATGTAGCCGTACAGCTTGTCCTTCGGGCAGTGATCGGTGTGCAGCGCGATGTGGATGGGGTACTTGGCCGCGGCGACGTACGCGAACTCCGCCAGCGCCACCGCGCCCGTCACCATGTCCTTGACCGAGCCCGACAGGTACTCCGCGCCGCCGGTCGATATCTGGACGATCCCGTCGCTGCCGGCCTCGGCGAATCCGCGCAGCGCGGCGTTCAGCGTCTGGCTCGAGGTGCAGTTGATCGCGGGGAACGCGAAACCTCGCTGTTTCGCCGTGTCCAGCATCTGCGCGTAGACCTCTGGGGTCGCGATAGGCATGGCGATGACTCCCTTGGGCTGGAAACCTGAGACTCACTCTAGACATGAAGCGGGCGTGAAGATGCACCGGGCATGGCCGGGCATGAGGTACAACAGGAAGCCTATGGAGAGCTTCCTTACCTCGGCGGGGTACGCCGCGCTTATCCTATTCGGCTTCCTGGAGGCGGCGTGCATCCCGATCTCGTCCGAGATCACGTTCGGCTTCGCCGGGGTCCTCGCCTACCAGGGACACCTTAACCTCGCCCTGGTCATCATCATCGGCTCGCTGGCCGAGCTGGGCGGCTCGTACGCCTCGTACGCGATCGGGCGGGTCGGCGGCCGGCCGCTCGTGCACAAGCTCGGGCGCTACGTGCTGGTGACCGAGTCCGACGTGAGCCGGGCCGAGCGCTTCCTGGAGGGCCGGGGGGCGTGGGCGATTCCGGTGGCGCGCATGCTGCCCTTCGTCCGCGCCTTCACCTCGATCGTCGCGGGCCTGGTGCGCGTCCCCGCGATCCGCTTCGGAATCCTTAGCCTGATCGGCACGGTCATCTACGCGACCGTGCTCTCCTCGCTGGGGTACGCGCTCGGCAGCGAATGGCAGCGTGTCAGCCACGGGTTGTCGATCGTCGGCTACGTCCTGTTCGCGATCCTGGTCATCGCCATCGTCGGCTTCGTCGCCTACCGCTTGCGCCAGTTCCGGCGTGAGGACCAGCTCCGGCGCGAGTCCGCCGTCGCTGCCCCTGCCCCTGCCCCTGGCGTGGGGCCTGGCGCTGGCGTCGGCCCCGGCGCCGACGTTGCCGCGGAAGCGCGCCCCAAGCCGCGGTCGCACCGGGCCGGCAAGTAAGACGCCGAGGTCGGCTAGCTCGTAGGCGGCGCGGTAGGTCAGCCCGCGCCCGGTGACGTTCGGCCGGGCGCCCCGGTCGACCAGCACGGCCACGCCGACGACCTCGGCGCCGGCCTCGCGCAGCGCCTCCACCGCCGTCAGCGGGGACGCGCCGGTCGTGGACGTGTCCTCGACCGCGAGCACCCGCCGTCCGGCCACCTCGGGGCCTTCGATCCGGCGCTGCATGCCGTGCTCCTTTTCCCTCTTCCGCACCACGAACGCGTCGACTGGCGTGCCGCGGCTGGCCGCGGCGTGCATCATCGCGGTGGCCACCGGGTCGGCGCCCATGGTGAGCCCGCCGACCGCGTCGTAGCCCAGGTCCGCGGTCAGGTCGAGCATGACCCGGCCGGCCAGCGGCGCCAGCCGCCCGTCGAGCAGGATCCGGCGCAGGTCGACGTACCAGTCGGCCCGCTGCCCGGAGGAGAGCACGAAGTCCCCCCGGATCACGGCCTTGGCCTTGATCGCGGCGAGGAGTTCGGCCCGGTCGCTCACGGGACGTGATCTTAAGGGGTAGTCCGCTGGCGCCGGGTCTCCAGTCCCCTCAAACTAGAGTGCCGACGCCGGCGGGGTCAGCTTTCGGGTCGGCCGGCGGTGGGCTTCGCCGCCGCAGCCGCGCCGTACCTGGTCGGCGTGATCACCGCGGCCGATGCGCGCTGATCCCCGCCGCTCAGTCCGTGAGTCCTGAGGCCCGAGTGGCAGGTGTTTGGGACGTGACCAACGTGCTCTAGGCAGCGGGAATGCTCGGAAAGGCATCCGGGGGAAGGTTACTTCACTAGTCTTAGAGCCGTCGGGTCTATATCGGTGCCGATGGCTGGCCGCTGCGTCGAGGGAAGGACGGTGGGGCCGTGGATCGCTGTGCGCTGTTCGTTGACGCTGGTTACGTGCTCGCGGATGGTGCTATGGCTGTGCACGGGACGCGCCGTGGCGAATCGGTCTCCTGGGATTACGAGGGCCTCCTGCAGCTGCTGTCCGGCCTGGCCAGGGAACGATCCGGCCTGCCGGTGCTCCGCTGCTACTGGTACGAGGCCACGGTGGACGGCCGCCGCACCGCCGAGCAGGACGCGCTGGCCGACGTGCCCGGCATCAAGCTCCGGGTGGCCAAGATCCGCCCTGGCAGGCGTGAGGGCGTGGAAACCGAGATTCACCGCGACCTGACCACGCTGGCGCGCAACAACGCGATCAGCGACGCGCTCGTGGTCAGCGCGGAAGAGGACCTGGCCCAGGTCATCGCCGACGTCCAGGACCTCGGCATGCGGGTCACGCTGGTGCATATCGCGGTGGACGGGAACTGGACCATCTCGCGGGCACTCCGCCAGGAGTCCGACGACATCATCGAGATGAGCGGTGAGCACCTGCGGCCGTACGTGGAGCTGATCGCCGGGGCCGAGCCCGTTCACCCGGACGAGGACAGCGACCTCGCGGCGGCCCGGCCGCTGGCCAACGGCCACTCGGCCGCGGCCGCGGCGTCCTACCAGCAGGTGCCCGCGGTGTCGGCCAACCACGCGCCGCCCGCCATCTACACCGCGCCGGCCGTGGCGGAGTACCAGCGGCCCGCGCTGCAGCTGCCGAGGGTGGCGTCGCGGGAGCCGCGCGACGGCAGGGACGCGCGGGAAGACAGAGCACGAGACGACCGGGCCCGCGACGGCCGGGATGCGCGTGAGGACCGGGCGCGCGAGGACCGGGCGCGCGAGGACCGGGCGCGCGAGGACCGGGCCGCCCCGGCGGCCGTCAACGGCGAGGTGCCGTCCCCGGCCCGCCAGGACATCTCCGCCCGCCAGGACATCGCTTCACGCCAGGACATCCCGGCCCGCCAGGACATCCCGGCCCGGCCTGACATCTACGCCGCGCCGGCGTCCAGCACGCGGAACCGGCAGGAGCAGGCGCCGCAGAGCCCGGCGGCGCGCGTCCGCGCCGCCGAAGAGGCCGTCGGCTACGCCCCGGCCACGGGCACGGGGCTGCAAGGCACGGGGCTGCAAGGCACGGGGCTGCAAGGCACGGGGCTGCAAGGCACGGGGCTGCAAGGCACGGGGCTGCAGGGTGCGGGACCGCAAAGCGCTGGGCTGGAGGCCGGAGCGGTGGCGCCGGGCCCCGAGGCCACCCAGGCTCCGCCCGGCCAGCTGCGGCGCCTGCCGTCCTCGCGCAATGCGGCGAACCAGGGGCAGCCCGGGCCGATGGGCGTCGCCGGATCCGGCTCGGTGTCGTCCGGCCAGCACGGCGGCCTAGGCCAGAGCGGCTTGGGCCAGAGCGGCTTGGGCCAGAGCGGCCTAGGCCAGAGCGGCTTGGGCCAGGGCGGGCAGGGCCACGGCGGCGGTCTGGGCCAGGTCGGCCAGGGTTCGGCCCGCAGCGCCCCCTACAGCGGCCCGCAGCCGGTGGTGAGCAGCCCGGCCACGTCCGGCGGCTACCAGAACGGCGGCGGCGTCTCGCTGTCGGAGGCCGTGCAGGCGGCGCACGAGGAGGGCCAGGAGTTCGGCGGTTCGGTGGCCAGGGACGCCCCGGCGCTGTGGCTGGAGGCGGTGCTGGCGCGCAAGCCGCGCATGCCATCCGACCTCGAGGCCCGGCTGCTGCAGGGTTCGGCGCTGCCGATCGACTTCCTGTTGCACGACGAGGTAAGGCACGCGCTGCGCCGGGGTTTCTGGGACGCGCTCGAGCGCACCCGCCGGTAAAAAGAAGGACGCCCGGATTGTCCACGGCATCGGTGGGTAGGGTCTTCAACGTGGTGGTGCTTTCCGGCGAGTTGTTTGATGCTATCGAGGTCAACGCGGCTCGCACGGGCAACCACAAGCGGGCCGCGGTCCGGATGGGCCGTCTGGCGACCCAGGCCAGCCCGGGCGAAATGTCCCGGGCCGAGGCGCACATGCGGACGGGCGAGCAGTGGCTGCTCGCCGACGACCCCGAGGCGGCGGTGGCGGAGTTCCGCCAGGCGATCGCCGACACCGGGCCGACCTCCGACGACCCGCGGGTGCCGCTGGCCCGGGCGATGTTCACCCTCGGCCGCACCGCCGACGCCGACGCCCTCCTCCTCGAACTGCGCGAGTCCGGGGGCCGCACCATGCCGCGCACCTGCGACCTGGTGGCCGAAATCCTCGCCGAACAGGGCGACCTGGAGGGCGCGCTCGACTGGGCCACCGCCGGGGTGGAGGCCTGCCTGCGCGGCGACGACCGCGACGAACTGCGGCTGCTGCTCCGGCTGCGGTACCGGCTCCGGGTCGACCTGGGCATGCCCGAGGACGACTACGACAAGATGCTCGACAACAGAAAGGCCGGCCCCGCCGCGGGAGTGTGACTCCCGCCCGCGGAACCGGCCTTCGCTGAACCGCCCCTCGCTGGGCGTTAGCGAGCGATCTTCTCGGCCCGTTCGGCCCTGGTAACGCTGAGCGCGTCCCTGGCCTGGTCCACGTCGACCGTGATCTCATCGCCGTCGATGATCTCGCCGGCCAGCAGCGCCCGGGCGAGCTGGTCGCCCACCGCCGACTGGACGAGGCGGCGCAGCGGCCTCGCCCCGTACACCGGGTCGAAACCGGTCAGCGCCAGCCATTCCCTCGCCGCGGGCGTCACGGTCAGCGTCAGCCTCCGGCCGGCCAGCCGCGCGGCCAGCCGGTCGACCTGTAGGTCGACGATCTGGGTGAGCTCGTTGGTGGACAGCGCGTCGAAGACGATCACGTCGTCGAGCCGGTTGAGGAACTCGGGCTTGAACGCGTTCCTGACCGCGGCCAGCACCGCGTCCCGCTTGGCCGTCTCGTCGCCGAACGCCGGGTCGGCGATGAACTGCGAGCCCAGGTTCGAGGTCAGCACCAAGATGGTGTTCCTGAAGTCCACCGTGCGGCCCTGGCCGTCGGTGAGCCGCCCGTCGTCGAGCACCTGGAGCAGCACGTCGAAGACCTCCGGGTGCGCCTTCTCCACCTCGTCGAGCAGCACCACGCAGTACGGCCGGCGGCGGACCGTCTCGGTGAGCTGGCCGCCCTCCTCGTAGCCCACGTAGCCCGGCGGGGCGCCGATCAGCCTGGCGACGGAATGCTTCTCCCCGTACTCGCTCATGTCGATCCGGATCATGGCCCGCTCGTCGTCGAACAGGAACTCGGCGAGCGCCTTGGCCAGCTCCGTCTTGCCGACGCCGGTCGGCCCGAGGAACAGGAACGAGCCGGTCGGCCGGTCCGGGTCGGATACGCCCGCGCGGGCGCGCCGGACGGCGTCGGAGACGGCCTGCACGGCCCGCATCTGGCCGATCACCCGCCGGCCGAGCTCGGCCTCCATCCGGAGCAGCTTGGCGGTTTCCCCTTCGAGCAGCCGCCCGGCGGGGATGCCGGTCCAGGAGGACACGACGTCGGCCACGTCGTCCGGGCCGACCTCGTCCTTCACCATGGGCGCGACCACCGGGATCCCGGCCGTTCCGGTGCCGTCCGAGGCGGCCGAACGAGCCGCGGTGCTCGCCTCGGCCAGCTGTTCCGTGACCGCGGGGATCTCGCCGTGCCGCAGCCGGGCCGCGGTGTCCAGGTCGTGGTCGCGTTCCGCGCGCTCCAGCTGGCCGTTCAGGTCGTCGAGCCGCTTCTTCAGCTCGCCGACCTTGTTCAGCCCTGACTTCTCCTGCTCCCAGCGCCCCACCAGCGCGTTCAGCTGCTCCTGCCGGTCGGCCATGTTGGCCCGCAGCCGCTCCAGCCGGTCCTTGCTGGCCGCGTCTTCCTGGTTGGCCAGCGCGAGCTCTTCCATCTTCAGCCGGTCCACGGCGCGCCGCAGCTCGTCGATCTCGACGGGCTGGGAGTCGATTTCCATCCGCAGCCGGGAGGCGGCCTCGTCGACCAGGTCGATGGCCTTGTCCGGGAGGAACCGCGCGGTGATGTACCTGTCGGACAGCGCGGCCGCGGCGACCAGCGCCGCGTCCGAGATCTGCACCTGGTGGTGGGCCTCGTAGCGGCCCTTGAGCCCGCGCAGGATCGCGATCGTGTCCTCGACCGAGGGCTCCCCGACGAGCACCTGCTGGAACCGGCGCTCCAGGGCCGGGTCCTTTTCGATCCGCTGCCGGTACTCGTCCAGCGTGGTGGCGCCGACCATGCGCAGCTCGCCGCGGGCCAGCATCGGCTTGAGCATGTTGCCCGCGTCCATCGCGCCCTCGGCGGCGCCCGCGCCGACCACGGTGTGCAGCTCGTCGATGAACGTGATGACCTGGCCTTCGCTCTGCCTGATCTCGTTCAGCACGGCCTTGAGCCGCTCCTCGAACTCGCCGCGGTACTTGGCCCCGGCCACCATGGCGCCGAGGTCGAGCGCGATCAGGCGCTTGCCGCGCAGCGACTCGGGCACGTCACCGGCCACGATCCGCTGGGCCAGGCCCTCGACGACCGCGGTCTTGCCCACGCCGGGCTCGCCGATGAGCACCGGGTTGTTCTTGGTCCGGCGGGAGAGCACCTGGATGACGCGCCTGATCTCGGCGTCCCGGCCGATGACCGGGTCGAGCCCGCCGTCGCGGGCCTGCTTGGTCAGGTCGACGCCGTACTTCTCCAGCGCCTTGTAGGTATCCTCCGGGTCCTGACTGGTGACCCGGGCGCTGCCACGGATCTGGCTGAACGCCTCGAGCAGCGCGTCGGGGGTGGCGCCGGCCGCCGCCAGGACGGCCTTGGCCTCGCCGCCGTCGGCGGCCAGGCCAACGAGCAGGTGCTCGGTCGAGATGTACTCGTCGCCGAGCTGCTTGGCGCGGGCCGACGCGGTGGCGATCGCGGAGAGCAGCGGGCGGGCCATCTCCGGCGCGCTGAGCGTGGCGCCGCGGGCGCGCGGCATCCGGGCCAGGCGCTCCTCCGCCTGCTTGGCGACCAGCGCCGGGTCGGCGCCGACGGCGCGGAGCAGCGGGGCGGTGGTGCCGTCCGCCTGCTCGACGAGCGCCAGGAGCAGGTGCAGCGGGTCAACCTGCGGGCTGCCGTCCGCCGCGGCGCGCCG
>WNGQ01007449.1_pt1 | contig 10694 bp, 12 predicted proteins | sample 5407661 | NCBI WGS metagenome assembly WNGQ01 (sample SAMN13153382, study PRJNA577476) | soil metagenome | isolation source: 60 cm soil or saprolite under Garry oak tree replicate 2 | place: USA:California | collected 2016-06-15 | reverse complement strand
GCGCCCAGACCGACGAAGCCAGGGGTCACCGCCGGCGTCCTCTTGGCGCGCGCCGGGCAAGGGGGCGCCGGCGAGCCTTCCCGGGGGCCGCCGAGTCGGCGACGGCGATGGCGCTGATCTCGATCTTGCAGCTGCGATGCGTGGCGAGCCTCGAGACTTCCACCGTGGTCGTGGTGGGGAGGTGCCCGGCGAGATAGTCGGCCCACACCCGGTTCAGATCGTCCTGCTCGCTCAAGTCCGTGAGATAGCGCGTGGCGGACACCAGGTCGTCCAGCGTGCAGCCGGCCGCTGAGAGCGTCTTCTTGAGGTTCTCCATGGCGAGCACGGCCTGCTCGCGCATGGTCTGGGGCAGGGCGAATTCCTCTTCGCGATGCGGGTGGCTGTGGTAGACGGGCGCCGCGGTGACGCCCGAGAGGAAGACCAGGCTGCCGCGGCGGACGAGCAAGGCGGGGGCATAGGGCATCGTCACGTCCCGCCGGCGGTCGGCATGGTGCACGGAGCGCACGTCTTTTGCCATGACCCCGGCATGATTCCCGTTCCGCGGCGTCACGTCAAGCGATTCGGCGATCTGCCGGGATCAGAGGCCGAGAAAAGCCTCCCGGACACGCGCGTTCGCCAGGAGCTCCCGTCCGGTGCCCGCCAGGACGACCCGGCCCGACTCGAGCACGAAGGCCCGGTGCGCCAGAGCCAGCGCGTGCTCGGTGTTCTGCTCGACGAGCAACACCGTGACGCCGGCGCGGTTGATGTCGCCGATGACCCGGAACATCTCCTCGACCATGATGGGGGCGAGCCCGAGCGATGGCTCGTCGAGCATGAGAATGCGCGGACCGGCCATGAGGCCGCGGCCGATGGCGACCATCTGCTGCTCGCCTCCCGACAGCGTGCCCGCAAGCTGACGGCGGCGCTCGGCCAGCTTCGGGAAGATCGTGAAGACCTCCGCGAGCCGCCGAGGCCGTTGGGCCCGCGCCGTGCGCGGGTAGCCTCCGATCAGGAGGTTGTCGAGCACCGTCATCTCGGGGAAGAGCTTCCGCCCCTCCGGCACGTGCACCACACCGAGGTCCACGATCTGGGCGGGCGAGAGGCCGTCCAGCCGGCGATCATCCAGGGATATCCGGCCGCCGGTGGGGAGAAGAAGGCCCGAGAGGGTTTTCAGAGTCGTGGTCTTGCCGGCGCCGTTCGCGCCGACGACGGAGACGATCTCGCCGTCGGGGATGTCGAAGGTGACGCCCCACAGCGCCTGCATCTTGCCGTAGGCGACCTCGAGATCCTCCACGCGTAGCATGCTAGGCCACCCGCGTGCCCAGATAGGCGGCGATGACGTTGGGGTCCTGGACCACGCGGTCGGGCGGGCCATCCGCAATCTTCTCCCCGTGGTGGATCACGACCACGCGGTCGGAAATCCGCATGATGGCCTTCATCACGTGCTCGACGAGCACCACCGTCACGCCGTCGGCGCGAATCTGCTTGACGAGGACGGACGCCTCATCCACCTCGCGCGGGTTGAGGCCCCCCATGGGCTCGTCGAGCAGGAGCACCCTCGGACGGGTCGCGAGGGCGCGCGCGACCTCGAGGCGCTTCTGCGCGCCCAGCGTGAGATCGGCGGCGGGGGCGTCCAGCCGGTCGCCGAGCCCCACGCGCTCGAGGAGCTGGCCGGCCAGCTCTTCGGCGCGTCTCCGTGTCGGCTCGTGAGTGAATGCCGCCAGGGTGACGTTCTCGCGCACGGAGAGCCGGGGGAACGGCTTGACCAGCTGGAAGGTGCGGGCAATACCGCGCCGGATGACCGCGTGGGGGCGCAGGCCGACGATGCTCCGGCCCTCGAGGAAGATCTGGCCGGAGGTAGGGCGCAAGAACCCTGTGATCAAGTTGAACACCGTGGTCTTGCCGGCGCCATTGGGCCCGATGAGTCCGAGAATCTCGCCCGGCTCGACCGCGAAGGAGAACCGGTCGACGGCGCGGAGCCCCCCGAAGTCCCGGGTGAGATCGGAGACGGTCAGGAGCGCCACGGCCCGATCCTCACCGTTTCACCGCCCAGACGCGCCGCACGCCGCCCCATATCCCCTCGGGCAGGTAACGGATGGCCAGCATCATGAAGAGCCCGTAGAAGATCAGATGACCCACCTGGAAGCGCTCGCGAAACAACTCTCCGAGGGTCGTGAGGAAGACCGCTCCGATCACGGGCCCGATCACGGTGGCGAGGCCACCCACCACCGCGATGAACACCATCTCCACCGAGAGGGCGATCGGAAAGACGGCGTCCGGGTCCACGTAGCGGAAATACAATCCGTAGAACCCTCCCGCCAGCCCGGTGAAGAAGGCCGAGAGCGCGAGCGTCAGCACCTTGGCCCGCACCGTGTCGATGCCGACCGACTCCGCGGCATCCTCGTCTTCCCGGATGGCGAGGAGATAGGCTCCCAGCCGTGCCCGGGACAGCCGCCAGGTCGCCAGCATGGCGAGCGCCGCCAGGGCGGCGATGATGAAGTAGAAGGGAGCCTTGCTTTCCCAGTCGAGCGCCCGACCTCCGAGCCTCACCGGGGGCAGGGCGGTGATCAGAAGCCCTACCGGGCCGTTCGTGAGCGCATCCCAGTTCAGCGCGACCAGTCTCACGATCTCCGCCACGGCCAGCGTGGAGAGCGAGAAGTAAGGCCCGCGCAGGCGGAAACAGATCAGCCCGATGGGAAGCGAGACGAGCACGGCGGCGGCGCCGCCCAGGGCCATCCCGTACCAGGGCGCCAGACCGAGCCGGAGGTAGAGGATCATCGTCGCGTACGCGCCCACGCCGAAGAAGGTCGCGTGCCCGAAGGAGACCTGACCCGCGAAGCCGCCGAGGAGATTCCACGACACGCCGAGCAAGGTCCAGAGCAGCACCGTGATGGCGAGGTGGAGGAGGAACTGATTCGACGTCAGGAAGGGCGGGGTCATCATCAGGACGGCGACGACGGCGACGGCGGCCGCGCGCCTCATGACTTGCCGACGCCGAAGAGGCCGGAGGGCCGGAAGAGGAGCACGAGCAGGAAGATGACGAAGCCAATCGTGTCCTTGTAGGCGACGGAGACGTAGACGGCGCCCAGCGACTCGACGAGGCCGAGGAGGATCCCGCCCGCGATGGCCCCCGCCACGGAGCCCAGCCCGCCCAGCACCACGATGACGAAGCACTTGGCGATGAGGATCTCGCCCACGGTGGGATACAGATAGAGCGAGGGTCCCAGCAGCACGCCCGCGGCGCCGGCCAGGGCGCTCCCCAGGCCGAAGGTGACCATGGCGACGCGCCCGACGTCGATGCCCATGAGGGCGGCCGCCTCGGCATTCTGGCTGGTCGCGCGAATGGCGCGCCCGAGGTCGGTACGCGCGAGGAAGAGGTACAGGGCCAGGGTGATGGCGGCCGCCAGGACGAAGGCGAGGGCGAGCGGGATGGGCACGGCAATCCCGAAGGGCCGCAGCGGCGTGATCGCGTACGGGAGCTTGATCGTGCGGTAGTCGCCCGTCCACGAGAAGAGCGCGAGATTCGCGATGAGCAGCGAGAGCCCCGCCGTGTAGAGCAGGGTATTGAGCTCGCCGCCCGGGATGATCGAGCGGAGAAGGAAGCGGTAGATGAGCATGCCTCCCAGGAACATGAGGGGGACCCAGAGGAGGAGGGACACGAAAGGGTCGATCCGCCACAGGACGTGACTCCAGAATGCGCCATACATGCCGAGCATCACCAGGTCGCCGTGGGCCAGGTTGATGATCCGCATGACGCCGAACACCACGGTGAGCCCCACGCCGATCATGGCGTAGAGCGAGCCGGTCAGGACGCCGCTGACGAGGCTCTGGACGAAGGTTTCCACTTGAACGGAGGCCGACGGCGGCGGAGGGCTCCGTGGCTCAAAGAGCCATTTCGCCCGAAGCCCTCCGCTCGCCGTCGTCCGGAGTTAGCGCTTGACCGTATTGTCCGGGAAAACGTAGTTGGTCTCGGCGTTGGCCTTGGGCCAGACGTTCATGAGCTTGCCGTCCAGCCACTGCGCGAGCACCGAGTGGTCGGGGGAGTAGATGTTCTGGTTCGTGTACTTGTCGCCGAGCGGACCGGCCCAGTTCCCGAACTTGACCTTGCCGAACACGGTGGTCATGTCGGTCTTGAGCAGGGCCTGGCGGATGGCCTCGCGATCGGCGTCCAGATTGCCGGTGAGCGACGAGCGCCGCAGCGCGTCCGCGAGCACGTAGATGATGGCGTAGCCCTCGACCTCGTGCTCCTTGGGCCAGATGCCGTACTTGTCGTGGAACTTCTTGTAGAACTCCTTGGCGGCCGGGTCATTGGGGTTGCCCGACCACGCGGCCGAGGAGAAGACGTTCTGGCTCTGCGGCCCCAGCTCCTTGGCGAGATCCTCGACGCCGAACCCGCCGCCGAACCCGACGAAGGCGCGCGGCGCCACGCCGATCTCCTTGGCGTGCTTGGTGAGGAGGATGGCGTCGGTGGTGGCCACGGCCACCATCAGGAGGAAGTCCGGGTTGCTCGCCTTGACCTTGGTCATCACCGGCTTGAAGTCGAGGCTGTTGACCGGGTAGGCCTCGTCATTGACGATCGGCACGTTCTTCGACTTGAGGAACGTCAGCGCCGAGTTCGCGATGGTCTTGCCGAAGACCGTGTTGTCGTAGACGACGGCCGCGGACTTCGGCATGGCGCCCGGCACTTCCGTGATGAACTTGTTGAACGCCTGCGGGTAGATGGACCCCGTGGGGTTGTTCCGGAACACCCACTCGAATCCCTTCGAGGTGATGATGTCGGCCGAGGGGTGGTCGACGACGTACGGTGTCTTGAGCCGCTGGGCCACGGAGGCGATCTCGACGGCCTGGCCCGAGGCGCGGCCCCCCGTGAGGACGAGCACCTTGGTCTGGGTGATGAGCTTCTCGGCCACAGTGGCGGCCAGCGCGTTCTTGGCCTGGTGGTCGTCGATGATGACCTCGATCTTCTTGCCGTTGACGCCACCCTTCGCGTTGATCTCCTCGACGGCCATCCCGTACGCCTTCTTGAACTTGTCGCCGAAGGGGGCGTCGGGCCCGGTCATGGGCTGGGGCGCCCCGATCTTGAGCGTGTCCTGCGCCACGGCGGGCGCCGTCGCGGCGGCGACGAGAAGCATCCCTGACGCGAGGCTGAGAACAAGGCTTCGTCGCATGACCAGTGCCTCCTTGCACGGTGACTGGGTGATGGGCGGGGAGACTGTAGAGTCGGGCCGGAAGAATTGTCAAGGATGGGCATCGTCTCTCCGCGATGGTTGCCGAAGGGCCCGCGGCTACCTCACGTCCTTGCTCCAAGCTCGCGGCGCACCATCTGGGCGCCTTCCACGAGGGCGCGAAGCTTGGCGCGGGCCGCCTGCCGGCTGCGCGGCACCAGGCCGCAATCCGTGCAGGGAAAGAGCCGGCCGGGCTCCACGTGCGGCAGCGCCTTCCTGATGCGCTCGGCCACGAGGGCGGGCGACTCGACCTCCTCGGTGCCCACGTCGATGACGCCGAGGAGGATGTCCTTTCCGCGCGCCTCCGCGAGGAGGGCCACGTCGACCCCGGAGGCCGCGCACTCCACCGAGATCTGATCGATCCGCGTCTCGCGAAGGAGCGGGAGGGTGACGGCGTACTGGCCCCATTCCGTGTTGGCTTTCTTCCAGGCGAGCACGCGGGGGATCCCGTAGCTGTAGCAGATGTGGATGGCCGTGGTGCAGCTCACGCCTTCGATGGCGGCCTCGAGAGCCCGGATCCCCCAGGCCTTGACCTTGTCGAGATAGATGTTGAAGCACGGCTCGTCGAACTGGATCACCGCCGCCCCCGCCGCGGCGAGGTCGCGCGCCTCGGCGTTCAGGAGCGCGGCGAAGCGCATGGCCAGGCTCTCCTCGTCCTGCCCGTAGTGCTCGTCGAGCGTGGTATCGACCATGGTCATGGGACCGGGCAACGCGACCTTGATCGGGCGATGGGTGTGGGCCTTTGCGAAGGCCAGCGCGGGGCCCATGACGGGCGCGGGCCGCGTCACCTCGCCGATGATCCGCGCCACCTCCTGCTCGGCGACGTAGCGGCCGCCGCGCGTGCGCTTCTTCCCGAGCCGCTGCGTGTCGGTCCCCGTCAGGCCGTCGAGGAATCCCCAGATGTAGTGCCGGCGCCGCTGCTCGCCGTCGCTGACGATGTCGATGCCCGCCTCCTCCTGGTCGAGGAGACAGAGCCGGACGGCGTCGTCCTGGGCCTCGCGCAGTCGATCGGCGGGCGGCCCCCACGGCGCGAAGAGCTGAAGACGTGGATCGGCGAGCCAGGACGGCTTGGGAAGGCTGCCCGCGAGCGTCGTGGTGAGCATGGCCGGGCCACAATAGCGGGGCGCGCGGGATGAGTCAATTCACGGATCGGCAACGTTCCCGTGGCACGACACGCGCTATAATCCCGGCGCCATGACGAGCCGCCGTCCCGTGCTTCAGAGGACCACCCACCACCGGAGGAGCGAAGGATGAGACGAGCGCTTGCCCTGCTGCTGATCGCGGGTCTTCTCGGCGCGGCCGGCCCGGCCGTCGCCCAGGGCCCCATCGTGGCCCAGTTCTGGTACTCCTTCGGGGGCAAGAACCGCGAGGTCACCGAGGCCCACATCAAGAAGTTCAACGAGTCGCAGTCCAAGTACCGGATCGAAGGAACCTTCCAGGGCGACTACTTCCAGGCCCTGGCCAAGATCCGCGCGGCGGCGGCGACCAAGACCGCCCCCGCCGTCTTCCACGTGATCGGCGAGGCCATGCCTCAGCTCTGGCAGTCGGGGCTGTTCGAGAACCTCGAGCCCTATGCCAAGGGCGCCAACGGCACCAATCTCGAGGACTTCCTTCCCGGCCAGACCCAGCACACGTACTTCGATTATCTCGGCAAGCCGCCCGCGCCGCTCTTCGCCCTCCCGTTCTTCCGCAGCACGCCCATCCTCTACTACAACGCCGAGATGCTGCAGGCCAAGGGCGTCAAGGTGCCGACGACCTGGGACGAGCTGCACGACGTCGCGGGCAAGCTGACCGTGCGTGAGGGCAGCGATGTCAAGGTCTACGGCTTCGAGGTGCCCATCGACTGGTGGTTCTGGTACGCGATGCTCCACGAGGCGGGCGGCAGCCTGCTCACCGCTGACGGCAAGAAGGCCGCGTTCCGCGAGAAGGGCGCCGAGGCGCTGCAGTTCTGGGTGGACCTGGTCAACAAGGACAAGACCATGAAGCGGCCTCCCGGCAAGGACTACAACGCCTGGGAAGTGACCAACACGGATTTCCTGAACCAGCGCGTGGCCATGATCTACACCTCCACCGCCTTCCTCAACTACATGACGGAGAACGCGAAGTTCAAGTTCGGGACCGCCTTCCTGCCCGGGAAGGCCAAGCAGGCGGTGCCGACGGGCGGCACCTTCTTCGTCATCGCCAGGGACGCGCCCGCGCCGCAGAAGGAGGCGGGCTGGGCCTTCATCAAGTGGATGACCGATCCCGCCCAGACCATCTCGCTCTCCAAGGCCACGGGCTACATGCCCATCCGCACCTCGGCGGTGAACTCGCCGGAGATGCAGGATTTCTACAAGCAGAACCCGAACTACAAGACGGCCATCGACCAGCTCCGCACGGCCCAGCGCTTCCCGTTCTCGCCGGGGCTCATCGAGATCCAGCGTGAGGTGATCCAGCCGAACCTCGAGGCGGCCGTCCTCGGCATCAAGACCTCGGCGGAGATCATGCAGGCGGCCGAAGCCAAGGCCAACGAAATCCTGGGCAAGCAATAGGCTGCTGAAACCTGCGCGCGACGCGTGGCTGGGATGGGGGCTTGTCGCGCCCTCGCTGCTGCTCTTCGCGCTCGTGTACCTCTACCCTGTCGCCTACTCGGCGTGGGTGAGCGTTTACGAGTGGGATCTCGCCACCCCCGCGCGCTACGTGGGCCTCCAGAACTACCGCGCCCTCTGGTCCGCGGAGTTCGGCGAAGTCGTCGCCAACACCGTCTGGTATTCCGTGGGCGTCGTCGTCCTGTCCCAGGCCCTGGGGCTGGCTCTCGCCCTCGCGCTCAACAACCGCACGCGACTCGGCGCGCTCTTCCAGGCCTCGATCTTCAGCTCGTACGTCGTCTCCTGGGTCGCCGTGTCGCTCCTCTGGATCTGGCTCCTCGACCCGCAGTACGGGCTCGTCACCTACCTGCTCCGGCTCGTCGGGCTGCCGTCGGTGAACTGGCTCGGCGACCACCGCATCGCGCTCTGGTCGCTCGTGCTCGTGACGGTGTGGAAGACGGTGGGCTATCCGCTCGTGATCTATCTCGCCGGCCTGCAGGCCATCCCCGGCGACCTCCTGGAGGCGGCCGCCCTCGATGGCGCGGGCAGCTGGCAGCGCTTCCGCCACATCACCTGGCCGCTCCTCGCCCCCACCAGCCTGTTCCTCTTGATCACGCTCACCGTGGCGAGCTTCCAGGGCTTCGACATCGTCCGGATCATGACCCAGGGCGGGCCGGTCACCGCCACCATGATCTACGTCTACTACATCTACGAGCAGGCCTTTCAGTACTTCAAGCTCGGCAAGGCGTCGGCGGCCGTCGTGATCTTCTTCGCACTGATCGTGGGCCTGACCTTCCTCCAGTGGCTGCTCTTCCGGCGGCGCCTTCACTACACGGCATGACGAGCTCGAGTCCTCTCATTCGCGCGCTCACCATCGCCGGGCTCGCCGCGGTGGCGCTCGTCGAGGTCTTCCCCTACCTCTGGATGCTCAGCACGTCGCTGAAGGACCTTCCCAGCGTGACCCAGTTCCCGCCCACGCTGCTTCCGCATCCGCCCCGCTGGGACAACTACGCCAAGGCCTGGAGCTCCGGGCCGTTTCTCCACTACGCGATGAACAATGTCATCCAGACCCTGGGCATCCTCGTGCTCCAGCTCTTCTTCGGCTGCCTCGCGGGCTACGGGTTCAGCAAGACCCGCTTTCGCGGCCGCGACGCCTGCTTCCTGGTCGTGATCGCCTGCCTCGTGGTGCCGCCCCAGGTGCGCTTCGTCCCCCTCTACATGCTCTTCAGCAAGGTCGGCCTGCTCAACACCTACGCCTCGCTCATCCTGCCCTATGCCGTCTCCGCCCTCGGCACCTTCCTCATCCGCGAGGCCTTCATGCAGATCAGCGACGATATCGTGGATGCCGCGCGCGTGGACGGGGCGGGCGTGCTCACCATCATCTTCCGCATCATGGCGCCGATCGCCCGACCCACCCTGGTCGCCTTCTCGCTGTTCAGCGTGGTCTATCACTGGAACGACTTCTTCTGGCCTCTCGTGATGACCACCAACGAGGCGGTGCGCACGCTGCCCATCGGTGTGGCCATGTTGCGCGAGGAGGGGACAGGGGCGCGGTGGCACATCATCATGGCGGGCAGCATGTTCGTGGTCGCCCCGGTGCTCCTGGTCTTCGCGGTCGCCCAGCGCCACATCATTCGCGCCTTCACGTTCACATCGCTCAAGTGATCGGGGAACCTTGACAGGTCACCGCAAGTTTGCTAAAAGAAAGGGCAATTCCGAGCTGACCCGACTCATTCCCGAACATTTGAGGAGGACCCGAATGACCACATCGCTGTGGAAACTCGCGGGCGCCGCAGCCGTGACGGCGCTCTTCGGCATATCCGAAGTCGAGGCGCAGGCCCCGCTCAAGATCGGCGCCTCCCTGTCGTTGACCGGCACCTACGCCAAGCCCGGCACGTACCAGAAAGAGGGCTACGAGATCTGCGCCGACGAGCTCAACGCCAAGGGTGGGCTTCTCGGGCGCAAGGTCGAGTTCGTGATGTACGACGACCAGTCCTCCACCCAGACCGCGCAGCGGCTCTACGAGAAGCTCATCACGGAGGACAAGGTGGAGGCGGTGATGGGCCCGTACTCCTCGGCGATCACCGAGTCGGTGGCGGGAATCAGCGAAAAGTACAAGAAGGTCATGGTCTCGCCCCTGGCCGCGACCACGTCGATCTTCCGGCAAGGGCGCAAGTACATCTTCATGGTCATCTCTCCGGCCGAGTTCTACCTGGAAGGGCTCGTGGACATGGGGGCCAAGCGCGGGCTCAAGACCATCGCCATCGTCAACGAGGACACGCTCTTCCCCAAGGCCACCGTGGTGGGCACGGAGGAGCTGGCGAAGAAGCGCGGGCTCCAGGTTGTCCTCCGGGAGGCCTACCCGAAGGGGAACACGGATTTCTCGGCGCTTCTCGTGAAGATCAAGGCGGTCAATCCGGACATCATCGCGGCGGCGACCTACTTCGACGACGCCGTCGCCATCACGCGGCAGATGAAGGAGCTGAACTGCTGCCGTATCCAGGACAGAAGGAATTCCTGTCCGCCTACCAGAAGAAGTTCAAGCACGAGCCTTCGTACCACGCGGCCGCGGGCTACGCGGGCTGCCTCATCTATGCCGAGGGCGTCAAGCGCGCGAAGAGCCTGGATGCCGATCTCGTCCGCGCCGAGCTCTTGAAGCTCAAGATCCGCACGGCCTTCGGAGAGTACGCGGTGGACCACGACGGCTTCCAGACGGCGCACAAGATGGTGATGATCCAGTGGCAGGACGGCAAACGGGTGGTCGTGTGGCCGGACGACCTGGCCAGCGGCAAGCTGCGCTTCCCCACGCCGCCCTGGAGCCAGCGGTAGCCTGAGTCCCTTGCCTGTCATCACGCCCGCCATGCTGGGCCAGGTCGTCATCTCTGGCCTGCTGGCGGGCGCGCTGTATGCCATGGTCGCCCTC
>WNGQ01007200.1_pt1 | contig 10697 bp, 8 predicted proteins | sample 5407661 | NCBI WGS metagenome assembly WNGQ01 (sample SAMN13153382, study PRJNA577476) | soil metagenome | isolation source: 60 cm soil or saprolite under Garry oak tree replicate 2 | place: USA:California | collected 2016-06-15 | reverse complement strand
ATCGACGCCAAGGTCGACGTGGCGCAGGGCACCTTGCCGACGCGGCGAGCCGCCGGCGATTTCGACGCCTTCATCGGCTGGAGCGTCGAGACCTGGGGCGGCCATCAGGATCTGTCGTACTTCCTGGACAGTTGGCATTCGCAGCTGGTCGCCGAGCCCGGCAAGCCGCAGCCGGCCCGCAACTGGCAACGCTGGGCGAGCCCCGCGCTCGACAAGATCATCGAGCAAACCCGCGCGGTCGGATTCGATGATCCGAAATCGATCGAGCTCGGCAAGGACTACGTCAAGCTCGCGGTGCAGGAAATGCCGACCATCCCGCTGATGGCGTATAATGTCTTCACGGCGATGGATCAGACCTACTGGACCGGCTATCCGACATCGCAAGATCCCTACACCGATCCGGTTCCGAACTGGGGCAACTCGCGCGCCATGTTCGTCAAGTTGAAGCCGGCCAACTAGGCGATCGATTCCATGAAACGTATCGTTTCCAGCCACGAGCGTTGTCCTCTCGCTCCCTCTCCCGCTCTTGCGGCGCAAGAGCGGGAGAGGGAGCGCAGCAGCGCAAGCGTCAACATGATTCGCACCTCGCAAACACTGAGCAAGGGGCACGATCCCTGAAAACGGGCAGCGGTTGCTCCGGACCAACGGTTTGGTTGGTCCGGAGACTGCGCCTTCGCATCTCGGACATTCATGAGCGGATATCTCGCCTACATCGCCAAGCGGCTCGTGCAGTTCGTGCTCGTGGTCTTCATCGGCATCAACCTTGCGTATGTGATCACCCATGCCACACCGATCGATCCTGTCGAGCAGTCGATCTCGGTCGTCACGTCGTTCGGCAATACGTCGCCCGAAGCGATCGAGCAGATGCGCATATCGCTGCGCGAGCTCTACGGGCTCGAAGGCTCGGCCCTGCAGCAATATCTGGTGTTCTGGAAACGCATTCTGCGCGCCGATTTCGGGCCGTCGATGTCGGCGTTTCCCACGCCGGTCTCTCGGCTGATCGCCCGCGCGCTGCCCTGGACCATCGGGCTGCTCGTGGTCTCGACGATTGTCGCCTGGGTGCTCGGGAATTGGCTGGGCGGGCTCGCCGGATACTACCGGAGAAGCCGCGGGCTGAAGCTGTTGGGCGTGATCGCGATGGGGCTGCATCCCATGCCCTATTACATCCTTGCGCTGCTGCTGCTGATCGTGTTCGGCTTTCTGTGGCCGGTGCTCCCGATCGGCGGCGGTTCTGCAATGAACCTGCCGCAGGCCTGGACCTGGGCCTTCGCCGCAAGCGTGCTGCAGCATGCGATCCTGCCGGCGCTTTCGCTGATCCTGATCGGGGTTGGGAGCTGGTTTCTCGGCATGCGTTCGCTGGTCTCCAACGTCGTGACCGAGGATTATGTGATCTATGCCGAACTCGCCGGGGTCGATAGCCGTCGCATTCTGTCGTCCTACGTGATGCGCAATGCGCTGATCCCGCAGGTGACGGGGCTCGCGATCTCGCTCGGCGGCATCTTCAACGGCGCCGTGATCACCGAGAAGGTGTTCGGCTATCCCGGCGTCGGCTCGCTATTGGTCGATGCCGTCTACGCCGGCGATTATGGCCTCGTGCTCGGCGTGACCACGATCTCCATTCTCGGCGTGTCGGTCGGCGTTCTCGCCATCGATCTTCTCTATCCTTTGCTCGACCCCAGGGTAAAGGTGAACTGATGCTGGCGATCCTGCGCGATCTCTTGCGCTACAATGTCGAATTCCGGATCGGTATCGTGCTGGTCGGCTTCGTCCTCGTTCTGTCGGTATTGTCCGGCGTCTCGCCCTATCCACCGCAGGATATTTACGTCGTGCCACCTGACGTGCCGCCGTCGCTCAGCTACTGGCTGGGCACGACGTCGCGCGGCCAGGATGTGTTCTGGCAACTGACGTTTGCGATCCGCAACACGCTGTTGTTCGGATGCACCGTGGCGCTGATCAGCCGGGTGCTGGCGCTGGTGATCGGGCTGCTCAGCGGCTACAAGGGCGGCTGGATCGACCGGGTGCTGATGTCGGTCAATGACACCTTCATCGTGATTCCGCTGCTTCCGATCCTGGTGTTGTTCTACTTCGTGATGCGCGACAGCATGTCCTGGCTGATGCTGGCGCTGATCATGGCCTGCCTCGGCTGGGCCTACGACGCACGGCTGATCCGCTCGGTGGCGCTGAGCCTGAAGACCCGCGAGTTCACCCAGAGCAGCGTATTTTCCGGCATGAGCACCCGCGAGATCCTGATGCAGGAGCATTTGCCGTATGTCATGCCGATCGTGTTCTCGACCACCATGAACAACATGATCTGGGCGATCGGACTGGAAGTGACGCTGGCGGTGCTCGGTTTCACGGACATCAACACGCCGACCATCGGCGGCATGATCTTTTGGGCGAACCAGCACACCGCGATGGTGGCAGGCGTCTGGTGGTGGATCGCCTTTCCCACCATCGCCGTGATCATGACCTTCATCGGCCTGTTCCTGCTGGCAGTGTCGATGAACGAATATATCGACCCCCGCAGCCGCCTCACCCGCATGGGCAGGGTGGCAACATGAGCGCCGATCCGGCTATCCTTGCGGACACAAGAGAGCCGGACAGCTCAGGGCCGATCCTGTCGGTGAGAAACCTGCAGGCGCACTTCCGCACCACTCATTTCGGAATGAACCGCTACGTCAGGGCGGTCGACGGTATCACCTTCGATGTCAAACGCGGCGAGATTTATGGTCTCGCCGGCGAATCCAGTTCCGGCAAGACGACGCTGGTCAAAACCATCGCCGGCGCCATCAAGCCGCCGCTGGAAGTGGTCGGCGGCGGAATCGAATTTGCATTCCTGCCGGGCTATGGCGGGTTGCACCGTGCGCCACCGGCTGAAGTGGCGCGCATTCGCTGGCGGCATTTGTCCTACATCATGCAGGGCTCGATGAACGTGCTCAACCCGGTCCGCCGGGTGCGGCAGAGCTTCGTTGATTTCGCCCGGCCGCACATCGCGGGCACCGGGAAGGAGTTCGAGACTGCGGTCATCGGCCACCTGGCGCGCGTCAGGCTCGATGCCTCGGTGCTAACAGCCTATCCGCATGAATTGTCGGGCGGCATGCGGCAGCGTGCGACCATCGCGCTCGCCACCATCTGCCGTCCCGATTTCATCATCGCGGATGAGCCCACCACCGCGCTCGACGTCGTGGTCCAGAAGGACGTGCTCGGCATGATCAGGGGTATCCAGCGCGAGATCGGCTCGTCGGTGCTCTTCGTGACCCACGACATGGGCGTGCATGCCCATCTCACCGACCGCCTCGGCATCATGTATGCCGGCCGCCTGGTCGAGGAAGCGACGACGCCGGAGATCTTCCGCAACCCGCTTCATCCCTACACCAAGCACCTGATCTCCAGCCTGCCCCGCATCGGCGACGACGTGCAGCGCAAGGGACTCGACGGCGCGCCGCCCAATCTGGCCGATCCGCCGCCGGGATGCCGCTTTCACCCGCGCTGTCCGCTGGCGATGGAGGTCTGCAGCCGCCGCGTCCCCGATATGATCGAGACCGCAACGGCGCATCGCGTCGCCTGTTTCGCGGTCAACGGGGGCGGCGAGCCATGAGCGCCGCGCTGCTCGACGTCTCGCATGTCGGCAAGACCTTTGGCCGGGGCGGGCTGTTCTCGCGCCGGCGGATCGTCGCCGTCGACGACGTCAGCTTTCAAGTCGGTGCGGTGAGGCCGGAGATTTTCGCGATCATCGGCGAATCCGGCAGCGGCAAGACCACGCTGTCGCGGATGATCCTGAACATCGAAAGGCCGACCAGCGGCACGCTCGCGTGCGACGGCATCGACTTGACGACGGTGCGGACCACGGCCGGCCGCATGGCCTTCATGCACAAGGTGCAGCCGATCTTCCAGAACCCGTTCGAAGCCTTCAACCCGCTCAAGCAACTCGACCGCTATCTGTTCATGACGCGGCGGCGTTTCCACGCCGAAGGCGATCAGGCCGCCATCGAGACGGCCGTCGATGAGGCCCTGCGCAAGGTCGGGCTGTCGCTGAAGGAAGTGCGCCGTCGCCATCCGCATGAGCTGTCCGGTGGCCAGCTGCAGCGCGTCGCAATCGCCCGTGCGCTATTGTCCAACCCGAAGCTGATCGTCGCCGATGAACCGGTGTCGATGGTCGATGCCTCGCTGCGGATGTCCATCGTCAACCTGTTCAAGGCGCTGCGCGACGATCTCGGCATCTCGATCATCTATGTCACGCACGATCTTGCGACCGCCTATTATATCAGCGACCGCATCATCATCATGCAAAGGGGCAGCGTCGTCGAAAGCGGCGATGCCAAGACGGTGCTGAACGCGCCGCAACATCCGTATTCCCGCCAGCTGCGTGCCGCCGTCCTGTTACCCGGCGTGGCCGCCGCCGGGCGTCAGGTTTCCCAGCCGGTGTAGTATCTGCAAACTCAATGCCTCGGAGCAAAAATGAGAAAAGCAAGGGTTCTGCTGGACCGCGATTTTGCCATTGGCGAGACCGATCCGCGTTTGTTCGGCGCTTTCGTCGAGCATCTCGGACGCTGCGTCTATGGCGGCATCTATGAGCCCGGACACCCCACGGCGGATGGCAACGGCTTCCGAAAAGACGTGTTGGCGCTGGTGAAGGAACTCGGTCCCACCATCATGCGCTATCCCGGCGGCAATTTCGTCTCCGGCTATAACTGGGAAGACGGCGTCGGCCCGGTCGAGACGCGGCCGGCGCGTCTCGATCTGGCCTGGTTCTCGACCGAGCCCAACCATTTCGGCACCAATGAATTCATCGACTGGTGCAAGGCCGCCGGCGTCGAGCCGATGATGGCGGTCAATCTCGGCACGCGGGGCGGCGATGCGGCGCGCAACCTCGTGGAATACTGCAATCATCCGGCCGGGTCTTACTGGTCCGATCTGCGCCGCGCCCATGGCTGGGAGAAGCCGCACGACGTCAAGTTCTGGTGCCTGGGAAACGAGATGGATGGCCCTTGGCAGATGGAATACAAATCCGCGACCGCCTATGGCGAAGTCGCACGCGAGGCCGCCAAGATGATGCGGTGGATCGATCCTTCAATCGAACTTTCGGCATGCGGATCGTCCGGGCGCAACATGCCGTCGTTCGGGTCTTGGGAAGACACCGTGATCGACCATACCTTCGATCATGCCGAATATATTTCGCTGCACACCTATTTGAACAATTACCGGGGCGACACCACGGCGTTCCTCGCGAGTCCCGATCTGATGGACCGCTTCATCGACGAAGTCACAGCCATCGCCGATGCGGTCGCGGCAAAACGGCGCTCGCCCAGGCGCATGATGCTGAGCTTCGACGAGTGGAATGTCTGGTATCGCACCCGTCGCAAGCGGGCCGACCGGGTCAAGGAGGGCTGGCCGGTGGCGCCGCCGATCCTCGAGGAAATCTACACCATGGAAGATGCGCTGGCGTTCGGCGGCGCCTGTATTTCGCTGCTCAACCATGCCGACCGGGTGAAGACCGCCTGCCTGGCTCAACTCGTCAACGTGATCGCGCCGATCATGACCGTGACCGGCGGGCCCGCGTGGCGGCAGACCATCTTCTTCCCGTTCGCGCATATGAGCCGGTTCGGCCGCGGCAAGGTGCTGCGCGCGCAGGTCGTCTCCGAGACCTACGATTCGACCTATTACGATCCCCGCGGGACGGACGAACTCACGTTTCCGGTTCCCGACGTGCCTTATCTCAAGATGTCGGCTGTCGCCAATGATTCGGGCAGCCTATCCCTGTTCCTGCTCAACCGCGATCTGACGCAGGAAATGGAGGTCACCCTTGATGCACGCAGCTTCGGCAGGCTCGCCGTGGGCGAGACGATCGAATTGCATCATGACGATCTGCGCGCGACAAATACCAGGGATGCGGCGGAGCGCGTGAAACCGGCGCCCTTGAAGGGCGTGACCGTGGATGGCGGCAAGATTCGCGCGACGTTGAAGCCGGCATCCTGGAACGTGGTGCATTTGTCGGCGGCGTGAATGCGAGCCGCTGCGCGGCCCGTCACGGGACCGGGTGATCCGCCGCGTCGGCCTCGCGCCCTTCGATGCAGCGCCCTATCGCGCACGATGACGTCATTTCCTGCTCGGCTGGACGGCAGACCGAGAGCGGCCACCGAGAAGGCGTGGTACCAGCATCGGGACGCGTCGACGATACTGTTCGTAGCTTGCGCCGAAATGCGCGACCAGATCTCGTTCCTCGAGCTGGACGCCGACGAGGATATATCCCGTGGTCATGACCGCGAACAGCAGATGCCCGGCGGTCATGTGCGGCGTCGCCCAGAAGGCGAGCAGGAAACCCAGCATGAGCGGGTGACGCACGAGCCGGTACAGCAGCGGCGTCTCGAATGGGTGCAGGCGAGCCGCGGCTCCGCGGAGCGCGTCAAATACCTGACGCAATCCGAACAGCTCGAAATGGTCGATCATGTACGTCGACGTCAGCGCCGTCAGCCAGCCGATCCAGCAGATCGCGGTCAACAGGGTCGCCGTCCAACCCTCCACTTGCCAGATCGTCGTGACGATCGGCCGCCACTGCCAGAAGATGAGGATCAGGAGGAGGCTCGAGATCAGCACATAGGTACTGCGCTCGCAGGACGCCGGGACGATGTTCGTCCACCAGCGCTTGAAGGCCGGACGAGCCATGACGCTGTGCTGGACCGCGAACACACCGAGCAGCACCACGTCGATCAGGATCGACCGGGCGAGCCCGTCCTCGGATCCGACGTCGATCGACTTCGGCACCAGATAGTTGCCGATGAAAGCCACCGTATAGACAAAAGAGAGGAAGAAGGCGAGGTAGCTCGCAAGGCCGTAGATGAGGGCGGCGACGCGTCCGATCATGAAGTCCTCCTATGTACGTGCGCGCGGGCCACGATGGCCGTGCGTGGCACGGCGCACGCGGACAGCCATGGGCGTTCGGGTCCGATCCGCCGCGCTGAATCCGGTGACGATCCTGTGCCGCCGGTGCTAGCATCGCGGCGTCCCCTGGGCGTCCCCCGACGCCGTCATTGCGGATCGCATCACGATGGCTCGGTTCAGCGTGCGGACGTTTGGATTCCCGGAGATCCGTCGTGACGACAAGCCGTGCCAGCTGGCGCTGCGCAAAGGCCTGGCCCTGCTGATCTATCTGGCCGAGGCGAAGGGCGCGGTCGGGCGTGACGTGGTCGCAACCATGTTGTGGCCGGACAGCTCCGAGGAGGTCGCAAGGGCGGGCCTGCGGCGCCTGTTGCATCGCCTCCAGCTCACGCTCGGCGATGCTCTCACATCCGATCGGTCCACGGTTCGATGGTCGTCAGCGATCGACCTGCAGGTCGATTCTCGGTTGTTCGAGCAGGCCTGCGATCGCGGCGAGTTCGAGCGTGCTTGCCGCCTCTATCCGCGCGACTTCCTCGAGGGCTTCTCGCCCGGGGACTGCCCGCAATTCGACGAGTGGGCCTTCTTTCGCAGAGAGGCGTTGCGGGGCCGGGCGATACAGGCGCTCGAGCGGGTGGTGCACGAGAAGAATGCGGCCCGCGACTACGCCGCCGCGGCTGCGCACGCCGGCCGTCTCGTCGAGCTCGATCCGCTCAGCGAAGTGTACGGCCGGCACCTCATCCGCAATCTCCTGCTGGCCGGCGATCGGGCCGCGGCCGAGCGCCACCTGAAGGCCCTGACGCAGCGTCTTCGCGACGAGCTCGATGTGGCGCTCGAAGCCGACACAAGCGCGCTGCTCAATGCCGGCGCAGCGATACCGGCCGCCGACCCGCCGCCGACGCGATATGTCAGCGGCGGCGGCGTCCATCTCGCGTTCCAGACCTACGGCGTCGGGCCCATCGATGTTCTGCTGCTGCCGGGCTTCGTGTCCCACGTCGAACGGGTCTGGGAGGAGCCCCGGTGCCGGACATTCCTGTCTTCCCTCGCCGGGATGGGCCGTCTCATCTTGCTCGATCGTCGCGGCATCGGCCTTTCCGACCGGGTCGGGTCCAGCCCCAGCGTGGACGCGACCGCGCGGGACATCGGCACGGTGCTTGATGCCGCCGGCAGCCGGCGGGTCATGCTGTTCGGCGCGTCCGAGGGCGGGCCGGCCTGCATCAAGTTCGCGGCCGATCATCCGGATCGTGTCGCCGGCCTCATCCTGTTCGCCTCGTTGGCGAAAGGAAGTGCTGCGCCCGACTATCCGCACGCGTTGCACGCCGGTCAGTATGACATGTGGCTGCAGCAGCTCGTCGCGGTCTGGGGCGGGCCTGCCGGCATCGAGACGTTTGCGCCGAGCCTCTCTGGCGATGCTCAGGCGAGAGCCTGGTGGGCAGGCTTGCTCCGGGCGGCGTCGAGCCCGGGAGCCATCAAGGGCGTCCTCGAGGCGTTGCGCGATACGGATGTGCGGCATCTTCTGGGCCGAATTTCCGCACCGACCCTGGTGCTCCACCGTCGCGACGACCGCGCCGTTCGCATCGGCGCCGGCCGGCATCTCGCCAGTCACATCGCGCAGGCGCGATTCGTCGAGCTCGACGGCGCCGATCACTGGGCCTTCGCGGGCGATCAGCAGCAGGTCCTGGCCAGCATCAGGCGATTCGTCAGCAGTCTCGGGGCGTGATCGCGGACGGGAGACGCAAACGAAGGATCGCCTCTGCCGCGCAGGGGCCACCGGTTTCATCGAGGCCGCCCAAATCGGGACGCATGAGCTATAGACTTTATTGCTATAGCTCATTTCATATCGAGGTTCGGTGACGCCGCAGCTGAGGGACGCATTGACAGCCGCAACACCCAATAGCAAGCTCGTGCAGGCGTCTTTGGCGCAGCCTTATCAACCGTGCCGAGAGAATTTCACCTGGAGTTCCAACAGTGGACAGATCAATCCTGCTCGCCGCCGTCTGCGCTTCGGCGCTCGTGGTGGCTTCGGCCGCTTCCGCCAAAACCCTGGTTTTCTGCTCGGAAGGCAGCCCGGAGAACTTCTATCCCGGCGTCAACACCACCGGCACGTCGTTCGACGGCAATGAGCCGATCTACAACCGCATCGTCGAGTTCGAGCGCGGCGGCACCCAAGTGGTGCCGGGCCTCGCCGAAAAATGGACCATCTCACCGGACGGCACCACCTATACCTTCAACTTGCGCAAGGGCGTGAAGTGGCATTCGTCCAAGTCGTTCAAGCCGACGCGCGACTTCAATGCCGACGACATCATGTTCTCGATCGAGCGGCAATGGAAGGAAGACAATCCGTATTTCAAGGTGACGAGCCCGAACCATTCGTATTTCGGCGACATGGGCATGCCGAAACTGTTGAAGTCGGTCGAGAAGGTCGACGACTACACCATCAAGGTGACGCTCAATCAGCCGGAGGCGCCGTTCCTCGCCGACCTCGCGATGCCTTTCGCGGCGATCCAGTCGAAGGAATATGCGGATGCGATGCTGAAGGCCGGCACGCCCGAGAAGATCGATCAGGATCCGATCGGCACCGGCCCGTTCTATCTGGTGCAGTATCAGAAAGACGCCGTGATCCGCTACAAGGCATTCGCTGAATATTGGGGCGGCAAGGCGAAGATCGACGACCTCGTCTATGCGATTACGCCGGACGCATCGGTTCGCTGGGCCAAACTCCAGAAGGCCGAATGCGACGTGATGCCTTATCCGAATCCGGCCGACATCGACGCGATCAAGAAAGATCCGAACATCACGATCCTGGAACAGCCGGGCCTCAACGTCGGCTATCTGGCGTTCCAGACCCAGAAGAAGCCTTTCGACGACGTGCGCGTGCGCAAGGCCATCAGCATGGCGATCGACAAGAAGGCGATCATCGACGCCGTCTATCTGTCGACCGGCATCGCGGCCAAGAACCCGATCCCGCCCACGATGTGGTCGTACAACGACGACGTCAAGGACGATCCCTATGATCCGGCGGCGGCCAAGAAGCTGCTGGCCGACGCAGGCTTTCCGAACGGCATGGAAACCGATCTGTGGGCCATGCCGGTGCAGCGGCCCTACAATCCGAACGCCAAGCGCATTGCCGAGCTGATGCAGGCCGACCTCGCCAAGATCGGCGTCAAGGCCGAGATCAAGTCATTCGAATGGGGCGAATACCGCAAGCGGATGCAGGAAGGCGAGCACCAGATGGGCATGCTGGGCTGGACCGGCGACAACGGCGACCCCGACAACTTCCTGCACACCTTGCTGGGCTGCGCCTCGGCGCAATCGGCATCGGGTTCGAATATCGCCAAGTTCTGCTACAAGCCGTTCGACGATCTGGTGGTGAAGGCCAAGACCGTCAGCGATCAGGCCGAGCGGGCCAAGCTGTACGCGCAGGCTCAGGTGATCTTCAAGGAGCAGGCGCCGTGGTTCACCATCGCGCACGCGGTGCAGTTGAAGCCCATCAACAAGAGGGTGGTCGACTTCAAGCTGTCGCCGTTCGGACGCCACACCTTCTACGGCGTCGACGTCAGGGATTAGATGTCGATTGCGAAGTACGAATCATATCGACGCTTGCGCTGCTGCGCTCCCTCTCCCGCTCTTGCGGGGGAGGGCTGGGGTGGGGGAAAGCCGCAAACGCCTTTGCCAGAGGCTTCCACCTTCGAAGCCTCAGTGGATGAGGCGGGCGGACAAGTCGGCAGTCCCCGAGTGGCGCCCCCACCCCAACCCTCCCCCGCGAAGAGCGGGAGAGGGAGCGAGAGGACAACGCTCGTGGCTGGAAATGATAGGTTTCAGGG
>WNGQ01008198.1_pt1 | contig 10698 bp, 10 predicted proteins | sample 5407661 | NCBI WGS metagenome assembly WNGQ01 (sample SAMN13153382, study PRJNA577476) | soil metagenome | isolation source: 60 cm soil or saprolite under Garry oak tree replicate 2 | place: USA:California | collected 2016-06-15 | reverse complement strand
CGATAGCGATGTGCTGGTAATCGGCGGCAAAAACTCCGCTGCCATCGCCTCGCTTGATCTGTGGCGTCATGGAGCCCGCGTGACGCTGGTGCACCGCGAGTCGCAAGTGCACAACCACGTCAAATACTGGATCAAGCCCGATATCGAAAACCGAATCAAGAATGGCGATATTAAAGCCTACTTCAATAGCACGGTGCAGGAAATCGATGTGGACTACGTGGTTCTCAATACTCCGCGTGGTCCGGTGCGTTTGAAAAACGACTTCGTGCTCGCCTTGATCGGATATCACCCCGACTACGATTTCCTGCGCAGCATGGGCATCGAACTTTCAGCGGACCAGTGCCGTCCGGTGTGCGACCCAATCTCGCTGGAAAGCAACGTTCCCGGAATTTACGTTGCTGGCGTCATCGTTGCCGGATCCCGCACCAACGAAATCTTCATCGAAAACGGCCGCTTCCATGGCCGACAGATCGCCGAAGACTTGAAGAAAAAGCTGCTTCTGGCATCCTAGCAGCGATTCGTAGAGACATAGGTTGCTACTCATTTGCATCCACCGGCAAGACATAGCCATCAATTGTCCCGGAATGCACCTCGCGTGGTTGCGGCGCGAGCAAGACAAACCCCGGACGTCTCCGTCCGGGGTCTGAGAAAAAGAACAGTGAACTTGGCTAACCGCGCAGCTTGCGCCGTAGTTTGCAGCCAAACCGAGCAGCCCGGTTCCGCGTAAAGCGCCGTCCCCGCCCCTACTCCGCTGGCGGTGACGGTAATGCTGCCGTTGGCGGGCAGCGCTTTACCCAAGTCAACGTAAGCAAACGACAGATTGCAGGTCGATCCACAGAAGCCCGCCGTTTGCAAATTAGTGACGATGGCGCCGGTGGCGCCGCCTTCCGGGAAGGGGTTGTTCAAGCTGTTGAAGAGAATCCCGTCCAGGGTGCCAGTTGGTGTTCCGTTAGCAGAGGCCGCAAGGATAATTACGTCCGCTCCGCCAGCCCCGTTGTGGGTGGAAACGGTGAAACTGTTGCCCGATAGAAGAAGACCAGCACCTGGCGAGGCGATGGGCGTTCCGGAACCGCCGATAAACGCACCGTTATGTACGCCCGGGGCGCAGGTATAGGCTAGGAAACTGTTGCAGGTGTCGGCCATGGCCGCTCCTGAAAGAATCAGTAGCAAAGGAAACGAAGTTGCCAGAAGTCTCGAGAATCGACGCATTTGAAGTTAACTCCCCCACGCCATACAGTGCACGACGCTTGCCAAAAACTAGACTTTCGGCAAACGCTAAAGTTATTTGGTTATGTCGTTGTAATTAAGCATCTTGCACCACGTGCAAATCCGCAGCTTTAGACCACGTCTCCCGCATAAGTGGAAAACAACTGCAGTCTATTGCCGGCTTCGCGGCAAATAGCCGCACTGTCGGCCAATTTTTGCATAGCAAACAGACGCGGACAGGCTTGGTCCATTCCGCGGCTGTTATCTTATCACCTTCGTTGTAGCCTGTCTTTTCCGCATGGAACCGCAACCCGAGCACGGAGTGCCATCAATCTCGTTCCGCTCCTATGTGCGGCTGCTGCGCGACAACCGCAATTTCCGGCGTCTCTGGGCCGCGCAGATTGTAAGCGAGATCGGCGACTGGTTTTACACGCTCTCCATCTACAGCTTGCTTCTCCAGTTCACCGGACGAGCCAGTTCGGTGGCGCTGGCGCTGGTCCTGCAAGTTTTGCCGCAAACGTTCATCGGTCCTACGGCAGGAGTGGTGAATGATCGCGTCCGGCGCAAGCACGTAATGATCACCGCCGACCTGGTTCGCTTCGTCATTGTGCTGGCTATGCTGCTGGTGCGCACGCAATCGATGGTGTGGCTCGTGTATCCGCTGCTGGTGGCGGAAACGATTATGGCGGCGTTCTTTGAGCCGGCACGCAATGCCGTCATCCCAGCGATCACGGCGAAGGATGACGTCCTTCTCGCCAATACTCTCTCTTCGGCCACATGGTCTGTGAATCTGCTGATTGGTGCTTCGGTCGGAGGCGTGGTCGCAGCTCTGTTAGGACGCGATGCTGTCTTTCTCCTCAACGCGCTCTCGTTTCTCGCATCCGCAGCTCTGATCGGCGGAATGAAGTTCCACGAACCTCACGCCGAATCCGCTACGCCGCTGCGCCCGCGCGATCTGGTGGATTACACTCCGGTGATCGAAGGCATTCGCTACATTCGTGGACATCGTGGGTTGATGGCAACCGTGTTTGCGAAGTCGGGCGAACTGATGATCGGTCCCAGTTGGGTGCTCATCACCGTCATGGGACATCGCTACTTTCCCTTGCACTGGCGAAACCTGGATCCCGAGCGCGGGGCCATGCTGGGTATGAGCCTGCTGCTGGGCGCTCGCGGCCTGGGAGCGCTCGTCGGGCCGCTAGTCTCCGCGCGCTGGGCGGGACGCGAAGACCGCCGGCTGCGTCTCGGAATTCTCTTCGGCTATCTGGTCGTCGCCGTGGGCTACAGCGCGCTGGGCGGCAGTAGCAACTTGTGGGTTGCCTGCGCTTGGGTGATGCTGGCGCACATGGGAGGCTCGACCATCTGGGTATTTTCGACCACGCTGCTGCAACTGCACACCGACGACCGCTTCCGCGGGCGAGTGTTCGCCGCAGACCTGGGATTCTCCATGCTCACAATCGCGATTGGCGCCTACGTATGCGGACGATTTCTCGATGCCGGTGTCTCCGCTCGCGTGGTGGCAACTTCGACCGGATTCGTCATGCTGCTTCCGGCTTGCCTGTGGGCGTTGGCGATGCGTCGAGGAAACGCCAAGCGGGTGAGAGTCGGCGTGGAAACGAGATCATGATCGAAGCGCAAAGAGACATGATTTGCGATCTACGATACGTGGGCAAGCTGATCGATCTTTGCTGCCATGATCAAGTCGCTCTCCGTCAGCCCGTCGACTTTATGGGTCCATAGCGTGATCTCAGCTTTGCCCCATGTCAGCAGGATATCGGGATGATGACCTTGTTCTTCGGCAACCGCCCCCACGCGGTTCACAAAGTCGAGCGCCTGCTTGAAATCAGGAAAGGTGTAGGCGCGGGTAATGTGGTGCTCCTTGACCACTTTCCAGTGAGCCCACTGGGGTAGTTGTTTGAGAACCTGTTCAAGTTCCTTGCCCCTCAGCGGAGGCACACCGCCGCGGCAGGGAACGCAAGTTTTATCGGCAAGGGATGACATAGAAAATCTCCTCGCCTATTGTAGCGGCTTGTATCGAATGAGGCAGGGGCGACATTTCCAAAACTCCGGGAAAAGTCATCCAGCGTATCCTGAGACCATGCATGCATTGGAAGAGACTGTGGTTTCGAGTGGCGGAAGTTCTGGGCGGCAGAAGCCTTGGCTGACGGAGACTTTCGGTGGCAGTACCGCAGCTTTCGGGTGGCACTGCGCTTCAGCGCTGCGATAAGCGTTTTCTTTTCATCGGGGGCTTTAGTCCCCGGGGCTCCGGATTCGATTTTCTCGGCATGAGTCGGGCCGTGAGGAACATCGAGACAATGCTCCTTTAGGCACTGAGGGAGGCGGGCAAAACGAAGGAGGCGAACATGAATGCAAAGGAATTCACATCAAGCCTGGCACAAGCGGAGCCGCCCACAGGCCTCTCAGTCCCGCTTGCGGCGCTGTGGTGGGATCGAAAAGGAGACTGGACCCGTTCTCACGCGTTAGTCGATGAGCTGGAGACTGCGGACGGCATGGCCGTCCACGCCTACCTGCACCGCAAAGAAGGTCAGGCCTCCAATGCCGAGTACTGGTACCAGCGTTCTGGGCGCAAGTTCCACCGTCCCACACTCGGGGCCGAGTGGCAGGCGTTAGTCGAAGCGTTGCTCTCCGGCGGCGTATAGAGATTACCGACATTCATTCACTTGACTCAGACCGGACCGTCTCCAGCCTTTCCTGCTATTCACTTGCACTCCTATCCGGTCAAGGTCGACATGGGCTTCGCCATGTATCAGAGCAAGGTCGAAGTGATTGGATCGAAGTTACGATATTCTCGCGAATTCGTGCGGCGGAACGTACTCATCCAGCCGGACCGAACCGAGGACCTTCGCAAGCTGCAAGGAATCATCGGTGCCGATCAGGTTGCCGCTGTGGTTTTGAAACGAGCCCAGTAGTTCCTTGCTCAAAAGGTGGCCGATCAGATCATGGCAGGACGAATCGGTAGTGGGCTACTTTGAATTTCCAGCGATGGCCGCTGGCGTCACGGATCGCCTCTGGGATGTGAATGATCTAAGTGGCGCTCTGGGAATCTTACGAGCAGCGGAGGGCGGAAAGGGCAGCGTAATGTATAAAGAAATCCCCTTATATGCTCAATGTCCACTTTTATTGTTTTCCATCTCTCTATTGCTGCTCTTTGAACCTTTCGCACAGCACAAGCAACACTCAACTCAGCGGACGGTCGATTGGAAGGCGCTGACACCACAGGTTCAGGCCGCTCTGGGTAGTGAATTCTGCGACGAGAAAAGCCGATCAATTGACATCATCAAGATTGCGGATGTGACTGGAGATGGAATTCCCGATGCTCTTGTCGACTACTGCCATATGGGTGCATATACCGATCTTCTGATGCTGATGCGCTTGGAACGCGGCAACCCGGTAGTAGCCAAGTTTCGAGATGAAAGAGGAATGAAAAAGATTGATCACATAGAGTTTCTGGATGGGGCTTCTGTTCGGAACGGCGCTAGTACAAAACTTCTTCCAGAGAGACACGCCATCTATATGATTAGCTGGCACGCGGACGATTCGGGGGAGCTGGAAATGCAGACCTGCGGAGCTCAAGCATATGTCTGGAACCAAAAGAGTCAGACATTCGACGCGAACCGAATGCTCAGTAACGAGGTAACCCAACGCGAGTGCCGTCGAATACAACGAGAACTGCATTGCTTGGCACAGCCCTGCCCAAATTCAAAGTAGCCCACTACCGACGAATCGGTGTTCTTGTAAGCGGTTGAAGAATCAAGTAGAGTAGAGAATTTTCCTAACGGTTCAGAATCCACTGTGGAACTTAAAAACCGCACAGAAATAGAAATACCTCAGTAGTGCAGCCGCTTTCGCCCGCTCATTCGATCCCTAACTCCTTCGCCAGCGCCTTCCACTTACGGTCGACGACAGCGCGGGTATTCGCGTCCATGACAATTTCGGCGGGCCAGGGGCGGGTGAAGCCTTCGCTGGCCCACTTGCGGGTGGCGTCGATGCCCATCTTCGATCCGTAGTTTGGCAAGCGCGAGGCGTGGTCGAGGGAATCGACCGGGCCGAGCGTGAACTGAATGTCGCGTTCGGGATCAATGTGGTTCAGAACTTTTAATGTCACCTCACCGAGGTCTTGCACGTTCACATCTTCGTCCACGACGATGACGCACTTGGTGAACATGGCCTGACCGAGTGACCAGATGGCGTTCATCACCTTGCGTGCTTGTCCGGGATAGGACTTGCGGATGGAGACGATCATGAGGTTGTGGAAGATGCCTTCGACGGGGAGATTGATGTCGACCAATTCAGGGATGGTGAGCTTCATCAACGGAAGAAAGATCCGTTCGACGGCCTTGCCCATGTAGGCGTCTTCCTGCGGAGGCTTGCCGACGATGGTGGTGGCGTAGATGGGATCTTTGCGATGGGTTATGCAGGTCACGTGGAGGACGGGATAAAGGTCTTCCAGCGAATAGAAGCCCGTGTGATCGCCGAAGGGGCCTTCGGTACGGAGTTCGTCGAGCTGAACGTAGCCTTCCAAAACAATCTCGGACGTCGCGGGGACTTCGAGGTCAACGGTTTCGCATTTGACGAGATCGACGGGGGCTCCGCGCAGGAAGCCTGCAATGAGATATTCCTCGATGTCTGGCGGCGCGGGCACGATAGCGGAAAAAGTGACGGCAGGGTCGGTGCCGATGGCGACGGCGACGTCCATGCGGCCGCCGGGGCGATCGCCGTCGGCGAGGACCGAGCCGCCTGAGCTGCGCGCCATGATATCGACAGCGGAGCGCACGGCTTCGATGGAGTGGACAGTAGCCGGGCTTTGCCCGGCCGGACGGGCGAGAGCACCCGTCCCCACCCGGTCAGTGCCTGTCCCAGATTCCGCCTCGGCTGCCGCCCGGCGCAGGGCTTCCCGATAATGTTCCGCTCCAATCTTCTGCCTCTGCCAGTGCATTCCGGCGGTGCGTCCGTCAAAAACCTGCATGCGGTACATGCCGAGGTTGCGTTTGCCGGATTTCGGGTCTCGGGTGGTCACGCAGGGGAGAGTGATGAAGCGCGAAGCGTCTTGCGGCCAGCATTGGAGGATGGGGAAGTCGACCAGTGAGAAATTGTCGCGCTCGATGACTTCCTTCGAGGGGCCGGTGGGCACGGTTCGAGGGAAAAACTTTCCGGCTTCTGCCAGCAGGGGGAGCATTTTCAGTTTGTCGAGGAAGCCCTGGGGTGATTTCACGTCCATGAAAGCGCGGATGCGGTCAGCCACTTCGTCAAGCGAGTTGACTCCGAGAGCGAGTTTCATGCGAGGTTCGCTTCCGAACTGGTTAATCAGGAGTTGGGCGCCGGGGTAGCCTTTTACATTTTGGAAGAGAAGAGCGGGCCCTCCGGGGTTTTGCCGAGGAGTGGCGACTGAAGACTGCTGAGCTTCGCCCGGCCGGACGGCCGAGGGCGACTGTTCCCACGTGTGCATCTTGCTGACCCGATCGGTGATCTCAGCGATCTCCAGGATGGGATCGACTTCAGTCTGGATACGCTTTAGTTCGCCGGCTCGGTCGAGGGCTGCCATCCATTGGCGAAGGTCGTCGAAGGGCAAAGAAGACTCCTGTGTGTGTGAGAGTACTACAAGGGCTTTTACCACAGAGGGCACAGAGGATCACAGAGGAAAGGCTTCAGCCGCGAAGGACACTACTTTAACCACGAAGGAGACGATGGAATTCTTGAGGTGGCTTCAGACGAACAATTGCAGGATGGTGTGTTCGACCTGGCCCCAAGCTTTGGTTCGGGGGTCGATCAGGTCGAAGTGGCCGGCGGCTGGAATCTCAAGCAGGTGAAGGTCTTCTTTTTCTTTGCCGGCGCGCTTTTGTTTGGCGGCGAGGTAATCCCGACTGAAAACGGAGGAAACTACGTCATCTTTGTCGCCATGGATCAGCCATTGACGGGCTTTGGGGATCGAAAGCTGCATGGGGTCTGCTTCGCGGTAATGGTCGGGGACTTCCTCGGGAGTGCCGCGGAGGAATTCGACAACTGCGTCGTTACTGAGGTGAAGTTGATAAGCACGTTCAAGGTCGACGACTCCAGCGAGCGAGACGATGCGAATCACGCTGGGTTCGTGTGCGGCTAGACAAAGTGCGAGTTGGCCTCCGGCGGAGTGTCCCATCACCAGAAACTTATGGGGATCGAGGTTGTGCTGGCGGGCGTTCTGCAGGAGGAAGTTGTAGGCGCTGCGAATGTCAGCGAAGGTGTTGGGCCAGGCTCCTCCTTCGTTGCCAACGCGGCGATACTCAAGGTTGGCGGTGGCGATGCCTTTGCTGGTGAGCGCGGCGCAGAGGTGGCCGGTGTGGTCGAGGTTGTACTTAGCGCGCCAAAAGCCTCCATGGATATTAATGATTGTGGGATGCGGCCCCTTCGCCTTCGGAATACGAAGGTCAGCGAACTGATTGGGATCGGAGCCGTAGGCGACACGGGAGTCAGCGGGCGGAGGAGCGAGGGTGAGAATGTCGTCGGCGGCCACGAGGGAATTATAGATTGTTGATTTTGAGTGTTGGTCGTTGAATGCCGAACAGAGTGCATTTCCAATCGCCGATTGGAGACATCCCGGTGTGCCGTCACAGCTTTCGGGTAAGATGGACAGCCAATCCTGATTGCGTTGGATAAATCCGAATGGTAACTCTTTCCGACATACAGACCGCCTTGGGGCGGATTCGCGAGTCTATCCAAATCTCACCGTGCACGCGTTCGGAGACGTTCTCTGAGCTGGCGGGTAACTCTGTTTATCTGAAGCTGGAGAACCGGCAGCGGACTGGTGCTTACAAAGAGCGGGGGGCCCTGAACAAGCTTTTGACGTTGAGTGCAGAGGAGCGCTCCCGAGGCGTGATCGCAGCTTCGGCTGGCAATCATGCGCAAGCCGTGGCCTATCACGCGGCACGGCTGGGAATTCGTGCCCGGATTTGCATGCCCCTGCCCACGCCGCTGATCAAAGTCTCAGCGACTCGGGGCTATGGGGCGGATGTGCTGTTGCATGGGGCTAATTACGACGAAGCGTTTGCTGAAGCTTTGCGGCAGAGTGAAGCCGACAAAATCACTTTCGTGCACGCCTTTGACGACGAGACTGTGATTGCGGGCCAGGGAACGCTGGGGCTTGAACTGCTGGAACAGCATCCTGATCTGGAGGTATTTGTGGTGCCGATTGGAGGCGGCGGGATGATCGGCGGGCTGGCCTGCGCGGTGAAGGAGAAAAATCCCAAGGTTCGAGTCATTGGCGTGCAGCCGTCACGGTTGCCGTCGATGAAGGTCGCGGTTGCGGAGGGGAAGCCAGTCACTTTAGCGGCGGCCGTGACCATCGCGGATGGAATAGCGGTGCGACGGGCTGGGGAGCGAACCTTGCCGCTGGTTCAGAAATATGTCGACGAGATCGTTACGGTCGAAGAGGAAGAAGTAGCGAACGCCATTCTTCTGTTGCTGGAGCGGGAGAAAACTTTGGCGGAGGGCGCGGGTGCGGCGGCGGTGGCGGCATTGGTGAATCATCGAGTTGAGTTGAGCGGGAAGCGAGTGGCGGCAATCGTCGGAGGAGGGAATATCGATGTCACGCTGCTGGCGCGCATCATCGAGCGCGGCTTGGTGAAAGATGGGAGGCTGGTGCGGTTGCGGGTGCATTTGCCGGATTATCCGGGAGCGCTGCACCGGTTGACCGGGATACTGGCTGAGCATCGGGCGAATCTGGTGGAGACCTCGTATGACCGGGCTTATCACGGGGTGAACCTGGGGGATACGGCGATTGATATCACTATGGAGACGCGCGGGCCGGAGCATATTGCGGAGTTAATTGCGGCTCTGGGTGCGGCTGGGTATGTGCATGAGCGGATTTTGTGAAGAGAAAGTTATGGGATTAGTGGAAATGCCTTAAAACAGTTGTGATGGTGATTCGCAATACGGGAGGCCCCCTGCGACAGACTCAGGGCAGGTTTTCGCTGCGCTCAGGATGATCACTCGAGTAGTTATTCGTAGCGGAGGGCTTCGATGGGATCGAGGTTGGCGGCGCGCATGGCTGGGACCATGCCGCTGATGACTCCGACGATCGCCAGAATCGTGGTGGCGACTAGAAGAATCATGGGTGAGACGATGAGGCGGATGTCTCCGGCTTCGGCGTGTTTGGCCATGGCGCTGTAAAGGGTGAGACGGCCTACTGAAACAGAAACGATATAAGAGAGCAGAATTCCGAGCACGCCTCCGACGGCGGTTATGACCATGGCTTCCGCAAGGAACTGAAACAGGATGTGGTGGCGGCGGGCGCCTAACGCTTTTTCGACTCCGATTTCGCGGGTACGTTGCGTGACCGATACCAGCATGATGTTCATCAGACCGACGCCGCCGATTCCAAGGGTAACGGTGCCGATGAAAGCGAGCAATACTTTCAGCGCCATGGTGATGATGCCAAACTGTGAAAGTTGTTTCTGCGCGTCGAAGACAAAAACGGCGCGCTGATCGTCGGGCTTGAAACTGTGAGCTGCACCAAGCGTCTCGCGGATGGTGCGGGCGAGCTTGTCATGGTTGAGACCCTGCGAGTCGAGCCAGATACCGTCGAGGTAGTGGTTATCTTTGATGACATCCATCGAATTGAAGGGAATGTAGATGGTGCGATTGTCGTCGCTGTCACCTTCCTGCATTCGCGGTTTAACGACGCCGATGATCTCGAAAGTTACCCCGTTGATCCGGATGTATTCGTCGACCGCCGGCATGCCCGAGAAAAGTTTGTCCCGGGCCTCGGAACCAATGACCGCGTAAAGGCCGTGACGCATGTTGTCGGCGTCATCAAGGAAGCGCCCTTCTTCCATGTCCAGATTCCAGATTTCTTCAATGGCAGGATCGAGACCGGTGACGGGAAATGTGAATGAACGGTTGCCGTTTTGTACGGTGGAGTCTTTGTTCGACATGCGGACCACGTGGCGGCAGAGCGGGATGTTGTTGCGCAGAAGTTCGATGTCGTCGCCGGTGAAGCGGATTTGAACTCCAGCTTTATTTCCGCCAGCCTGCTGCGAGGTGCGGCCGGGAAAGACTCCGACGGCAGTGGCACCGAAGCTCTCGAAGATATTCTGAATGGCGCGGCCGAAGCCATTGCCATAGGCCAGAAGCAGCACGACGGTCGCGATGCCCCAGGCCATGCCAGCCATGGTTAGAAGCGTGCGCCGGAGGTCGTGACGCATGGCGGAGAAGGCTTGCTGGAAGAGGTCGCGATGCATGGGTGGAGTTCATGGTTGATTGTAGAGTGTTGACTGTTGATTTGCGAAAGGAACTAAGCGCTGGCGAAGTTTGATTCCTGATAACCGTGGCGATGCGCGCAGGATCCCTCTTCGGCCCGCTCAGGGCTAGCCCTTGCTCTGCCTGAAAAACGGCTGCGCTCGGAATGACGCCAATAGTGAGGATGGTCAGCGTCCCAATCGCAACCGGACCGGTATTTGCGGCGGACGCGCTGCTACTCCTTACGGAGAGCTTCCACGGGTT
>WNGQ01013877.1_pt1 | contig 10700 bp, 9 predicted proteins | sample 5407661 | NCBI WGS metagenome assembly WNGQ01 (sample SAMN13153382, study PRJNA577476) | soil metagenome | isolation source: 60 cm soil or saprolite under Garry oak tree replicate 2 | place: USA:California | collected 2016-06-15 | reverse complement strand
CGCGGCCACGGACAGCCGGGTCGCCGCGCTCGCCGAGCAGTTCACCGGCGCGCTCGCCCCGCTGACCGGCGAGGTGCGCAGCCGCCCCGATCGCGCGGAGATGGAGGAGGTCGTCACCAAGATCACCGAGTCCGCGCAGCGCGACGTCATCGCCAGGCTCGCATCGCTTGAGGAGATCGTGCTCACGCTCGCCGAGGCGCTGCTCCGCCCCACCATCCGCTAAGTCAAGATCTTTTGCCCGAACGGACCGGTGCTCCGCCCGGTTATCTTCCGGGGGGACGGACTTCCCGCATGGGGGGCTGTCCTCCCGCATGGGGGGCTCCCGCCCTGAAAGGCAAGGATATCGGGCACGCGGGGCTCATTCGATACTCATTCCCACTCGATGGTGCCAGGGGGCTTGCTCGTGATGTCGAGTACCACCCGGTTGACCTCGCGGACCTCGTTGGTGATCCGGGTCGAGATCCGCGCGAGCACGTCGTAGGGCAGCCTCGCCCAGTCCGCGGTCATCGCGTCCTCGCTCGTCACCGGGCGGATGACCACCGGGTGCCCGTAGGTCCTGCCGTCGCCCTGCACGCCCACCGAGCGCACGTCGGCGAGCAGCACCACCGGGCACTGCCAGATCTCGTCGTCCAGGCCGGCCGCGGTCAGCTCCTCGCGGGCGATCGCGTCGGCCTCGCGCAGCAGCTCGAGGCGGTCCTCGGTGACCTCGCCGACGATCCGGATGCCGAGGCCCGGGCCGGGGAAGGGCTGCCGCTGCACGATCTCGCGCGGCAGGCCGAGCTCCTCGCCGACCTTGCGCACCTCGTCCTTGAACAGCTTGCGCAGCGGCTCGATCAGCTTGAACTGCAGGTCCTTCGGCAGGCCGCCGACGTTGTGGTGCGACTTGATGTTCGCGGTGCCGGCGCCGCCGCCGGACTCGACGACGTCCGGGTAGAGCGTGCCCTGCACCAGGAACTCCACCGGCTCGCCCTCGGCCGCCGCCTCGGCCAGGATCTCCCGCTCCGCCTGCTCGAAGACGCGGATGAACTCGCGCCCGATGATCTTGCGCTTCTCCTCCGGGTCACTGACCCCCTTGAGCGCGTCCAGGAAGCGGGAGCGCGCGTCCACGACCTTCAGCGAGACGCCGGTGGCCGCGACGAAGTCGCGCTCGACCTGCTCGGGCTCGCCCTTGCGCAGCAGCCCGTGGTCGACGAAGACGCAGGTCAGCTGGTCGCCGATGGCGCGCTGCACGAGGGCGGCGGCGACCGCGGAGTCCACCCCGCCGGACAGCCCGCAGATGACCCGCCGGGAGCCGACCTGCTCGCGGATCGCGGCGATCTGCTCCTCGACCACGTTCTCGGTGGTCCACTCGGGCTTGATCCCGGCCGCGTGGTAGAGGAAGTTCTCCAGCACCCGCTGGCCGTACTCGGAGTGCAGCACCTCGGGGTGGTGCTGGACGCCGTACAGCTTGCGCTCGTCGTCCTCGAACGCGGCGACCGGGGTGCCGGCCGTGGACGCGGTGACCTTGAAGCCCGCCGGGGCCGCGACGACCGAGTCGCCGTGCGACATCCACACGGTCTGCTCGGCCGGGCTTCCCTCGAACAGCGTGGACGCGGTGTCCGCGACGGAGAGCGCGGTGCGGCCGTACTCCCGGATGTTCGTGTGGTCGACCACGCCGCCGAGCGCGCGCGCCATGGCCTGGAAGCCGTAGCACATGCCGAAGGTGGGGATTCCGGAGCCGAACAGCTCGGCGCCGACGTTGGGCGCGCCCTCGGCGTACACCGAGGAGGGGCCGCCGCTGAGGATCACCGCGGCCGGCTTGCGCTCCAGGATCTGCTCGACCGTCCACGTGTGCGGAACGATCTCGCTGTAGACCCGGGCCTCGCGCACACGGCGGGCGATGAGCTGGGCGTACTGCGCACCGAAGTCGACGACCAGGACGAGGGGGGAGGTGGAGGCGTCATCCATGATGGGGTTGATTCTACCGGCCTGCGAGGTCGGCCTTTGAGCCGCCGCCGACACCTGCGCCCCGCACGCGCACGCGGCGGGGCGCAGGTTCTGGCGAATGGGCTTTAGCCGTATGGCAAATCCATCGCGAGGTCCCACAGCCGGGGCCGGCGACCGGACGCGCCGGACCCGAGCCGATCGCTCCGGATCCATTCAGCGGGGACAACGACTGAGCGGACTTCCGGTTACGCAGGTGGCGGCGTACGGAGCACCGCGCGGCGCAGGTGGCGGCGTGCGGCTGCGCCGCGGCGGACGGAGCTGTGCGACGCGGGTCGGCGCGCGGCGGATCCCGGGCGGGGCCGCGACGACGTCACACCCTCCCGCGGCCGAGCTCCAGCAGGGCCATGGCGACGCTGGTCCCCGGCCGGCCGAGCGAGCGGTTGAAGCGGCCGATGACCTCGGTCTCCCGGCGCAGGTCGAGGCGGCGGCCGCCGTCGGCGATCCGCGCGGCCTGGATCTCGGCGGACACGGCCATCCGCCGCCGGATCAGCTCGATCAGCTCGGTGTCGATCGCGTCGATGCGCTCGCGGCCGCCGAGCACGCCTGTCACGGCGGGCGCGGCGATCGGTGAGACGTCTTCCATGGGGCTCTCCTCGGGTCTGCGGTCGGCGATCCGCGACCTACCCCGCCCCGGGGGACGATCTCAGCCTCGTGAAGACGACGGCGCCCCGGACCGGGGATCGGTCCGGGGCGCCATACGGGTCTGGGCTGAGCTTCTCAGCGCTCGACGACCTGGCCGGCCGGAACGATCCGGTGGCCATAGCTAAATCGGCGGGCGCTCGCGCTCATGGGCGCAACCCTAGCAGAGAGCCCGCCGGCTCGCGCCGGAATCGGAATCTCGGCGGGAACAGCGGCGGGCTCGCGGCCGGCTACTGGGACCAGGCGTTCGTGTTCGAGGTCTCCGTGGACTGGTACGCGTCGTGCGCGGCCTCGACGGCCTTGCCGATCGCCTGCAGCACCTGGTTCAGATCGTTCTGGGCCTGATCCCACTTGCGCTGCTGCACCTGGTAGCCCTCGGACGCCGAGCCGGTCCAGCTCGCGGCGATCGGGTTCAGCTGCGACTTGAGATCGTCGAGCCTCGAGTTCAGGTTGCTCGACGTCGTCTGGATGGTCTGCGCCGCGTTCGCCAGCTCGGCGAACGTGACCAGCATCATGCCATCTGCCATGATTTTCTCCCCTCAAAGATTTTTCGCCACCGCGCGGCCTCGACGGGGCCGCCGGTGAGGACGATCGACGGTCGGGCTAGCCCAGGCTGTTGAGAATGCCCGAGATCTGCATGAGCTGCTGGAAGGCCTGGTAGGCCTGGCCCTTCCAGGAGGCGCTGAGCGGGTCGACCGCGCTCTGCAGCGAGCGCATCTGAGACTGGATGTCCTGCACCGTCTGCTGGACCGACTGCGACGCCTTAGCCAGATCGGCCGGCGTTACGTTAACGGCGTTTCCTGCCATTTTGTCGCCACCTTCCCCGTTCTTAGGAATGGTCGTATCTCCGTGATCACCACCGGTCCGGGCAAACCACGGCCTGGCAGTGGACTGCGAGTCCCGCCCCGCCCGACGCCCCCCAACTGCGCAGCTTGTGCCCAGAGGTGCCGACCGCGGTTTCTCCCGCAGGACCCAAGCTACTTGCCGAGCAGTCGGGAACGGTAGTCGAGAGGCCGATATTACCCCGCCTTTACGTTACGGGCGGACCTCGGGGTCACTCCGCGGATCCGCCCGATCACCCGTGATATATGAACTCTGCTACCGGACTCGCAGGGTCTTGAGCAGGCGCAGCGCCGAGCCGAGGTACTTCGTTTAGCGCTCCGGGCTCAGCCCGAACGACGGCGCGATCGGCATCAGCGTCTGCCGCGCCACGGTCTGTATCTCGGTGTAGCGCCAGATGCCCTCGGCGCCGCTGCGCCGCCCGACGCCCGAGTCCCCCATTCCGCCGGTCGCCGCCGCCACCGAGCCGAAGGCGGCCGCGTAGGCCTCGTTGACGTTCACCATGCCGGAGTGCAACCGCAGCGCCGCCTCCTTGGCGCGCTTCGAGTCGCGGGTCCAGATCGACGCGCTCAGGCCGAACCGCGTGTCGTTCGCCGCCTGGACCACCTCGGCCTCGTTGTCGAAGCGGTACAGCGAGACGACCGGGCCGAAGGTCTCCTCGGCGTAGAGCGTCATGCCGGGGGCCACGTCGGTGAGCACGGTCGGCTCGTAGAACAGCGGGCCGATGTCCGGGCGGCGGCGTCCGCCGGCCAGCACGTGCGCGCCCTTGATCCGGGCGTCCTCGACCTGCTGGGTGACGGTCTCCAGCTGCTTGGTGTTCGTCAGCGAGCCGACGTCCGCCGAGAAGTCCAGTTGCGAGCCGAGCTTGAGCGCCTTGACCTCGGTGACGAAGCGGTCGACGAACTGGTCGTAGACGGCGTGATGGACGTACATCCGCTCGATCGAGATGCACAGCTGGCCGGCCGAGGTGTAGCAGGCCCGGATCGCCCCGGAGACGGTCTTGTCCAGGTCGGCGTCGTCGAACACGATCATCGCGTTCTTGCCGCCGAGTTCCAGCGAGCAGCCGATCAGCCGCCCGGCGGCCTGCTGCGCCACCTGCCGCCCGGTGCGGGTCGAGCCGGTGAACGCCACGTAGTCCGCGTGGTCCACGACGGCCGGGCCGGTGACCGGGCCGTCGCCGGTGACGACCTGCCAGAGCTCCGCGGGCAGCCCGGCCTGCACGGCGAGCTGGCGCAGGTAGACGCCGCTGAGCGCGGTCTGGTTGTCCGGCTTGTGCACGATGCCGTTGCCCGCGACGAGGGCGGGCAGGATGTCCATCGCGGCGAGCGCGAGCGGGTAGTTCCACGGGGTGATCACGCCGACCACGCCCTTGGGCTGCCGGTACTCGGTGACCTTGGTGATCACCGGGAGCACGCCCAGCTTGTGCTTCGGCCTGAGGTAGCCGCGGGCGGAGTGCGCGTAGTGCCGGGCGGTGGCCGCCGCGACGCCGATCTCCTCGAACGCGTGCAGCCGGGTCTTGCCGGTCTCCACCTGGAGCAGGCTCAGCAGGTGCTCGGTGTTGTCGAGCAGCAGGTCGTGCAGCCGGCGCAGCACCGCGGCGCGCTCGCCCACCGGGCGGGCGGCCCAGGCGGCCTGGGCGGAGCGGGCCTTCTCGAAGGCGTGCCGGACGTCGCCGGGCCCGGACTGCGGCAGGTCCACGATCGTCTCACCGGTCAGCGGGGCCACGATCTCCACCGACTGCGGGTTCGAGCCCACCGTCAGCTGGTCCACGAGCCGCGCCGCGAACTCGCGCGGCAGGTAGGGGCGGATGGACTCGAGCCGCTCGGCCTGCCCGGGGGCGGCGGTGGTCGTGGGCTGCTCCTGGGCGGCCTCGGGAGCGTTCGTCGTGTCGCCTGCAGTCATAACGCAAAGACTAGGGCGCGCGTCGTTCCGGGGAAACCGCGCCCGGCGCGGCCGAGCTGGGACAGGCCGCAAAACTCCGGTCAAAAACCGGCGCTCGCGCCCGTCCCGCGCCGCGTCAGACGACACTCAAAGGGAGCAATTTCTGGCCGGTCGGGCCGATCTGGATCTCCGTGCCCATCTGCGGGCAGACGCCGCAGTCGAAGCAGGGGGTCCAGCGGCAGTCGTCGACCTCGGTCTCGCGCAGCGCGTCCTGCCAGTCCTCCCAGAGCCAGTCCCGGTCCAGGCCCGAGTCCAGGTGGTCCCAGGGCAGCACCTCGATCTGGTCGCGCTCGCGGGTGGTGTACCAGGCGACGTCCACCGGCTCGTCCTTCAGGCCGCGCTCGGCCGCGGCCATCCAGCGGTCGTAGGAGAAGTACTCGGACCAGCCGTCGAAGCGGCCGCCGTCCTCCCAGACCGCGCGGATGACCTTGCCGACGCGCCGGTCGCCGCGGGAGAGCAGGCCCTCGACGATGCCCGGCTTGCCGTCGTGGTAGCGGAAGCCGATGGCGCGGGCGTAGTTCTTGTCCGCGCGGATCGTGTCGCGCAGCTTGCGCAGCCGCTCGTCGGTCTCCGCGGCGCCGAGCTGGCCGCACCACTGGAACGGCGTGTGCGGCTTGGGCACGAAGCCGCCGATGGAGACCGTGCAGCGGATGTCCCGAGAACCGGTCGCCTCGCGGCCGGCCCTGATGACGTTGCGCGCCATCTCGGCGATCTGCAGCACGTCCTCGTCGGTCTCGGTCGGCAGCCCGCACATGAAGTACAGCTTCACCTGGCGCCACCCGGCCGAGTAGGCGGCCGTGACCGTGCGGATCAGATCCTCCTCGGACACCATCTTGTTGATGACCTTGCGGATCCGCTCGGAACCGCCCTCCGGCGCGAACGTCAAACCACTTCGACGCCCGTTGCGGGACAGCTCGTTGGCCAGGTCGATGTTGAACGCGTCGACGCGGGTGGACGGCAGCGAGAGCGAGGTCTGCGTGCCCTCGTAGCGGTCGGCCAGGCCCTTGGCGATCTCGGCGATCTCCGTGTGGTCGGCGGAGGAGAGCGAGAGCAGGCCGACCTCCTCGTAGCCGGTGGCCTCGAGGCCCGCCTTGACCATGTCGCCGATGCCGGTGATCGAGCGCTCGCGCACGGGCCGGGTGATCATGCCGGCCTGGCAGAAGCGGCAGCCGCGCGTGCAGCCGCGGAAGATCTCCACGCTCATCCGCTCGTGCACGGTCTCGGCGAGCGGGACGAGCGGCTTCTTCGGGTAGGGCCACTCGTCGAGGTCCATCACCGTGTGCTTGGCGACCTGCCACGGCACGCCGGAGCGGTTCGGCGCGACCCGCTGGATCCGGCCGTCGGCCAGGTATTCGACGTCGTAGAAGCGCGGCACGTACACGGCGCCGGTCGCCGCGAGGCGCAGCAGCAGCCCGTCGCGTCCGCCGGGACGCCCCTCGCTCTTCCACGCGCGCGTGATGTCCGTGATCGCGAGCACCGCCTGCTCGCCGTCGCCGATCACCGCGGCGTCGATGAAGTCCGCGATCGGCTCCGGGTTGAACGCCGCGTGCCCGCCCGCGATCACGACCGGATGCGTCATGTCGCGGTCGGCCGCCTCGAGCGGGATCCCCGCGAGGTCGAGCGCCGTGAGCAGGTTCGTGTACCCGAGCTCGGTGGAGAAGGACACGCCGAACAGGTCGAAGTCCCCGACCGGCCGGTGCCCGTCCACCGTGAACTGCGGCACGTCGTGCTCCCGCAGCTTCTCCTCCATGTCCGGCCACACGGAGTAGGTCCGCTCGGCCAGCACGCCCTCGCGCTCGTTGAGGACCTCGTAGAGGATCATGACGCCCTGGTTGGGCAGCCCCACCTCGTACGCGTCCGGGTACATCAGCGCCCAGCGCACGTCGCAGGCGTCCCAGTCCTTGACGGTGGAGTTGAGCTCGCCCCCCACATACTGGATCGGCTTCTTCACCGCGGGCAGCAGCGGTTCCAGGTCGGGCCAGACGGACCGGCCGGTGATCCGGTCGAAGGTCGGTGCGCTCATGCGTTCCAGGGTAACTGTTCCTTCGCGGACTCAGGAGTGGTACCACATCTTGTACAAGTCAACTCGAAGGCTCGGACAAGGAGGTGCGCTCACGATGTCCATCACCGCCAGCGAAGCACGTCGCCGCCTGTTCCCCCTGATCGAAGAGGTGAACAGCGACCGCATTGCCGTGGAGATCGTCGCGAAGACCGGCAGCGCATACCTGGTCTCCGCGGCTGAGTACGAGGCGCTCCGGGAGACCGCGTACCTGCTTCGTTCTCCGGCCAACGCACAGCGACTTCTGCGCTCGTACCAGGAAGCGCTCGCCGGTCGCACCGAACAGCACGACCTGACGCTCGACGAGGGCGACGAGGGCGACGAGGGCGACGAGTGAAGCTCGCCTCCACTTCCACGGGCTGGCAGGACTATGTCCACTGGCAGACCGCGGACCGCCAGATCCTCAAGCGCATCAACCGCCTCATCGAGGACACGCTGCGCGACCCGTACGCGGGGATCGGAAAGCCCGAACCACTGAAGCACGCTCTCGCCGGAGCCTGGTCGCGGCGCATCACCGAAGAACACCGGCTCGTCTATCTCCCCACCGAGGACGAGCTCGTCATACTCCACGCGCGCTATCACTACTTCGGTTGAATCCGTCCTCTCAACGCGCGGTCGACCGCAAGCGCACGTTCTCCAGGAGCCCGATCGCGATGAAGTTGGCGAACATGGAGGAGCCGCCGTAGGAGACGAAGGGCAGGGGGATGCCGGCGACCGGCATGATGCCCATGGTCATGCCGACGTTCTCGAACATCTGGAAGGCGAACCAGCAGACGATGCCGCCCGCGAGCAGCATCGGGAAGGTCTCGGTGGCCTGGCGCGCGATGACGCAGCCGCGCCAGAGCACCACTGCGAACAGGGCTAGGACGGCGAGGCCGCCGACGAGGCCGAGTTCCTCGCCGATGACGGTGAAGACGAAGTCGGTCTGCTGCTCGGGGACGAACTGGCCGTTGGTCTGGGTGCCCTGGAACAGGCCCTGGCCGAACACGCCGCCCGCGCCGATGGCGAGGCGGGCCTGATGGGTGTTGTAGCCGACGCCCTGGGGGTCGAGGTTCGGGTCGGCGAAGGCGGCGAAGCGGTTGATCTGGTGCTGGGCGAGCAGGTGCAGCTTCACGGCGGCGAAGGCACCGGCGCCGGTGACGAGGCTGAGCACGGCGAGCTTGCGCAGCCGCACGCCGGAGATCACCACCATGCCCGCCGTGATCGCCACGATGACCATGGTGGTGCCGAGGTCCGGCAACAGGCTGATGACGCCCATGGGCACGGCCGCGGCGGTGAGCGCGAGCGGCAGTTGGCGGCCGCCCGGTCTGGCCTCGTCGATGCGGCGGTCCTCGACCTGCGCGAGCATGCCCTTGCTGCGGCGCACGGCCGGGCGGTACGCGAGGATCATCGCGAGCGCCATCACCACGCCGAGCTTGGCGAACTCGGCGGGCTGGATGGAGAAGCCGCCGCCGAGCTCGATCCAGGACCGGGCGCCGTTGACGACCGTGCCGAGCGGGGAGAGCACGGCGAGCAGGCCGATGAACGAGAGCACGTAGATGATCGGCGTCAGGGCCCGGATGCGTTTGAAGTCGAGCGCGGTGACGCCGAGCGCGAGGGCCACGCCGACGAGCGCGTTGAGCGCGTGCCGCTTGAGGAAGTACTGCGGGTCTCCCCCGGTCAGCTCGGTGCGGTCGCGCGTGGCCGACCAGACCATCACCGCGCCGACCACGGCGAGCGCCATGGCCGCGCCGAACAGCGGCCAGTCGAAGCGCCGCAGCACCCCGCCCTCGCGGATGGCCGCCTTACGCCGGGAATCGGCCGGGCCGACCGGGGGCAGTCCCGCCGTCTCTCCGATGATCACCGCTTGCTCCTGGCCGACGGCTCCGGCGCCGAACGCGGGGCGGGCGGCGGGGGCGCGGCCGGCGGCCACTGCTGCGGGTACGGGAAGCTGACCGGCAGCAGGCCGTCCGCCGAGATCGCCGGCAGGTTCGCCGGGGGCGCCGGGAGCAGCGCGGCGTTCGCCAGCTGCGCGCCGCCCTGCACGCCGAACATCGCCTCCTCGATCTTCTCGACCGCCGGTCCGGAGACCTGCGCGCCCTGGCCGCCCTGCGGAACCATCATCACGACCGCGTACTGCGGGTGGTTCGCCGGGACGACGGACGCGAAGACGGAGGTCGGGTTCTGGCCGTACACGTCCGCGGTACCGGTCTTGGCGCCGACCGGGATCGTGTTCTGCGGCCAGGCGCCGTACACCCCGGAGGCCGTGCCCTGCTGGGCCACGCCCTCGAGCGCGCTGATCAGGAAGCTGTGGGTGGACGAGGAGATCGGCACGTGGTTGACGACCTTCGGCTGGTAGGTCGAGACGACCTTGCCGCCCGGCGTGAGCACGGCCTGCAGCAGGTGCGGCTGGTACAGCGTGCCGCCGTTCGCGATCGTCGCGTAGACCCGAGCGAGCTGAAGCGGCGTCACCTCGACGCCGCCCTGGCCGATCGCCTCGAGCACGGCGTCGCCGCCGCGGAACTGCCAGCCGTCGAGGCAGTTCTCGTGCGCGATCTCCTTGAGATACGCGGCGCGCGCCGGGTCGGAGGCGGCGACGTCCGGGTAGCCGTCCTTGCCGTGCGCGCACCAGTTGGCCTTGTTCGCCTGCCAGGACGCGAGCTTCTCCTGACGCGTCTGGATCAGGCCCGGCGACTCGCCCGGCAGGTCTAGCCCGGTGTCCTTGCCGAGCCCGAGGTCCACCGACATCGCCTGCACGGGATCGGCCGGATGCGCGACCGGGTGATTGCCGCCGTCGCGCACCCACATGTCGTAGGCGACCCGGTAGAACACGGTGTCGCAGGAGGCTTCGATGGCCTGCTTGAGCGTGATCGGCCCGTAGGCCTCGCCCTCGAAGTTGTGGAAGTCCTGGCTGCCGATCGCGAAGTCGGTGGAGCAGTCGTAGGTGCCGTCGGAGGGGAAGCCGGCCTGCAGCATCGCCGAGGTGGTCACGGCCTTGAACGTCGATCCGGGCGGGTACTCGCCCTGATATCCCCGATCCAGCAGCGGAGTGCCCGCGGCCGTGCTGGTGAGCTGCGCGTATACCTGCGGGTTGATGCCGCCGGTCCACACGTTCGGGTCATAATTCGGATAACTCGCCATCGCGACGACGCCACCCGTGTTGACGTTGAGCACGACGACGGCGCCCGAATTGGCCTTGCCGTAGCTGTTGGTCTCCTTGTCCCAGACACTGTGCGTGGACTGGATCGCGCCCGCG
>WNGQ01007198.1_pt1 | contig 10700 bp, 7 predicted proteins | sample 5407661 | NCBI WGS metagenome assembly WNGQ01 (sample SAMN13153382, study PRJNA577476) | soil metagenome | isolation source: 60 cm soil or saprolite under Garry oak tree replicate 2 | place: USA:California | collected 2016-06-15 | reverse complement strand
GCCCGGACGCGGCGATTTTCCTGATCTATGTGCGCTACGGGCCGGGGCTCGGCGGCATCGGCTCGGTGATCGTCGAGCGCGGCACGCCGGGCTTTGCGATCGGCCAGCCCTCGCGCTTCATGAGCGGCGAGGAGTGGTGCGAACTCCATTTCGACAATTGCCGCATTCCGGCGGAGAACGTCCTGCTCGGACCCGGCGGTTTCAAGAAGCAGATGGCGGGCTTCAACATCGAGCGCCTCGGCAACACCGCGCGCTCGCTGGCGTTCGGGCGTTATGCCTTCAACAAGGCGCGCGAGCATGCATCGACCCGCCGGCAGTTCGGCCGCCCGCTGTGCGAGTTCCAGGGCTTGCAATGGAAATTCGCCGACATGGCGATCAGGCTCGAAGGCGCGCAGCTTCTGCTCTACCGCGCGGCGGCCAATGCCGACCGCGGTCTGCCCTCCGCCTACGAGACCGCCATTGCCAAGGCAGCCTGCAACCAGGCGGGCTTCGAAGCGGCGAGCGAAGCGGTCCAGATCATGGGCGCGATGGGCTACAGCCAGGAGAGCCTGGTGGAATGGTGCATGCGGCGCTGCCGCGGCTGGATGATCGCCGGCGGCTCGATCGAAATCCTCAAGAACCGCATCGCCGAGCACCTTTTCGACCGCCGGTTCGATCAGCGCGGGCCCAAGCCCGCCGAAGCGGCGGAGTGATTCTGACGGTGGCGCTTCCAGAGCTTACCAACTCGAATCTTCGCGACGCGCTGTTCTCTCCGCGCTCCGTCGCCATCGTCGGGCAGTCGGACGACGCCAGCAAGGCCGCGGGCCGGCCGCTGAAATTTCTCCGGCGCATCGGCTATGCCGGCCGCATCTACCCCGTCAATCCGCGGCGCGACACCGTGCTCGGCGAGCGCGCCTGGCCTGCGCTCGCGGCGCTGCCCGAGCCGCCCGAGCACGCCTATATCGTGACGCCCACGGAGGCCGCGGTCGCGGCGGTCGAGGAATGCGGCCGGCTCGGCGTCAAGGTCGCGACCGTGCTGGCCGACGGTTTCGCGGAAGCCGGCGCCGAAGGCATGGCGCGCGAAGCGCGCCTGCGCGAGACCTGCGCGTGCACCGGCATCCGCATCGTCGGGCCGTCGAGCCTCGGCGTGGTCGACTTGCGCACGCGGGTCATGCTGACGGCAAACGCTGCCTTCGACGAGAAGGATTTTCCGCTCGGGCGCATCTTCGCCGCCTCCCACAGCGGGAGCATGATCGGCGCGCTGATGTCGCGCGGCAAGGCGCGTGGCACGGGCTTTGCCGGCTTCGTTTCGGTCGGGAACGAGGTCGATCTCTCGCTCGGCGAAATCTGCGCGGCGACCCTCGATGATCCCGACATCGACGGTTACATGCTGTTTCTCGAGACCATGCGGCACGCCGATACGCTACGGCGCTTTGCGCTTTCGGCGGCCGAGCGCGGCAAGCCGATCATCGCCTACAAGCTCGGCCGTTCGGACGCCGCGCGCGAGCTTGCGGTCTCGCACACCGGCGCGCTCGCGGGCGAGGACGACATCGCCGATCAATTTCTCAAGTCCTGTGGCATTGCGCGGGTCGATACGCTCGAGGGCCTGATCGAGGGCCTGCCGCTGCTCTCACGCGTGCCGGCCGCAGCCCGCGGCGGGCGCAAGCGCGTCGGCGTGGTGACGACCACGGCCGGCGGCGCGACCATGGTGGTCGACCCGCTCGCGAGCCGCGCCGTGACCGTCGAGCCGGCAAGCGCGGCGACCTTGGCGCGGCTTGCCGCGGCGGGCATCGAGGTCAAGCCCGCGCGGCTCGTAGATCTCACCATTGCCGGAGCGCGCTACGAGACGATGAAAGCCGCGCTCGATATTCTCACGGCCGCGCCGGAATTCGACCTCGTGCTCGCGGTCATCGGCTCGTCCGCGCGCACGCAGCCGCAAACGACGGTGCGGCCCGTCATCGACAGCGCGGGTGCGGCAAGGCCGCTCGCGGCGTTCGTCGTACCGGAAGCACCGGAGGCATTAGCAATGCTCAGCCGCGCGGGCGTGCCGAATTTCCGCACGCCGGAGGCGTGCGCCGACGCCACCGCCGCAGCGCTATCGCGACAACCGCCCCGGCCGCTGCCTGCGCGCTCGGCTGCGCCGGTCGCGAGCGGCGGGCCGATCCTCGACGAGTTCGCAGCCGGTGCGCTGCTCGACCGCCTCGGCATCTCACGCGCGCCGTCAGTTGCGCTCGAGGTCGGCATCGCAGCGGCGCCGCCCCTGCCCTTCGCCTATCCGGTCGCGGTCAAGGTGCTGTGCGTCGAGATCGCGCACAAGACCGATGTCGGCGGCGTCGCGCTTGGTGTCGCCGACGGCGAGGCGCTGCTTGCGGCGATCCAAAACATCGCCGCGACCGTCGCCGAACGACGGCCTGGCGCACGCGTCGCCCGCGTGCTGGTGCAGCCCATGGTGTCCGGCCTCGGCGAGGTCCTCTTGGGCTATCGCGTCGATCGCGACGTTGGAGCGCTGATCATGGTGGCGGCCGGCGGCGTGCTCACCGAGATCGCGCGCGATCGCAGCCTGCGCCTCGCGCCGATCGATCTCGCCACCGCGCACGAGATGATCGCCGAGGTCCGCAGCCTCATTGCGCTCGCCGGCTACCGCGGCAGGCCCGCGGGCGATCTCGACGCGCTCGCGCGGGCGATGGTCGCGCTCTCCCAGCTCGCCGACGATGCCAACATCGCCGAGGCGGAAATCAACCCGCTGATCGTGCGGCCGGCGGGAGAGGGCGTCGTCGCCGTCGATGCTCTGGTGAAGCTTGCGGGGAACGCATAGGCTTCGAGCCTTCCCGCGGTCGCCGCGTCCCCGAGAGGCAACCCCATGGTCCACGCCGAAACCCTGCAGACGCTCCATCCCGCCGCCGGAGCGACCGCGGCCGTCGTCGAATTCGTCGGCGAACTCCGTCATGCCGCCCTCCCCCATGAGGTGCGCCACTACGCGCGGCGCCATCTGCTCGACACCGTCGGCGTCATGATCGCGGGCGCGGGCGGCGAGGTCGCGACTCGCGCCGAAGCCGTGCTCGCGGCGGTGCGCCCGGCCGGCCGCATTCCGGTGCCCGGCCGCGCGCGGCGGGCCGACCTCATCGACGCCGCTTTCCTCGGCGGCACCGCCGCCCACGGCATCGAACTCGACGACGGCTTCCGGCAGGGCTCGGTGCATCCTGGCTGCGTGGTGGTGCCGGCCGTGCTGGCACTCGGCTACGACCGACACGCCAATGGACGAGCGCTCATGGAGGCGATCGTCGCCGGCTATGAGGCCGTGATCGCCATCGGCCGCGCCTGCCATCCCGATCTGCGCCAGCGCGGATTCCATCCGACCGCCGCGGTCGGCGTGTTCGGCTCGGTCGCGGCCGCCGGCAAGATGCGCGGCCTTTCAGCCGACGCGCTCGCGAACGCGCTCGGGCTTGCCGCGTCGAGCGCCGCGGGGTTGTTCGCCTTCGTCAATGGCGGCGGCGATATCAAGCGGCTGCATGCCGGCCACGCCGCGCGGGAGGGCCTGCAGGCGGCGCTGCTGGCGGAGCAAGGCGTCGAAGGCCCGCCCGACGTGATCGAGGCGCGCGACGGCTTCATGCAAGCCTTCGCCTTCGGCCGCGCCGACAAGTCGCGCATCGCGCTGCCGCCTGCGGCGCCGTTCGGCATCACCGATTGCTACATCAAGCCCTATCCCTGCTGCCGGCACATCCAGCCCGCGGTCGAGGCGCTCATCGGCCTCATCAACGACGAGGCCATCTCGAGCGACGAGGTTGAGCGCATCGAGGTTGCGACCTATCGCATCGCCGCCAAGCACGCCGAGACCGGATGGGATGATTTCGCCAGCGCCCAGCTCAGCTTTCCCTATCTGATGGGGCTCGCGCTCAAATTCCGCGCCGTCAAGTTCGAGCATTTTTCCGAGCAGACGCGGCGCGATCCCGCGTTCGCCGCCATCGCCCGCAAGCTTAGCGTGACGGCGCCGCCGGACATCGATCGCCTCTATCCGCAATTGCGCCCGGCGCGGGTGACGGTGACGACCGCGCGCGGCAACTTTACGCGCCAGGCCGACGAGGCGCTCGGCTCGCGCATCGTGCCGCTCGACGACGCCGGGCTCACGGCGAAGTTTTTCGATCTCGTCGGCCCGGTGCTCGGCGCCGCGCGGGCGAAGGAACTGGGCGAGCGGCTGTGGTCGCTCGATGAGATCAGCGACGTCGCGCCGCTCGTGGAATCGATGGCGAAGCCGGCGTAGGTACGGTGGCTTAGACCGATGACGCAAGCTCGGTTGGCCCCCTCTCCCACAGGGAGAGGGGGCGCAGCGAGTTCTTGGCGCGGTCGTCAGCCGTATTTCGGAAACAGCGCCAGCGCGTTGGCGCGGTCGATCTCGGCGCGGCGCGCATCGGAGAGGAATCCAGATTCATAAGTCTTGATCATCTCAGCGATGACGCGCGGATTGGCGAACGGATAGTCGGTCCCGAACACGACCCGCTCCGGCAAGGCGACGTGATCGAGCGAGCCGAAGGTCTGTTCCCCGGGCGAGAGCGCGTTGTCGTACCAGAAATGCTTAAGGGCGGCGTAGACCTGCTCGCGCGAGAGCTGCGGCAGGCGCGGGTCGATCATCGGCGACACCGAAAGGCGCCAGGCGAAATAGGGCGCGAGCCCGCCGGCGTGGGGTAAAATGAAACGAACGCGCGGGAAACGCTCGATCGCGCCGGAGAAAATCAGGTTCACCGCCGCGCGCGTGGTGTCGAACAGGTACTCCATCATGAAGGCGGGCCAAGGCAGCGCCAGCCCCTTGCTCGAGGGATGCAGGCCGGGGTGGACGAACACGACCGCGCCGCGTTCGTTCAGCATCGCTAGCAGAGGATCGAACCGCGGATCGCCGAGGAAATTTTCGCCGTAGCTCGCAAACAGCGAGACGCCGTCGAGCTTGAGCACGTCGAGCGAATACGCGATCTCCTCAAGCGCGCCCTTCCTGCTCCACATCGGCACGGTGCCAAAAGCGCCGAAGCGTGTGGGCCAGCGCGCGATGAGCTCGGCGGCGTAGTCGTTGCAGCGCCGGGCCAGCGCCTGCGCGCTCGCCGCGCTGCCGAAGCCGACGCCGGGCTGCGCCAGCGACGTGAGTGCGAGCTCGATGCCGTGCGCATCCATCAAGTCGAGCGCGAGTTGCGGCGTCCAGTCGGGATAATTGCCGATGGCCGGGCCTGTTCCCGCCGCGTAGACCGCCTCCCGATAGAACGGCGGGATGAGGTGGAAGTGAACGTCGATCCTGCGCGGTGATGCCATCATTGCCTCCCGCGCGCTACCCTCACCCGCTCGTGTTGAATTTTGCAAGCGCTCATGCCTCTATGCGCAGCGCAAACGCGGGAGGACAACCGTGCCCTGGATGGACGCGAACGGCATCAGCATCCACTTTGAGCTTGCCGGACATGGGCCGTCGGTCGTGCTGTTGCATGAGATGGGGGGCACGCTCGACAGCTGGGACGGCATTGTTCCCGCCCTGAGCGAGCGTTTCCGCACGCTGCGCTACGACCAGCGCGGTTCGGGGGTCTCGGAGAAGGTGCGCCAACCGATCACCACCGAAATCCTGGTCGAGGACCTCGAAGCCGTGCTGCAAGGCAGCGGCCTCGCCGCGCCCTACCACTTCGTCACCGTCGCCGCCGCCACCATGCAGGCGCTGATCTACATGACCCGGCATCCCGACCGCATCGCGAGCTTCGTGTTCTGCAATCCATTCACCGGCGCCGATCCCAGTCGCGTGGCCGCGCTCGAAGAGCGCGCGGGCCTGGCCGAGCGCGAAGGCTTGCGCAAGGCCATTCCGGTGACGCTCGACAAGTCCTGGCCGGCCGACATCGGCGACCGCGCCGCTTACGCGGCCTATCGCGGGCGCTATCTCGCCCATGATCCGGTGTGCTTCGCCGCGATGAACCGCTCGATCGTCCGGCCCAATGTGACGCATCTCGCGAAAGACATCCGGCGGCCGACCATGGTGGTCGCCGGCCGCTTCGACCAGGTGCGTCCGCCGGCCGCCAGCGAGCAGTTCGCGCGGACAATTCCCGGCGCGCGCTTCGAATTGATCGACGCCGTGCACATGATGCCGGCGCAGGCGGGAGCGGCGCTGCTCGCGCTGCTGCAGGACTTTTTAGGCGCGCAGGCTGCATCCGCGACCCAACAACGCGCCGGTTAGAGGGACGCCGCCGTCATGAAGATCAAGGACATCGGGATCAGCATCAATTACCAAGTGGACGGGCCCGACGGCGCGCCCTGGCTCGTGCTCAGCAACTCGCTCGCTACCAATTTGGCCATGTGGGACGACCAGGCGCGCGAGCTTGGCCGCGCGTTTCGCGTGCTGCGCTACGATCAGCGCGGGCACGGCACGACCGAGGCGCCCGCCGGCCGCTACACGTTCGAGCTGCTGATCGCCGACGCACTCGCGCTGATGGACGCGCTCGCGATCAAGAGGGCGCATTTCGGCGGCCTGTCCATGGGCGGCGCCACCGCGCTCGGCTTGGCGCAGAAACATCCGGACCGGCTCGACCGCGTTATCGTCTGCGACTCGCCGTGCCAGTCGACGCCGACGAGCAGCCAGCAATGGGAGGAGCGCATCGTGGTCGCGGAAAAGCAGGGCATGGAGGCGCTGGTCGAGCCTACTCTCGCGCGCTGGTTCCCACCGGAGGTCATCAAGGCCAATCCGCCGCACCTCGACAAGGTGCGCCAGATGATCCGCACCACGCCGGTCAACGGCTTCATCGGATGCGCCGCCGCGCTCGCCGACCACAACTATGCCGCCGCGGTGGCAACGGTGACGCGGCCGGTCCTGTTCATGGTCGGTGAGAAGGACGCCGCCGCGGCGCCCATGCGCAAGCTTAACGAAGCGCTGCCCGGCTCGCGTTACGTGGAGCTGGCCGGCGCCGGGCACATTTCCAACCTCGACCAGCCCACGGCTTTCACCCGCGCGATCAAGGATTTCTTGGCCGCCAAATGAGGGCCCTGCAGCCCCGGCATGCCGTTGCGTCGATTGCAAAGTTTCCGGGAGGGGCGCTATACCTCTCGTCAGGGTCGACCCTGGATCAGGCGCCGCCGAGTCATTTCGAAGCTTTGGGCTTTAGCGCGAGCGGCACGCCACCCCGGACGTCACGGCAAGATCGCAAGGAGACAACGTCATGACCGCCGCCGCAGCCGCCACGCAGAAGAAGCAAGGTCCGCTCTCCAACAAGGCGCGCGAGATGATGGAAGCCATCAACGTCGACGCCGCCAAGCACCACGTCTGGATTCGTACCCAGGCGAATGCCCCGGCCCAGCGTCCGTGGTTCAGCGCGACGGGCGGCGAAGGCAGCGGGCAGCTCGCCTCGGGCCGCGTCGCCGCCAACCAGATGAAGACGATTCCCTACATGTGGCGCTGGAGCGAGTTCAGCCCCTATCTACATCGCATCTCCGAGATTGCGCGCAAGGCCGAGGTGTCGCCGATCGAGTTCGCGGACCGGCAGAGCATTCTTCTGCTCAATCCCGGATTGAACGGCCGTCTGCAGGTCACCAACACCATCCGCTGCGCCATCTCGATCTACAATCCCGGCGACGTTGCGCCCGTCCATCTGCACTCGCCCAACGCCAGCCGCACGATCCTGTCGGACAAGGGCGGCTACACCGTCGTCGAGGGCGAACGCTGCACCGCCGAGCGCGGCGACTTGATCCTGACGCCGAACGGCACCTGGCACGACCACGGCAACGACTCGAGCGAGCCGGTGATCTGGATCGACATGCTGGATTGGCCGCTGATGGAGTTCCTGGACGCCGCGTGGGTCGATCACGACATGCCGGGCGCGCAAGGCAACGCCAAGGTCCAGGCCGTGACGCAAAGCGATGGCCGCTCGCGCCGGCTCTACGGCCGCGGCGGCATCATGCCCGCGTTCGTCGATCACCAGATCGGCGTCGGCCGCAGCCCCGCGCCACTCATTCATTACCGCGGCGCCGACGTGCTCGACACGCTGCACAGCCTGCGCAAGGAGAAGGGCGATCCGCACGAGGGCATCAAGGTGGACTTCGTCAATCCGGTGACCGGCGAGCCCGTGTTCAAAACCTTGAACTATTCGGCGCAACTCTTGCGTCCGGGCGAGGAGACCGAACTCAAGCGCGAGACCGCCGGCACTTTCTACGTGGCGATCGAAGGCTCGGGCGCGACCGAGGTCGGCGGCAAGCGCTTCGACTGGACGCAGAACGATATTTTCGTGGCGCCGAACTTCCTGTGGCGGCGCCACATCAATACCGGCAAGACCGACGCGGTGATCTATTCCGTGTCCGACGCCGCGCTGATGAAGAACATCGGCCAGTACTATGCGCAGGGCCGCTCCAAGGACGGCAAGGTCACCGAGCTGACGCACTGAGCGGCCGACAGCGCAACATCCGTTCGTCCCCGCGGGGGGCACCCCGCGACGCTTGCGTCGCGGGGACCGCTTACGCGGGAATGAGCGGAGGGCGAGCTAAACTTCGTCGACCACCGTGTTGCGCAGAACGCCGATTTGCGGCGCCGCGACTTCCACCACGTCGCCGGGCTTGAGCCACACCGAGGGATTTCGGTGCACGCCGGCGCCGGTCGGGGTTCCGGTCCAGATCAAATCGCCGGGCTTGAGCGTCGCAAACGTGCTGATGTAGTTGATGAGCCAGGCGAAGCCCCAGGTCAGGCGGTCGGTGCTGTCGTCCTGCCGCAGCTCCCCGTTCACGCGCGTGGTCAGATGCAGCGGCTTTGCGGGGTCGAGCTCGTCGGTGGTCACGATCCAAGGACCGAGACTGCCGGACCTGTCGAAATTCTTTCCCTGCGTGACGTTCAACGTGCCGTGGCGGAGCCAGTCGCGCACGCTGCCTTCGTTGCCGAGCGTGAAGCCCCCGATCGTGGCAAGTGCGTTCTCGCGCGGGACATGCCGGCCTTCCTTGCCGATCACCAGCACGATCTCGCCCTCGTAATCGAACTTATCCGACACCTTGGGCCGCACGATCGGCTGGTCGGTGCCGACCAGCGAGCTCGGGAAGCGGCAAAACAGGTTGGGATATTTCGGCGCGTCCCTGCCGTCCTTGTATTCCGCGTTGCGGTCGGGATAGTTGATGCCGACGCAGATGTTCTTCTCGGGCGCCAGAATCGGCGGCAGCATCTCCACGTCCTTGACTTGGTAGTCCGGCCGCCCGGTCGCCGCCGCGCGCGCTTGCGCGAGCGCCTGCGCGCGAAACACGTCGAGCAGCGTCGGATATTGCGGGAGCTTGCGGCCGAGATCGATGATGCCGCTGTCGGTCACCGCCCCGTAGCTGGTGCGGCCATCGGTTTTGAAGGTTGCAAGTCGCATGGGATCCCTCGGGTTGGAAGGAAAGATCTCTGCGCCGCTTCAGGCCGCCTGGGGCGCGCCGGGCTGGCGCAGGGGATGCGCACGGGCGAACGCGTCGTTTTGCATGCAGGTATCGACGATCCGGCGCACCGTCGGGAAAGGCGCGAGGTCGTATTTGTAGAAATTCGCCCCCGCCGCCTGGCTCGCCAAGCAGATGTCGGCGATCGTGATGGCGTCGCCGTGACAATAGCGTCCGGTGTCCGCGCTTCCGGCGAGATTGGTCTCCAGCGCCTTCAGCGCCTCGCCAATCCAGTTGTGGATCCATTTGAGCCGCGTGGGCTCGTCGAGTTTGAGCTCGTGCTCCAGGTACTCGCGCACCCGCGGCACCAGCAGCGGATGGGAATCGCACGCGACGATCTGCGCCAGTCCGCGCACCCGTGCCCGCGCGCGCGCTCCCTGCGGCAGAAGCGGCGGCTGCGGATGGGTCTCGTCGAGATATTCCACGATGGCGAGCGACTGGAACAGCGCCGGCCCTTCGCCGTCGACCAGCGCCGGCAGGAGCATTTGCGGATTGACCGCGCGGTACTTCGTTTCGCGCTGCCTGCCCTTCATGAGATCGACGTCGATGACCTCCTCCGGAGCGAGGCCTTTGAGGTTGAGCGCGATCCGCACGCGGAAGGTCGCGAGCGAGCGCCAGAATGAGAATAACTTCACGGGCCCTCCCCTTGCGGAAATTGTGAAGGAATTGTTCCTACCATAATATATCGCCTGCAAGAAAAAACCTTCCATCGTCATCGCAGGCGTGACGGCTGAAGGGCTGGATAGAACGGGAGGACGGGAATGGCTTCGGTCGAGGAGACGCGCGCTCGAGCAAGGGAGGGCAAGACCCACGAGCATCGCAGCGAGGTGCGCGACGGCATGCGCATCGACTGGGACGTCCCGATCAAGATGGACGACGGTCTGGTGCTGCGCGCCGACGTCTTTCGCCCGGTGAAGGACGGCCGCTATCCGGTGATCCTGAGCTACGGCCCCTATGCCAAGGGCCTCGCGTTCCAGGATGGCTATCCGAGCGCGTGGCAACGCATGGCCGAACAGCATCCCGACGTCGCCGCCGGCTCGAGCAACCTCTACCAGAGCTGGGAAGTGGTCGATCCCGAGAAATGGGTGCCGCACGACTATGCCTGCGTGCGCGTCGACTCCCGCGGTTGCGGTTGCTCGCCCGGCTTCATCGATCATTTCTCGCCGCGCGAGACCAAGGATTTCTACGACTGCATCGAATGGGCCGGCGTCCAGCCCTGGTCCAAGGGCAAGGTCGGACTCAACGGCATTTCCTATTACGGCATCAACCAGTGGCATGTGGCCACGCTCGAGCCGCCGCACCTGGCCGCCATGTGCATCTGGGAG
>WNGQ01016384.1_pt1 | contig 10701 bp, 9 predicted proteins | sample 5407661 | NCBI WGS metagenome assembly WNGQ01 (sample SAMN13153382, study PRJNA577476) | soil metagenome | isolation source: 60 cm soil or saprolite under Garry oak tree replicate 2 | place: USA:California | collected 2016-06-15 | reverse complement strand
CGGGTTCCCCCTGCCAGCGCTAGTTGTGTGTTACAACTCTACTGGTACGCTGACACTTGCAGCGAGCAACCCCGGACCGGTCATCCATGGAAATTACTCGTGATCGATCCCGTATTCTGGCGGTTCTGCTGGCGGACGGAGGCGAGGAACGGGCGTGGTTGATCCCATGGTCATCGTGGATGACCTGCACATTGTCTACCGCGTTTACGGCGCGGGTGGTGACAAGGGCACCGCGGCCACGGCGCTCCTGCGGATGGTGCGCAGGCAGACCCGCCCGTCCGTCCGCGAGGTGCACGCCATCCGCGGCATCTCGCTCGTGGCGAACCGCGGCGACGCGATCGGCATCATTGGCCGGAACGGGTCAGGGAAGTCCACGCTGCTTCGCGCGATCGCCGGGCTGCTGCCCGCCGAGCGGGGCGCCGTATACACCACCGGTGAGGCCGCGCTGCTTGGCGTCAACGCCGCGCTCATGGACGATCTCACCGGCGACCGCAACGTGGTGCTTGGCTGCCTCGCAATGGGCATGACACGGCAGGAGTCGAAGGACCGCTACCAGGGAATCGTGGACTTTTCCGGGGTTGGCGAGTTCATCGATCTGCCGATGCGCACGTACTCAACCGGCATGGGTTCACGGCTCCGGTTTGCCATCGCCTCCGCCAAGAGCCACGACGTGCTGCTCATCGACGAGGCGCTCGCCACCGGTGACGCCGAGTTCCGGATCAAGAGCCACAAGCGGATCATGGAGCTGCGCGAGGAGTCGGGCGCGGTGTTTCTCGTCGCGCACAACCTGAACGAGATCGAAGAGACATGTAACAGGGTGGTCTGGCTCGAAAAGGGCAAGATCGTGATGGACGATGACGACGTCTCCCGTGTCATCGACGCGTACGTGAACGCGGCCGGCGGCGAACGGCCCGAGCGCACAGCGGTCAACAGCTGAGCTCGGGGGCGGCCGCTCGCTCGGGTGAATCAAGGTGGTCGCCCGCACGGCGCAGTGCCAGCCACATGACCGTGCCACCCCCGGCCCTGGATCGAGCCCGCACCTCGGCGCCCTGCGCGCGGGCGAGCCGCCGCACGATGTAAAGGCCGAGGCCGATCCCGCCAAACCGGCGCCGGTCTCCGGCCTCACCCTGAACGAACCGTTCGAAGATGCGCTCTTGGTCGCCGGACGAGATGCCGATGCCCTCATCCTCCACGGTGACGTCGATGCGGCCGGGGGCCGTCCTGGCCCGCACCGTCACCGTGCCGCCCGCAGGCGAGTACTTGAATGCGTTCTCGAGCAACTGCCCGGCGATGATGTCGGTCGCCATCGCGTCGCCGAACGCCTGCGGCAGGTCGTCGGGGATGTCCGCGACCAGCGTGTGCTTGTCGGACAGCGGCCGGAACGCGACCGCGGCGGCACGCAGCAGCGCGCCCACGTCGAAGGGACCGTTCGTGATGGTGAGCTCGTCCGCCCCCGCTCTCGAGCCGAGCAGCAGTTGCTCGACGAGGCGGCCCAGCGATCCCGCGCGCTCGGCGATCGTCGCGGCGGCGCTACGGCGATCCGCTTCGGCCAGCTTGTCCCAGCGGCCGGCCAGCGTGCTCGCGAAGCCCTGCACCACGGTTATGGGCGTGCGCAGCTCGTGGCTCGCGGTCGCGAGGAACAGATCCTTGGCCTCCTCAAGCTCCTTGGCCGCCGTGACATCACGGAAGTCGAGCACTCGCTCGTCGCCGCCGGCCAGGCCCGCGGCGAGCACATCGAGCCAGCGGCCGTTGGCCAGCTTGTGCGTCAGCTTCGAGCCGGGCGCAGGCAGCGGGAACGGCGGCGGCCTGCCCATCATGTCCTCCGCGGACACCCCGGCGAGGCGGTGCGCGGCCGGGTTCCACTGCCGGACGAGGCCGCCCGCGTCGAGCACCGCGATACCGTCCGCGCTCGCGTCGATAACCGCGCGCTCATGGGCCCGCTGCCTGACGACCTCCTCGAACGCCATCGCGTTGGTCAGCGCAACCCCGGCGTGGCCGGCCAGCAGCTCGAGCAGCTCGAGCTCGATGTGGCCCACCTTGCGCCTGCTGTACAGGGCGTAGAGCGCGCCGTACGGCCGACCACCGACGTGCGACAGCCCGATCGCGATCGTATGCAGCCCGGGCAGCGCCGACCAGATCATGTCGTCGAAACGGCCCGTCTCGCCGGTCGCCATCATCACCGTCTTGCCGCTTCGCATCAGCTCCCCGACGAGGCTGTCGGGCAGCTTCGCGGTGCGGCCGCGGAGTCCCTCCGGCAGGCCGTCCATGCTCTTCAGCCTCAGCTCACCGCCTTCGATGAGCACGAAGCCGCCCGCGTCCGCCCTGGTGAGCTCGCGCAGGCTGGCGGCGATACGGTCGAGCACCGCCTCAAGATCGCGCTGCGCATTCATGTCCGCCACCACGTCCCCGAGGCGGCGGACAACCCGCGCGCGCTGGGCGATATGGTGCCTGGCCGCCTCGTCCTGGCCAGCGCGATGGCAGACGTTGACCCAGCCGATCATCCGGCCGGACGCGTCGCGGAGCGCGCTCGTGTCGATGCGCACGTCAAGCAGGCCGCCGTCCCGGCGTATCCGCCGGGTCGCGAAGGAAATCTGCCCGCCGCTGCGTACCCGCTCGAGCACGCCGTTGTGCTCGGCCTTCAGCTCTTCGGGGATGATCTGAGGGTCCCGCCCCGCCACCTCCGCCGCGGTCCAGCCGAACATGCGTTCCGCCGCCGGATTCCACAGCAGCACGGTGCGGTCGATGTCGAAGGCGATGATCGCATCGGCCGCGGACTCGATGACCGCACGCGCCGTCGCGTCCAGCCGGTCCCGCAGCTGCACACGTGCGGGGTCTGGCGCATGGTCTGGTCCCACGACGCTATGGTGCCATCGCGGTGGCGCGATGACTCGCGGCTGGCGAATATGCCACATCGCCCGAACACGCTCTTTAGAACAGCACGCCCGGGTTGAGGAGCCCCGACGGGTCGAGCGCCGACTTCACCGCGCGCATCGCGGCGATCTCTTCCCCGGACCTGGACAGGTGCAGCCAGCGAACCTTCGCCCGGCCGATCCCGTGCTCGGCCGATACCGTGCCGCCGTGCGCAGCGGCCAGGCGCAGCACCGCCTCGTCCACGCGCTCATCGTCCGGGTCGGGCCCAAGGACATTGACGTGCACATTACCCGCGCCGATGTGGCCGAACACGATCAGTTTGTGCGGCATGGTCGCAGTGGCGAGCGCGGCCCGGAAGGCACCGAGCTCGCTCATCGGGACCGCCACGTCTAGCTTGTGCGGAATGCCCGCGGCGCTGATCACCTCCGTGTGCCGCTCGCGGTAGGCCCACAGCCTGGCCCGACCGGCGCGGTCCACGGCGACGGCGGCGTCCGCGAGCTGAGGAAGTTCGGCGAGCTGCTGTGCCGCGTCGGCGCCGGCCGCTTCCACGAGCAGATACGCCGGATATTCACGCGCGAGCGGCAACGGCAGGCCGGCCACCTTGCCGACCAGGGCAACCCCCGCCGCCTCGAAGTACTCTGCCGCCCGCACCCGGCCGGTCGTACCGCGGATCTCGGCGAACAACGCGGCGGCGGCCGCGATGCCGGCCACTCCTGTGAGCATGACCACGAGCGCGGTCTCCGCGGGCCACAGGCGAAGCCTCGCCGCGGTGATCACGCCCAGCGTGCCCTCACTTCCGGCCAGCAGGCCAGCCAGGTCGTATCCGGCGTTGTCGGCGGTGAGCCCCGCGAGGTGGGAGAGAACGCTGCCATCCGCGAGGACCGCCTCCGCGCCGAGCAGTTGTGCCCGCGTGTACCCGTAGCGGACAGCATGCACGCCGCCCGCGTTGGTCGCGATCGTGCCGCCGACGGTCGCGGAGTCACGGGAGCCGAGATCCACGCCGTAGCCGAATCCAGCCAGGCGCGCGTGCGCGTCAAGCTCCGCGATCGTCACACCGGCGCCGCCGGCCTGCCCTGGAACGGAGCCGCCGACCAGGCCCGTGTTGCACCCCTGGGGGACGATCGGCGCGTCCCGCCGCGCGCACGCGCGAACCACCTCAGCTACCTCGGCGGCCGACCCCGGCGCGACCACGCAGGCGGCCGTCCCCCGGTACCGGCGGGTCCAGTCGGTGACGTATCCCTCAAGGACGTCCCGGCTGGTGAACACGTGGCCGCGGCCGGTGATAGCGGCGAGTTCATCGGGCAGGCCCATGATCCCTCATCCTCACACGGAGCGGCCGCCCGGCCGGGAACGCGAGAGGGCGCGGAACCAGCGATCGCGTCACGGCGTCCAACGAGGCATGAAGCTCCCGATGACGCGGGCAGCGGCCGTCGCGATCACCGCGGCGGCGCTCACGGCGGCGCCCGCGTACGGCTCACAGCACGCGGGCGGAGGCGGATCGCAGAGTTCGCCGCGGCCAAGCTCGCTGACGATCGCGGTGCGCACCAGCCCTCAGGGCACGGCGCACCGCTGGACGCTGACCTGTGACCCGGTCGGCGGGACCCTCCCAGGCGCTACCGCGGCATGCACCGCACTGGCACGGGCGGCCGAGCCGTTCGCGCCGGTGAAACGCGGCGTCATGTGCGCGATGATCTATGGCGGCCCGCAGACCGCGACCATCAACGGAACGTGGCACGGCGCGATTGTGCACGCCACCTTCTCGCGAGTGAACGGCTGCGAGACCAAGCGCTGGGCAGGGATCGCACCGGTATTCGGCCCGTACGCGACACCGACGGCGGCGGTCGGGTAAGAACCTATTTCAGCAGGCGGGACAGGCGGCGGTCAGCGAGCGGCTTCCCGCCGGTCTGACAGCCTGGGCAGTACTGCAGCGCCGAGTCGGCAAACGACACCTGGAGGATCGTTTCGCCGCACACCGGGCACTGCTGGCCCGCCCGTCCGTGCACGCGCAGACCTGTTTTCTTCTCCGCCTTCAGGTCCCCGGCGGCAAGGCCGGCTGAGCGGTCCACCGCGTCGCGCAGGGTGGTCACCATCGCGGCGTGCAACGTGGCTACCTCGTCCGCGGTAAGGCTCGCGGCCAGCTTGAACGGGGACATCTTCGCCGCGTGCAGCACCTCGTCGGAGTAGGCGTTCCCGATGCCAGCGATGACGCTCTGCTCGCGCAGCACTCCTTTTATCTGGGTTCGCCGGCCCGCGAGCAGGCCGGCCAGCGCCGCGACGTCGAAGGCCGGATCCAGCGGGTCCGGGCCGAGCGCGGCGATGCCGGCGACCTCGGCTGGCTCGCGGACGAGATAGACGGCCAGGCGTTTCTGCGTACCCGCCTCGGTCAGGTCGAAGCCGGACCCGTCATCGAGCACCACCCGCAGCGCGAGCGGCCCCTTGCCCGGTCGCGGCGGGGCCGGGGGCAGGTTGTCGCGCCAGCGCAGCCAGCCAGCCCGGGCCAGATGAGTCACAAGGTGGAGCGGCACCGCCCTGTCATCGCCCGCGTCGCCGCCGACCAGGATGTCAAGGAACTTGCCGTGCCTGGTCACACCGCTCACGGTCAGCCCGGCGAGGGCGGAAAGCGGCGGATCGTAGGTCTTCAGCACCGATATCGCGGCCACGTCCACCCGGGCGACGGCATGGCCGACGGCGCGCTCGCGCAAGAAGATAGCGAGCGCCTCCACCTCCGGCAGCTCCGGCATGCCTAAAGTCTGCCTGACCAGGAGCGTGGTGAGAACCAGCCCGGTGTGGCATGGCCCCCGCAGACCTGCTGGTGGTACGCACCGCGCAGCCGTTAAGGAAACTTCTGGGTTTTACCTGCGGCACCCCGAGCCACGGCCGGAAGATTGCCGGAGAGCGCTGCGCTCCATCCACCCGTCTGGCGCGTCAGCAACCGGGGGATCCGGGGGGGGGCCCGGGACCGGTATCACCGCGCGGCAGCAAAGCGGGGGGTCCGGGGGGTCGCCCCCCCGGGCTAGTACAAGATGTCGGGAAGTCGGCCGAACGCCGACGAACAGGGTGGGCGAGGAGGGATTTGAACCCTCACGTCCTTGCGGACACACGGACCTGAACCGTGCGCGTCTGCCATTCCGCCACCCGCCCTGGGCAGGGAGCAAGGTTAGCACGCCGCCGGAGCACCCCACTGCGCCGATACGATCGTAGGCGAGGAGGGAGGGAGGTACCTCGTTGGGAGTTCTGCAGCGCTTCGAGCGCCGTCTGGAGGGCTTGGTCGAGGGCGCCTTTGCGCGCGCCTTCAAGTCGGAGCTCGAGCCGGTCGAGATCGCCAGCGCCGTGCAGCGTGAGATGGACGAGCGTGCTGCCATCGTCGCGCAGGGCCGGACACTGGTGCCGAACGACTTCGTGGTCGAACTGGCGGAGACGGACAACGAGCGGCTTGCGGTCTACGCGGGCAGCCTCGGCGTGGAACTCGCCAACCTGGCCCGTGATTACGCCAAGGAGCAGGGCTACTCGTTCGTGGGGCCGGTCCGCATGCGGTTCCAGGGCGTGCCCGAGCTGACCACGGGAACCTTCCGCATTCGCTCGGGGGTGATCAGGGGATCCACCGTCGAAGGCGGCGAGATCCGTCAGCCCGTGAGTGACCTGCCCCGCCCGCAGGCGGGCTTCGTCGGCCGGCCGCGACTGGTTGTGTCCGGCGGCGGGATGTCGGCGGATGGCAGTTCTTACGGTGGTGACCAGCAGACGTATGAACTGGCCACGCCGGTGACGCTGCTCGGCAGGGGCACCGACTGCGATCTGCGGCTGGTGGACCCTGGCGTCTCACGGCATCATGCGGAGCTGCGGGTCGAAGACGGCGAGGTCGTCGTCGTGGATCTGGGCTCAACCAACGGTACGTTCGTCAATGGCCAGCCGATCAGGCGCGCTTCGCTGGCCGATGGCGCGCGTGTGACTATTGGCCGGACCACCATGACGTTCCACGCCGACCCGGCGCACTGACCCGACCGACCCAAGGAAGCATCGCCCGATGAACGAGCTGACCCTCACCCTCATCCGGCTGGCATTCCTGGCCGTGCTGTGGCTTTTTGTCATCGCCGCGGTGGGGGTCGTGCGGACGGACATGTTCGGTCAGTCCTCCTCCCGCAAGGCGGCCCGCCGGGCGGCACGCCAGCGGCAGCAGAATCAGCGGCCGACCAGACCGCCGCGCAGCAGGCGCGGCGTGCCGGGGCGGCTGATGATCACCCAGGGTCCGCTCGCGGGCACTACGCTCGGCCTTACCGACCAGCAGATCACGCTCGGTCGGGCCAATGACGCCACACTGGTGCTCAACGATGACTACGCTTCGAGCCGACATGCCCGTCTATTCCCGCAAGACGGGCAGTGGATCGTTGAGGATCTCGGCTCGACCAACGGAACCTACCTCGACCGTCAGAAGGTGACCCGACCGACCCCGGTGCCGGTCGGCGTGCCGATCCGAATCGGCAAGACCGTTCTGGAACTGCGCAAATGACACTTGCACTCCGCTACGCGGTTCGCTCAGACGTCGGTCTCCTCCGCGAGGGGAACGAAGACTCGGCGTATGCGGGCCCGCGCCTGCTCGCCGTGGCCGACGGCATGGGTGGCCACGCCGCGGGCGAGGTGGCGAGTGCCGTGGCCATCTCAGCGCTCGCCCATCTCGACGACGACGTGCCTGGCACCGATCTCGTCGATGCCCTCGGCGGTGCGGTGCGGGAGGCCAATACGACCCTGCGCGAGATGGTGGTGGCCAACCCCGCGCTTGATGGCATGGGCACCACGCTCACCGCGATGCTCTGGTCGGGGCAGCGGGTCGCGCTCGTCCATATCGGCGACTCGCGCGCCTACCTGCTGCGCGACGGTGAGCTTTACCAGATCACCCATGACCACACGCTGGTTCAGCGGCTGCAGGACGAGGGCCGCATCAGCCCGGACGAAGCGGCCACGCACCCGCAGCGGTCGCTGATCCTGCGCGCGCTCGACGGACGGGGTGAGGTCGAGCCCGACCTGTCGCTGCGAGAGGCCAGGGTCGGCGACCGATATATGCTCTGCTCGGACGGGCTGTCGGGCGTGGTGAGCGCGGAAACGCTGCACCGGACCCTCACCACCGTCACCGAACCTGACCGTGTGGTCGTCCAGCTGGTGGAGCTCGCCAACCGGGGCGGCGGTCCCGACAACATCACGTGCATCGTCGCCGACGTCGTTGACAGTGACAAAGCCACGCGCGCACCCACCGACGTTCCGGTACTTGCGGGCGCGGCGTCGAACGGCCGGAGCGTGCCCCAGCAGCCGGTGACACGGCCAGACACACCGGCCGGACGGGCCAAGGCGCTCACCAACACCGCGCCACAGCCGGTCATCAACGGCATTCCGCGAGTCGGTTCGGCCAACAGCCACGACGGCGGCGCCGGCCCGGCCGCGGACCACGGTGACGGGACCGCCGCTGAGTTGCGGTCACGCCGGCGGTGGCCAATCGTCACCAGCGTTCTGGTCGTGCTGTTCGCCGTCGTCGCCGGCGGCGCATTCGCCGGGTGGCGGTACTCACAGAGCCAGTATTACGTCGCCGCCGACGGCGGTCAGGTCGCGATCTTCCGCGGCATCAACCAGAAGGTTGCCGGTATGAGCCTGCGGTCGGTCTACCAGCGCACTGGCATCTCGCTCACCGCGGTCCCTGTGGATGACCGGACCAGAATCACCGCCACGATCCAGGCCACCGGCCTGGCGGACGCCCAGCGTATCGTCGCCCACGTCGCACAGGAGGTGCAGACCTGCCGCACCGCGCAGGCCAAGGTGGCGCAGTGGCAGACGGTGATCGCCCACTGGCCGAAGCCGGTCAAGGGTAAGAAACCGATACCGAAGCCGCCGCGGCCGCCCGTACCCCTGTACTGCCCGCCGGCGCCCGGCACGGCGTCGCCCGGCGGCGCGCAGGCGACCGCGACGCCGACCGCTGGAGCCGCCCAGTGAGCGCCGCCGCGGCGGCGCCACCCAGCGGAAGCCTCGCGCCCGCGCCGATGCCGCGCAAACGCCGCAGCACCGAGCTGACCATGCTGGTGTTCGCCGTCCTGATCACCCTGTTCGCGTACGTCAACGTCGGATTCGGGATCAACGGCAAGCTGCCCGCTGGCGCGTTCGGCTATGGCCTGCTGTTCGCCGCGCTGGTCGTCGCCGCGCACCTCGCGGTGCGCAGGTTCGCGCCGTGGGCTGACCCGCTGCTGCTGCCGCTGGCCGCCATACTCAACGGCCTCGGGCTTGTGATGATCCACCGGCTTCAGCTGGCCAGCCAGGCCGGCCTGGTACGGGGGAACACGCTGGCCGCATCGGCGACGACCACCCAGCTGATGTGGAGCGCGCTCGGGATCGTGGCGTTCGTGCTCGTGCTCGTGTTCGTCCGCGAGGTGCGGACGCTGCAGCGCTACACGTACACGCTCGGCGGCATCGGGCTGGTCCTGCTGGCCATCCCCGCGCTGCTGCCAAGTTCGATGAGCGCGATCAACGGCGCCAAGGTGTGGATCCTGCTCGGCGGGTTCTCCATCCAGCCCGGTGAGTTCGCCAAGCTGGCGCTCGCGGTCTTTTTCGCCGGGTACCTGGTGGTGAAGCGCGACGTGCTCGCGCTGGCCGGCCGCCGCGTGCTCGGCATCGACCTGCCCCGCGCGCGCGATCTTGGTCCGGTGCTCGTCGCCTGGGGCGCCAGCCTGATGATCCTGGTGTTCGAGTCCGACATCGGCACGTCCGCGATGTTCTTCGGGTTGTTCGTAGCGATGATCTACATTGCCACGCAGCGCACCTCGTGGCTGCTCATCGGCTTCCTGCTGTTCCTGTTCGGCGTGCTGATCACCGCCACGCTCTTCTCCCACGTCGGGGCGCGTTTCGACAGCTGGCTGCATACCTTCGCGCCGGCGAACATCAACTGCGACCCGGCGACCCAGGCGCACTGCGCACCCTCCTACCAGCTTGCGCAGGGTGTCTATGGCATGGGCTACGGCGGGGTGCTTGGCCGGGGCTGGGGCCAGGGCCAGCCGTACCTGACACCGCTGGCGCAGAGCGACTTCATCGTCTCCTCCTTCGGCGAGGAACTCGGCCTCACCGGGCTGATGGCGATCCTGCTCATCTACGGCATGATCGTCCAACGCGGCCTGCGCGCGGCGCTCACCGTCCGTGATCCCTTCTCCAAGCTGTTCGCCGGTGGTCTTTCGTTCGTGCTCGGCCTTCAGGTGTTCGTGATCGTCGGAGGGGTCACCCGGCTGATCCCGCTGACCGGCATCACCACACCATTCCTCTCGCAGGGCGGCTCGTCGCTAGTGGCAAGCTGGATCCTGATCGCGCTGCTGATGCGCGTCAGCGACAGCGCACGCCGACCGGCGCCCCAGCCGATTCAGGAGGAGGGCATGACCCAGGTGGTGAGGGTCACATGAACCGGGCGCTGCGCCGTATCTCCATCGCCAGCCTGCTGATGTTTGGCGTGCTGCTGCTGAATGTGAACTACCTGCAGGCTTTCCAGGCCGACAGCCTGACCGCCAGGCCGGCCAACGTCCGCGCCTTCGAGCAGCAGTTCCAGCAGCAGCGCGGCGAGATCGTGGCCGCGGATGGCGCGGTCCTGGCCAAGTCCGTCCCGACCAAGAACACCGTCTACAAGTTCCAGCGGGTGTACCCGGACGGGCCGCTCTACTCGGCCGTCACCGGCTACGACTCGATCTTCGGCGCGAGCGGGCTGGAACTCGCCGAGGACAAGCTGCTGTCCGGCAGCGATCCCAAGCTGCTCGTCCGCAACTTCGTTAACATGATCACCGGCAAGAAGCCGCAGGGCGCCCAGGTCGTCACCAG
>WNGQ01014467.1_pt2 | contig 10701 bp, 14 predicted proteins | sample 5407661 | NCBI WGS metagenome assembly WNGQ01 (sample SAMN13153382, study PRJNA577476) | soil metagenome | isolation source: 60 cm soil or saprolite under Garry oak tree replicate 2 | place: USA:California | collected 2016-06-15 | reverse complement strand
AGATTTCCATGGACATGGCCCCCGCGGCGGTCCGCCGGCCAGGATGCTATGCCAGCGTGATGGCAGGCGGAAGTTGGTCGCGGCGACCAGCGATCGGGTTCAGTCCCGATCGCTGACGGAGCGAAGGCCCATTTCGCGAAAGGAAATGAGACGCCGCCGACCCTCGTCCCAGAGCACGAGACGCACGCAACGGAAGCTCTGCAGCAGCGTAAGTCGGCTCACGCCGCGAAGCTCGGGATGGTCGCGGAGCGCCCGCGGCAGACGATAATAGGGTATGCGGCTGCACAGGTGGTGGACATGGTGCACGCCGATGTTGGCCGTGAACCAGCGCAGGACGCCCGGCAGATCGTAATGCGAGCTTCCGTGCAGGGCCGCCTCCTGCAGGGTCCACTCGCCGTCATGGGCCCAGAACGTCGTCTCGAACTGGTGCTGCACGTAGAACAGCCAGACCCCGGCGGAGGCCGCCAGCAGCATGATGGGCAGGTGTACGAGCAGGAACGCCTTGATGCCGACGAACCAGATCACTCCGGCGGCGACGACCGCGATGGCAAGATTGGTCGCCATGGTGCTGAGCCAGGGCTCCCAGCCTCGGCGCATCAGGCTGACTGGCAGCCGGTGTTGCAGGACGAACAGGTAGGCGGGGCCGATGCCGAACATGACCAGGGGATGGCGGTATACCCGATAGCCGAGCCGGCCCCAAAACGACCGCGCGAGATATTCGCGCACCGTCAGGGTATCGATGTCGCCGATCCCGCGCCGTTCGAGGTGGCCCGAGCTGGCGTGATGGATGGCATGCGTGCGGCGCCAGAAGTCATAGGGCGTGAGTGTCAGCACCCCGATCACCCGCCCCACCCAGTCGTTCGCCAGGCGATGGCGGAAGAACGCACCATGCCCGCAATCGTGCTGGATCATGAACAGCCGCACGAGGAATCCCGCGGCCGGGACGGCTAACAGCAGGGATAGCCACCAGTAGCCCAGATAGAATGCGGCCCAGGCCAGTATCCATAGGGCCGCGAGCGGTCCGAGCGTGACCGCAATCTCGAAGATGCTGCGGGTGTGACTAGGCTCGCGGTAGCGTGCGAGGATTTGCGTCCAGCTCCGCGCGTCGTGCGCTGCGCAAGGACGGACAGCGGTTCGGCAGTTTTCCAACATTACGTCCGTAGTTAGGGGTTGCCTCGGCGAGCTTTGTTCGGATGCGATAATTTCGCCCCGCCCGGCGGCCGCCGTGACATGAAGGAAACTCCTTTAACACGGTTTTTCTATGTCCGATACCGTACATTTCGCGATCCGCGGGCGGGAAGCGGCTTTTTGTCGGCTCGCGGCGGTTGCTCGGGCAGCCTGGATTGTCCCCCATGTCCTCTTTGCGAATGCGAGCAGGCCATCGCTCGGCACGGACTTTTCTCACGAGGCATGGAACCCGAATGCCGCCATCGCCGTAGATATTGCAATGGCCCGAACTTGGTCCTCCTTCATTTGTAAATGTCGGAGCGCGTCACAATGCGTCAGGTGCCGAGACTGTCTTTGGGGGGTGCTGTTCGGCGCTCGAACGAACATTGCACGATCGACAGCTCGGTCGCATTCGGCGGCACCACCAGATCAGGCGCGAGAATTGCCGCCTGCCTTGTCGGTTCGCTCGCGCTTTCCCCCTTGGCATGGGCCCAAGGCGCGGCAACTCGCCGCCGCGTGCCTCGTCTGCCGCCCGCGAAGCCGCCGCATCACGGATGCGTGCCGGGAACAGGTCAGCCGATCCGCTTGCTCGCCATCGGCGAATCTCCGGTCGCCGGCATCGGCCTCTCCCGCAGCGACGAGGCTGTCGCCGCTGCAACAGCACGGGCGCTCGCGCGCTTGACCAGGCGACCGATCGCCTGGCGTGCCTATGGACTTTCTGGAGCAACCGCCAGGGACGCATTGGAGCAGATCCTGCTCCGCATCGCACCTGAACCGGTAGACCTCATCATCGTTGCCTTTGGCGTCAACGACGCCACTGCCTACCGTTCGCCAGCAGGCTTTGCCGACGATCTCGTGGCGCTCGTGAACGCCGCGCGGAATCGTGTCGGCGATGCGGCGGTCGTCATCGGGGCGGTCGCTCCCCTGGTCTCGTTTCCGGCGTTGCCCTGGCCGCTCCGCACCATCCTCGGCTGGCGCTCGGCCGCACTGCAGGCGGCGGTCGAGGGGCTCATGGGACGGCTGCCGCGCCTCGTCGTGGAGCGATTTTCGGTGCCGTTTGGGCCGGACCTATTTGCCTCGGACGGCTTCCACCCCAACCTGCAAGCGCACACGCTGTGGGGCGAGGAGATTGCGGCGCTGGCGCTGCCGCTAATTGAAGCGCAGGAAGTTCGTTACGCCCGGGGCGAATGAGGCGAAACGTCTGCGGCATGGCCTTTATTGAAGCGCGCTACTTCGTGAATTGCTTCATCCAAGCTTCCAACCGAACGGCCACCGATACTTCCGTTCGAAAATTCATACATGATCCCAAAATCCCCAGGTGCGTAGCACACGATCCGCGCATGGAGCACTTGTATCATTTTGTTGCCTCTTCTCGCACGGAGGGCAAAACCAGTGAAGTTTGGGCGTAATCGCTGAAAAGCGCTTTACGACTAAATGCGTTTCCACGAGCTGGTGCCAATGCGGACACTGTCCTGACTCTGGTCGTGCTAATCGGCAGGGACCCCTCTATTCTGCCTTTCCAGTGTCGGACCGCTCGTCGGTGAAAATCTAATGGGTAGGTGGCCATTTTAGTCATATGGCTACGCCGCGAGCTTTCTGCCAGCTTTATTTTTCTACTGATGCTTTCTCTCCCTTGCGGATGTGCGGTCAACTCCCATTTATACGTTATACGCCAGAAGTGCCGCGCCGCATCTAGCCCCCCAGCCCCCCGGCGTGGTACGGAAGCAAGCCCCGGTGCGTTCAGTTACGCCGGGGTTTCGCTTTTGAGAGCTGAAATTGGAGCGGCACCTTGGCCAGTTGGCCAGAGAGGATGATCATGTTCAGCTCAAGGCAATATCGCGCGAAAGCAGCCGAATATGCGGAGTTGGGCCAAAAGACGGAGGCTCCCAGGGAAGTTCGCGAGTTTAAGGATTTAGAACGAAGCTTCACCGTATTGGCGGACAACGAAGAATGGTTGGAGCATAATTACGAAAGCATGGTACATGCAGCGGGCAAGGATGGAAAAGACAGCGACACGCTCGCCGCGGAAGAGGAGCATGTTCTGCGCTGCCTCGGAGCTGCGGTCATCATGCAGTGGAACAACATCCCTAAAAAACTTCAGAGGGAGCTGTTCGACAACGCGGGCTCCATGGGCGACTTGTTAAACACGAAGACGCTCAGAGGGAAGATCGCTAGATTCTTGCACAAACATAAGGATGACGAGCACTGAAGGATAAAGTCGGTCATGGATCAATTGATGTGGAAAAATTGCCAAAGACGAAGGAAGAGATCGAGCGGTTGATTATCGCCGAACTGCAGACCTTCGCGGATTGCGAGAATGCACGGGGAGTGATTGTCGTCCCGATCGTCGATCACACCGCAGCCGCGACTTGGACGGTGGCGTGCTTCGATCCCGGCAGGTCGGACGGAGAGGCTTGCGATTGTGCATTGCAGCACATTGTTCCGCGTTTCCAACTGGTCTACGACATGATTCGAAAGCATTAAGGCAATGGAGGACACGTTTTTCTCGAGCAAACCGCCGTTTCGGCCCGACACAAGCCAGCAATTAGTTTGTTGACGCTATTGTGCTTCACGTCCGGCACCCTACATGATATAAAGGCTGGCATCGGCTTGCCGAAAGCTGCTTATAAATCGGGGATGTGCCGAAGTCCCCGCTCCCTCCAAACAGCAGCACGGGTGCCGTCGGTAGGCACACTAAAACTCCAAATTGAGCTGCGTTCGCTTGCGTTCCGGTCCGCGCGCTGCGTGCGGTGCGCGTCCCTCTCATGGAAAGGCAAAGGTTCATGGAACTCCCTTCAATGCTGCAGGGACCCTCGCTCACGCGACTCTTGCAAGGCGCAGCCGCCGGCGCTGTCGTGACGATGATCGTCGGCTTCAACTGGGGCGGATGGACGCTTGGAGGCACCGCTGAAAAGATCGCCAAGGAGCGAGCCGACTCCGCAGTCGTTGCCGCTCTGGCGCCGATCTGCGTTGACAAGTTTCGCCAGGCTTCGAACGCATCCGCAAACCTCAATGAGTTGAACAAATTCAGCTACGCTTGGGATCGGGAGATGTTCGTCGAAAAAGGCGGATGGGCGACAATGCCGGGAGCGACCTCGGCTGACTCGACCGTGGCTCGGGCTTGCGCGGAGATGCTGAAATCGTAGTCCACGATCGAGACCATGCGTTGGCGTCAGTGGAGGTTGCGCACTGGGATGGCCGCGACTACTACCTGCGACAAACTTCAAATTAGATCACGCGACGAGTGGGAGGTTGATCATGACTACCGGCTATGTTGCCCCTGGTATTGCAATGAAAGCGGCGTATTTTTGCTTGGCGGCGGCGGCATTGGTCTTTGTCTTGATGCTGTTGTTGACCAGTCTCCATCCCTAGGCAGTGATGAACGTGGCGCAAAACAACATTTTTCTAGAGCCCGATGTGCCGGGATCATACAGCTTCACGTTTTCCTCGGAGCACGGGGAGCTTTCCGGACACGTTCGGGTGGGCATCGAAGGGCCTCCCGACAGACGGTCGGAGGCGGATCAAGAACAGGCGGCCAAGAATCAGATTCTGGCGCTCTCACGCGAGCTTACCGAGGCCTGCAGCGACTGATCGTCGCGACCTGATCCCAGGGCTTCCCTGATCTCGCAGTATCTTCAATCCCACAACGAAAACGAACAATGACCTACGGAGAAGCATTATGGCGATGCGGTTAAGCAAGATAAGCAATGAGGAAGATCCTGCGCAGCTTACATCGCAGCGCAAGCGCCTGACCGAGCACCGATTTCGCCTCCAAGTGGATCGGCAGACAAAGGCGTCGCATGAGACCTATGAAGCTGCGGAAGCGGCGGGAATGGCGATAAAGAAAGGCCACCCGATCCTTCAGGTGGCGGTGTATGATAGTGTCGAAAGCATCAACAAAATCATCGAGCTGCCGGAGCCGAAGTGACGGACAAATCGAAGGTATAACGGCAGGCTGTCTTTACAGAGGCGAAGAGGACATCCAGCGGAATCAGCCGCAGTCCGCTTGTTCCCTGAACGAGGGTGCTGCTTTTAGAAATTGCACGCCGATTTCGCTTCGGCGCCGCCATGCCACCTTGCACCTGCGCCGGACCTGTCCATTGGACGAAAGCACCAAGGTCAGCGTGCCCGGAAGCTGGTCTGTGTCACAGAACACGACGAGACGTGCGCCGCCGGCGGAGATATCCGCTACCTGGCAGGGCAACAACTCTGCGCTGTCGCCAACCAGCAAGCCGGCGACATAGTCGAACGACTTTCGCTTGTTGCGTCGCGCCTCGCCGCCTAGTGTCGACATCCCAACCCGTCCCGAGAAAAATCCCGGTCGCCTGTTGCAGCGGCCGGAGTTTGGACTGCGCAAACCCGTCGGCGGGAACGCCTTGATTTTATGGCAGAGCCAAATTTACGATCCGTAAACATCTGGATTGGTGCACGACTTTTTGCGCGAGGTCGCCGTCCGATTGCCTGTTAGGTCACAGATCCCCGCATTCGGCAGATCACGGATAGTGAAGGGTGCGACCGGGTCGGGCCTGTTCTGCTACCATCTCAACTCTGCAAGCGGCTCTGCCACCATTTCAACCGCCAATGTTGGCTCTCTGTGCGATATCAAGGTAGCCATCAGCGTGACGATGGCTGCGAAGAGGAAGCACAAGAGGCCTGCCTTGACCGAAGCCGGTCGAAGAGCCCTGGAGCTGCTGAAGGTAACTGCGGTCTGCATCGGCGTGCCGATTCAAGTCGGTCGACGCCCAGCTGTAGCAGACTCGCCCTAAAACCTTATGATCTGGACCGTATCAAATTTAAGGAAAATCGAGCCTGACCACGCACAGGCCGCATCATTCGCCGGCCTCCTGTAACGGCGGCGAACTCGGCGGACCGATGAGCCCAATCAGCTCCGCCCAAATAATCCGATCTTGGCCGAGATTATTTCAGCTTCCTGGCCATCGCGAGATGTTGCTTGAGGTGCGGCAGGGTCTTCGCCGCCCAGCGCTTGAGATCGGGGTTGTCGCCGCTCCGCGAGTACTGCTCGAACAGCTGCACTGCTTCCTCGTGGCCCTGCAGCTGCGCCTGGTCATAGGCTTGGTCGAACTGTTTGCCATCGAGGCCGCGCAGCTCATCGAGCTTCTTCTGATGATCGGCCGCTGATGGCGACCTTCTTGACAAATTCCTCCGTGGCGGGCGCCGATCCCACGCCTGTGGTGGTGGACTGCGCCCAGGCCGGCGCGGCGAGCAGCACGCAGGCCGTTACCAGAATCCCGGTTCTCTTCATGGCGATGCTCCAATATCCATAGCGGCAGAGGCCGCTCATCGGCCTAATGTCCAAGCACGTTTGATTGTTCCAAGGAATCAGGGCGCGAATCGGGAACCGATGAAGCATTTGCCGAGGACCTCGACCCGCCTCGGCTCGTCGAGATCGAGGCGAGCGCGCACGGCCTGGGCCAGCACCCGGCTTGCGGGCAGTGCCTTGCGCCGTCTCCGTGGCGGGCCTACGCTTGGCCACAAGCAAGAACGATGAGGTGAATCATCACCCTGAAAGCAAAAGGGAGAGCCCATGTGCCCTGTCTATCACCGAATGAGATCGGAGGCTGTCCGCATAAGCACCGATAGGCATTTGCCCGAGGGCGGGATTCTCTCGCGCGTGAAGCTGGAGACGGTTGGCGGGCTCGTGGGCGCGGTTCTGGTCGGCTCCTGCTTGGCTACCGGTGTCGTCTGCGCGGCCGACGAGGTTCTGACCCTCGCCAAACAGGGCAATTTCTACATCGGCGGCAAATATGTCGAGAGCAACGGCGACATGCCGATGGTGGGACAAGCGTTCGTCCAATACCAGATTCCGCAACGGCAAACTCATCGCTACCCGATCGTCATGGTTCATGGCGGCAGCCAGACGGGGAGCGGCTGGATCAGCACGCCGGACGGACGCGACGGCTGGGCGACGTATTTTCTTCGCCATGGCTATGCGGTGTACGTCGTCGACCAGGTCGCGCGCGGGCGGTCGGCCTATATCGGCGATGTCTACGGTCCTTCCCGGACGCAGACGCGCGAATACGCGATGCAAAGATTCTCCACCAGCGAGAAATACGATCTGTGGCCGCAGGCGAAATATCACACGCAGTGGCCGGGCAACGCGCAACCGGGCGATCCGGCCTTCGACAATTATTTTGCCTCCAACGTTCCTTCGATGGACAACCGTGAAACCCAGTCGAAGATGAATGTCGACGCGCTGGCGGCTCTCCTCGACCGCATCGGCCCGTCGATCGTCCTGGTTCATTCTCAATCGGGGCAGTACGGCTGGCCGCTTGCGCAGGCGCGTCCGGCGCTGGTCAAAGCCATCGTGGCCGCCGAGCCCTCCGGACCGCCCGTCCATGACGTCGTCGTGCCCGGCGCCGCCCGCTTCGGCATGCCTTTCGAAAAGGCCACGACGGTCGAGGGCACCGAAATTTTTCGCGACGATCCCAGGCTGAAAAGATATGGCCTCACCGACGCCCCGCTGGTCTATACACCGGCGGTGACGTCCGAGTCTCCTCTTGGGTTCGTGCAGCAGGATAAGGCCGAGGCGCCGGACCTGGTGAAATGCTGGCGGCAGAAGGAGCCGGCGCGCAAGCTGGTCTCGGTCGGTGACCGACCCATTCTCTACCTGGCGGCCGAGGCATCCTTCTACGCCCCCTACAACCATTGCACCGTGGGTTACCTGAAGCAGGCGGGGGTGGAGGTCTCGTTTGTGAAGCTGGCCGATATCGGCCTGCGCGGAAACGGACATATGATGATGATGGAGAAGAACAGCGACGCCATCGCCCAGGTGATCATCGAGTGGCTGGACAAGAATGTCCCTGCGACGGCGGGCGCTGCCCAGTAGAGGAGGCGTTTCAGGCAAAGAGGCGGGAATGAAAATTGCGCATGAACGATGAGGCGCCCCCGCTTTCCGCCTTTACACCACCCGAGCGGCGCCTGATTGGGCGCTTGCGCACGCCGATCCTGGTGCAGCGCTTTCTGAACCGGCTGCCCTACAACACCGAGCCTCCGCCCCGCAGCGGCACCCTCAGGAGTTTCCGCCAGGTTCTTCGGCATGGGATGGCGCACTGCCTCGAAGCCGCGCTGGCGGCGGCCTGCATCCTGGAGCAGCACGGCTATCCGCCGCTGGTCATGACCTTCGAATCGATCGATCTGCTCGATCACGTCATTTTCGTGTACCGCGAGCGCGGACGATGGGGTTCGGTGGCGCGCTCGCGTGACCCGGGCTTGCATGGGCGAAAGCCGGTGTTCCGTTCGCCGCGCGCGCTCGCCATGAGCTACTTCGATCCGTATATCGACCCTACCGGCTGCCTCACCGGATATGCGGTCGTCGATCTGCGCCGGCTCGGATCGTATGATTGGAGGCTCTCGCCAAGAAACATGTGGTCGGTCGAGCGATTCCTCGTACACACTCGGCACCGCCGGCTCAGGGGATCGCGCCAGCGGATTCGGCGCATGCGCGCGCGGTATCAAGCGTACCGGGCCAAGTATGGAAAAAAACCGCTGTTCTATCGCGGCAGGGAAAAATGGACCGAGATCCCTCGAGAATTCTTGTAGTGTGTGAGCTAGGGACGCTGGATATCGAGGTTTTGCCGGAAGAACAGCGCGATCTCTTCAATCAGATAGCGATGCACTTCTGCACGATCTGTCCCGGATGGATCGGAGCATATCTGTCGCGCGATCATACTCATGATAAATGGGCAGGTGTTCATAAAGACAAAGTGGCCCGCATTGGCGACGTGGGCAGTCTCGGGAGCCTTAGCGAGCAGTGCTGAAAAGTACGTGGCATTAAACCCGGGTTGAAGGACTTCGTCCAAGTCCGCCTGGTAGATGCGGACCGGGATCGAAACATCGCGGAGACTCTCCTTGTCAAATAGACAAGCAAGGGCTGGCGCCATCACAGCCGCGGCGCGAATTCGGGCATCGATGACCGGTGATTTGGCAGGATCGTGAGTCCACCGCGTTCCTCGATTTTGTTCCGAATTCGTCCGACACCGCCCTGCGAATTGCGAGAAGTCAGGGGCACCGCCTGCAGAGAGGAGTGCCGTATACCCGCCCGCGGAATGGCCAGCGATCCCGATCTTTCTAGCGTCGATGGCTTGACTCAGCGTCACATTCTCTACGAGAAAGTCGATCAAAGCGGAGACGTGTCTCGTGCGATCCACGAACAACGCGTCGCCTAAGCTCCCCGACCGGTCATTGTAGTTGTCTCCGGGATGCGCCACGCCGGCAACAATAAAGCCCTTCATGGCTAGGCCCTCGAACAACCAAAGATACATTTCCGGCAGTCCGCCGGTTCCATGCGAAACGATGACAAGCGGGAATCGTCCCTCAGCGGGAGCCCCGTCCTGCGCCGCCTTTATTTCAAAGCGACCAATCGTTATCCGCTGTGAAGCGGCTGGGGTCGGATAGGTGACAATGCCCGTCATCGCGCCGCCGACAACGGGATCGTGCAACGTGAGCCGCTTAACTCCGACGTTCCATTCAGCTGCTTCCGCTTTGCCCCAGATGCCGATCGCGCACATCACAAGCACGCAGAAGAAGGCGCGAAAGTTATGATGCCATCGGACCCAACCGGGATTTAGGTCGGCCCGAATGCAACGGACTTTGAAATAGTGCATCCCTAAACCTCGACGAATGCCCATCACTTTCAACTCCAACTACGATCGAATCCGCATTCGACCCTGACCCGACTGGAGAGCCGAATGCGGGAAAACCGCCCGTGTGGTTCGAGGGCGGGGACGAGAAACCCTTCCCGACCCCTATCGAGCGGCGATTTGTCGGAACGAGACCGCTTCGGCCTCACCTCACCGCAACCGGAGCAACCGTGGAGCCGGTCGCGCCCTGGAGCTTCAGGGGCTGCATGATGAAGGCGAATTCCGCAAGGCCTTTCGCTGCCGCCTCGTCGAGCTTGAGGTTCTCCAGGAGGTGCACGCCATGGTTCACCAGCGCGATCTGGTGGATCGGCAGCGCCAGCAACGGGTCCGGATTGGGTGAGACCTCGACCGGCGCGGTATCGGCGCCGAGCAGCATCGGGTCCTTGGCGATGAGCCACTCGGCCGCTTTGACGCCAATACCGGGATTTCCGCTGCGATATTTCGCGTTGTCCTTGCCCCACAGCTTGCCCCAACCGGTGTTGAAGATGACCGCATCGCCGGCCTGAAGGCTGAGGTTCTGCTTCTTCATCGCCCCCTCGAGGTCCGCGACCGTGATCTCGTAGTTGACGGCGAGCATCTCCACGCCCTTGAAGCCGGCGATGTCGATCAGCACGCCGCGCGTCATCAGCATGCCGACGTTCTGGATGCCGAGCTTGGTGAAGCCGTTGCGGGTCACGATCTCGTCGGTCTTGAAGCAATTATAGTGGACATTGTTGTGGCTCTGATGGGCGAAACCGTCGAACTGGGTTCCCACCTGGCCCATCTCGGCGGTGATGATCTCCTCGTTGCCGCTGCGCTTGTTGGTTCCCGCCGCCGCCGCCGTGCGCTTCATCTGCATGTTGAAGGTGCGCCCGGGCGACAGCGGCATGTCGGC
>WNGQ01007195.1_pt1 | contig 10702 bp, 11 predicted proteins | sample 5407661 | NCBI WGS metagenome assembly WNGQ01 (sample SAMN13153382, study PRJNA577476) | soil metagenome | isolation source: 60 cm soil or saprolite under Garry oak tree replicate 2 | place: USA:California | collected 2016-06-15 | reverse complement strand
GGCGCGGGGCAGCAGGCGCCGCTGACGCCCGAGTACCGGGCGATCCACCAAGCAAGCCTCAAGCAAGAGGCCGAAGGCGGGCTGGAGGCCGACCCGACCGGCCGCTGCGTTCCGGCCGGCTTCCCGCGGGTGATGATGGCGGTTCAGCCGATGGAGATCGTCATCACGCCGGATGCGACCTACTTCATGCTCGAGCAGTTCAATACGCTGCGGCGCGTCTACACCGATGGACGCAAGTTTCCGGCCGATCCCGAGCCGAGCTACACCGGCACCTCGATCGGCCAGTGGCAAGACACCGACCGCGACGGCAAATACGACACGCTCGTCATCGAGACCCGCGGCATCAAGGGGCCGCACACCTTTGATGCGAGCGGCATTCCCTTCCACAAGGACGGCGAAGCCGTCGTCACCGAGAAGATCTACGCCGACAAGGCCAATCCGGACATCCTGCACGACGAGATCACGACCACCGATCATGCGCTGACGCGGCCCTGGACGGTGACGCGGAGCTACAGCCGCGCCGGCCAGCAGGCTCTGCTGGAGTGGTCGGAGCATCTCTGCATCGAGGACCCGAGCCGCGTCGAGATCGCCGATCAGATCTACAAGCTCAGCCCGGAGGGCTTGCTGATGCCGGCTCGCAAGGGCCAAAAGCCGCCCGATCTCGGATTTTTCAAATAGCCGCTCGGTGCCGAAAGCACAGGGGGAAACAGTCATGCCTGATCGAAGCTTCCTTGGCGCAATGATACTGACGGCGGCGCTGTGCACGACGCTTGCGGGCGCGCAGGCCTTCGACGACCAGAAATATCCCGATTGGAAAGGCCAATGGATGAGGGTCGGGGATGCCCGCTGGGACGTCAGCAAGCCGGTCGGCCTTGGCCAGCAAGCGCCGTACACGCCCGAGTATCAGGCCAAGTTCGAAGCAAGCCTGGCCGATCAGGCGGCCGGCGGGCAGGGCCTCAACCTGATGTCCCGCTGCTACCCGCCTGGCATGCCGCGCATGATACTCGGCTACAATCAGTTCGAGTTCCTGATCTTCCCCGACGTGACCTACATCGTGCAGGAGCATTTCGGCGAATTGCGCAGGGTCTACACCGACGACCGCTCCTGGCCGCAGAACGTCAAATCGACGTTCTCGGGCTATTCCATCGGCAAATGGGTCGATGAGGACGGCGATGGCCGCTACCATGCGCTCCGCATCGAGACGCGCAACATCGGCGGAGCGCGCACGTTCGACCACACCGGCCTGCCGCTGCACGAGGACGACCAGACCATCGTGAAGGAGTACATCCATTCCGACCGCGACGATCCGCAAGCCCTGCGCAACGAGATCACCACCATCGATCACGCGTTGACGCGGCCGTGGACGGTGAGCCGAACCTACCGGCGGGAACGCAAGACTGCCTGGTTCGAGCATCCCTGCGAAAGCGCCTACAACCATCACCTCTTCATCGGCGGGGAGAACTATTTCTTCAGCGCCGACGGCCGTTTGATGCCGGCCCGCAAAAACCAGCCGGCGCCGGACCTGCGCTACTTCGATCAGCCTCGCTAGAGCCGCGCCCCGGGCGGAGGAGGAGACAGTCATGCGTCATCGAAGCTTCCTTGGCGCAATGATGCTGAGCGTGGCGCTGTGCGCCACGCTTGGGCGCGCGCAGGCTTTCGACGACGAAAAATATCCCGACTGGAAAGGCCAATGGATCAGGATCGGCGATGCCGCGCGCTGGGATCTCACCAAGCCGGTGGGCCTTGGCCAGCAAGCGCCGCTCACGCCCGAGTATCAGGCCAAGCTCGAAAGAAGCCTTGCGGATCAGCAGGCCGGCGGGCAGGGCCTCAACCTCATGTCCCGCTGCTACCCGCCCGGCATGCCGCGCATGATGCTCGCCTACAACCAGTTCGAGTTCCTGGTTTTTCCGGACGTGACCTACATCGTGCAGGAGCACTTCGGCGAATTGCGCCGGGTCTATACCGACGACCGCCCCTGGCCGCAAAATGTCAAATCCACGTTCTCAGGCTATTCCATCGGCAAGTGGATCGACGAGGGCGGCGATGGCCGCTACGACGCGCTGCGCATCGAGACGCGCAACATCGGCGGGCCACGCACGTTCGAGAGCAGCGGAACGCCGCTGCACGAGGATGGCCAGACCATCGTCAAGGAATACATCCATCCCGATCGCGACAATCCGGACATCCTGCGCAACGAGATCACCACCATCGACCACGCGTTGACGCGGCCGTGGACGGTGACCAGGAGCTACCGGCACGAACGCAAGCCGGCATGGTTCGAGCATCCCTGCGAAAGCGCCTACAACCATCACCTCTTCATCGGCGGGGAGAATTATTTTTTCAGCGCCGACGGCCGCTTGATGCCGGCCCGCAAAGGCCAGCCGGCGCCGGACCTACGCTACTTCGACCCGCCGCAGTAGCGGGACGCACGTTTCGGCTGTTCATCGCGTGAATGTCCAGGGAGGACCGCTTAATGGAACGATTCATCGCCGATCTCGTCAAAAAGCTCGAAGGCGGCAAGATAGACCGCCGCGAGTTCTGCCAAACCGTCGCGCTTGCCGCCACCGTCTATGCGGCCGGCGAGGATGCCAACGCCCAGACCCCGCGCGGGTTCAACGTGCTCGGCATCAACCACTTTTCCTACACATGCCCGGACTACACCAAGCCGCGCACCTTCTTCACCTCGGTATTCGGGCTGGAGACCGCAAAGGACACCGGCGATCGTGCCAACCTGATGTTCGGTCCGGAGCCCGGCAACGGCGGCACCTTCATGATCGCGCGCAATCCGGTCAACAACAACCGTCCGCAGCCGCAGGCGGTGATCGATCACTTCTGCTTCACGCTCTCGAGCTGGAACGAGGCGCGGGTGCGAGCGGCAATCAGGGCGAAGGGCTTGGAAATATCGGGCGGGCGCGACGGCAGCCTGCACGTGCTCGCCCCCTACAATTACGATGTGCAGTTCGCAAACGATGTCGAAGAAAACGCATTCAGGTCCAGAACCTAGGGGAGGCCGCCATGGAAGGGTTCGTTGCACAAAAGCTCAACGACTTCGAGAGCGGCAAGATCAGCCGGCGCAGGCTGATCGAGACGCTGACCCTCGCTGCCACGACGGTCTGCGCGACCGAGGGCGCCAAGGCGCAAAATCCCGATGCCACGCTCAAGGCGCGGCTGATCAACCACTTCTCCTACACTTGCCCGAATTATCGGGTCGCCGCGGACTGGTACTCGAAGCTCTTGAACCTTGAGCCGGCCGGGGCCAACGATCGCGAAGTGGTGCTGCCCTTGGGCAAGAAGGGCGAACAGCCCTACGGCGTCACCGCCAAGGACGTGCCGCTCACGCATCTCATCATCCGCACGCGCGAGGCCAGTGCGCCGCCGCCGCGGAGTGGGCAGCGGCCGCAGGCCGCGTCGCAAGCGGTGATCGACCACATCTGCTTCACGGTCGCCGGCTTCAACCGCGACCGGGCGGTGGTGGCGCTGAAGGCGCTCGGGGTGAAGAACATCCGCCCGCTCACCAGCAACAGCGTGCACATGGACGACCCGTTCGGCTACGACGTGCAGCTCAGCGGGCTTGACGAGACCGCGTATACAAGCGGCGGCTGAAGGAGCGAAAAGGAAACCATCCGCGCCTCGCATGCGGCCTGGCCGCGCTGCGGGGCATGGCGGCAAACGGAAAACATAAAGGGAGGTCGGGAGATGAAGGCGTTTGCTCCTTCCAGAGGATTTAGCCTCGCCATCGCGGCTCTGGCGGTCTCGTCGCTTGCGGTCCGCTCGGACGCGCAAACGAGCGGCGCGTCGAGACCCCTGGTGATTCAGGGAGGAACGCTGATCGACGGCACCGGGAGGCCGCCGCTGGAGAATGCGGTGATCGTGATCGAGGGAGACAGGATCAAAGCCGTCGGCAGGCAGGGCGAAATCACCTTTCCCAAGGACAGCCGCATCATCAACATGAAGGGAAAGACTCTTCTTCCAGGCTACATCGACGGCCACTGCCACCTCGTCGACTTCATGGGCGAGCTCTACCTTCATCTGGGCATTACCACCTGCCCGGATATCACGCAGAACGAGGATGAGTGGACGCTGGCGCAGAGGGATGGGACCGCGGCGGGGAAGATTCGCGGCCCGAGAATCTGGTCGACCGGAATAAGGCTCGTCGGTCCGCCGCCTTCCTGGGCGCGGCGGGTGGAAACCGGCCGCCTGGTCAGAACTCCCGAGGAAGCGCGCGCCGCAGTCAGAAAGAAGAAGGAGCTGGGGCTGGATATCGTCAAGTTCAACGAATACACGGCCCCGGAGGCGGTCAGGGCTGGCGCGGATGAGGCCAACAAGCTTGGGCTTCCGGTGACCTGTCATTGCCTGGATGTATTTCTCGCCGCCGAGTCCGGCTTCGCCGGCGTCGAGCATCACTGGGGCGCCTTGATGACCTCCATTCCCGACGTGAAGAAGAGGTGGGAGATCCACGAGGCAAGGATGAGCGGCAAGATCGATACCGCGGACCTGCCGACGTATTACCAGGCCGAGAACTTCGACAAGATCATCAAGGCGATGGTGGAGAAGAATGTCTCATGGAGCCCGACCATTGCCACTTGGTTCCGGCCTATTTCTCCGAGCGGGGCGCGCTTCAAGGAAGAAGAGCTGTCGATCCTGAACGACCCGAAAGCGAGCTACCTTCCGGGGGTTTTGCGCGAGCAGGCGTTGGGGCAGTACGCGCGGTACGAAAAGTTTCCTCCCGAACGGCTGAAGCAGGCTCAGGAAGGCTACAAAAAAATTCAGGACTTCATGGTGCGCTTTGTCAACGCCGGAGGGATCATCAGGGCGGGCTCGGATCCGAACAACGGCGTGCCCGCTCTCGGGGTGCTTCAAGAGATGGTGATGTTCGTGGAGTCGGGTCTTACGCCCATGCAGGCGATTCAGGCGGCAACCATCAATGTCGCCAAATCGTTCCGCAAGGATAAGGACTTTGGCACGGTCGAGGCGGGCAAGCTCGCCGACATCGTCGCCGTAGAAGGCGACCCGCTGAAGGATATATGGGCGGTTCATAACATAAAGATGGTCATGCTGGGCGGGAAGCTCGTCGATACCGAGTTTCATGCGAACTACAAGAATCCGATTCCGAACCCTCGCCCCTGGCGGGCGACGCCGCGGGAGATCGACATCTCTCCTAAATCGGTCGCGCAGGGGTCGGGGCCGGCGACCATCAAGGTGACGACGAACAAGGGTTTCGATCGTTTTCACAAGGTGACGCTCAACGGGAAAGAGCTGGAAACCCGTTTTGTGAGCAGAAGCGAGCTCGAGGCGGTCGTTCCGCCGCAAGCGATCAAGGACGTGGGAACCTATCCGGTGACGGTGATCAGCCAGGGGGACTTCGCCTCAAGGTCCACTCCCACCTACCTGATCGTCTACGTTTCCTTCAAGAAATGAGCTTCCCCGCTGCCCATTCCAATTTTTCGCCGTGGCCACGGCGGAAAATTGGATTCCCGGGCGCCTGCTTTCGTGGTATTCTGAGTCCTTGTTACCGCATCATGCACGGAGCGGATCATGAACTGGAAAGCTCTCGGTGTTGCTGGCGTGGGCGTCGCGCTGTTGACGGCGCCGGCCCTCGCGCATCATGCCTTCGCCATGTTCGATCAGTCGAGGGTGCTCTCGATGTCGGGCACGGTGAAGCAGTTCGAGCTCGTCAACCCGCATGCTTGGCTTCATGTCTCCATCGTCAACGATAAGGGCGACGCGACGACCTGGTCCTTCGAGGGCGGCTCGGTCTCGCAACTGAAGACGCTCGGCTGGACGAAGGTCAAAGTTGGGGACGATGTCGAGGTCGGCTTCCGCCCGATGAAGGACGGCTCGCGCGGCGGTCAGCTGATGAGCGTCAAGTACGGGAACGGGGAGAGGTTGTGCTCCAACCGCGGCTGCGGCGACGGAACCGGCGAGGTTCTTGCCCCTCTCTGAGGGAACGGGGCAGTAGGCCTGCCGGGATCGCGGTTGCAGCCGACCGCCGTCCCGATCAGTCGAAACGCCCGTCGGGCGGGAAGCGGATCGTCTGGTCGTAGCGCGAGGGCGTCATCATGTCCTTGTCGCCGCGCGCGGGAAGCACGATGGCCTCCGCAATATAGAGCCGGCCCTTGTGGTGGTAGAGCGAGGCGCGCACGCGGCTGCCGTCCTTTCGATCCACCACGACCGTGACGCCGAAGACCGACCTCACGTCCTGATAGACGTGTGGGAAATCGGTGAACAGCACCTCTCCATCGCGCTGCATCCGATTGGCCACTTCATTGAGGAAATTCGTGCCCATGTCGGAGCGGGTGGCCAGATCGATGACGGTGAGCTTGTAGAGGACGTGATCGTCCTCGGCCGAAATGACCATCGAGGGAAGACCCTTGGCGTAGATCGAGTCGTAAGTCGACTTCTTGGCCTGCGGCACGGCGGGATACTGGATCGCCACGCCCTGGTCGGGATAGTTGTATTCCTTCCAATCCCCTGCCACGACCGGGCCGGCGCCAAGCAGAAGCGCGAACCCGATGCAAGCAAGAATGCGCATGGTTCCCTCCGGGTCACTGGTTGGCGGGGCGCAATCATAGCATACGGGCGCGTCCACAACAGAGAATTTCCCTAAGGGCAGCGCAACTCCACCGTCCCGCGAGCCCGCAACCCCCGCCGATGCGATCCCGACCGGCCGTCCCCGCGGCATTGCGAATCTGCGATCCCCTCCACTTTCCGCCGCCGCGCAAACGGTGTATCTTGCAGGCCGGGGCGAAGCTCAAGCTTGAGAGCTGCCAACGGGACGTGCCGAAGTCCCGTAATTTCAACGGTAGCGCTCATGCCGTCGGCGGGCGTCAACTCATCAACGACCCAAGGGAGACTCTCATGCGACTGACAATGACTGCCCTGCTGGCGGCCGGAGCCCTCGTTGGTTTCGGCGGTTCGGTGTTCGCGCATCACTCGTTTGCAATGTTCGACCAGGAACACCCGATTGAGCTGGTGGGCACGGTGAAGGAGTTCAAGTTAACGAGCCCGCATTCCTTCATCATCTTGGAGGTCAAGAACGGTGAAGAGACCGCGGTCTGGAACCTCGAAGGCGCAGCTCCGGGCGGCCTGTCGCGTGACGGCTGGTCGGTAAAGACACTCCCGCCCGGGACCGAGCTGAGGATGATGGTCGACCCGCTGCGCAGCGGCGCGCCTGGTGGTGCCTGGTCGGCGCAGAAGACCAAGCTGAAAGACGGCGGTCCGGTCGTCCCCACCCATTAGCTCGGCTGCCGAACCTCCACGGCGATGGGAGATCCAGGCGCGATCCATGGGGTCGCGCTTCGGGTGACGTTTTGCATGGGTCGTTTGGAGGTGCCGCGTTCATAGGCGCCAGACAACGGAGGACACTCATGCTTTACCGAAGCTCGATCCGTGCGCTGGCCCTTGTGGCAGCGCTCGGCATCTCGATTGCGGGCGCACAGGCCTTCGACGACGGGACCTATCCGGACTGGTCGGGTGCCTGGCGCGGGATCGGCGGCGGCAGCTTCGACACCTCGAAGCCCAAGGGCTTGGGGCAGGAAACGCCGCTGAAACCGGAATTTCAGGCGATCCTGGAGGCCAGCATCGCGGATATAGCGACCGGGGGCCAGGGCAATGACCCTGGCTATCGCTGCGGATCGCACGGCATGCCGCGGGTCATGATCGCGAATGTGGCGATCTACTTCGTCATCATGCCGGAGACCACTTACGTCATCCTCGAACGGCTCAGCCAGGTTCGTCGCGTCTATACCGACGGCCGGCCCTGGCCCGCGCAACTGCCGGGTTCCTCGGTCGGCTATTCGATCGGCAAATGGCTCGGCGGCGACGGCCGCTTCGACACGCTTGAAATCGAGACCCGCGGCATGAAAGGTGCCCGCGTCTACGATTCCAGCGGCGCTCCGTTCCACCCGGACAATGCGACCATCGTCAAGGAGCGCATCAGCCTCGATAAGGCCGACCCCAACATCCTGCGCAACGAGATTACCACGATCGATAACGCCCTCACCCGTCCGTGGACGGTGACGAGAACCTATCGGCGGACACCAAATCCTGAGTGGCACGAGTACACCTGCTCGGTGTCCAACCAGCATATCATCATCGGCCCCGACGACTACCTCCTGAGCGCGGACGGCCTCCTGATGCCCGTCAAGAAGGGTCAGAAGCCGCCGGATTTGCGATACTTCAATCAGCCGCAGCAGTGACGATCTCAGGCTGCCGCGAAGATGATGCTGGTGATCTCGGGCGTGTGGAGATCCGCGCGCTGCCAGGATTCGCCGGCATCATCGCTGGCATAGAGATCGCCGCTGCGGCAGCCGGCATAGAGGCGTCCCCGATCATCGACCGCAAGAGCCTCGGGGAAATCCGTGGTGGGGATGCCGGCCCCGCGGTGCTCCCAATTCCTGCCGCCGTCATCTGACCGAACGATCACCGACTCGGCGCCGCTCGGGCGCCGGCGCCATCGCCCCTGCGCACCGTGCGCGAGCGCGCAATACAGGCGCTCGGGACGATGCGGATCGCGCACCAGCGGCACGGAATATTCCTGCGTGAAGTTCATCGCGGTCGGCGTCCAGACGGCTCCGCCATCGTCGCTCTGGTAGAGCGCCCGCCCGGGCGCCCGGCCCAGACGGGAATCATGCCCGCCGGTGGCGACGATCAGACGATGCGGGTGGGCGGGATCGATCAGGATGGTATGGACATCGCAGTCCAGGCTGTGGTCGAGAAGCGTCCAGGTTCGGCCGCGATCCTTGCTCTTGATGATGTGACCGAGCTGGAGCGCGGCATAGAGAACGTCGGGATCGATCGGATCGACCGCTACATCGCGAACGTGAGGCTCCACGCGCGTCAGCGGGTAGGACATCCTGGGGACCGACGGCAGGTCCCAGATCGCGTCGAGGCGCGCCCAGCTCTTGCCCTCGTCATCGCTCAGGAAAATGTCGACCGGCTCGCATCCGACATAAAGGCGCCGGGGATCGTGGGGATCGATCGTGACGCTGCGCACCTTGCCGGGACCTCGCCTGCCGTAGCACGGCTTGCTCCAGCTCTTGCCGAAATCCTCGCTCATCCAAACGCCGTCGCCGCGCGTGCCGGCGAAGACCTTGTGGGGGCCCGCCGGAGAAACGGCCAGCTCCGAAACCTCCCAGGTCTTCAAGCCGTGCTCGACGATCTCCCAGCTCCGGCGATCTGCGCTGCGGGCCGTGATCACGCCTTCAACTGTTCCGATGTAAAGCACGCTGTCCATCGACCTTCTCCGGTCAGCGCCCGACCAGCTCCTTGACGCGCAGGCGTGCCTTCTCCTTGGTCGTCACGGTGAATTCCCAGTCCGACGAATCGAAGTAATCCACGCCCGGGGTTGGAATGGAGTCGGCCGGCACGAAGCTCCGCTCGTCGATGTCGTTGCGCGTCGGCGACCACTGGACCGCCCGGGCATAGACTTCGAGCCCTTCCTTGGAGGCCAGCCAGTTGATGAAAAGTCGCGCGGCGTTGGGATGCGGGGCGTTCTTGAGGAGCGCCACCAGGCCGTTGCCGACCGCCACCGTTCCGGGCAGATCCGAGAGGCCGCGCACCGTCAATACCGGCAAGCCCTCCTTGCGCATTTCATCGACGCGGGCATTGTCGGCGCCGAACACGATCGGATAGACGCCGCGCAACAGCCAATCGGTGAGCTGCCGCTCGTCGCGGCTGATCACCGGCTTCTGATCGACATAGAGCTGCTTGGCGAACGCTTCGCCGAGCTGCACGTAAAGCTGCGCCGCATGGTTGCTGCCGGTGCCGGGGACGGTCGGATCGTGAGTCGCGATCCTGCCCTTCCATTTGGCATCGAGCAGATCGCGCGCCGCGCGCAGCCCGTCCGGCTTCACCTGAAGGGTATTGATGGAAAATTGCTCCAGCTCGGAGCTGAGCAGCCGCAATACATATTGCCGTTCCGGATCCATGAACCAGAGCGAGCCCTTCTTCCATTTCGATCCGTCCAGCACCTCGGGCAGGAGAAGCAAGGGCTTGATGGGTTCAAGCAGCCCCTCGCGGTACAGTATGGTTGCAACGGTCTGGATGCCGGCGAGCGTCACATCGAGCGAATAGATGCCGGCAAGGCGCTCGGCATGCAGCTTGGCGACCGCCGCGCTCGCCGGGCCCCCGATGTACTCCAGATTGATCCCGAAGCGCGCCTTGAACGCGGCCGGCAGCGCCTGCCGGACCTCGGGATGAGCGGGGCCGGCGACCACCAGCCGCCCTTCGCGCTGCGCGGCGGCGACCAGGTCATCCCACGATGACGCCGCAGCCGGAGCCGCGCTGGTCGCGCACGATGCCCAGCACATCATCGCCAATGCCCAAGACCGTGTCATCGCCGAGATCGCTCTGCTCATCGATGTCGTTCGCCCGATCGCCGGTGCCGCAGCGATTCGTGTTGGAGCTTGTTGTGGCGCGATCTCCGCACGTTGGAACATCAAAACGTTTGAATATTCGGGCGTTGGGAGCGTGGACGGAGTCGACCCGCCGAGCTGTCGTCCTCGGCGGGTCCCATCGTGATTGACCAAATGGATTCAGTCACAAACCCATACGCGCCGCAATTGCCAACCGAGTCGCGTATGCACTTGGCGAAGCTCGTAGCACGAGGGCACGTAGTAGTAGTCGTTGTCATAATCGTACGGCCAAGCGCCAAAGCCAAACGCGAAGCTTCGGAAGCGGCGATGTTCCCTGTGGCCCTCGC
>WNGQ01014219.1_pt1 | contig 10704 bp, 7 predicted proteins | sample 5407661 | NCBI WGS metagenome assembly WNGQ01 (sample SAMN13153382, study PRJNA577476) | soil metagenome | isolation source: 60 cm soil or saprolite under Garry oak tree replicate 2 | place: USA:California | collected 2016-06-15 | reverse complement strand
TATGGCTTGGAGAACAGGTCGTTGCGGTTGACGAACAACAGGAAGGTTGGCGGCGCCTGCTTCACCTGGGTAGCGTAGAAGAATTTCAGACGGTGACCGCGCGAACTGACCGGCTGCCGGCGTTCCATGGCATCCTGCAGCGTGCGATTCAGAATCGCCGTCGGAATTTTTTGCAGTAGTTGGGCAGCCACGTACCGCACCGCTTCGAGCAGGCGATCCAGATGAAAACCGGATTTGGCAGAAGTAAAGATCACCGGGGCGTAATCGAGAAAAAACAAGTGCTGCTGCACCCATGCGCCAAACTCGACGAGGGTCGTCATGACCTCGCGGCCCCGCTGCTTATCCTTCCGGCCCCGCCGCTTGATTTCCTCCTCGCGGGCTTTGCGGACCGCCTCCTCCATCAGGTCCCACTTGTTGACCACCACAATACACCCTTTGCGCTCTTCGATGATTTTGTCGGCAATCTTTTTATCTTGCTCGGTAATCCCTGCCTCCGCGTCCAGGACGAAGATGGCAAGGTCGCAGCGGGCGATGGAATCCTCGGCGCGTTTGACGCTAAAGAACTCAATCGAATCGTCAATGCGCCGGGTCTTGCGCAGGCCCGCAGTGTCAATCAGCACATACGATTGCCGGGCACCCTGGGTTTCAACCTCGAAGGGTACATCAACGGCGTCACGCGTCGTGCCTGGAATGGGCGTGACGATTACCCGTTCGGATCTGGTGAGGGCATTGATCAGGGAAGATTTGCCGACGTTGGGGCGGCCGACGATGGCCAGTTTCAGAGCCGCTGGAGGCGTCAGACGCGCGGCGTCAGGCGTCGGGTCTGACGCGTCTCCATCACTCGACTCCCGAGATTCGTTACTCGTCTCGGGCATCAACGACATGGCCGCATCCATCAGCGCCTCAATCCCTTCACCATGAATCGCGCTGACAGGATAGATCTGGTCGAAGCCAAGCGCGGCGAATTCAGCAGCATTGGGCTCGGCTCGCGCGGTGTCCACTTTGTTGACCGCGACCAGGACCGGTTTGCCGCTGCGCCGCAATCGTTGAGCCGCCTCGCGGTCCAGGGGCACCACCCCCTCCTGCACGTTGACCACCAGCAGGATGACATCGGCCGCTTCGATGGCCAATTACGTCGGTGGCCTTTTCACCGCGCAATAAACCCAGGCCGCCGGTATCCACCAGCGTGAAGGGCCGTCCGTGCCATTCGGCTTCGGCGCTGACCCGGTCGCGCGTCACGCCGGGCTGATCGTGCACGATAGCGATGCGCCTCCCGGCGATGCGATTGAAGAGCGCCGATTTCCCGACGTTTGGTCTGCCCACTATGGCGATCAACCCTGGCATTCGCAAAACCGTTCGAATGCGCCGCCAAACAGGTCTTTCACGTCCCGTTCGATCTCCGCGCGCTTGACCTGCCAACCGGTTTGGGCCAGGGCCGAATACTTGTCCACCAGGACCTGGGCAATAATGCGGCGCGAGTGCGGCCATTTGTAAACGATTTGATCGAGCACCCGCGCGTCCGAATGCTGCGGGGTGAAACTCAAGCCGAGCAACTCGATTCGCAGGCGTGTCATTTCGTCGATCAAATAAGGCACGTTCGTGAACCACCAGCAGCCGAAGACGTGCAGGTTGCGGAACTTGCGCGCCAACACACACAGTTCGTGCTGGTTTTCGCGGGCCAGCACTGTTGCCATGAACTTATTTTCCGGATGACCCGCGCATAAGTTCTGCAGCACCGCCAGATTGCTCAGGCCGCTGCCATCGCCGGCAAGTTTCAGTTGCGGATTGACTGCCCGCCTGACGCCCGGCATCAACGCCAGGGGTAAGCCGTGCTCGCGGCAGTGCGGCAACAGCGCCTTCTCGATGAGTTGCGTCGTGATGTTCTTGGCGGGGAACTCAAAGTCTGCTGGCAACGAAACCATGATGTAGGGGGCGTCCAGCCGGAGGGTCCAGTCCGCCAGAAAGCGGCGCACCTCGTCATAGGTTCTTTGCGCCGACGCGGCCCTATCCACTTCATAGCCCCAGCCGGCGAGCCGAGGCGCCGTTTCGGGCCACGACAGCAAAAGCGGATCGATACGCAGAGCGGCGACGAACCGTTCATCCCGGCGAAAACCTTTTTCCCAGAGTGGCCGTTCCGCATCGTCGAAGGGCGAATTGGTCATGTAAATTTTCCGCGCGCCCGCCAGCTCGAGGCAACGAGCAAGGTGTTTGTCCGCGCGCTGGCTGGCGAACCACTTGCGCAAGGCCGGCAAATCGCGTTTCTTCACGTCCAATCCCAACATTTGCAAAGCCGTCAGCACGCCGCGGCAAGACTCGGAAATAGGTGAATGCTGGACGAAGAGCGCGTCCCAGATCAGCTCTGCCTGTTGGGTTTTCGACAGCGACCAGAATCGGTCGTACGGCAAATCAAAATATCGAAACGATTCTGCCACCAGATAATGATAGACCAGCAACTCGTCTATGCCCCAAAGCAACAACTCCTTGAACGCTGGGTCATACAGGTGCGTGTGGATGTCCACGACCGGCGTGGACATCACAATGTCCTCAATTTGCCTGGCGACCGGCACACGGCTGGCTTCGGCCAGAATCGTTTTCATCGGATGAAGACGGTAGGAAGAATCCAGCCATGAAGCCATCAGAATTTGGGGATTGGCGACTGGTGATTGCAGATCGGGATCGGCAATTGAGGGTCCGGAAAACTCTGACAGGGCAGGCCGGTCTGCTGCTCAGCTACCGATCACCAATCACCCATTCACTCCAGCTTGCGCGACAGGCTTTTGGCCCGCCGCACCCACACTCGATCGCGCTTGCGTTGGAACGCCGGAGCATGCGCGTCATCGGCCAGCACCTCCTGCACTTCGCTCCGCGCCAGGTCGGCTTGGTTCCTGGCCAGGTACAGCTCGGCGAGTTGGACTTTGGCCCGCGGGTAGGAGTGATTTTCGGTCACTCGCTTCCAGATGTTCAAAGCGGCGTCAGTCTCGCCCAGTGCCGTCAGGTTCTCCGCCAACGCCATCAGCGAGTAGCCGTATTCGTGCTTTGGATTCTCCGCCACAACCCCTTCGAGCAGCGGGCGCGCTTCGGCCGGTCTCTTTTGGCGGAGCAGGCATTGCCCAAGGTGCGCCCGCGTGTCGATGTCCTGCGGGTCCCGCTCAAGCGCCGCACGGTAGCAGGCCTCCGCCGGTTGGAGTTTGCCGTGCTGAAAATAAATATCGCCCAGTTGCGAGTGATGGTGGGCCTTGTCGAGGTGATGGATTTGGGCTTGGAGCTGCTTGATACGGTGGCGGTCGTGCGCTCCAGGCAACTCGAACCCGAGGGTGGCGGAGGGCGCGGCGCGATACACGTAGAAGTAATACCAGAGCGCAGCGAAACCCCAGCCCACGAGGATAAACAGCGCCCAGATCCATTCCCGCTGGCGGACCGCATCCACCAGCATCCAAATCTGGAATGCGGAAATCGCCAGGGCCCAGGGATAGCTCAGCAGATAATCCACAGACAGCAGGTTCGAGAGCAGGGAAGCCAGCATGGGTAAGAGGCTAAACCGAAGGGTAAGAAATTGAAAATTGAAAATCGTCAGTTGTAGATTATTTGCCCATGGCAAAAAGTCGCAACCAGCGCGCCTCGACCCGGACCCGAGCGTTGCGGCGCGCCTATCGCCTGTCGCGCGCCCATTTTGGCCATCGCCACTGGTGGCCTGGCGAGACGCCGTTTGAGGTGTGCGTTGGAGCTATTCTCACGCAGAACACCAGTTGGAGCAACGTCGAGCGCGCCATGGCCAATCTCAAGGCTGCACGGTTGCTTGAGCCGCGAAAACTTTACCTCTTGGGCCAATCCAAACTGGCGAAGCTGATCCGCCCAGCGGGTTATTTTAATGTGAAAGCGAAGCGGCTTCGTTCGTTTCTACGAGTGTTGGTCGAGCAATTCGGCGGCGACTTGAACCGGCTGTTCGCTGGAGAGACCGGTCCGGTGCGCGAACGCTTGCTGGCCATCAACGGCGTTGGACCGGAAACGGCCGACAGCATGTTGCTTTATGCAGGCGGCCATCACCGGTTCGTGATCGACGCCTACACCAAACGCATTTTCCGTCGGCACGCTTGGGCCCGTGCCACAGCCAGTTACGATCAATTGCAGCAACTGTGCGAAACATCGCTCGACGAGAAGCCGCGCTTCGAGCGGCTCGATTACTGGCAGGATTTTCATGCGCAACTGGTCATGGTCGGCAAACATTTCTGTCGCCCACGCCAGCCGTTGTGCCAACAGTGCCCGCTCAAGCCGCTGCTGCCTCCAACAGTTCGAAGACTCTTCATTCGTCGGGTCGTGGCCGGGTAAGGCCAGGTCCATGGGTGCGCCTACCCCACCCGGAAGGCCTGGGCAGGGCAGGAGCAAGAGCAAGAGCAGGAGTGTGCGCCTGCCCCACACTGAAGGCCTGCGCAACACTGCTTCTAAAATCCGCCCGTCCGCGCTGCGTTTGCGCTCCTGATCTCCTGATGATCTGCTGATGAAAACCGCTTGTTTTCCTGCGCGAAGTCGCTTATGTATTCGGGGGCCTCACGTTGCATGAATAACACCCTGGTCGTGGTGCCGACATATAATGAGCGGGAGAATCTGCCCCCGCTCTCCCAGCGGCTTTTGGCCCTGCCCGTGGATGTGCTGGTGGTGGATGATAATTCGCCCGACGGGACCGGAAAACTTGCCGACGAACTGGCCAGCAAACATTCTTCCGTTCACGTCTTGCATCGGACCGAGAAGAGCGGATTGGGCCGGGCCTACATCGCCGGTTTCAAGTGGGCCCTGGAGCATGGTTACGAACGCGTGTTCGAGTTGGACGGCGACTTTTCCCACAACCCGGACGACATCCCGATGTTTCTCGAAGCGGGCACAGAGGCCGACCTGGTGCTCGGCTCGCGTTACCTCAACGGCATTCGCATCATCAACTGGCCCTTGAGCCGGTTGATGCTGAGCAAGTGCGCCGCCAAGTACGTCCAGATCATCACCGGCATGCCTTTCACCGACCCGACCGGTGGCTACAAGTGTTTTCGCCGGCGCGCCCTTCAATCGATCGATCTCGATGCCATTCGCTCCAACGGCTACAGCTTCCAAATCGAGATGACTCACAAGCTCTGGAGACAGGGGATGCGGATCGTCGAAGTCCCCATCATTTTCACCGACCGTTTTCTAGGTCATTCTAAAATGTCCGGCCACATCGTGCGCGAGGCCTTGTGGATGGTCTGGCGGTTGTTGTTCCAGAATAAACTGCGTCGCCGGCCCGCTGTACCGCCGCCCAAAGGCGGAATGGCAGCCTCATCGCAGGAGCAGCAACTAACCGAGCTTACCCAAACCGTGCAACGGTATCGCGAGGGTAAAGGGCGATTGCCGGAAAACCTGACTGAAGTGGCGGCGGCGGGATATTTGAAGTCCGCGCCTGCCGCGCCCGCCGGCCAGCGCTATGCCATCAATCCCCGGACTGGCCAAGTCACGCTCGTGGCGCAGTAGAGTGCCGGAACGCCCGAAGCATCTGCTCGCCGGAAACTCCAGGCACTTGCCGGTCCGAGTTTTGGCAGCCATTGTCCACCCAGGATCACCCTGATCGTTGTGACCAACCGCCCAACCGACCGGGCCGATTGACAGTCCGCCAAAGATGGGCTATTTGGAAATCATCGAATCCATTGATGCTTGTTTAAGCCAAACAAACCAGAACTATATGAAAATTCACCTGCTCCATCCGCTGCCTTTATTGGGGGCCACATTCCTCGCCGGCGCCTCACTCTGTCTTTCGCAGGAGGCCAAAACGCTCAAGGTTGGCGACAAGGCGCCACTCATCCAGGGCAAAGACCAGGACGGCAAGACCTGGAACCTTGCTGACGTAGTCGGGAAGAAAATTGTCCTGCTTTATTTTTATCCCAAAGACGATACACCGGGTTGCACCAAAGAGGCCTGCGGTTTTCGGGACCAGACGAGCGACCTGAAGAAGGACAACGTCGAAGTCATCGGCGTGAGTTTTGATTCGCCCGACAGCCACCAGAAGTTCATTTCCAAGTACAATCTGACCTTCCCGCTGCTGGCGGACACCGACGGCAAAATTGCCGATGCCTACGGCGTTCGGATGCCGGACAAGGAAATGGCCCGGCGCGCCAGCTTCCTGATTGGGTTGGACGGCAAAATTGCGCACATTACCGACTCACCCAAGGCGGACAGCCACTTGAGCGAAATGAAAGAGGCCGTCGAAAAACTCAAGAAAGGGTGAACCGCGAAGCTAATTAGGCCGCCGCAATCCGCAGCGCGAACTAATCACCATCCTTGTCCCTGGGATGGGTAAACACAAAGGCCGCGCGCACTGGCGCTGGCATGGGTTGGTCGGCGCCGCGCACCGAGCGCCAGATGATTTCGTTGAGCAGCAGGTCGTCCGCAGCGTCTTCCCGCGCGAAATTCATTTTGACGTTGGCGCCCCAGGCCAGCCGTGGATTGCGCGCGTCCAGGTCCACATTAGCCGGCAGCGCCTGATAAGGCCGCAAATCGGCCTGCGCCTGGAAGGAATTGAACATTGGCGCGGAGGCCGCGTCGAATTGAGACATCGGCTGGAGGCCCAGAATTAGTTCGATTGTGCGCAGCATGCCGCTGGTCGAATACATTGTTGAATCCACCGCGCCGCGTTTGGTGTACGGGCTGATAACGAACGCAATGCTTCGATGCGCGTCCACGTGGTCGGGGCCGTTCTGGGCGTCATCTTCCAGAACGAAGATCGCCGTGTGCGGCCAGAACTTCGAGTGGGTCACCGTTTCGACGAGTTGACCCAGCGCAAGATCGTTATCTCCCACCAGCGCCGTTGGTGTGCGCTTGCCTGCCGTGGCGCCGTAGGTGTGATCGTTGGGCAGGCGCAGAATCTGCAGGCGCGGCATATCGCCTTCGGCTTCGAAGCGCTTCAGTTCGTCCGCAAATCGCTCGGTCCGTTTCACGTCGGGATAATCCAGGTCGAACCCGCGATACCATTCGTCAATGTGGCCTTGCAAGGCACGCACCCGGGTTGTCATCCGCTCCGGCTGCGCCGCGTCCAGGGTGGCGAACTCGCCATAGCTGCGATAGCTCACGCCGGCTTCCCGCGCGCGATCCCAGAGATAACCGCCCGCGGGAAAGGCTATCGGGAAATTGCCTTCGGAGGGGTAGGGATACTTGGCGGCGTGATTGTGCCCGTAACTGAGCGGCCACATCTTTTCAACGAAGTCCGTTGCGTACGCTCCCATGCTCCACTCGTGGCCATCAGCGCTGACTTCGCTGTCCACGTAGAAATTGTCCAGCAGCACGAACTCGCGTGCCAGTTTGTGATGGTTGGGCGTGACTTGCTGCGGAAAGAGGCAAAGCTTCGAGTCTCCGTTGCCTTCAGGCAGGTCGCCCAGCACCTGGTCGTAAGTGCGGTTCTCTTTGATAATGTAAAGGCAATACTTGATTGGACTGGTTTCGCCGGCTTTCCACGGAATCGGACTGTCCGGCGGGCGTGAGGCTGACACGCTGGCGCTGGTTTGCAGCGGAGTGCAGCGATAAGCCTGGGCGGTATAATCAGCGAGTTGTTGCTCAAATTTTTTTCGCGGCGGCAGATCGATGATGCTGAGTGTCCCGCGGAAAAGCCTGCCGATGTATTCCACGGTTGGATTGGCCGTATTGTTGACGCCGGGCTGCGGGCCAAGCGGATTGGCCTTGGGAACCACTCCCTTCCCGTTGGCGACCAACAGGTGTTTGCCGCCCGGCGTCACGCGCACCGACGTGGGATACCAGCCGGTGGGAATGAAGCCCAACGACCGGCTTTTGCCCGGCGTGCTCACGTCGAAGACGGCGAGGCTGTTATTATCAGCGTTGGCAACGAACAGGGTCTGCTCGTCCGGCGAAAGCGCCAGGCTGTTTGGCGTCGAGCCGGAGAGAGCTTGCGGGTAAAGGGCCGCCCAAATCGTCTCGATAGCCTTGCCCGAGTCGGTATCGAACACGGTCACGGTGTTGCGACTTGCGTTGGCGGCGAACAAAAATTTTCCCGAGCGCGTCAACGTCATCTCGCACGGATGCGCTTGCGCCGGCCAGCGCGCGATGACCTGCTCCGACTTCAAATCGATCACCGCAATGGCTGCCTTTGCCCACAGGCTGACGTACAGGCGATGGCGCCTCTCATCCAGCCGGCAGGCATAAGGAAAGGTGTCCTCGGGGTTGGTTTGGTAAAGCGCCGCCAAGGACCGTTTCGTCGCTGCGGCGATGTCGAAATCGGCCGCTACGTCAAACGGAACCATCGAAGGCGCGATCGCCCCACACGTTGGCCACATACAAACGCCCGCTGCCATTGTCCAGCGCCAGGCCCGACGGCACTCCGCGCTCCTTCACGTCGCGCAGCTTGATCTCGCGGTGGTTGGCCAGACTGCCCTGCTCAAATTCAAAACAATGGACCACCTCGTCACCTGCGCCGCTGCAAAACAGTTGCTTGCCGTCCTTGGAAAACTCCACACCGTAAAAGGCCTGGCCCACCTCAGTCCGGGACACAACTTGACCCGACAGCACGTCCACAACGATGATTTGGTGCGCGCTGAAGCCGCCGTGCAACACCGCGGCAAAGCGACCGCCCGGATGCACCGCCACATTGATCGGAAAATCCGCCAACTCAACTTGACGGCCCGCTGGCCGCAGCGACCACTGGTTGGGCAGCAGCACCGAGCCGTCAGGCCGTTTGCCGGGCAGGCTCACCCGCCCAGCGCGGAGTGCCGGCGGCGCTGTCCAGGGGCCGGGCGTTTGGCGTGTCGTCGTAACACAGGCGGCGGCGCCCAGCAGCGTCGTGACTGCCAGCAGGTAGAGGTTGATTCGCATCATCGTGCGACCGGGTTTGTGCCAGCCTTTTGCTGTACGGTAAAGCGGCAAACGCAGGAGAGGCTGGGGTAGAGGGATCACCTTGCCCCGGCTGGTATCCGGTCAGCGAACGCGGTCGCAAATCGCGGAGCGCGGACTTTCCAGTCCGCAGCATCGTTCGAACGCCGGCCTGCACCCAATTCGCAGCCCGGTTGTACGAGAGGAGCTTCCTGCGGACTGGAAAGTCCGCGCTCCGTCCGCCGTCACTGACCCATTACCCCCTACTGCCAATCTTCCCTTGCGGGAAGTCCTCTTCGCGGCTACATATCTGTTCCGGGCTGTAGCGGAAAACCAGCCTGGCAAATAAAAACCGCATGTGTTCCACAATCACACCTTCGACTTTTGGAGCGCGTCTGCGCGAGTTTATCCAGGCATCAGTAAGAGATTCTCTTGAACCGGGCGGCCGAGGCGCACGCCTGACCCGCAGGCCTGATGCCTGCTCTGCGCGGGAGCGCGCTTTCCACGAACTGGCAGCCGACCTGTTCACGTTTCAATTCGAGCGCAACCAGCCTTATCGCCGGTTTTGCCAGGCCCGGCACAGTTCACCCGCGACCGTCTCGGACTGGACCCAGATTCCGGCGGTGCCGGTTTCAGCTTTCAAAGAAGTGGACCTCTCGTGTCTGCCCGAGGAGGCGCGCACCTCAGTTTTCTACTCGAGCGGCACGACCGGTCAACGCGTGAGCCGCCATTTCCATAATGACGAATCGCTGGCTATTTATGAAGCCTCAGTGCTCGCGGGATTCGGGGCACATGTATTCCCAGATGTTCAATTCCCGATTTTCAATTTGCAAACCCTGCAAGAGTCTCCCCGGTCAGATACTCAATGGGAAACTCTGGTTTATCGTCAGCGCGCGCGGATCGCTGTTGGCGATTGGACATTGGCAATTCTGACGCCGCCCCCGGCGCAAGCACCGCACTCCTCGCTGGTTTATATGTTCGATGCCGTGCGTCGCGCGATGGGCGCGCCAGATTCGGCCTTTGCGGGTGACATCGGCCCTGAAGGCGCGTGGACCCTCGATTCGGAAATCGCCCTCAATGGATTGCGCATGGCGGTTGCTGGCCGGCGGCGCGTCCTGTTGCTGGGCACGGCTTTTTCTTTCGTGCATCTGGTGGAGCTGCTGGCGGAAAAGAAAACCCGCTTTGAGCTGCCGGCCGGGTCGCGCGCCTTGGAAACCGGCGGCTACAAAGGGCGCTCGCGGAGTTTGGCGAAAGACGAGCTTTACTCACTCATCACCCGACACCTTGGAATCCTACCGTCGCACATTACCTGCGAATACGGCATGAGCGAACTCGGTTCGCAGGCCTACGACGGGACGATTGGAAAGTGGCCATTGGAAACCCAAAGCTGGGACGCTCCCTCGGCATTCGTTGGTCGCGTATTCCAGTTCCCCCTTTGGGCGCGGGTGCAGATTGTTTCACCGGAAATCGGGCGCGAAGTCAGCGAAGGGGAAACCGGTTTAATTCAAGTCCTCGATCTGGCGAATGTTCATTCGGTGCTGGCCATTCAAACGGAAGATTTGGGAATCCGGCGTGGTGACGGCTTTGAATTCGTTGGCCGGGCAGCGCTGGCCGAACCGCGCGGCTGTTCTTTGACGGCCATTTAGCATGGCGCGGCAACTTGAAATGCTGAAATGCTGAAATGTGAAACCTTTTAGCTTTTCAGCTTTTTAGCGTTTCAGCATTGGATAGCAGATGGACACGGATGTGAATCACAAAACGCGCCCACTTTGGCTCTCCGGCGTGCTGCACGCCTTCACACACCTATATCAGGTCGCGCTGCTGCCGTTGTATCTGTTGATTCAGGAGGACTTTAAGCTGGCCAGCGTGAGCCAG
>WNGQ01016743.1_pt1 | contig 10708 bp, 12 predicted proteins | sample 5407661 | NCBI WGS metagenome assembly WNGQ01 (sample SAMN13153382, study PRJNA577476) | soil metagenome | isolation source: 60 cm soil or saprolite under Garry oak tree replicate 2 | place: USA:California | collected 2016-06-15 | reverse complement strand
GTTCATGGCCAGCGTGGCCAGCCGGATCTGAGCGCCGTCGTGCAGGTCGCGCTCCAGCCGCCGGAGCCGGGCGGCGGCGTCATCGACCGCCAGTGCCCGGGTCTGCTCCAGGTCGTGGAGCCTTTGGGTGAGGCGGCCCGGGCCGAGCAGGCCGCGGATGAGCCAGCGGTCGGCGGCCACCACCGCCCTGGTCACCCACGGGGCGGCCAGCAGCATGGCAGCCCCCACGCCGAACGCGGCGAACGTGCCGCCGAACGTCGCGACCCGGAAGTGGCCGCCCGTGCCGGACCAGTTGAACGGGGTGATCACCGGGACCGGGTTCAGCCGCTCAGCCGCACGCCCGGGGAGTGGTTGCGGAACGACAGCCACCAGAACGGGTAGGTCAGGTTGACCAGCCCGGCCACCCAGAAGATGCCGACGGCGTAGCATTCGGCCAGCCCGGCCGGGAGCTTCAGCATCAGGTACGCCATCGCCCGCCAGCCCGGGCCGTCGCCGAGCCTGGTGTGTCGCGGGGGCGGCGGCGGCAGATGCTCGCCGAGCAGCCGGCCGGCCGCGCGGCGGGTGGCTGCGGCCAGGGCGCGGGCGGTGCCGGTCGCGACCATCAGCGCCGCGGTGAGCACGGCGACGGCCACGGCGGTCAGCATGGCCAGCCAGGACGGGTTGCCGTCGGCCACCCAGGGCGGGCCGACGGCCTGGGCGAGCCCGATCGTGACGGCGAAGCCGACCACGGGGCCGGGGAGGGTGAGCGGCAGGGTGAGCACGCAGAACGCGATGTCGCGGCGAGCGCGGCCGGTGAACGGCGCGCGGACCGCGGCGGCTGCGACGGCGGGGGCTCCGGCCGCTGGGCCGGTCATCGGTCCAACCTAGGCGTCGCGGCGGGTGAGCAGCCAGCCGCCCACGGCGAGCAGAACCACGGCGTAGGCGGCGATGATGGCGAGACCGGCCCACGGGGAGAGGGTGAAACCCTGGACCGGTTTGGTGGCGCCGAGCGAGTTGGCGTAGATGAGCTCGGGGAGGTATGGCCCGACCGGGGTGGCCGCGAGGCCGGCCAGCGGCGCGACGAACACCAGGGCGACTAGGGCGGTGATGGCGGCGGCGCCGTGCCGGACGATCACGCCGAGGGCCAGCCCGATCAGCCCGACCAGGCACAGGTAGACGCCGGACAGCGCGACCGCCCGCAGCACGTCGGGCTGGCTGAGCGCTGGGCGGGGCACGGCGCCGTGGACGAATGCGGCGCCCGCCAGGAAGCCGACGAAGGTGACCAGCTCGCCGGCGACCAGCGCGGTCAGGCCCCAGACGGCCGCCTTGGCCGCCAGCACCAGCGGGCGCCTGGGGATCGCGGCTAGCGTGGCCCTGATCGTCCCGGAGGAGTACTCGCTGGTCATCACCAGCACGCCGAGCACCGCGAACAGCACCGACCCGAGGGCCCCGCCGACCAGGATGTTGCTGGTCACGTCGCCGTGCGGGTTCTTGGTGTTGAACCCCGCGGCGATGCCGATGCCGACCATCCCGGCCAGCGCGAACAGCAGCGTCCAGCGCACCGAGCGCAGGGTGCGGAGCTTGATCCACTCCATCCGGGCGACGTGCCGGAACCGGTAGCTGTTGCTCATGAGCTGCTCCCGGCGGTCAGGGCGAGGAAGGCGTCTTCCAGGGACGTGCTGCTGGCGGAGAGTTCGGCCACCGTGGTGTCGGCCAGCAGCCGGCCGGCCCCGATGACGATGAGGCGTTCGGCGGTCAGCGCCATCTCGGCGATCAGGTGGCTGGAGACGAACACGGTCCGCCCCTCGGCGGCCAGCGACCTCATCAGGTTCCTGATCCAGCGGATCCCCTCCGGGTCCAGGCCGTTGACCGGCTCGTCGAAGATAAGGATGGGCGGGTCGCCGAGCAGGGCGGCGGCGATGCCCAGCCGCTGGGCCATGCCCAGGGAGAGCTGGCCTGCCTTGCGGTTCGCGGCGGCTGTCAGGCCGACGAGCTGGAGTGTCTGGTCGACCCGGCGGGGCGGGATGGCGTTGCTGGCGGCTAGCGCTCGCAGGTGCGCCCGGGCGGTGCGGGCCGGGTGGAAGGCTCTGGCTTCGGGCAGCGCGCCGACCTCGCGGAGCGGGAACGGCAGGTCATGATAACCGCGGCCTTTGATCGTGACCGTGCCGTGGTCCGGCGCGTCCAGGCCCAGGATCAGGCGCATGGTGGTGGATTTGCCGGACCCGTTCGGCCCGAGGAAGCCGGTGACGACGCCGGGACGGACCTCGAAGCTCAGCTGATCGACCGCCGTTATCTGGCCGTAGCGCTTGGTCAGGCCGTGGGCCTCGATCACGGTTCACCTCCTCTGCGGGGTTGCGCTTTTCAGCCTGCCGGTCTGGGGCTGGCGGGCGGAACGCGGGAAACGCCCGTCTTGACCATGGGGTTTTCCCCGGGGTGAGGTGAGATGGCGGTGGCATTCACGGCCGACACATTCGCGGGCCCGCCTCGCCCCACCGCACGGGGTTGGTGTGGCTGATGATGTGACCCGCTAGCTACTGCCCATGCGGGGCCGGGAATGTCGGTGGAGGGCAGTACGGTCCGGGCATGGCTAATTTCGCGGTGCGGCTGGTGCACGGGCCGAACTGGGATCCGGAGCGCCCGATCCGTCGGCAGGACGGGTGGGAGGAGCACGCGGCGTTCATGGACGGGCTCGTGGATGACGGGTTCATCATCGTGGGCGGGCCGGTCGGCGACGGGGAGCAGACGCTGCACGCGGTCGAGGCGGCGGACGAGGGCGAGATCAGGGCGCGGCTGGCGCGGGATCCGTGGGCTTCGGCCGGGCTGCTCCGGGTGGGGCCAATAGAGCCCTGGGCGTTCTGGCTCGACGGCCGGCCCTGACCGGCACGCTGGGCCGCGGCCGGTCAGGCGGCGCAGGACAGGTGGGCCTGGCGGGGGGCGGGCACGCATACGGAGCCGGCGCTGACGCCGCCGGACGCGCGGCTGACGGACGCGCCGCTGACGGGCGCGCGGGTGACCGTCGCGCGGGCCCAGCGCATCCGCGGCACCGCGGTCTCCGGGTGCTCGCCGTAGGCCTGCGCGACCCGCGCCGCGCAGCCCTGGATGCCGAACGCGGCGAGCGCCGCCGCGACGGCCTGGTGCACCTGCGCCGGGGTGGGCTCGTCGGAGCGCTGCAGCGAGGATGCGAACAGGGCGTCGGCCCGGGCGGTGCTGATGGTGAGGTCGTTAGCTGGTGACCGCATCATGGGCCTCCTTGACTGAGGACACTTCCGGTATACGCCGTGGGTCTGACATTCCAGACGCCGTAGCGCCGGCGAACTCATCTGTCCGGGCGGGGTTACCAGCCGAGTTCGGTGAGGCGGTCGTCGTCGATGCCGAAGTGGTGGGCGATCTCGTGCACGACCGTCCGGAGGACCTGGTCGGCGACCTCTTCTTCGGTGCGGCAGATCGCGCAGATCTCCCTGCGGTAGATGGTGATCCGGTCGGGCAGGACCCCGGCGTAGTCCGACGTGCGATCGGTGAGCGGGATGCCTTCGTAGAGCCCGAGCAGGCCGGGCGGACCCGGATCGTGCTCGACGGTCACCGCGACGTTCTGCATCAGCCGGCCGAACTCTTCGGGCAGACTGTCCAGCGCGGTGACGACCATCTCCTCGAAACGGCCTGGCTCGACGTCGATCATCAGTCCCAGCGCCGCGCGTTGCTGTCGTCGAGCTCGCCCGGCGGTTCCGGGATCACGCAGAAGATCAGGCCCGCGGGGTCGCGCATCAGCTGCCAGGAGTGCGCCTGCCCGGCCCGTTCGGCACCAAGTTTTTTCAGCCTGGCCACTTCGGCGGCTAGGTCGTCGGTGTGGATGTCGATGTGCACCCTGGCCTGGCCCACGCCGAGCCGCTGGATGAGCAGGCCAACGTCCTGACCGGGCAGCATGGCCCCGTGATACTCGGGGTGCCGGGTGAACTGGGTCAGCGGCTCGCCGACGGCCGCGTTCCAGAACGCCAGCTCGCGGTCGTGCTCGGCGGGCGGGACATCGATCACGACCTTGGACAGCCGACTGTAGTGGGCCACCCTGCCAGCGTACGGTCAGCGGGTCAGGCGGGGCGGCGGTAGGCGGCCATCTGGGTCACGTTGTCCTCCGTGACCTGCTCGGGAAGATGAATCCAGCCCGGGAACCGCTGGCCGGCGACCTGAACGCGCACGAGCGGGTGGAAGGCCTGCTGGTCGATGCCGTCGTAACCGTGTCGCACGACCGAGTTGTAGATATCCCCCGATATGACCAGGATGAGCGGGTCGGCCGTCTCCCGGAGGGCGCGCTTGACCCGGACGGCGTCGAGCAGGCGGAAGGCGACATCCAGCGCCTCACCGAAGCATCCGTTGGCGTCGTAGTGAACCTCTCCGGCGTGCATGACGACGCGGATCCGCAGCTGCCGCTCTAGTTGGCTGAAGCGCTGAAGGCTGTCGTTGTAGTCGGCGAGGAGCCGGCTAAGGAGCGGGATGGCGCGGTTCAGCACGAGCGCCTTGGGTACCTGGTCAACCGGGTGGATGAGGGCCAGGATGCCGTCACCCCGGTCGACGAACCGGTCGCGATGGCGGGTGCTGATGCCCGCCTTGCGCAGGGCCGCCTCGAACAGCTCGTAGGTCTTGTTCCGCAGTTCGGCCTTGACGGGATTGGAGCGGCTGGTGGAACGCTCGATATCCAGTGCCAGGATGGCGCGGTAGTGCGGCAGGCCAGCCGCCAGGAATGATTCCATGCCCGGACCCGCGCGCGCCGGTTACGCTTCAGCGCTGCAACTGGCGGTATTTCCGGGCTGATCCGACCGCTTCCACGCGGGGTTGGCGACAATTGTCAGGGACAGAAGCGGCCTGGCCGGGTGTGGACGAACGTAGCGGGACATCGATCCTCCCTGTGGGGAGCTGGTGGACGCGAGGGCCGTTGGCCCGGATCCGGGCCAACACCAGAAGGAGGCGAGCGACGAGCCACGGCGGATCGCGCCGGGCGTCACCATGATGGTGGTCATCGCTTCTCCTGCGGGTGCGACAACTGTCACCAACATCGTCGTCGGTGCTTGTCGTACTTGACTGACACATGCACGACAACTGACGTTAGCGTCATACCCGCACTAGACAACTGTCATGCGTGCATTATGGAATTTTGTCGGTTAAACTGTCGGTAACGATCTTGGCGGTCGTGTGCCCGCAGAAGAAGGGAAGATGGCCGAGCCACTCGATCCTGCCGCCCTCGGCGTGGCGTCCGCTCTGAAGAGCCTCCGGACGCGGGCTGGCCTGCGGGAGGGACGGCTCCATGGCACCGAACTAGCGCTGGACACGCTGACCGGACTGGACAGCGTCAGGGCGCTGGTCAACGCCGGGGAATCTCCCGAACGGGCCATCGTGCGCGCCGTCCGCACGGCCGCGGGCACGCTCGAACCGACGATGAGCATCGTCGCCGACGCGAGCCTCAGCCTGGAACTTTCCGCCGACCTGGTGCCCGATACCGATCTCTACGCGCAGGACCTCGGTCAGCGCCGGGAGGCCCTGCTGCGGAACTGGGACCGGCTGCACGAACTGCGGTCGGTACCCCCGGCTAAGGCACCCTCACCCCGCGCGCTCCGGCTGGAGGTGGAAGCCGAGGCGCTCACCGCGCTCGCGATGGCGCTGACCTGGGGCACGAGCCCGGCGGAGGCGGCCGGGGCCCGGGCCGGGCCGAACTGGCCGCAGGCTCACGTGTCGCCGTCGGGAGGCTCCGAGGTCAGCCCGGCGGAGCTGCGGGTCTTCGGCGCGGAACTCACAAAGACGCTGCGCATGCGGCGCAAGACCATAGACAAGGCCGCCGCCAGGCTCTCCGTCTCACCGGCGGAAGTAACCCGGTGGGCCGCGGGCGAGGATCTGCCGTCCGAGCCGCAGGCCCGCCTGCTGGACGAGTACCTCACGGCCCGGGGTGCCATCCAGAACCTCGTCATCGAGTTGCTGTCCAGGCCGGATCGCCCTGGTCTGCGGCTTGTCCCGGCGCCACTGCCCAGCCCGCCGGCGGCGACCCTGCTCCAGACGTTCCAGAACATCGCCGCGGCGCTGCGGGGGTGCCTGGTCAGGGACGCCGACGGCAGGCCGACGGGGTGGCCGCGCGACCTGCGCGAGCTACCGGAACTACCGGGCGAGGCGACGCCGACGTCCACCGCCTACGGCATCAAGACGATGCTGCTGCTCGAGGACGGCCTGGCGGCCGACCTGGTCCCGGTCGCGGACAGCCTGCGGAAGATGTCTCTTCGCGGCGGCGGATACGCGGGCCGCGAGCAATCCGGGCCGCGCCCTGAGGCAACCGCGGCGGTGCTGAACGCGCTGCGCCGGGTCGCCGCCACGGAGGACTTCGACGCTCACATCGCCCAGATGGAAAGGGGCCTGGGCGAGTTCGAGAAGGCCAGGCCCTTCATCCTCACCACGATGCTGGAGACCAGCCTGCTCATCAAGCCTGGGACCAGGCTCGTGGAGATCCTGGTCGACAGCCTGCTGGCCGCCCGCCGACCCTACGGCGATGTGCTGCTATGGCCGGAAAAGGCCGAGCCCCTGCTCATTACGCCGGCTCCATCGGTGGCACACACGGCGCGGGCGGTCTGGGTGCTGGCCAGCGTCGAGTCGATACAGCCGTCCAGCCAGGTGCAGGAAGCCCTGGAGCAGGCGGTGGCCTGGCTGATCGAGCAGCGGGATCTGCACAACGCGTACGAGGCTACCGAGCGGCCGGTCAACGGCGGGCTCGAACTGGTGCACATCCGTCACTTCACGGCCGCGTGGGTGGTGAAGGCCCTGGTTTCGGCGGGCGTGCCGGCGGCGCACCCGTCGGTGGCCAACGCGGTAGCCCAGATCTGGGGCAGCTACGGCGGCGACACCGCCGCCCTATGGGCCTGGGACAACGGTGACCTGCCGATCTGGATGACCTTCGACGCCATCGACGCGCTGCGGCTCGCCAACCTGGCCGTCCCGGTCCGACCCGGCTGGACCTCGCCGCAATGACAGCACATAGCTCATTTCCGCCCGGCCCGGGCCCCGATTTCGTGATCGATTGGTAACCCGAGATTGCATTCCCCTGCCTGGCCACACGCCTATGATCTAGCCTTACCGAGCGTCACGTTTCATGTTGCCTGCCTCCACGAGTTAGCCGTCCAGAAGCAATGGGCACACCGACCCGGCAATGCAGACAAAGCGCCTATAAGGCACGCTAGGTCGGTTTTGTCGCGTTTAGCCGAAGTTCACCGAACGCCCATCGTCGCCAACCTTCCCCGGCGGTAGATGAGCGCTAAATCCTGGCGGAGGACGCTCGTTGAACGCTGGCGGAACCTTGGCTGAGGCAGCGGAGACGCTGCTTCCGGCTGGGCCGAAGGCCGAGATCCCGTCGGTCGACTGGTGGATGACCAGTCACTGCAACCTCGCGTGCGACTTCTGCTACGGGCCCGTGCCGGGCCAGGATCCGGTCGAGCTCCGGCCCGAGATCCTCCGGGCTATCGCGGCTTCCTCGGCACGCGCGGTGACGCTGTGCGGCGGAGAACCGCTGCTGATCCGCAGGATCGGCGAGTACGCGGCCACGCTGCGGCGGTCCGGCAAGTCCGTCGTGCTCAACACCAACGGCGAACTCCTGCGCAGGCGCCTGGATCAAGGACTCAGCCTGGCCGACTTTTCCATGGCCGGCATCTCGGTCGAGGGCTCGACGGCGGAGGTTCACCGCGCGATGCGGGGGGAGAAGGCCAATTTCCGCGAGGTGATCGAGGCAGCCCGGCTGGTCGCCAGGGAACCTGGCATCCGGCTGAAGCTGGCCACCGTGGTCAGCGCGGTGAACCGGGATAACCTGCCCGCGCTGGCGACCACCGTCCGCGACCTCGGCCCCGATATCTGGCGGCTCTACCAGTACAGCAGCCGGGGGGATCAGAACTACGGCCGACAGCGGCACTGGCTACCGGACGACGAGTTCGGCCGCCTGGTCAGCCAGGCCGCAGCGCTGGCGGCCCCGGTGCCGACGGCGCCTTCCACCGAAGCCGAGACCGAGGGCTGCCTCATCGTCGACCCGTCCGGCAACGTTCTCGAGCCGGCCGGGGCCAGGTACGTGCGGCGAGGGAACTGCCTGGAGAAACCGATCGACCGCATCTGGGCGGAAAGCCCGGCGCGTTCCGCGATCATCAACAACAAGCGCTGGCTCTCCGTCCTCAGCTAGCCGACGGCACACGGTTACATGCGGCACTGGGAACAGCGCCTGGCCGATCTGGTCATCGTTGGCCACGTTGGCTTCGCCGCCGATCGATGCCGAGCACCGGGACCTTTACCGCGGCGGGCGGGCGGATCCGCCGGCGCCGGCGGTTCTCAAGCACGGGCCCGGCGGCGCGGAGTTCTTCGCGGATGGCGTCCGGCACCGGATTCCCGCCCCTGAAGCCGACGAAGCGGACCCGATCGGAGCCGGGGAGATACTCGCCGGATCATTTCTCGCGCTGCGGGCCCGGGGCCTGGCGGAGGACCGGGCCCTCACCTACGCGGTCGCCGCGGCGACCCGGTCGGTGACGGAGTTCGGCGTGCCGGGCCCGGCTGTGACCGCAGAGCTCAGGCGCATCATGGCGGAGCTTGGATCGGCGTCTTAGTCGGGGCCGTACCAGCTGGCGGGTTCGGCGGCGGCGCGGAGTTCGGCGGGGCGCACGGCTAATCCGCGGCCGGGGGGTCTCACCCCGGGCGGGGCCCGGAGCCCGGGTAGCGTGGCGACGGTGAACAAGGCGCATCTGGAGTTCTGCTCTAGCCCGGAGTGGGCCCGGCTGGTCGAGGACGAGCTGCTGCCCTGGGTACTCGACGGTTGCGAGCTGGGCGATGACCTGCTGGAGGTCGGGCCGGGGCCCGGGCTGACCACCGACGTGCTACGGGGCCGGGCGGCCCGCGTCACGGCGGTGGAGCTCGACCTCGCCCTGGCGGGGAAGCTGGCGGCACGGCTAGCGGGCAGCAACGTCCGCGTGATCGCAGGGGACGTGACCCGGCTGCCGTTCCCGGCCGGCCGGTTCTCGGCCGCGGCCTGCCTGACGATGCTGCACCACATCCCCTCCCCCGCGCTGCAGGACACCGCGCTGGCCGAACTCGCCCGGGTGCTCCGGCCCGGCGGGGTGCTGGCGGGGTCGGACGGGCTGGACACGCCTGCGCGGCGGGAGCTGCACGTGGACGACGTGTTCGTCCCGGTCGATCCCGGCTCGCTAGAGGGCAGGCTGCGCGCGGCCGGGTTCGGCCGGGCCCGGGTGGACGTGGCGGGCGACCGGGTCAGGTTCGCGGCGACGCGCTGAGATTCCGGCCGGGGCTCAGTCGGTCCCGGACTCCATCGCGGCGCGGTCGAGGAGCTCGTCGTCCCCGGGGTTCCGGCCGCGGGAGGCGATCGCCTCGGCCCCGCCCTCGGGCAGCGCGTCGACCAGGCCGGTCGGGCCCGAGCCAGCCAGCGCCGGATGCGTGCTGCCGAGCATGCCGATGCTGGCGTAGTGCTCCAGCTTGGCGCGGGAGTCGGCGATGTCGAGGTTGCGCATGGTCAGCTGGCCGATCCGGTCGGTCGGGCCGAACGCGGAGTCCTCGGTCCGCTCCATGGAGAGCTTGTCCGGGTGGTAGCTGAACGCCGGCCCGGTAGTGTCCAGGACCGAGTAGTCCTCGCCGCGGCGCAGCCGCAGGGTCACCTCGCCGGTGACCGCCATCCCCACCCAGCGCTGCAGCGACTCACGCAGCATCAGCGCCTGCGGGTCCAGCCAGCGGCCCTCGTACAGGAGCCGGCCAAGGCGCCGCCCCTCCATGTGGTAGCTGGCCAGGGTGTCCTCGTTGTGGATCGCGTTGACCAGCCGCTCGTAGGAGGCGTGCAGCAGCGCCATGCCCGGCGCCTCGTAGATGCCCCGGCTCTTGGCCTCGATGACCCGGTTCTCGATCTGGTCGGACATGCCCAGGCCGTGCCGGCCACCGATGGCGTTGGCCTCCAGCACCAGGTCGACGGCCGACGCGAACTCCTTGCCGTTGAGGGTCACCGGGCGCCCCTGCTCGAAGCCGACCGTGACGTCCTCGGTGGCGATCTCGACGGCGGGATCCCAGAACCGCACGCCCATGATCGGGTCGACGATCTCGATGCCGGCGTCGAGGTGCTCCAGCGCCTTGGCCTCGTGCGTCGCGCCCCAGATGTTGGCGTCGGTGGAGTAGGCCTTCGCCGTGCTGTCCCGGTAGGGCAGGCCGCGGGCGAGCAGCCACTCGGACATCTCCTTGCGGCCGCCGAGCTCGCTGACGAAGCTGGCGTCCAGCCACGGCTTGTAGATCCGCAAGCTCGGGTTGGCGAGCAGGCCGTACCGGTAGAACCGCTCGATGTCGTTGCCCTTGAAGGTGGAGCCGTCGCCCCAGATCTGCACGTCGTCCTCGAGCATCGCCCGCACCAGCAGCGTGCCCGCGACGGCCCGGCCGAGCGGGGTGGTGTTGAAATAGGCCCTACCGCCCGAACGGATGTGGAAGGCCCCGCAGGCCAGAGCCGCGAGCCCCTCCTCGACCAGGGCGGCGCGGCAATCGACCAGCCGCGCGGTCTCCGCGCCGTACGCGGTGGCGCGGCCCGGCACCGAGGCGATGTCGGGCTCGTCGTACTGGCCGATGTCGGCGGTATAGGTGCACGGCACGGCACCCTTCTCGCGCATCCACGCGACCGCTACCGAGGTGTCGAGACCGCCGGAGAAGGCGATGCCGACGCGTTCGCCGACGGGCAGGGAGCAGA
>WNGQ01010392.1_pt1 | contig 10708 bp, 14 predicted proteins | sample 5407661 | NCBI WGS metagenome assembly WNGQ01 (sample SAMN13153382, study PRJNA577476) | soil metagenome | isolation source: 60 cm soil or saprolite under Garry oak tree replicate 2 | place: USA:California | collected 2016-06-15 | reverse complement strand
AGTCGGAACCGGCGCAGAAGTCGCCATGGGAGTCTTGGAATCAGAATATCGAGAAGGACTGTCAGTTGATGAAGCCCGCCCGCTGATCCTTCGAGCCATAAGATCCGCCCTCGCTCGAGACATCTCAAGCGGAGATGGAGTCGATCTACTCGTAATAACAGAGAGCGGGATAAAGGAAGAATCTCACAAGCTCGTCAAAGAGAAAAACGAATAACGAGAACCCTGTTTTAATACCGCGAAGCTCAGCGGAGCGGAAGCTCGCAACATGCTATCGAAAAAGGACCTGACCTCAATCCAGAAAGACCTCTCCCAATACGATCGCGCGCGTGAAAGAGTCCTCGATCTTTCCAGAGCCGCAACGAGAATGGCGTCATCCTCAATTCTAGAGATTCACCGAGGAGACCTGAAATCGGCAAATTCCACACTTGAACAAGCCCAGAAAACCCTTCAGGAGATCGAAAAGATGTCCGCTGATGCCCCGGAGCTTCGAAGTTCGAACGGAGTCATAGTTGCATTCCAAGAGTACGTGGAAGCGATCACTCTGCGCAAGGTTTCGCGGAACGAAGGAATTGTATCGATGGCAGAGTCTGGCGCCGACCACCGAAGCTACATGCTCGGACTCCTGGACGCCGTTGGAGAATTCCGCAGAATGGCACTAAACTCCCTACGAAAAGGCGACGTTGGAAAGGCCGAGAAACTTCTAGACGCGATGGAAGGAGTATACGATGACCTACAAACCCTCGAACACACTTCGATCGTTCCAACGTTCAGAGTCAAAATGGACGCAGCAAGACGAATCATCGAGACCACAAGAGGGGACGTGGTCACAGAAATCAGACGATTCTCACTCGAACAGGCCCTAGACCGTCTCGGAAAGAAGATAGAAAAATAGTAAGCGATCCACGACCATCCTTTGAGACGGGCCGAACTAGAAATGAAACCCTCCCATCTACTAGCTCTCTATAAACTGTCCGAGATGGGAGCAACCGACAAAGAAGTCGTTTGCAGCACGTCGGACGTGGCCAAAGGAATTGGAAGCTCTCAACAAACCGCCTCCCGGCGCCTTATCGAGATGGAAAAACTTGGCTTGATAGAGAGAGCTCGAAACGGACGCGACCAGAAGGTAAGAATAACCGGCGAAGGACTTCGCCAGCTATCCGACATGTACGTTAACCTCAGGCGAGTCTTCGAAACCCCCAAGAAAGACCTGATCATCACTGGAACAGTGTTCACCGGGCTCCGGGAAGGCTCATATTACATGAGCCGCGACGGTTACCGGAAACAGTTCGTGTCGAAACTGGGATTCGACCCTTTTCCCGGCACGCTCAACCTCAGGGTCGGTAAGGAAGATCTCGACAGTCGAAAAATCCTGGACACATACCCGTTTGTCTACATAGAAGGTTTCGCCAATGAGAACCGAACCTATGGCCCAGCAAAATGCTTCAGGGCGATGGTCAACGAGGAGGTCAAGAGCGCAATCGTCCTTCCCATCAGAGCACACTACGGAGAGGATGTTGTAGAACTAATCGCTCCCGTATCATTGAGAAAACAGTTCAAGCTAAACGATGGAGACAAGGTGCGCGTCAGAGTCCCAACAAAACCCTAAGACGCCGATAATACCTTGGCAACCCTGCTCTTCAGCTTTGAGCTACTGTTGAAACCGACCGGCCCAAACCTTCGTATTCGAACAACCTTGATCGGCAGCCCCTGCTTCCGGATAAGTCGGGTAACTGCGGCTCTTATCTCATCCTGGTCGTAGCCGACACAGACAATATCCGGTTTGACCACTTGAAGGATTCCGAGAAGATCAATTTCCTCTCTCCCAAGAATCGCTCGATCTACCACTCGCAGAGCGGCAACAAGTTCCCTTCTCTGGACTTCAGGGATGATCGGACCCTTCCCTTTCCGGCGAAACACTGTCTTGTCCCGGGCGACAACAACAACAAGTCTTGACCTAGGTCCTCCTTTTCGTTTGGATTCTTCAAGGAATTTGAGATGCCCAAGATGCAGAAGATCAAAGACGCCAGTCGCTAGCACTGTTTTTCCCGATGGCAAGACCAAAAAACGGGACGAGTTTGCGATTAGAGAGGATAAGAACGCTTTCTCAACGAGATGAGAGGCTATACACTTAGCCCCTTCTTGAGATCTCCCTTCGGTTCGTACTTCAACATCATCGCTTGTTTCGATGAAACCTCTGGAGCCTCGCCCTTTTTCGACGTGATAGTTACTGGAGTGTATCCGCTGACGATCGCGTAAACGAACGCGTCATCTCCCCTCTCGGTGCAGTGCACCTGGAGCTTGTAGAGAGGCTCCCTGTGAGTGAACACCATCTTTGTAGTCTCAGCATTGGTGATGATGACTCGACCGCCGCAAGTCGGACACGCGAACCTTTCTTGTCTAGCGATCTTGAGACCGCAGTCCGGGCACCAAACGTCCTCGTCTCTACGCGCAATGAAGATCGACTGCCAAACACCGACATGCTTTCTGGGACTACACGCGTTCCACTCGGACATCGTCATTCGCGTCACTCTGAAAGCCCAAGCCGCTTCCTCCTTCCACTTGTTCACGTGCTCGGCTCTGTCTTCGCATGTCTTGTGGAAGAAGCTCCTCTGGCCTTCCTGATTGAACGAGGCGGAGACAGGCTCGTCCCTATGAATGGGCTTGCCGCAGACCGCACAGTTCTCCATAAGTCTCGACGATAACACGACTCGGAACCACGATATCAGGGCAGTGTTACCGAAACAATCTGTTCTGGCTAGAACTCAGCCAACTCAAGAAATTTCAGAGCGTCAAGAAGACCCTCAGCATAAGCGATGCACGCGAGCGCAGTGACCGGTTTCCGGTCGCCCAAATAGTGTTTAGCGTCTCGAGCATAATCCCGTGCAAGTTCCGAAACACGATCAAGCTGAACAGAGGAAACCGTTCCAAGATTCTCCTTGACTTTCAGGCCTTGAAGGGACTTTGTCGTTGTCTCCAGATATTTCGCGGCTCTTTCTCCTGCCCGCTCCCTCATTTCAACGCCTCCAGATCCGCATCCTCCGCTCTACAAAACGCCTTCAACGCCGCAACCTCCATGAAATGGAGCCTGCCCGGGATCACGAGGCAGTGAGGAATACGTCCGAAGTCTTGGCTCTGAAGCTTTCCAAGCTTGGCTGATAGTACGAACTGATCTTCGGATCCTATCCGTGCAACTCCAATTCCCATCCAATTCCCAAGCGTTGGATCGGCAGCAACCAGTTTCGTGGCCGCATTCCCTATCGTCAGCTGTTGAGCCATTTCCGGTCTAACGTCGAGAAGAATCAAAGTGTGAAGCCCTCTCGTCTTGTTATCACGGACAGTGTCCAGCAACGAGCCCGGCACACCTGGCTCTCGCGGTAAGGTTATGGATTTTCCGAACTTGTAGCTCTGAAGACCTGTCGCTCCGCAGACGGCGGACGTCACTGAAGGGCCGTGAATGATCCTTGATGGTACGCCTTTCTTCGCCAGCTCCAACCTGATAGAAATGTGAGTTGTAGCAATCATCGGGTCCCCAGGAACCAGGAAAGCAACTCTCTCCCTTCGAGCTGCCGCAACAATCGACTTCGCTCCCTCATCTTCCAGCTGGATTCGATTTAGAACGACAACCTTCTTGCCCAGTAAAAGCTCAAGCTTCTTCAGATCCAAGCCGGGCATGACGTTGGTGTAGAACTCTGCGAAAACACTGTTTGCATGTCGGGCCTCTTCGAGCCCTTCTAGTGTTAGACCTTTTTCATCGTTCAAACCCAGGCCGATAAACGCGACACTCATAGAGATAGGGAGATAGATTGTTTGCTAAAAGCTCGCTTTCGTGACCCTATCGCTGTCTCGTGCCCGCCCCCTTCGGTGGCAGCCCGGAGCCCGCTCCTCCCTTGTCCTTCTCATCCACCGTCTTCCCTTCCGGTTTAGCCGGTGCAACCGCTTTCGGAGCATCCTTCGGAGATGAGTGGCCTGGCTTCAGCTTCAACTGCATCAGCTTCCCCCGAAAGATACCGAAGCGTGAAACCCGGAAGACAAGTCCTCGGCCCCTCGCTATTTCAAACGTGACCGTTTCGGATGCGATTCGTCTTCGTTCCATTTTCAAAACTGTGAGATACCTAATCCCTTTTCTTCCTGTTCTTACCAGCGTGAGCTCGATAACCCCGTCTGCTATGCTCTTGATCTTCGCGATCGAATCATCAGGTATAGCACCCTTCGAAGCGGTCAGGATGAAGAGACCGCCAGTCTTCTTCACCTTCGCGCCGACAGTCTGCAAGAAGTTGATCGCCTGCTTCGCCTCGACCCCGTTAAAGATCGGCGTAAGAGAGTCGAGAATCAGCGTCACAGGGGCGTTCTTCGCCTTCGTTATGAAAGAGGTAACTTGAATGTTGAGCTCGGTGAGGTCCGACGGATCCCTCAACGCCCCTTCGCCCTGCCCCGCGAGCCCTGAATAACAATCGATTATTTTCAATCGCCCCTTCCGAAGATGGGAGATAATGTCCCACCCAAACTCTCCCATACGCCCTTGAACGTCTTCAGGGAATGCGTCATACGACAAGAACGCGCATGGTCTTCCAGCCTCAAGCTCGTCATGCAACAACTCATACGAGAGAACGGTTTTTCCGCTTCCTGGATCCCCGAGCAACAAGAGACTTGACCCGCGAGGAATCGGCCCTCCGATCATCTGCTCGAGATGCTCGAATCCCTCAAGAGATGTATCGTAGCGCTTCAACACGACGATTCCGCCGAGCAAAGCCACCACTCCACCAATAACGAATGGAAGGTAGCCCAGCGGAGAAGTTACAACGTCTACTCTTACAGACGTGTCGAAGTTGGGTCCAGTGTTCCCGAAACCATCATTGAGACTGTTCGCATTGATTCCAACGGTCCAAGAACCACCTGGGTCGAAAGTAGAGACCGAATAGCCTGTAGGAGTATAGAATCCGAGACGGTTCGGGTCGTAAACCGCGGTGAGGTTCGCAACGGTTGTCCCTGAGGGATTCTTGACCGAGACCACATATTGGCCGGCGGTTAGAAACGTCCCGCTGGAACCCGAGTATTTTATCCGAAAGTAGGGGTAGAGCGTGTCCCCCGTCGAAAAGCTAGTGGTTGGAACGCCCTTGGAGTTGTAGGTGACCATGGCGTCAACAAACAAGTCGCTTCTTGTAATCGTGGCATTTGCTGGAAGACTCACTCCAGAGTTCTGGCTAGTGTCCTTGGCACGTACTATTATTGTCCAAGAGCCAAGTGGGTCATTCATCAAGACCTGATAGGTAATGGAGTACACCCCGTTTGCAGAGCTAACTTCGGGGAGAGTAAGTTGCCCGTTCGATGGAGTGTCTGCAGTTACTGTCGCGCCGGTTACCGCCCCCAAGGAGTTCGCCACGGTCGCGGTGATTGTCAACGTCTGACCCCTTTGGACAATTGTCCCAGAGGCTGGCTGAGACACTACGACGCTCATCATTGCAGTTACCGTGAACTGGCCTGTGGCAACGTTCGCTATGTTTGTCGGCGACGTCTGATTTACGGCAACGTTGTAGACGCCACCGACGTTGGTTGCAACAGTACCGTTCAGCGGGGTCCAAGAAGTTGAAGTCGACGAATACTGGACGGCCACGCTACCCGACCCTCTATTGTCCGTGGATATTGCCTGGGTAGTGATCGCGGAACCGGTGCCGTTGGGCTTCTGCACGCCAATTGTGACTGTATAGAATGTGTTCCTATTGCCGTTAGTCACAGTTACCAAGATATTGACGGTATTACCTAGGCTTGTCGTTGTCGGGCTTATCGTTAGGGAATAAGGCGCGATACCGTGTACCTGAACCACGAATGCCAAGATTGGGAGCAGCATTAATACTAGGAGGATAACGTATGGTCTCATCAGTAACTAGCCTCAGTAGCCTGCGGCATCATCCACGAGGCCGCTACCGGCAGTGTCGGGGAAGCCTTGTGTTACCCAAACACAAGCAGGTTAGGGACACCGGACGCGCTGACCGTGACAAGCCAACGAGAGAATGTGACCATTATCACGAGTCGGAGGCGAGCATCATACACTCACCCCAGCCTTTGGCTCCCCGAACGACCGAAGCCTAGAAATCTTTGTCGATCGCTCATCTAAGTTCGGATCGACTTCCTCCGAAAAACGGTAACCCTTATTAGAAATTCGGCCGGGACCGAGCCTTCGGCGGGTTCGTGGGCCCGTAAACCGGACAAGCATGCTGGTCTAGTCGGGCAGCTCAGCCAGGTAGAGCAGCAGACTCTAGGGCTGAAGCTCTTAACCTGAAGGACGGGTCAAGCTGACTCGTTCGGGGAATGGTCGAGGGTTCAAATCCCTCCGGGCCCGCCACGGCACGATTCGCACTCCCCTAGGTTCGGACATGGCTTCAACGGCATCTGAAAAAGAGAGGACAAGCGAACCCAGCGCCAGCACAAACAGCCCAGTTACACAATGGCCCATTCGTGAGATTCTCGTAACCTTCCTTTTCCAAAAAAATAAGCATTCTTTTCTCGACCCCCGGGGGTGGTCTTTTTTCTCGTGCCCCGCCCTTCATGAAATCATTGAGAAACCACGTTCGAGCAGCCGGCCGCATGCATCCTTCCTCCATCGCCACAAATAGGCCTCGGACCCTAGTCTACTCAACCTGTGCCATTCGCTAAACACGCCCATTCCACGCTTCGAGTTGAACCGGACTAGGAGTCATTATCGTCACCAACATGGCTTCTTCTCCGAACCGTTATAGGCTACCAAATCGAATATCATCTCGTGCAACAGACGAACACGCCTCTCTCGAACGATACTGTCCGGGAGTTCGTAATCGCGGGTCACGGGAATCTGGAAAAGTAGCGGAAAATGCTAGAGGAGAATCCGGAGCTACTTAACGCACCATACGCTTGGAGCGAGACCGACCATGAGACCGCGATCCAAGGTGCAACCCAAGTAGGCAGCGCAACTATCGCGACGTACCTGCTCGAGCGAGGAGCGCCTCTTGAAATCTGCACGGCGGCAATGCTAGGACGAAGGGATGAGGTAGAAAAAAGAATCAGCGACAGGTCCGATAGCATCAACTCCAAGGGAGCCCACGGAATTCCACTCTTGCCTCATTCAGCATGGAGCGGCGATCTCGAACTTGTCCGATTCCTGTTCCGAAACGGAGCTAAAACCGGATCGTCTTCCGCACTCCACAACGCAGTTACAAGAGGCTACTACCACCTGGTCGTCTGGCTGGTCGAAAACGCTAGCCCGGATCTAAATTCGAACAACTTTCAGGGAAAGAGTCCCCTGTCGGTCGCGATCGAAAGAAAGCATGAAACCATTGCTCAACTCCTCAGAGAGCGTGGCGGTAAGGAATAGTCAGCGAGACAGCATCAACCATCAGTCACAGCCCAGTACTCCTTGAAAGAGGGTCATTGAGCGATTGAAAATCCGCAAGCCCGTCGAAAAAGGTCAGCGGCGACCTTCCTGCTCCAAACACGGCCCATACAACGGTCCTTACTGCCCCGAATGCTACGAACGGGCCATGAGCGGCGAAGCTACCAGCAAGACTACGCCATCGAACTAAAATAATCCCGGTCTCCCACCCATTCAAGCATCATAGTGACCAGCGAATGTCTCGCCTGAATCACAGAGAGTCGACGAACTGTGGACCCCAACACGGCGAACAATGGTGAGTTCGTTTTGAAAGCAATCGCTCAGAATGAAACTAGAAGGGCGCCTTCTGATTACTCGAAGGATTTTGAGACCCTTGAAAAAATGGAATGGGCGTTCTCAAAAGACGATGTTAACTTCTTCAAGATAGTACTCGACCGTAGACCGAGCCTTCTTCTTCGAATACACGCGGTCTGCATGCTGGCAGATATGAAAGACGAGAGAGCTGTTCCGGTACTCTGCGAGACGTTGAAAGAGGATCCAAGCCCTCTAGTTAGACATGAAGCGGCGTTCTCGCTTGGCCAGTTGGAGTTCAAATCCGCAGTTTCCGCCCTTATGGATGCTATGGCGAACGACGAGAGTGTGCTCGTAAGGCATGAATCAGCCGTGGCTCTCGGGTCTATTGGAGACGAAACCGCACGCCCCGGACTGATAGACAGACTTCAAGACGCAGACGAAGATGTACGATTGTCCGCGGAGGTTGCCTTGGCAGATCTCGATTTTCTAGAGCGACTTAGATCACGAACCAGCAGGCGATAAATGCCGAGTATCACGGTTGAGCCGAAACGAGGAGGACCCAGACAACCTCCAAGAAAACGTGTCTCTCAACATTCCTAAGACGCAGGGCGAGAACGCGATCCAAATCCTCGCAAAACTGAAACTGCTGAACAGAAAACTTGCACCACAAATAACAGGCGATGTGCTTCACGTGCCGCTCTCCCGAGCACCACAACCGGAAGAACAAAAACAGCTTGATAGAGCCCTAGGCAAGCAAAACCTATCGCAAGAAAAATTTCCTTCCATGTCGCGATCTGTTGGATCGCTGGAGGAAGTTTTGGCCCAGGAACTACCGTCGATCATTGTTAGAACGTCAAGACAGTCTACTCAAAGGCCGGAGCGATAACCGATAACCAGCGATTGCGACCTCTCCATCACGTACTCGGCGCCGTTCGAACTGAGACCATCCACAAAGAGCTAGGGTGCCGCTTTAAAATCGATATTTCGAAAGCCTTCTTCTCCCCCCGTCTCTCCTCCGAGCACAATAGAGTCGCCGAACAAGTCCGTTCAGGTGAATGCGTGGTAGACATGTTCGCTGGTGTGGGCCCATTCTCGATTCTGATCGCAAGACGATTGGAAGACGTACAAGTCAATGCCATCGATGCGAACCTCGAGGCGGTTAAGCTGATCCGCGAAAACGCGAAGATGAACCGGGTCCAAGACCGGGTAAGAGTGTGGCCGGGTGATGCTCGGACCGTCATCAAAGACAATCTCCTAGGAATAGCCACGCGAGTAATAATGAACCACCCCTCACAAGCGAAGGAGTTTCTCGAACCCGCTTGCGAAACGCTCAGGCGCGACGGAGGAATATTACACTATTACACATTCGCAGACGGCTTGGACAGCGAGTCAAAGGCCAGAAAAGAACTCACGAATGCCATTAACAGTTCAGATTGGACAATTGAGAATCCCGCAGCTACGCACAAAGTGAGAGGCGTCGCTCCGATGAAGTGGCAGATTGCAGTAGATGCGAAACTTGAGCCAGCCTAGGTCGCGACAGTCAGCTCGACCAACATCTTCAGGCCTGGGTCTTGCAGTAATTCTACCAGTGATCTGGGAAGATCCGCCGCCGCTCGATCTGCGTGCACCATAAGTGTCCTGTCGGATACGAAACCGCTCCTTCTAACCACGATGTCTGTCGGATGGGAAAACGTCAAGCCCTGCGCGCCATGTCCCTCTATCGAGAATCGATGATCGCCAAGCATCAGAGTTAGGCGGGGTCTGCAGGCTTCGCTGCAAAGAGCATTTTTCATAGCTTCAGGCAAGTCTCTCAATCCTGCAGAAGACCCAACCGCGATGATGCAATTTCCATTCTTGCTAAGGGCAGCTTCCTTTGTAAGCTCCAGAGTCGTTGGATGTGTCGACAATACAGCCGGATGGCCGCGAGCGTAGAACCTGAAGTTCATTGAGACTGACACCAGACAAACTAGAGAGTCTAATATGCTCAGCTCTGCTTTGACGGACCGGAGGGATGACCGAGGTCTGTAGATTTCGCAAGTGAAAGGGAAAGATTGGTTCAAGCGCTCATCGCAGAGGGCGTCCTCAAAACCCGCGAAGTCGTCGATGCAATGAGAAAGGTGCCGCGAGAACTGTTCGCATCCACTAACCTTCGCCAATACGCCTACAGTGATACTCCATTGCCAACTGATCATGGCCAGACAATCAGTGCGCCACTCGGCTGACCAGCCGGGCGTTACATGGTGGCCATAATGGACGAGGCATTGGAGCTACGACACGGGATGAAGGTGCTAGAAGTAGGTGCCGGAAGCGGATACCATGCCGCTACTATCGCAGAAATAGTCGGGGACAAAGGACACGTTTTCACGGTTGAATACGTTGACAAACTAGTCGCGATTGCGAGGAATAACCTGAGTCGAGCAGGATACGCCAACCATGTCACGATAGTCCAAGGCGATGGATCGTTAGGTTACGCAGAGCGAGCCCCCTATGACAGAATACTGGTGACAGCGGCAGCACCCAAGATTCCGCCCCCCTTGCTCGAACAATTGACGTCCGACGGAATCTTAGTTATGCCTGTAGGAGGAAGAATGTTCCCGCAAGAACTTGTCCGGGTCAGGAAAAAATCAGATGGAGCCGCAGAGCGGGATTCCTTGGGAGGAGTCGCATTCGTCCCTCTCGTCGGGAAATTTGGCTTCAATGATTAGCTGCCGAAGAATGACTCAAGCGTTTTTTTCCCATTCTCTCTGGCCATCGCAGTCTTTGCCCGTTCCACGGTTGTCCGGACTCTCTCCTCGTTGAAGTCTCTCTCTCCACAGAGGAACCGCACAAGAGATTCGACATCGGCTTCACGCCGCACCAGATTGTAGTTCGACGTCACCGCTGGTTTCAGAAATATCTCTCTAATCCTATCAAGCTCCGGTGGCGGAACCACTTCCTTGCTCGATTCAGCGATTCTCTCGATCTTGCCGTATTCTCTGACCAGTTTCAGCGCTGTCTTAGGCCCTATTCCCTTGAAACCGTCGGGGTTGAAATCTGTTCCAATGAGTATCC
>WNGQ01007191.1_pt1 | contig 10708 bp, 11 predicted proteins | sample 5407661 | NCBI WGS metagenome assembly WNGQ01 (sample SAMN13153382, study PRJNA577476) | soil metagenome | isolation source: 60 cm soil or saprolite under Garry oak tree replicate 2 | place: USA:California | collected 2016-06-15 | reverse complement strand
GTCGGCTCCCGCGCGATGGTGAGATACGAACTTCCGCTGAACGAGGTGGTGTTCGATTTCTACGACCGGCTGAAATCGGTTTCCAAGGGCTACGCCTCGTTCGACTATCATCTGACCGACTACAAGCCGGCCGACCTCGTGAAGATGCAGATCCTCGTCAACAGCGAGCCGGTCGATGCGCTGTCGATGCTGGTGCATCGCGCCCGCGCGGAGGGGCGCGGCCGCGCCATGGTCGAGAAGATGAAGGAGCTGATCCCGCCGCACATGTTCCAGATTCCGATCCAGGCCGCGATCGGCGGCAAGGTGATCGCGCGCGAGACGGTGCGCGCGCTGCGCAAGGACGTCACCGCGAAGTGCTATGGCGGCGACATCACGCGCAAACGAAAACTTCTGGAGAAGCAGAAGGAAGGCAAGAAGAAGATGCGGCAGTTCGGCAAAGTCGACATCCCGCAGGAAGCTTTCATCGCCGCGCTGAAGGTGGATAGCTGAGGCAATATTGGCACCGTCATTCCGGGATGCCCCAACCGACCTCGAGTTTACCTGGGTTCAACAACGACATTGTCCAACTCCGGCTGGAGCCGACTTGGATCCTCAGGCCCGGAAATCTCGAGACTCCACGATGTGCAATTGCATATCCAAGGTCCGCTCGTTTAACTCGCACCTCGGAATGGCGGAACAACGACATCGACCAACCCCTCTCCCATCTTGATCCGCGGCTGCAGATGGATCACCATCGCGCCTTCGCCAACCAGAAGGCGCGAAACAGGCGCAGAACCACATGAACAAGCAGCCCGATCTCGGCCTCGTGGAGCGCGCCCGCGGACTTGCCCCACTGATCGCGCAGGAAGCCGACGCGGCGGAACAGGCGCGACGCCTGACGGCGCCCGTGGTCTCCGCGCTGATCGAGAACGGGCTCTACCGGGCGCTGTTGCCGCGGAGCATCGGCGGCCATGAGGCGCCGCTCGAGGTCTTCATGCAGATGCTGGAGGAAGTGGCCAAGGCCGACGCATCGACCGCCTGGTGTCTCGGTCAATGCAGCGTCTGCGGCATGATCGCGGCCTATCTCGACCCCGAGTCGGCGCGCGAGATCTTCGACACGCCTCCCGGCATCCTGGCCTGGGGTGCGATCGCGCACGAGGTGCGTGCCGTTCCCGGCGGCTACACTGCCCATGCGCGCTGGGATTTTGCCTCGGGCTCGCGCCAGGCAAGCTGGCTCGGCGCCCATGTCAGGATCGTCGAGGCCGACGGCACGCCGCGGAAGAAGCCCAACGGCTCGCCCGAGATCCGCACCATCCTGTTTCCGGTCACGAGCGCCGTGCTCTATGACGTCTGGGACGTGATCGGGCTGAAGGGCACGGGGACCGACAGCTATTCGGTCGACAATCTCTTCATCCCAGAGCGTTTCGCCGCGCTGCGCGACGACCTCTCGGCTGTGCGCGAAGGGGGGCCGCTCTACCGGATCACGACCCACATGGTCTACGCGATGGGCTTTGGCGCGGTCTCACTCGGGGTGGCGCGCGCGATGCTGGATGCGACAACCGAGCTGGCCCGCGGCAAGACCGCGGCCGGGCTGAGCGCGATGCGCGAGAACCACGCGATCCAGGGTACGATCGGCCGGCTCGAGGCGAGCCTGCGCGCCGCGCGCGCCTATCTCTTTGGCACGGCGCGAGAGATCTGGGAGCATCTTTCGGCCGGCGGCATCGTCACCGAGGATCATCGCGTGGCGATGCGGCTCGCCTCGACCTGGACCATCCACCAGGCTGCCTCCGTGGTCGACACCGCCTATCACATGGCCGGCGCCACCGCCGTGTTCCGGGCCAACGGGTTCGAGCGGCGCTTTCGCGACATCCACGCCATCGCCCAGCAGGTCCAGGCCCGCAACGCGCATTTCGAGGATGCCGGCAAGTCGATCCTGAATACCGACCTCGGCGCCGCAGCCAAGACGCGGTGATCGGCCCGGGCGGACGAGTTTCCCAGGATCGGTTTCTAGGCCCGGCGCGCGCCGAACAGCTTGCCCTTCCAGCCGAGCGCGATGACGGCCGCCATCGTTACGACAAAGGCGACGGCCGCGCCGAGGTTGACCATGCGTTCGCCCGCCAAGCAATACTTGCTGTTGATACAACGGGACGAAACGATTCCGGCCATCACGAGCAGGATTTCGACCACATCGAAAATGGCGAACAGCAACAGCAGATAAACGCAAATGATGACGGCGCGCCGCAGCCGGGACGGCAAGCCGGGGGCGGAAAGTTCGACCCGCTCCGTGATGTACTGTCCGGGCCGTGCTCTCGCGGCATCCCGAATCTGCACCGTGGACCGTGTGAGGAGATCGTGGACCGCCTGGTTGCGCCGGGTCGCCGCCAGGATCACGAACGAGTACCAGCCGAGCAGGCCCTTGATGACGAGGCGACCACAGGCCTTGAGAAAGCTCACATTGCCGCCGCTTTGCTCGTCAACGACGCGCAGATTGTTGAAATAATGTCCCAGCGTGCTGCCGGTCATCGACACCAAGACCGGCTCGTAGAGCACGAGCGCGAGGATCACCGCCAGACCAAGCGCGCGGGAAAAATTATCGTTGCCCACGGTGACCGCGACAAAGACCGCGCCGAAAATGACGGCCATCGCGACCATCCAGTCGACCAGGATTCCCCGAAAGCGCCGGGAGAACCGGGCGTAGAGCGGCGTTGTCGGCGGATGCGCTTCAAAGGTCATATCTGGTTCCCGAGGCGGGTCCGTTCAATCGTCGCGCTATGCGCGCAAAAATAGAATTTTACGGCTATTTGCATTTCTATGATATGACGCCGCGACCCTCGTGGCGGTTCAAAAAAGACAGCGAAGGGGGGTGAATTGCGATGAAGGAAACTGCCAAGAGGAGCGCGAAGGTTGGCGCCAGCACACCGCGCGGCGGCTTTTCGGATCCCGCGGTCGATGCGATGTTCAAATCCTATCCGATCCGGCTCAAGACGAAACTGCTGGCGCTGCGGCGGCTGATCCTGGAGACCGCGAGGACCACGGCGGGCGTTGGCGCACTGCAGGAAACCCTGAAATGGGGCCAGCCGAGCTTTCTGACCGCGGAAACCAAGAGCGGCAGCACGATCCGGATCGATCAGGTGAAATCGGTCCTCGATGGTTATGCGATCTATTTCCATTGTCAGACCGATCTGGTGGAGACCTTCCGCGAGTTGTACCCGACGCAATTCACCTATGAAGGCAACCGAAGCATCCGCCTGAACGCCAATGACGGGATTGACGAACCGGCGTTGCGCCACTGTATCGCGCTGGCGCTGACCTACCATCTGAACAAGCGCAAGGCCGCCAGGCGGGCCTCGTAGCTCGAGGGTTCGTACATGCAGATCAAGCAATCGCGATTGGTCCCCGTCCCGCTCTTTCATGCTACCGTCCGCGGCGGAAGGGAACGAACCGATGCAAGCCCGCCCTTTTCTGTCCGCGCTTCTGATCGCCGCCGCGCTTGCCGGGACGCAGCCCGCGCTGGCTCAGGACAAGGGCAACGTCGAGGCCAAGCTGTTACCTCCGCTCGCCAATCCCCATGATCCCAAGGTCGGTGCGAAGGAGTTATTTGCGCGCAGGCTATTGCCGGCGGCGATGCCGACGCGCGTGATCGGCTCCTATGTCAAGGGCTGCATCGCAGGCGCCGCGCAGATGCCGATCGACGGCGACACCTGGCAGGTGATGCGGCTGTCGCGCAACCGATACTGGGGACATCCGCTCATGATCGCGCTGCTGAAGCGACTGGCCGCCAAGGCCAACAAGGATGCCGGATGGCCGGGCATTCTGGTCGGCGACATCGGCCAGCCGCGCGGCGGCCCGATGCTGACCGGCCACGCCAGCCATCAGATCGGCATCGATGCCGATATCTGGCTGACGCCGATGCCGGATCACCAGATGTCGCGGAACGAACGCGAGGAGATGTCCGCCACCATGATGGTGCGCCAGGACCGGCTCGACGTCGATCCTGCGGTCTTCACGCCGGGCCATCTCGCGGTGATCCGCGCCGCCGCGATGGAACCTGCCGTGCAGCGCATCTTCGTCAACGCCGCAATCAAGAAGGCGCTGTGCCGCGAGGCCAAGGGCGACCGCGGCTGGCTTTCCAGGGTCAGGCCGTGGTACGGCCACGACTATCATTTCCACATCCGCATGAGATGCCCGGCGGGCAACGGCGAATGCAAAGGCCAGCCGGACCAGTCGGACGGCGAAGGCTGCAAGCCCGACGATCTCGCCTATTGGTTCAAGGATTCGACCCTCCATCCGGAGCCGCCGAAGGAACCGCCGAAGCCGAAACCGCCGATGACCATGGCGCAATTGCCGGCCGCCTGCAAAGCAGTCCTGAACGCGCCGGATGTCAAGCAATAGACTGTCGATGTGGACTATACTGGAGCGGCGATCATGCGCTAATATTCCGGTCCCGCGCCGTAAGCGCGACGATATCGACGGGATGACGATCCCAGCTTCTCATCTCAATCAAGAAATCCGTCACTCGCGTGGCCTCTCCGCGAGCGAACCAACGTTTGCGAGAACCGCCATGCGCAATACCTTCATCATCGCGCTGCTGCTGCTCGGAGCCTCTCCGGCGTGGGCGGCAGAGGAGCCGAGCGGCTGCGACAAGTTCAAATGGGACATTGCCCGCGAACGGACGGCGTTGACGGCACAGGATCGCACGAAGCTGGCGTCGGGCAGCGAACAGGCGGCGCTGCCATCGAGCGGCATCACCCTGGCGCTGCAAACGCCTCCGGAAGCCAAGCTGCCGATGCCGCCCGAGCGCGCGCCGAAGGACGGCACCTTTGCCGGCTTCACGAGCTTCAAGACCGCGCCGAAGGCCGGCCTCTACACGATCAGCCTCTCGGCCGGCGGCTGGGTCGACGTGGTCCAGAACGGCCACTTCCTCAAGCCGAGAGCCTTCAGCGGCGCCACCGATTGCGACGGCATACGCAAGACCATGAAGTACGAGCTTTCTGCGAGCCCGCTCATCCTGCAGATCAGCGGAATCAAGGACGAGTCCGTCTCGATCGCGATCATCCCAGCGGAATAAAGCGAGCCGCCCGCCGATTGCGGCGGGCGGTCACTTTACCCGGACCGCCAGCCTGTTATTGTGGCGTCGGCGACGATCCCGACCGGCCGTAAGCCAAAAGGGATGCCCGGAACGGCGCTTCCGCATTGATCGCAATCCGAACTCACCGACGCATGATTTGCGCGCGCAAACAGCGCTCGCGCGAACACGCATGGAGCGCCCTGATGCCTCGTCTTGCCGGACTTTTCTTAAGCCTCCTGATCCTCTGCGGATTGATCCATTCGCCGGCGCAGGCCGAAGACAAAACCCTCATTGTCTTTGCCGCAGCCTCCATGAAGAACGCGCTCGACGACATCGACGCCGCCTTCACCGCGAAGACCGGCGTCAAGGTCACGGCGAGCTATGCCGCGAGTTCGACGCTGGCGAAGCAGATCGAGCAGGGCGCGCCAGCCGATATCTTCGTTTCCGCCGACACCGACTGGATGGACTATGCGACGGACAAGAAGACCATCAACGAGCCGACCCGGGTCAACCTGCTCGGCAACAGCATCGTGCTGATCGCGCCGAAGGAGTCCAAGATCGACAATGTGACGATCGGTCCGAATTTCGATCTCGCCAAACTCGCCGGCGACGGCAGGATCGCCACTGGCGACATCAAGGCCGTTCCGGTCGGCAAATATGCCAAGGCGGCGCTGCAGAAGCTCGGCGCCTGGCAGGCGGCGGAGCCGAAATTCGCGATGGCCGACAGCGTGCGCGCCGCGCTGACCTTGGTGGCGCGCAACGAAGCTGTGCTCGGCATCGTCTATTCGACCGACGCCAGGGTCGAGCCCGGCGTCAAGATCGTCGGCACCTTCCCGGCTGATTCCCATCCCGCCATCATCTATCCGGTGGCCGCAACCGCGACCGCCAAGCCGGAGGCATCTGACTATCTCGCCTTCCTGCGCTCGGGGGCGGCGAAAGCGGTGCTGGAAAAATACGGCTTCGTCTATCTGATCCGCCCGACCTCCTGACCGGCGCCGCCGGTTTGAACGCGTGATGGACATTACCCCTGCCGAATGGACGGCGATCCTGCTCTCGCTGCGGGTCGCCGCGGTCGCCACATTGGTGGCGACGCCGCTCGGCATCGCGCTCGCCTGGCTGCTGGCGCGGCGCGACTTCTGGGGCAAGTCGATCCTCGATGCGGCCATCCATTTGCCGCTGGTATTGCCCCCGGTCGTCACCGGCTATCTGCTCCTGCTCAGCCTCGGCCGGCGCGGCCTCGTCGGCGGCTGGCTCGCCGACCACCTCGGCATCGTGTTCGCGTTCCGCTGGACCGGCGCGGCGCTGGCCTGCGGCGTGATGGCCTTTCCGCTGCTGGTGCGCCCGATCCGCCTGTCGATCGAGGCCGTCGACCGCAGGCTCGAGCAGGCCGCCGAGACGCTGGGCGCGGCGCCCTGGTGGGTGTTCCTGACCATCACCTTGCCGCTGGCGCTGCCCGGCGTGTTCGCCGGCATGGTGCTCGGCTTTGCCAAGGCGATCGGCGAATTCGGCGCCACCATCACTTTCGTGTCGAACATTCCAGGCGAGACCCAGACCATTTCGTCGGCGATCTATTCACTGATCCAGACGCCGGACGGCGACGCCGCGGCGCTGCGGCTCGTGGTCATCTCCATCGTCATCGCAACCACCGCGCTGATCGGCTCGGAGTGGTTCGCGCGCCGCGCCACGGCCCGCCTGCACGGGAATTGACCATGCTGCGGGTCGACGTCACCAAGCGGCTCGGCGAGTTCACGTTGGCGGCCTCGTTCGTCAGCGAGGGCCGGGTCACCGGCCTGTTCGGCGCCTCCGGCGCCGGCAAGACCTCGCTGATCAACATGATCGCGGGCCTGTTGCGGCCCGACCGCGGCGTGATCGCGATCGACGACGAGACGCTCGATGACACCGCGGCAAAGCTGCATGTGCCGCCGCATCGTCGGCGCATCGGCTACGTGTTCCAGGATGCCCGGCTGTTTCCGCATCTCGATGTGCGGCAAAATCTCGACTACGGGCGGCGCATGAACCACTTGGCCGACGACCCGGTCCAGCGCAAGCGCGTCACCGACCTGCTCGATATCGGCCACCTGCTCGATCGCCGGCCCGGCAAATTGTCGGGCGGCGAGCGGCAGCGGGTCGCGCTTGGCCGCGCGCTGCTGTCGAAGCCGCGATTGCTGCTGCTCGACGAGCCGCTCGGCTCGCTCGACGAGGAGCGTCGGGCGGAAATCCTGCCCTATCTCGTGCGCCTGCGCGACGAAGCCAGCGTGCCCATGGTCTATGTCAGCCACGACGCCGCCGAGATGCGCCAGCTCGCCACCCAGATCGTGCTCTTGCAGCGCGGGCGCGTGACCTCCTTTGGCGGGGTCAAGGTGCTGACGCAATCTCCGCCGTAAGCAAACTCAGTTACGGCTTTTTCGCGACATACCAGGTGCCGCCTAGCGGTTCACCCAAAGCACGTCACCGGTGGTGGCGTCGACAGCCACTTCCATGTATCGGCCCGACCTGTCCCGGCCCTTGATGTCCCACTTGTCACCCCAAAATTCGGTGTTGGACACGGTTGCCAGACCAGTATCGTTCGCGACCTCCAAGGCATCCTGCATCGAAATGAGGCCACCCGAATCAAAGGCCATCGAAGGTGTCGCGACCCCGAGCGCTACGGCCGCGATGATTGGCATGATGTATTTTCGCATGGGATACTCTCTCATTGTTTGAACATGGTCCCCTCGCCCAAACGCCTTCGGCGTTTGTGCCGGATCATGCTCCCGATCAAAACCATCCACTTGTCGCGCCATCAGATCGGCACGACACTTTGCAAAACCATTTGCAGCGCCATGCGTTCCGGTTCCGGCGGTCCGACGCAGCGCAAATTTTCGGCTGTTCCGCAGCGCATCGACCGGACGCCCCCGCCATATCCGAGCGGCTGCTACCATTCACACGATTTCGCGCGCGCGCAGATCCGCGATCGCATCCGCATCATAGCCGAGCTGGACCAGCACCTCGTCGGTATGGGCGCCGAGCTCGGGCGCCATCTTGTCGAGCCGGCCGCCGCCATGGGCGAGCTTGAAACCGCTGCCGGCGAAGCGCAGCCGGCCGTAGGCCGTGTCGATCTCCTGGATGGCGCCGCGCGCCGCGATCTGCGGGTGGTCGATCACCTCCTCGATCTTCCAGATGCTGGCGCAGGGTGCGCCGGCCGCATCGAGGATCTTCTCCCATTCGCGCGGATTCCTGGCCGCCAGCGCGTCCTCGATGATGGCGCGCAGCGCCGGCTCGTTTTCCTGCCGTGTGAACCAGTCCGAAAAGCGCGGGTCTTCAAACGTGTCGGCGCGGCCGAGCGCCGTCATCAGCGCGCGGTATTGCTTCTCGCTGTTGACGGCGAGCAGCAGATGGCCGTCGCCGGCCTTGAACAGATTAGCGGTCGGCCTGCGGCTCACCGCCTGATTGCCTGACAGTTGCTGGCGATGGCCGGCGACCGTGTAATCGGCCACCGGTCCCGACAGGAACGCCAGCGTCGCCTCGAGCATGGAGACGTCGACCAATTGCCCCCTGCCGGAATGGGTGCGCTGGAACAGCGCGCTCGAGACGCCGAACGCGGCCGTGGAGCCCGACAATACGTCGCAAACCGCGAAGCCCGCGCGCGTCGGCCCTGACTCTTCGTGCCCGGTGATCGCCATGATTCCCGACAGCGCCTGGATCTTGCCGTCGTAGCCTGCACCATTGCGCTCGGGGCCGGTCTGGCCGAAGCCCGAGATCGCGCAATAGATCAGCCGCGGATTGATGTCCGAAAGCGCGGCGTAGCCGACGCCGAGCTTGTCCATCACGCCGGGACGAAAATTCTCCATCACCACGTCGGCCTCTCTGGCGAGCTGCTTGACGATATTGATCGCCTCGGGCCTCGAGAGGTCGAGCGTCAGGCTGCGCTTGTTGCCGTTGATCGCCTGCCAGCCCGGCGCCAGCCCGCGATCGGCCCATTCGCGGCTCAAGGGAGTGCGGCGCATGTCCTCGCCGCCGCGCCGCTCCACCTTGATGACGTCGGCGCCGAGCAGCGCGAGCTGGTAGCTCGCATAGGGACCAGCCAGCACCTGCGTGAAGTCAAGGATCTTCACGCCTTCGAACGGTCGAGTCACGTCTCATTCCTCCTGATAATATGACCGTCATTGCGAGCGTAGCGAAGCAATCCAGGGCCACAAAGAAAGTCTGGATTGCTTCGCTTCGCTCGCAATGACGCCTCTGATGGCCAAGCTTGATTTTTCTTGTTCTTTGAAAGCGCCTCACGCGGCGCGGTTGCCGCGCGCGATCTCCTTTTGCCGGTCGAATTCGGCCCGGCGTCGCGCCAATTCTTCGGGACTCATTTGGGCGATGTTGTTGTAGTCGAGCTTCCACGATGCGTCCTCGCTCCAGCGCAAGGGTGACTGCATCGTGGTGCGCGCGCCGGGCGCCTGCTCCAGCAGGCGAAGCGCGAGTTCAAGTGTCAGCGCCTGCGATTCCACATCGTGCGGCTTGCCGGCGGAATTGCCCAGCGGGAAATCCGAGAACAAGAAGCGCGGCACGGAAACGTGCTCGATGATGTCCTTGGCGCATCCCATCACCACGGTCGGGATACCGCCCGCTTCGAGGTGGCGGGCAACGAGCGCCGTGGTCTGGTGGCACACCGGGCAATTCGGCACCAGCACGGCGGCATCGACCTTGTCTTGCAGGCAACGGGCCAGGATCTCGGGGGCATCGGTGTCGATGGTGACGCGGTGGCTGCGGTTGGTCGGCGCGCCGAAGAAGCGTGGCCCGACCTCGCCGATGCGCCCCGCGGCTTTCGCCTTCAGGAGCTGCGGCAGGGGGAACCAGCTGCCGCTGTCGGTCGCGGTGGTGTGCTTGCGGTCATAGCCGATATGCGAAATGCGCAGATCGTGCTCTTTGGCGGTGTCGTCGTCATACACCTTGTAGAACTTGGCCCCGCCATTATAGGCGGCCCCCGGGCCCTGATCGCCCTTCGCCGGATCGTACGGCGCGGCGGTGGTGATGATCGTCACCCGCGACTGCGCCAGCGGCTTTTTCAGCTGAAGGAAGGGCGCATCGACATAATGCGCCCAGCGGTAGGGCGTGGTGTAGCCGATCGCCGCGTAATAGTCGCGGGTCCGCTGCATATAGGGAACCGGAGCGTCATAGTCGGGCGCAAAGCCGAATTGGTCGTCGGGCGTATCGGGCATGGTCTGTCCTTTGCGTTTCCGTGGTGCGTCTCTGGATCAACTTTCGGCCAGAGTAGAGATAGTCGGCTGGTTCCTCAACACCGGACATGTCTTGAAGGGCTCAACCGCCACGCGGCCCGGACGGTCTTGAGTCGTCATTGCGAGCGCAAGCGAAGCAACCCATGGCGCCGCGCATGAGAAAGCTGGATTGCTTCGTCGCAAACGCTCCTCGCAATGACGGGGCAGGCATCAGCATTCTCGCGGCGCACTGCGCCCGAGGCTTTCCAGAAAATCTTTCGCCCTTTGCAAACAGAGGGCGCAGGGAATGCCGGGTGCCCAATGCACCCGCAGCCTCGTGCGCGCTATAGGTAGTAAGTATGCGCACGAGTATTCACAGCGGAGGCACCGGAAACATCCGGCATTCCCCACGCAATGGTTTTACAGCTTATGACGTGCTCTCCCCGGCGACGAATTCGTCTTGCCACCGTCGCCG
>WNGQ01007190.1_pt1 | contig 10710 bp, 7 predicted proteins | sample 5407661 | NCBI WGS metagenome assembly WNGQ01 (sample SAMN13153382, study PRJNA577476) | soil metagenome | isolation source: 60 cm soil or saprolite under Garry oak tree replicate 2 | place: USA:California | collected 2016-06-15 | reverse complement strand
CCTCGCCGCATCATGAGCTGGACGTACTTCCTGCGCCACTCTGGAAGACTGCGCACTGTGACCTGTGCCGCCTCCACCAGCAAAAAGCGCACCATCGAACTCCCTTGTTTGGTGATGTGACCCAGCCGTCTCCGATTTCTTGAGAAACAGCCTCGTGCGCCGTCTGAATGGCCTTGGTATCTCGTCGCGCTGCGCTTACGGCGGAACCGTGCCAAGCGGAGATGAGGTGCAGGATCTGAATGAAACGCGACTTCTGGTCGCGACTCCGGAAGCGCTTTCCGGTCTCTTAAGTGCAGATCAAGAATTTCTCCGTCGCATCTCCCTGGTGATCTGCGACGAGGGGCACCTTCTTGGCGCGCGGGGCTCTCGCGGAATTGGTCTGGAATTGCTGCTCGCGCGGCTGAAAGGACGGGACATCGGCGCACCTCGTTTTGTTTTCATTTCTGCCATTGTTCCGAATGTTGAAGAAGTCAATGCCTGGCTTGGCGGCACTAACAATTCGATTATCCGCAGCGAGTATCGGCCTGCGCTGGCGGAGTTCGGCGTGCTACGTGAGCGCCGCGGGGACCATGCGATCGTAAACCTGGAAGTTCACCCCCATTTGCCGGAGGCAATCCGTTTCACAGTCGGAAGTTTCTTGAGCCGACCTGATTTTCGCTATCTCAATCCGGCTTCCGGGCGCATGCGAACACTTCAGTTCACGTCCATTAAAAGGCGGGCGGTAGCTGCGGCGCGCAAGGCTCTTCCGATGGGAACCGCGGTGGTGTTCGCGGCAAACAAGCGCGGTGATCAGGGTGCGGTAGGCATCGCTGAGGAACTCCTGGAACAGCTGTCCTACCCCCTTGGTTTGCCAGCGCCCTCAGGCTTCACGAATGCGGAAAAGCTCGCCGTCGCGGTTGATTATCTCAGGCGTGAGTTTGGCGAGCAGTGGATCGGAACGCGGGCCCTGGCTGCCGCCGCCGTTCTCCATCACGGAGACATCCCGCAGGAGACACGCGAGATCCTGGAGGAACTCCTTCGCCGAGCGCAGGTGATGTTCGCCATATGCACTACGACGTTGGCAGAGGGAGTTAACCTTCCAATTCGAACGCTGGTTCTTTACTCGGTGCTGAGAAGACTCAGCGATGGTGCTCTCGATCCGCTTCTCTCTCGCGACATCAAGAATTTGGTTGGCCGAGCTGGCAGGGCCGGCGCTACGACGACGGGACTCGTGATTTGTGCAAATCCTGAATAATGGCCGGCCGTCGAACGCGTAGCTTTGGAACAACCGGGCGAGAATCTAGTCAGCGCACTGCGGGATTTGCTTGATCGTCTCCATGGACTCTTGGCAGTTCGGAATATTGTCCTTACCAATGAGAATTTGGAAGCATCACCGGGTCTGCATACGTTAATCGATGGCATTGATTCGACCCTTATAGACCTGGCATCTGAAGAGGTCACTGAGGAACGGCTAGTTCAGCTTGCGGTGGAACTGGCGGATCATACGTTTGCTGCTCAAAGCGCAAATCCCCTGTCACAAGCGGTTCTGCGCACGGTTTTCCAGTTGCGGGCAACACGTGTAGCGAATATTCGAGCCGCGGGACGGCTGGGTTGGATCCGGGAAACCGGCGCCAGGATGCGAATGATTGAGACGGTGGAAACAGATCTACTTAATCAATTCGCCGCATGGGAAACACTCGATAATCCGACAGACGAACAATTCGTGAATGTGATTCTGGAGTGGGCCTGGGATCACGGATATTTGGCTGACGACATTCGCAAAGCTTATCGCCTCGAAGCTAAGGCTGATCTTGCCGGTGTACGCGATTCCTTCTTCGTCATCATCCGGCGATGGCTGATGGGGGATACTTTCGCCGAAATCGCGGGCGCATCCGCAACTGCTGTCGACGATACTTTGGCTATATATACCGGTGCAATTTCTTATGGCCTACAGACGATCGTAGAACAAGGCATCTCGCTGCTATCAAAGCTCCTTGAAAGCCAGGGACGGTTGCTAGCTGAAAGCGTGCGGTCATTTCCGGAACATCTACGATTTGGGGCGCCAACGGCCGCGGCCTGCGTCCTGAGCAAGTCCGGAATCCGACATCGCCGAGCAGCAATTCTGCTAGGCGAGACACGGGAGGTTAGCCTTGCGGTTGCGGCCCCGCGAGCGATACTGTTCAACTCCGTACGGCAAATGCTAGAAGGGGATGAAGCTGGCTGGCGCGATCGCCTCGGGACGTTGATGTACGAAAACACAATCGCAGACGTGGCGTAGATCCCTATTTCCATAATCGTCTGCACCAACAGACCAGCGCGTTCCGATCTACAAAAAGGGTGACCGTCACACTGACGGCAGACTCCGATGCGGGGCTAGCGGCACGCTGCTCGCGCATTTTTTACTCTCCTTCTTGGGGATTTTGAGCAGTGTCGACTGGTGGAATGTCAGTCGCACCTGTGGCCAGAACTGCACAATCACGTTCGACAAGCCGACTTCCCAATAGGAATCCGGGCTCGGTGAGTGGTATTGCGATTATACGCGCATCAAGACCGGAAACTCGCTCGTATTGCACGCGCACATTCGGACGCAAACCCGTCAATTTGCATTGGACCCAACCAGAACCTATTGACCACTGGTATTACGGCCAGTAACATTCGGGATGCTCGCGCGGCTTCGCGGAGGTCACCCCAGTGGTATCTGCTCCTCACACCGCTGATCCCGGCAGTTCATCTCAGGCGCACCCCGATGCGCACGCACATCACTCAGCGAACCACGCGCACAGCCATGTCAGGAAGGAGCACCTGAGCTCGCGCCGGGATTTTCTGCGCTCGTTAATGGGCACAACGCTCGCGGGCGCTTCGATGGTTGAGTTGGGCTGGCACCGGGGCGCATGGGCGCGCGCCGCACCCCAGGGTCCTGACGCACATCTGTTTGATCTTCACAAGGCGGCGGAGGGCGTTTTTCTGGCCCAGGCGCGTCCGCAGTCACGGGCCATGATCAATTGCAACGCGGTTGTGTTTGTCCGGTCGAAGGACGTGGTGGTGGTCGATGCGCACGGGAGGTCCTCGGCGGCGTCGGCTCTGATCGACCAGCTCAAACGTGAGGTCACAAACAAACCGGTACGATACGTGATAAATACGCACTTTCACGGAGATCACACGCAGGGAAACCGAGCCTACCGCGCGTCCGGTCGGCCCGTGGATTTTATCTCCAGCACAACCACCAAGGAGCTGATCTCCGATCTCGGAGTGACGCGCGCAAAGGCCTCGCTCGATGCTGCGCGGGAAGAGATCGACGCGCTGCATAAACAGGCGGTGAAGGCGCCCACAGCGAAGGAAAAGGCGTTCTGCGCGGACCAGATTCGGCAGTTAGAGGCATATGCGGCGGAACTGAAGGATTACTCGCCTGAGCTGCCAACGATCACATTCGACAACTCGTACCTGCTGCCGGATTCTGCGTTCGATTTGCACCTCGAGTTCCACGGCCGGGCACATTCGGCGGGAGACATCTTTGTCCTCTGCCCGCAGCGAAGCTCGATTGCGACCGGCGACGCCTGCATGGGCTGGGTTCCCAACCTCGGGGATGCGTATCCGAAGGACTGGCCGCGTACACTCGATGCAGTCGGGCAGATCGGCTTCGGTCACGTGCTTGGCGGCCATGGAGCGCTGGAGTCAGGGCACGGCGTGATGCGGAGCCTGGGGAACTACATTGAAGAACTGACCGGCAGGGTGGAGCGAGCCAAAGAGTCGGGCCTGAATGTCGCCGAGATGCAGAAGCAGATCACGGCGGATTCGCTCAAGTCACTCGCCTCGAACGGATATGGCGCTTCCCTGACCTCTGCGATGACGGCAGGGTTGGCGCATTTTGGAGCGCCGGTCCCATTGCAGGTGTGGGTGAATTGGAACATCGCGGACATCGATAAAAATCTGGAGCGTGCATAGTCAACGTTGTAGCGACGGGTACGTGACGCGCACTTCCTAATGATTCGCAACCGGCTCAATACGCGAGAGACAGCCGCCTGGTGCCCGGCTCGAACAAGCTGTCAGCGGGTCCTGTTGTCGGTCATTCGTCGCAGGGGTCTAAAAAAAACGTGCTCCGTAGTAGGCAGGGCTCGAAAGCCAAGGAACGCATATGTAGACGCCAACTCCGCATGTGCGTTCGAGGGTGGAATGGTCGCCCAAGCACTGGGAAGAGATCCATCGCGCAGCGGTTCAATACCACGCGGCTCCGTTTCCACAGGACTCGTCTTGCGCGTGACCAAGAATGTGATAAACGGGCTCATCGCCATCAACTCTCGAGTCGTCGGCATTCTCTGATCCGGTTAGGGACGGATTGCCCGTCATCTGGTTCACAATCGTTTTGTTCACGCCCCGAGATATTATTACTTCAATTCCGCGGGCCAGTTCAGCACCACCGTGACGGGCTCGGTCGATATTGTCGCCGTGTCAATAAGGAACCGCTTGCCATCGGGAGCGACGTCCCAACCGAGAACCTGTGAGCCGCCTACATTATGGCCGATCTGAGCCACAGGTACTTGGAACAAGGTTCTAGGAGCGCTTGCCTTGAATATCGGTCCCTGGGTCACGTCCACAGCCATCAGTTTTCCGTCTGGGGAAGAATAGAACAATTCCTTGCCATCTCGCCGCCATCGGGGCTGGCTGCCACCATCGCGGGAGATTGGAGTCTTGCTGCCGCCGTTCGGGGGCGCCGGAAAAGGTTGAATATAGATTTCCGATCTACCGGACTCGTCCGAAGCGTAAGCGATCCAGCGTGTGTCGGGAGAGAATCTGCCTTGTTCCTCGCTGTACGCCGTATTTGCAAAAGGTGTGGCAGTGCCAGACGGTGTCCCGTCACCTGCCAGAGGCAAGACCCATAAATCGGCATGGGTCTGAGGATCCTGCTGAGTGTAGAGTAGGAAGCGCCCATCGCGCGACCAATCGTCCGGCAGCTTTTCGTCGCCTGTCACACTGACCAGTGCCTGCTCTTTTCCGGTGCCATTGGTAGTCTTCTGATAAATCCCATTCCCGCCAGCGCGGTATGCAGCAAAGGCCACTCGGCTGCCGTCCGGTGACCAGACCGGCGCCGAATCCGGGGCCTGATCAAATGTGAAGCGGGTGCTCACACCCCGAAGCAAATCAAGAAGCCAGATGCCCGTTTCACCGCCTGCCCTCGGGTCGATTTTCGACGCGGCCAGACGCTTTCCATCGGGCGACAATGCAAAATCTGTGTATGAATAGGTTCCAGGCTGCTCGGCGTGACCCAACTGTTTGCCCTGCCGGTCCAACCAGTTGAGTTGCGAAAGCCAACGCGCCGTTGGTCCAGCGCTATAGGCTAAGACGCCGCTTGGCGACACGGAAAACAATCCGGAAAGGTGAAAGCTCCCGACCCGTTCTGCAACACGGATCGGATCGCCCAGCGGTTGCATGCTCCTCTCATCGAACGCCTGTGCTAGCAATGTGCCCTCACGCAGGAAAAAAAGGCGTCCCATCTTGGGCTCAGCGGACACCGCATAGACCGCCATCTGCGATGTAGAGAGTATTCGCCTGGAGCTCTGTTGTTCGGGCTTAACATCGAGTGACCCGAGATAAATACCGGGATTCTCGGGTGCTCTCAGATAAAGAAAATGCCGCCCATCCGGCAGGAAAGACGGAAATGTGTGGACTTCATTGCGCCCCTCTGTAGTGGTAAGCAAAGTGGCGACGCCGCCTGCAGCCGGAACTTGCATTATGCCGTTTCCGACGGTGCCGAAAATGATTGTGCCGTCCCGGTTCCACGCTCCGCCGATGACCGCGACGAAGGCATCGCATACCTCTTGTGGAGGGCCGCCGGAAATGTCGATCTTCTTCAACTTGTTTCCCGTTTGAAATGCGATGAACCGGCTATCGGGGGACCAGACGATTGGGACAAGGATATTTTCCGTGCCGCGCAGCGGGTGCGGTTCCAGTGAATCAAGAGCGCGAATCCACACAACGTTGCGCCCGTCCGGACCTGGCGCCAGAAAAGCCATTTGGCGACCATCGGGTGAGAGCATGAAAGTGAGAGCGCCTGCAGGCAGTTGGATCTCGAAGCGGACTGGTGTGGTACCAGGTGGCGTTTTGCCTCGAAACAAGAACGTGGTCAGCGCAAGAGTTATGCCCAGCAAGGCTGCAACGCTCCAGGCAAGCCATTGTCGACCAGCCTTTCGTTGGCCGGCAGGTGTGAAGATCCCAGTCTGTGCCCCCGGCTCGGCGGTCCATTTCAGTTCGAGCGCAAGGTCACGGGCAGTTTGCCAGCGATCTTCCGGGTTCTTGGCAAGGCAGCAAACGATCGCGTGATCCAACACTGGTGATGTCATTGGCTTCACGGAACGAATCGATGTTGGTTCATTTTCGAGGATCGAAGCCGCCACGCTCAATTGGCTTTTCCCTTCGAAAGCTCGGTTTCCGGTCACCATTTCGTATAGCACCGCGCCCAGCGAAAAAATGTCACTGCGTCCGTCCACTTCTTTTCCCTGTACTTGCTCCGGCGACATGTACTGGAATGTTCCGACGATCATCCCCTTTTCGGTGAGCGGCGAATTTGCGGCGGGGCTGGACAGAGTCAGGCTCAAACTTGCGGCAGCGGACGCACTCGCGGGCGAAGACTTCGCCAGACCAAAGTCCATCAATTTGACGCCAGTCTTGGTCAGCATGATGTTGCCCGGCTTCAGATCGCGATGGACGATGCCGGCACGATGAGCCATTTCGAGCCCTTCACAAATCTCGATTCCATACCTTAGTACTTGATCGGGCGCAAGTGCGCCCTCGTCCAAGCGGCTGGCAAGGGTCTCTCCTTCTAGGTATTCCATCACCAGATAGTCGACTCCATTCTTGTGACCTACGTCGTGGAGAGTGCAGACGTGGGGATGGTTCAAGGAAGAGATGGTGCGTGCTTCGCGGTCGAATCGCTCCTTGGCCTCAGGATTTTCAGAAAGATGAGAGGGAAGAATCTTGACGGCGACGATGCGTTGGAGCCGTGTATCCAGCGCGCGATAAACCTCGCCCATGCCGCCAGCTCCGAGCGGTGATTGGATTTCGTACGGTCCGAGTCTGGTACCAGCGGTTAGAGCCATCCGTGCGCGTCATTATATTCCTGGGCAGTACCTTGGAGAGAGGCGACGATTCTGGGTGTGTTGTCGGCAGTCCGGACACTGGCATCAAGCTAAAGACCTCATGCGTTTCACATTTTTTGAATCTTATGCACAAAGGGGTTGGAGCTCATTTATACGGGCGGGAAATAGTAGTTTTCCGCTCGCACGCATCCGCGTACCCGCCACAACGACCAAGAATCAAACTGGAACCTGCAGGCATGAACCGGCCGCCAGGCGTAGATCTTCCTCATAGACAAATCTCCAAGCGTGAGGAGGACCGGGGCCCGTCCCTTCGGATTCGTGCCGACACAAAGCCACAGGAAAGATAGTGCGCCACGATCTTGGCGCAATTCTACGGAATTGCCACGACACCAAATGAGATTCTGAAAACTTCCATGAGCTGAACGCTCAAGAGCTCGTTTGATCATGTGACGCACCCGCCTTGGACAGTCCGGGCTGAACAATAACGATTAAGAGACACGAGGCACTGAGCTTTGTTCCCGCGGCCCGGACTCATTTCTTCTTCAACTCCGAAGTCCAATTCAAGACGACATTCACATGCGTCGCCTTTGTCTCTGCATCGGGCTCCTTAATGCAAACAACTTTTTGTCCATTGCTCATGACACCGTAGTCGTGAGCGCCGGCTTCTAGGCACCCAAATCGAAATAACGCTCGCGGTGGACTGAACGTGAACTCCTGACCCTTTCCAACCCTCGTACTCATCACCATCGCGCCCTTCGGACCCGAGCTTCGAAAATAAAGTTCACTCCCGTCACGTGACCACAACGCGTGATCGCCGCCCTCGGTTGACACTTGCCACTTCTCCGCGCCGGCGCTGAACTTCCGCACGTAAATCTCTGTCCGTCCCGACTCGGCGGATTCATAGGCGATCCACTTCCCGCTGGGCGATACTTTGCCGTTCGCCACGCTGCGCTGCTTGAAGAGCACCTGTGGTGTCCGCTCGCCTTGCAGCGGCAAAGCATAGATGGCGGCCGTGTCCTCCCATGCTCCCGAGTCATAAATCAAATACTTGCCATCGGTGGTTACAGAAGCCGGAAACAGTTGCCTGGGTGAATCTAGCAGTTGCTCTTCTCCACCTGTTCCGGTCACCGGTTTCCAGTAGAGACCTTTCCGGCCATTTCGGGTTGAACCGTAAATCACGCGCTTGCCATCGGCGCTCCACATAGGATCCCGGTTATCTCCTTCGAACGTTAACCGATTCAGGCTCCCCTGCTGCAAGTCATAAATCCAAACGTTCCACTGCTGCCCACCAATTACCGTCATGGCCAACAGTTTTCCATCAGGAGAGAGATCCATGTCCTCGAATCCACCCGGCGGAGCTTTGAGAGCTTCTTCCCGGCCGCCGCGGTCGATAGTCACGAGCGTGTTATTCAGGTCCGTTGCCGCCCCAGGGATATAAGCAAGCGTTCCATCTTGGGCGATGGCAAACTGCGCATATGACGAGGGCCTGTACTGCACTCCGTCCAGAACGGGATCGGCCGGGCCGGTCACCTCCATTTTTCTTTCATCAAATGGCACCGCCAGAAGTACTCCATTTTGCGAATACACGATGCGTCCGCCCGGCGCATAATGCGCATACTCGCCTTTTTCGATCACTGTCTTGCGCTTCCCTGTCTTCAGCGAGACTACCGCGATGCTGCTCTCCCCCGGACCTTCCCCATTCCTTTGTGTAAACAACACGTCGCCGCCGGGCAATGCCTCCGGCCACCATTCCCAGGCCATTTCTTTTTTGTCATCCGGGCTGTTCACCGCTTCCGCTTTGCCGCCGGATACCGGTACGCGAACCAGTCCTGCGGTCATGCCTGAATTGAATACGATGGTTCCATCCGCAAGCCACGTGCCTCCGATGGTGCTTCCACTTCCGATGAAACCTGGCACATCCGTGACATCGATCGCGGCTCCTCCGTTCACCGGTATCTTCTTGACCTTTCCTGGGGCCATGAAGGCCAGCCATTCGCCGTCGGGAGAAAAGAACGGTGTTGCCGCTCCTTCCGTTCCCGGAATCAACTTCGCATCAAAAGAAGAAAGGTCGCGAAGCACGAGCTGCGTATCCGCTCCGTGCGCTACCACGAAGACAATCCGCCGCCCATCCGGTGAGAGTGCTAAAGCAGGCCCATAGCTCACGTGAATCGGTTCCGCTTCGGGACGCGTGATCGTTAGTCGCACCACCGACTCGTCCCGCGTACTTTGCCCCCGCGACAGCAGCAAACCTGCAAGTGCCAGCGTAACCGCAACCGCTCCCGCAACGGCGTAGGCCCAAGGCGCGAGGCCCTTGCGGGTTATCGCGGCTGCATGCGTGCCACTCGACATTCCAGCTTCGCTGATCCACTTCAGTTCGCTCGCCAAGTCGCTCGCGCTTTGCCAACGCTCGTCAGCCAATTTCGTGAGGCATTTCCTTACAGCGCGATCCAGCACCGGGGGTGTCAGCGGCTTAATGGAGCTAATCGGTGCAGGTTCTTTTTCCAGAATTGCTGATGCCACGCTCAAGTGGCTCTTGCCTTCAAATGCGCGTTTACCGGTCATCATTTCGTACAGCACTGCCCCCAGCGAAAAGATGTCGCTTCGCCCGTCGAGCTCTTTTCCTTCCACCTGCTCCGGGGACATGTATTGAAATGTGCCGACGATGGTTCCTTCCTCTGTCATCGGGGTGCGTGGCGTCGCAGCGCTCAGCGTGGCGCCAGTGAGAACAAGTGCGGCTGGTTTGGCCAAGCCGAAGTCGAGGACCTTCGCTCCGGTCCGCGTCAGCATCACGTTCCCAGGCTTCACATCCCGATGCACTACGCCATTGCGATGCGCCATGTCCAGTGCACTCGCAATCTGCACTCCATACTTCAGCACTTCCTCAAGCGGCAACGGCCCCTTCTCCAGTCGCTTCGCCAGCGTCTCTCCCTCGACACACTCCATCACCAAATAGTCCAAGCCATCTTGTGAACCAATGTCATGAAGCGTGCAAATGTTTGGATGATTCAGGCTGGAGATCGTCTTCGCTTCCCGCTGAAACCGCTGCTTCCGCTCAGGATCTGCCGACATATCTTTAGGCAAAATCTTGATCGCGACGTCCCGCCCGAGCCGCGTATCCTTCGCGCGGTACACCTCACCCATCCCGCCAGCGCCCAGCGGAGCGAGAACTTCATACGGCCCAATTTTCGTGCCGGATGCTATAGCCATGCGTGCGCACGATTATAGTGCTGTACAGGTCGTCGCACGAATATGCGCCTACTCCGGAAGGTTGGTCGGCAACCCTTAAATTACCCGATTAGGTCAGGTTGCCCGTCGCTCGGGAGATTCACGAATCGAATTCACGGCTGGTTATTTCCGTCCGACTCGCAATCGGCGACCATCACGTGCCCAAGGCATCACAGCCGTTTTAAAGCAACTACTAACCCGCCTCTATTCAAACCGTGGAAGCCTGGATCCACAGCGTCCACAGGAACTTTACTGATGTGATCGTATTCCTTGTGATCGGAGTCGTCCTATTATTGCTTCTGCCAGGAAACGAGAGGCAGTCGCGTCGCGCCAGTCGTTGCGTGAACGAGCGCAGAAACGCCACACTCTGCGTGGATAACCGTTTCTTCTCGTCTTCTTTTCAGGGTTTTTCCAA
>WNGQ01007189.1_pt1 | contig 10710 bp, 11 predicted proteins | sample 5407661 | NCBI WGS metagenome assembly WNGQ01 (sample SAMN13153382, study PRJNA577476) | soil metagenome | isolation source: 60 cm soil or saprolite under Garry oak tree replicate 2 | place: USA:California | collected 2016-06-15 | reverse complement strand
CGCGCGCCTCCGCCGCCCGCACAAGGGTGGCGGCCACAGCAACGGCACCCATCAATGCCACAATCACTCCGGCGCCGGCGAGGGAGCTGTCGCTGTTGAGCAAGGAGAGGGCCAGCGAGGGTCCCAGCGACAGATAGAGCCCGCCCAGGGCCCACGTCGCGATCACCGAGGGGACCGAGGCGGCGAACAGGGAGCGAGCAGCCGGCGGCACGCTGATCTGGGGTCTCATCGACTGCAGCCACCCTGGCGTCCGCTTTGCGACGTCGGCGATGACCGGCATCGCGGCGAACGCGAGCGCGTAGACGGCGCTCAGCAAAGAGAACACCAGGTGCAGCGGATCGGGGCCATATTGCACGAGTAGGGCCGAAGCCAGCGCTCCGGCCGCGAGTCCGGCGGCAGGGGCGACGCTAGCGACGAGGCTTCCAAGGCGTGGCTTGTCCGGCGGCTGCAGATCAAGCAGCCAGGCGCTGAGCGCGCCCGTGGCGAGCCCGGTCCCCAGCCCCTGTAGGACCCGCGCCGCGAACAGCATCCCCACGCTTTGAGCGGCGATGAAGGCGACCATACTGGCTATCTGCACCACCAGGGCGAGCAGCACCACCGGCCGTCGTCCCAGATGATCCGAGAGTCGCCCGGTAGCCAACAGCGTGGCCAGCAGCGCCAAGGCGTACACCCCGAAGATCGCGGTCAGGGTGATCGAGGAGAAATGCCACCTCGCTGCATAGACCACGTAGAGCGGCGAGGGGGCGCTGGACGCGAATAGGAAGAACGCGAACAGGGTGGCGAGCAGCCAGAACGAGGCCGCGCGCGAGAGCTTCAACCAAGTCATCGTTCAGGTATTTCCTTTCTGTGTACAATGCACTCTGAGAGGCGTATCTTTTCTGTCATCACTTGTACATGATTTGGCCTATGCGGTAGGTGAAGCGTGCAGAGGCCCCGTCAACGTACTGCGTCGAGGCTCGGTCTGCTTGAAAGGTCGTCATAGAGTCCTCCTTTGTGTGTGCATGTCAGCAGGACCCAGTCCCTTTCCCAAAGTGAAAGGCGGGTCTCATGGTTCTTTTCAATGGCCTTATGAGGGTTTTCCCCACTTTTGGCTCGCTTTTCTCGTTATCCCTCTCTGTGTTCTGTGCGTCGGTGTCGATAGGCACTCCCGGTGACGAGGATATCCAGGGCCCACTTTCCCTGCACTTTGATCTCCGCGTCTCCCTGCATGCCACCCGGTACATGCGAATATGGACTGAGACTTGCTCGCACCGACGTCGCAGGCACATCGGATGGACCGGGGATCGAGAAAACCTCATAGGTCAGGGAATCACTTATTGACTGCTGCACACCAGCCCGTGTTCGAGTTCGGCGGCACGTGACAGCAGATAGATCAGTTCTTCTCGCGCCTTGACGGGCGCGATATTCGAGCGATCGAGCTTGGAGTTAGGATTCATCTGCGACATCATTCAGTCTCCTTCATACTGCGTTCCTGTCTTGTGGGCTCTTCCACCGTCGTGATCTGAAAGATCGGGTGACGCGGTGCCTCACGCTCAAAAGCCTCCATGAGCGCATCTTTCGCGACATCGAAGTAGGTCGAGCCGCAGTGGCCTTTAAGAGATACTGTTTGAGAATAGGAGCCGCCTCCTGTGCCGGTAGTTCGGTCACGGAGATGGCCTCAGAACGGTGACCACGGGTGAGCGTTGCCGTTCCTGCTGCCCGGAGGTTGCGGACCCACTGCACTACACCGTGAGGCGCGACCAGCCAACGCTCTCCGCCCTGCTCAACGAGGAGCACAGGAACCGTATGCGGCTGACCACTTGTGCGGCCGCGTACAGTCAGCAGCGATATCGTCCCTATGTTGACGCCAGCACGCAGAATCGTCGTGATCAGCGCATCTCCTATGCGATCAGTGAAATTGATCTGAAGCGTTTTAGCCATGAACGTGTCCCTTCTTTTTTCTTGTGTTTTAGATGTGTTCAAATTCGTCGCATGTGGAGCGAGACCGAAATAGCAATCCAGTTGTTCGCCGCGTCTTCATCCCCGGCGCGAGATAGCCCTACTGGACGATGACAGTGAGCGTCATTCCTGGGTGAACCGTACAGTAGATGTGGAAAGTCCCTGCTGTGGCAAAGGGTCCAAGCTCGACACGGTTCCCATTTACCTGTACATTATCGACCGAGGGTGCGCCAGGCTCTTTCTCCGCTTTGGGTGCACCGTTCTGCCAGGTACCATTCGCAAGGATCCTGTCTCTCTAAGCGCAGCCTACGGTTGTAATTCACCTGTGTGTACCTTCGACAGGAGCCGCAACCAGGCACGGACTTGCGGCCACGAGTCAGGGAGGGTGAAGACGTACGGCAGATCGTGATCGCTCCCTGCTCCCCATTCCATCTCTTCCCGTCTCCTCTCCAGAACATTGATGCTCTTTTCGGCCAGGGCGTGTGCTTCCATGCTGCACTCGTTGAACGAGCGTTTGGTGGTACTACCGATGGTGGCTGGTCCTAGCTGCTCTCGTGTCTCGTGGAATGACCCTTCTGGCGTCATCTCGCGTACATGGATTAGTCGCTCACGCAAGAAGTGTACCGCTGGGACCGAGTTCGATCCGAGGCCGTCGTTCTCACACATGAGCTGCCTGTTCAGCTCCTCACGCGAGGATGAGGAGAACACCTGCAGGCGATCTTGCGGCAGAGCTCGATAGAGCCGAAGAAACTGAAACAGGGTCTGGAGTGAACTGAGGATCGTTGATTGCCACTGCCAGTTCGGCGGGCGGTCTCGTTGGTCCCCCTCTCGTCGGATCGCTACGCGATAATACACTCTCTATCTCCTTTCATTTTGTGCTCTCAAGATGATGCCTCTCCGCTCGTCTCGCCTTGCTGCGCAAGTCCCTCGATAAATCGGGGCCTACAATACTGTAGAGTGCCGATTTATCGAGCACGTCGTCGTTGGCGGGACGGATAAGTGCCGAGAAGCGTGGATGGTCTCTTTATTCGCAAAGCACATATCACAATGCTTTCATGCAGGGAGCTCCAAGTGCTTTGGAGACGCTTCAGTTCTCTGTAGCATATCCACCGACACATGATGGTGTCTGTGTGTAGTGTAACTGGTGAGCAGGGTGAGCCACCACACACCAAAGTTGTAGCTAGGTGGTGATTCTTGTGTCGGACAGGAGTGAGCAGCGGTGAGCTACAGGAGGTTGAGTGTCCTGGCACGAATGATGGCCTGCGTGCGGCTCTGCACCCCTAATTTGCCACAAAGGTTATAGACGTGTCGCTTCACCGTGTTCACGCTCACGACGAGACGATGAGCGATCTCGCGGTTGGAGGCGCCCTCAAGCAGCAGATGCAGCACCTCGCGCTCGCGCTCGGTCAGCGGTTCTGCAAGCGAACTGGGGCGAGCAGAGGGGGGAGGGACATCTGAGACGACCTGCTTCCCAAAGGCACGCAAGAGAGTAGCAACGTACCCTGGCACGCTGCTGCGTGCATGAGCGTGGCGCAGCAGGACCAGCATCGGTGCTCCCTTGTCCACGAAGAGGCGGATGTAGCCCTCTGGTGCGGCGAGCACGAGCGCTCGTTCCAGGGTAGAGAGGGCGCTCGTCCGATCACCCTGGGCCTCCAGGGCCAGCGCGCGCAGCACCAGGATTTCCAGCACGCTGTTCATGCGTGTTTTGGCCTCAGCATCTTCAAGCAGTCGGTCCAAGAGGTGCAGGGCATCCTGGAGGAAAGGAGCCGCCGGATCGTCGCGTCCCTGGGCAATGCGTACCCGTGCCAGGGCCAGGTACTCGCCCTCGCGAGGATAGGGTAGATCCTCATCCTCGCTGGACAGGCCACTCCTGTTGGCCCACTGGATAGCGGCTGCCAGGCTGCCCTGCGCCAGCTCGATTTGCGCCCGCACGGCTTCCCCTTGCTCGATCAGGTTGGGAGGGAAGTGACGCCCCTCGGCCACATGTGCCAGGGCATCCAGGGTCGCGAAAGCTGCCTGGGAGTTGCCATGCGCCTGCTGTAGCCGAGCCAGAGCGGTGTAGCCGAGCGCCGCCCCAAAGGGATCCACCGTCAGTGTTTCATTGAGCAGCGCCATGCCTTGCGACAAGTGCCGCTCAGCCGCCTCCAGGTCGTTCCACTCGTACAGCAGGTGGCCCAGGCCGAAATAATAGGAGAGACTGTTGTACATGGTGTGCAGGATCTCCGGTCGGAGGGCCACCTGCATTACCTCTGCATAGGTGACCCTGGCCTGCCGCAACCTGCCTTGCAAGACATATAGCCATGCCAGCGAGCAAATACTGCTTACGCCTATAAACAGGTTGCCCGTGGTACGATTCAACGCCACCGCTGCTGCGACCTCGCGTTCAGTGACGGATGTCACATCCCCACTTACTGCGTAGACAAGCGCTGCAGTCACCATGACACTTGCACGAGGGATCACCTCCGCTTCCGGCAAGAGCGCGAGCGCTTGGCGGGCGAGGGAAACAGCGCGCTCAATATCTCCAGAGATAATGGCGATGCCTGCGCGGACGCTGATCACCAAGCCCAGGATGATCTGTGCCTGTTCGGGAGGCACCTTCTCCTGGATGCCATGTTCGGCCTCCTGCAGGCGGGCCTCGGCCGCCGCCAACTGATTGGTGAACAGCAGACATACTGCATGCTGGATACAGAGGAGAGAGCGTGTGCGTACCAACGCCTCGGGCAAGGCGTTCAGCCATCCGTGCACCGTGTTGATTTGACCCTGGAGGAAGATAAAGGGGAACGCGATCCGTTCGATCAAGCGGGCCGCGAGTTCAGCATCAGGAATGGCCAGGGCGTGCTGCACTGCTTCGGCAGGCAGCTCGTGCTGCTCGTACCAGGCGCTGGCTCGTCGATGGAGGTCAGACACAAGTGCTGGCTTGGTCTGTTGGAGGCGGTTGTTGAGTACCTCGGCAAACAGATGGTGGTAGCGGTACCACCGTCTCTCGTCATCCAGTGCGATCACAAACAGGTTGGTCCGCTCGAGCGCCTCCAGCATGGCCTGGCTCCCCTCCTGTTTGGTGACCGCATCGCAGAGTGGTTCGCTGAGCCGCTCCAGGATCGAGGTGTGCAGCAGAAATGACTGAACCACGGCGGGTTGCTGCGCAAGGACCTCTTCGGAGAGATAATCAAGGACAAAGCGATGACTACCGGTAAAGGCAGCCAGAAAATCGGAGACATCAGCGCGGCCTCGCATCGCAAGAGCAGTCAGTTGCAAGCCCGCAATCCAGCCCTCTGTCCGTCTTTCAAGAGCGGCGATCTGCTCTGGGGACAGATCCACAGCCATGATGGTGCGCAGAAAGGCGCTGGCTTCCTGCGCAGAGAACCGCAGATCGCTGCTACGTACCTCGATGAGCTGCCCATGTGCGCGCAGGCGTGCCAGCGGCAGCGGCGGATCAGCGCGGGTCGCCAGGACGAGGTGCAGTTGCGGGGGCGAGTGCTCGACCAGAGCAGTCAGAGCGTGATGCAGCGGCTCAGCGGTGATGACATGGTAGTCATCGAGGACCAGGGCGAACTCTTTCACCTCTCTGCGCAAGAGTTCATTGGTGAGGAGCGTCACCACAGTTTCAGGCGACGGAGATTGTGGACTGCGCACCAGGTCGAGGATGGTTTCGCCCACATGGGCATCCACCGCCTGCAAGGCGGCAATCAAGTAGGTGAGAAAGCGCACGGGGTCATTGTCCTGCGGTTCGAGCGAGAGCCAGGCGACAGGTGTGTCACCCTCATCGAGCCATTGGGCCAGCAGCGTGGTTTTGCCGAACCCGGCGGGAGCCGAGACAAGCGTGAGGGCATACTCCATCCCTTGCTGAAGGCGCTCGACGAGGTGTGCGCGGGAGACCAAACGGCTGCGCGGACGAGGCCAATGGAGTTTGGTCGAGAGCAACGGATCATGTGGGACGCCTGATCTGGCGGATGGAACAGTGGTGCTAACCGTGCCACCCACGGCCAGTGCATCGCCAGTGACCTCTTCCATGGAGCGCTGGATCGACTGCCTCCTCTCATCCGATGCTCCCGCAGTGGCAGCCTCATATGGAGGAGATACTTCCTCACTGCTGAACAGGGCAGCGGTCTCCTCCAGACGAGCCAGGGTCAGGCGAGCCGTCCGACCCAGATACTTCTTCGTGAGTTTGGGGCCGGTTCGGTGGTAGGCATACCAGTACCCGTCGATCCCTTGCCTGAACTCCTTGCGCACCGTCAGCTGACCGTGCTGCCCCTCAAAGGTGAAGGACAGGACGGAGTCGAGCCAAGTGAACCACGCCGGCTCCCCAGGAGTGAGCGGAAGCAGGTGTCGACTCGGATACTCGCGCAGTTCATAGGCCGAGTGTGCGGCGCGCCAGGTCAGACAATACGGAGCGGCTTTTGGCATGCGCTCTTCACCTCTCTGTGTGCTCTTTGTTACCCAAAACGATGCTTAGCAGGAGTATACAACTTGGGTAACACACGTGCAAGAGAAACGGAGTGTCAGGATGGCTGAGGAGTCAGCGCATCTCCACCTGAGCGGACGGTTTTCACCTGTGAGTGCGCCCATGTGACTGGACAAACAGCAAAGTGAGTGAGTATGATTGTCCAAGAAGAGAGGAACACTACGATGACCAAGAGCAAACGACGTACATTTACTTCGGAGTTTAAGGCACAGGTGATGTTGGAAGTTGTCAGTGGGGTTAAAACGTTTTCGGAAGCCTGTCGGCAGTATCAACTGAGCGAGCAAACCTTGAGTCGCTGGAAGCAGGAATTTGTCCAACATGCAGAGATGATCTTTGAGCATTCTAATCTCAACGACCAGGAACAGCAGCGTGTGGCCGAACTGGAACGGGTGATCGGCAAGCTGACGGTCGAATTGGAAATCGCAAAAAAAGCCTCCAGTCTCTTGAGCTCGCTACAGGGCAGAAGCGAGTCCTGGCGATGAACCTGGGAGCAGACTATCGGGTGAGTCAAGTCTGTCGCGTCTTAGAACTGCCCAGACGTAGTTACTACTATCAGACCGAGCCAGACACGCATCAGCGTAGCGAGCTGGTGGCAGCTTTGCAACGACTCGCCGCGCAGTGGCCGACAATTATACGTCGGCGTCTATAACGGATGGCTATCGTCGCTTGACAGTTCACCTGCATCGGGAAGGCTACCAAATCAACAGTAAGCGCGTGCGAGGGTTGATGGCAGATCTGGGGTTAACCAAGCATCCCAAAGCCAGGGTGGTCTATACGACCAACAGTCAGTACGGCTTTGGACTCTTTCCCAATCTGGTCGAGCGCCAGGTCGTGGAGCGACCGGAGCAGGTGTGGGTAGCAGATGTGACGTATATTCGCTTGCAACGAGAGTTTGTTTATCTAGCGGTCTTAGTGGATGTGTTTACACGCTCGATTCGGGGCTGGCATCTGGGACGCACCTTGGAGCAGGAGTTGACCTTGACGGCGCTGCATCGGTCTTTGGCTACTGGCCGTCCTGAGATCCATCATAGCGATCAAGGGGTACACTATGCAGCGATCTCCTACGTGGCGATGTTGCGCGAAGCAGGCGTGGCGATCAGTATGGCGGAAGTAGGTGAGCCGACGCAGAATGGCTATGCGGAACGCTTGATGCGTACCATCAAAGAAGAACATGTTAACCTAACCGAGTATGTGGACTATCAGGATGCCTATCAAAAGCTTGGTCGCTTCTTAGATGAGGTCTACATGCTCAAGCGCATTCATTCATCGCTCGGCTATCTCACGCCTGTGGAATTCGAGAGTCAGTGGGGAGCACAGCAGCAGCACGCTGAGGTGACTCGCTTTCAGTAGTAAGTTTTGTGTACAGGATTTTGGGCGCAGTACAGCATTATAGAATGAATGATGTTTTGGTGTGGCTGTAGCTGTTTACAGCCACACCAAAACTACCTCTCCACCCTCACCCTCTCCCGTGCCCTGATATACTCCTGTCCACCCATGAACGGGCGCAATGCTTCCGGAATACGTACGCTGCCGTCGGGCTGCTGATGTACCTCGAACAGAGGCAGCAGGATGCGTGGCGAAGCAATGGCCGTATTGTTCAGGGTATGAACAAACTTTACTTTACCATCCTCGTCACGGTAGCGGATATTCACGCGACGTGCTTGCCACTCGTGGAAGTACGAGCACGAGTGTGTCTCGCGATACCTGCCTTCGCTGGGTATCCAGCATTCCAGGTCGTACATGCCGACTTTGCCATCGCCCATATCACCAGTACAGACGTTTACAACGCGGTAGGGCAACTCCAATGCCTGTACCAGTTCTTCCGAGTTTGCAATCAACTGCTCGTGCCAGCGTACCGATTCATCGTGATCAGCTTTTGTGATCACGTACTGTTCGACCTTGTTGAACTGATGGACGCGGAAGACGCCTCTTGTATCTTTGCCATAGGTGCCAGCCTCTTTGCGGAAGCAGGGACAGAAGCCGACATATGTCAAGGGCAGGTCCTCGTAACTGAGAATCTCGTCCTTGTACATGCCGGTAATCGAGACCTCCGAGGTGCCTACAAGGAATGTATTTTCACCCTCGATAGCATAGACCTGGTCACGCCCTTTGGGGAATTGCCCGCTGCCAATGAAGCAGAATTCTCGCGCCATTGCAGGTACTATGAGCGGCGTGAACCCTTTGCGTGCTATGCGATCCATGGCGAAATTCATCAAGGCGAGTTCAAGGCGTGCTGCATCACCTTTGAGGGCATAACTGCGCGCGCCAGCGATCTTGACGGCTCGCTCAATATCTACCACGTCCAGTTTTTGCATTAAAGCATAATGGTCGAGGGGTTCAAAGTCGAACGCTGGTTTCTCCCCCCAGTAGCGGATTGGTACATTATCGCTCTCGTCCTTGCCGATTGGGGCGCTTGGATCAGGAATATTGGGCACAAGGTAGAGCAATTGCTGGCGTTCTTCCTCCAACTGGCGCAACCTGGGTTCGAAAGCCTTGATCTGCTCGGCTAGACCCTTTCCCTCAGCGATCAACGCATCGCGTAACGCTTTGTCTGTGCCCGCTTGTTGAACACGTTTTGAGATTTTGTTCTGCTCGGCTCGAGCTTCTTCCACTTCGTGCTGCAGGTCAAGCACGCGTCGATCGACTTCTAACAGGTAGTCGATGTCGAGTGTGTTGTCTTTGACTCGTGCTGCTTCTTTAACAACGTCTGGGTGGTTGCGAATAAATGCGAGATCTAACATAATAGTCTATCAATGCTCCTTTTAAGCCTGGCGGGGGCTGGCACGTATCCGTCTCACCAACGCTGCTGCGCAGCTACCCTACGGGTCAGGTGAGACGAAAGGAGACGCCCCGCCACTACATTTCAGGCCTTTACAAATGAACAATAAAAAAGCGCCATCGTCCATTGCTAAGGACGACGACGCGTGTTGCGTGTATCGTGGTGCCACCTTGATTCTTTCAATTCACTGAAAGTGAATTGTAACTCACAACGCCTGCTAACGGAGGCAACCGTTGGCGCTTATCGCGCTGGCTCACGGGTGGATTTCTCTTCTACTGGCTGCTGCGTTGCACTCTCCCGCAGATCGCTGTTGTCGGGTAAAGGGTACTTGTCCCGTTCAAAGCCTGTCTTTTTGTTACTAACAGATTACCAGTAGTTTTGCTATTTGTCAATACCATTTTCATTCTCAGTTCCACCAACTATTGGGTGTTTGATGCTTCTGAGGTAGGGACAGGGGTTGTGGGGATGTGGTGTGGGGGCGCTTGCGCTGTCCTGGTCCCCTCTTATACCTTCCACACCTTTGCATTAGCGAATACCACATCAGCCGATTTGCTTGCGAAATCTCCTCCGAAAACTCCAATTTGACCGGACTGATACGTGTTGTCATGTACTTGTGCCAGAAATTTCTGGTTAACATAGAGATAAAGGTTGCTTCCGTTAGCAAGCACGGCCACGAGGTTGGGCTGGTTCAACCCGGTCTTAATGACGGATGGAGCAATGCCACTTTTTAAGAGCTGATCATGGGTGGAGGTGGTATCGTGTGAGACGGAGAGATCGTAGGCTCCATCTTTGCCGATACGGAAATAATAGTATTTTGAGTTTGCCCCATTGGCACGGAAAATGATTCCACCATAATCACCTTGCAAGATTGTCATTTGCACTTGATAGGCGAAATTGGAGAAGTTGGGAGTCGCAGCAAAACATGCATACAAGTAATCTGGTTGTTGCGCTGTAGCATGATAGGCGTTGTCTTTAAATGAGCAACTTCCCTCACCACTGTTGCTAATCACGTCCCAGTTGTTGCCATTTTGACTACTTAATGCATCGTTTAGCGTCGGATTACTACTGGTAGCTTGAATGTAGATATCCTTTAATGCAGTTGCGGTCGCCATGGTATACGCGTTGGCAGTAGCTAGTACAGCGGCTGTCGCGTTGGCATGAGTTTGAGCTGTTTCAGTTGCCTGCGAAGCTTCTGTCTGGGCGGTTGCTGTAGCCTGCGCGTGTTGCTGGTTTGGTTGGATGACCCCCACAAAAGCGAAGAGCATACCTCCACCAATCACCACTAATGCTAGCATGACTAGTAGAACTGCTACTGTTTTCGAGATACCTTGCTTTTTCGATTTTGACTCTGTGCCTCGCTGAAGATCTGGCTGTGGAGGCTGCTGAAATTGGGAGTGAAAACTCACAATTGCCAGACCTCGGCATTACTGAATGCAACAATGGTCGAGTTATTGAAACTTTCCCCAAACACCCCGATCTTACCGGAGCTTAGTGTGGTGTTACTGACGCCACCAATATACTGCCCATTGAT
>WNGQ01020451.1_pt1 | contig 10711 bp, 7 predicted proteins | sample 5407661 | NCBI WGS metagenome assembly WNGQ01 (sample SAMN13153382, study PRJNA577476) | soil metagenome | isolation source: 60 cm soil or saprolite under Garry oak tree replicate 2 | place: USA:California | collected 2016-06-15 | reverse complement strand
ACCCGGCCGTCGGCCGGGGAACCGGCCCAGCCCGCCTCGCGACGGCCGGGAGCGCCGGACCCGATCGCCCCGCCGCGACGGTTCGCGGACAGGGTCCCGGAGCGCCCGCGGCCCCGGCCTGGCGAGCTCGTCTGCGGCGAGTGCGGGTGGGGCAACGATCCCGCCCGCAACTTCTGCCGCCACTGCGGCAGCTCGCTCCGGGGCGCCGAGGTGGTGCACACCCCCTGGTACCGGAGACTGGTCCCACGGCGACGGCCGCTGACCGCCGGCGAGAGACCGCGACGGCTGCGGCGACGGCTGACCGGCGGCACAGGCCTGCCGGGATCGCTCCTCAAGGCGACGAGGAACCTGCTGGTGGTGGCGGTCGTGGTGGCGATCGCCGCCTTCGCGCTCTCGCCTCCGCTCCGGTCGGCGGTCGAGAGACGGGTCGCCCCCACCGTCTCCGACCTGCGCAAGCTCATCTTCCCTCACGACAGCCAGGTCCACCCCATCCGCGCCGTCGCCACCGGCGAGGTGCCCCGCCACGGCGCGGCGATGGCCATCGACAGCTTCGCCAACACCTACTGGGCGGCCGACCTCTCGGCCGGGGCGCGCCCGAGCTGACCATCACGTTCGTCCAGCAGCGGCCGGGCCGTGGTCCTGCGCAACGCGGAGCTCCTCGCGCGCAACCGACATGATCGGGACGGGCCCTCGAACCGCGTCAGCCGGCGCGCTCGAGGCCCAGCTCGGCCAGCACACGATGATACTCAGCCCGCCCGCGAGTGGCGGCCGCCCGGTCGCCCGCTTCCTCTCGGGCACGGACCAACAGCCGCCACAATGGATCGTGGTAGCGATCGACGCCGAGGCCGGAGACGGCCGCCTCCACCGCCCCGACGGCATCGCCATCACGGAGCCTGAGCTCGGCGAGCCATTCCGCCGCGACCGCGGCGGCGAGCCGGCAGCGATCCCGGCACTCCACCACCCAGTCGGCCGCGCCGTCCTCGGGGAGCAGGTCACCGACGTGGCAGGCGAGCGCCGACTGGAAGCTGGCCTTCGCCAGCGCCACGTCGCCTGAGCGGCGCGCACGACGGCCCACCGCAATGCTCTCGTGGAACGTGACAATGTCGATACGGACGTCCGGACCGACTGCCATCCGATAGGAGCTGCCGTCCCGGACGAGGAGCGGCTGTCCGGCGCGGTTCAGCCGCGGCTCCAGCGCCCCGCGGAGGCTGGACATGGCCACGTGCAGGCTCTGAGTCGTGGTGGAAGGCGCGCCGGGCCAGAGGGCCGCCTGGATCAGCAGCCTCAACAGCGTACGCGCGCGCGGCCTCAGCCCCATCAGGTCGAGCGGGGCGCCGTTCAGCTCGATCTGAAAGCCGCCGAACGTGCGTATCTCGAGCACCGACCAACCTCCTCGGTCGCCGTGAGGCGCCCAGAGGGAAGAAGCCTCATTTCGCCGAACGGCCCTCCACCCCGGGCAGCCGTGACGTCGTCGTCACGACACCGCTCTGGCCTCGGACCGCCCCGGCAGTCGCACAATGCAGCCGCAAGACGAGCTGGGCCCGCCGGCCACGTTCTGCGGCAGACCTCCGCAGCCCATCTTTCGGCACCCTGTCGAAGTCCTTGTGGACCTGGGAGCCTGCATGCCGCCTGCCAATCCATGCTGACGTTTCTCCATCCGTCGATCCAACGAGCGCCCCGCGCAGCCTGCTGTCACCGGTGGTGCGGTCCCTGACAATCGATGCGTGCCCGGTACCGCGCGGGCTCGAGCGAGCTGCCAGGGTGAGGCTAGGCCGACGCTTGCTGGTGCACACGCGTGGAACTACGCATTTCTGGCCGTCCCAGAGTGAAAACCAGGTAGTCTTCGGGGTCTCGCACGGGGGCCAGTCGCTGAGACAGCGAGCCGGACGGTGGCTGCTGTCCGCAACAGGGGTCCGACAGCCCGCCGCCCATGGTGCGACCGGCGACCATCCTCGGCCGGCACCGTGCTCGTCCGCCGACGCCGGCCAGCCCGGACGGACGCCACCCCCGGCCAGCGCCGAACTGCTCTCCTGACGCCAACCGTCCTGGCCCGTCCGGAAGGCGACCCGGCGGTCCTCCCACGCAGGTACCGACCAACAGGTACTTTGCCGGGCGACCCCACGGTCCCGGCGCTCCTACGCTCGAACCAGTCCAATGAGGCGCCTCCACCTCGGGGCGCCGCGGGAGATGGCTGCAACACAAATGAGCACCTTGAACCGGGCATGGCTTCGTTCATACTTCGCGACGAGGGTTGAGAGCCGCGAGTGCGAGCGCCTCGTCTGTGAGCCAGTGGCAGGCTTTGCCGGCGCCGCTGACTCCCTTCGTGGACCGCGTCAGAGAGCTGGCGGTGCTGCGGCGTCTGCTCCTGGAGCAGCGCCTCCTGAGCCTCGTGGGGACTGGAGGAGTCGGCAAGACGCGGCTCGCCCTGAAGCTCACAGAGTCCGTGCGGAAGCAGTTCCCAGACGGGATGTGGCTCGTCGGGCTGAGCGGGCTGGAGGAGGCGAGCCTGCTGCCTCGGGCCGTCGCCCACAGGCTTGGCATCGCCGAGGACGGTCAGGCGGACGCGACGTCGCAGCTGGTGACGGTGATCGGCGCTCGCCGCGTGCTCCTGGTGCTGGACAACTGCGAGCAGCTGGCGGAGGCGGTCGCCTCCCTGGTCGACCGGATGCTGCAGGCATGCCCAAACCTGACCCTGCTGGCGACCAGCCGCGAACGTCTTGGAGTGGCGGGCGAGATCGTCTGGCGCGTCGATCCGATGGACGCCCCGCTGGCGGGTCGTTCCTACGCGGTGCACGAGCTGGAGCGCATCGGCGCGGCCGCGCTGTTCCTGGAGCGGGCACGTCGCAACAGCCCCGGGTTCGAGGTGGATGCGGCGAGCGCCGGCATCGTCGCGGAGCTCGTCCGGCGGCTGGAGGGCCTGCCCCTGGCCATCGAGCTGGCGGCCGCCTGGTGTGGGGTCCTCTCGCTCGAAGACCTGCTGACCAGGCTCGTTGACCGCTTCCACATCCTGGCCAGCCGCGAGAGAACCATGCCCAGCCGACACCGCAGCCTGCGCGCAGCGATCAACTCGAGCTACGACCACATGACGGCAGAGGAGCAGTGGCTCTTCCGCCGCCTGGGCCTGTTCGTAGGCGGCTGGAGCATGGAGTCCATGCAGGTGACCTGCGAGCTGAAACCGACGGACGGGCTCGACCGTCTCGCGCGCCTGGTCGATCTGTCGCTGGTCACCGTGCACCGAGCCGGCGGCGGGCCCACCAGGTACCGAATGCTCGGATCGCTCCGCGAGTACGCCGTGGAGAAGCTCCGGGAGGCGAACGAGCTCGAGGTGGCGTCGGACGCCTTCTGCGCCTGCTTCCTGCGGCTGGCAGAGAGCGCGAATCGGGACATCTACCGGTCCGTCGGCGCCACGTGGCTGGTGACGCTGGACGCGGAGCAGGACAACTGCCGCGCCGCGCTGCGGATGGCCCTGACCCGGAACCCGGCCGTCGCCATTCGGCTGGCGGCGGCGCTGAGCCCGTACTGGGACTTCCGCGGCCTGTACGCGGAGGGGCGGCTGCAGCTGACTGCAGCCATCGAGGCCGCCCCGGCGGCGACGCCGGCGCTGGCGGCCGGCCTGCGCGGCCTGGGCCTCATGGCGTGGGCGCAGGGGGACCAGCGCTTCGCCACGAGGCAGGCCAGTCGCGCCCTGGCCGTGGCCAACCGGCTCGGAGACGCAGACGGCGTCGTGTACGCGCTGCAGCAGCTGGCGCAGATTCGGTTCGCGGTCGGCGACCTGGCTGCCGCGAGGGCGCGGCTGGAGCGCGCCATCCCGATCGGTCGCCGGCTGACCGACCGGGATCCCCTCGGGCTGTGCCTCTTTCGGCTCGGCCTGATCGCCATGGCGGAGCACCTCTGGCCGGAGGCCGAGGAGCACCTGGGCGAGAGCATCAGGCTCGGTCGGGCGGCCGACGACGCCGAGCGGATCGGCGTCGGGCTCACGTACCTGGGACGGGTGCACCTGGAGAGGGGCCGCTTCGACAGGGCGGAGGACTGCCTCCGCGAGAGCCTGGCGGTCTGGCGGCGCCATGGCTCGCCCCGGCAGACCGCCAGAGCCCTGGAATCGATGGCGGCTGTCGCGGCCGAGCTGCGGCAGCACGAGCGCGCCGCCTGGCTGGCCGGGGCCAGCGCGGGCCTGCTGGAGCGGGCGGGGGTGAGGGTGGCCCCGCCGATCGACGACGACATGGACGAGCGCGTCCGGCGGTCGCTGACCGCACGGGGCGCCGGCAGGGCATTCGCAGAGGGCAGGGCGGCCAGCCTCGAGACCGCGATCGCCTATGCCCTGGGCGAGGAGGAGAAGCCGGCGCAGCCGGCGAGACGAGCCGGTCCGAGCGCGGCCGTCGCGGCGGGCCTGACCCGGCGCCAGGTGGTGGTCGCAGGCCTGGTGGCGCAGGGGTTCACGAACAAGGAGATCGCGGCGCGGCTCTTCATCTCCGAGCGCACGGCGGAGGGCCACGTCGAGCAGCTTCGCAACAAGCTGGGCTTCGGTACACGATCGCAGATCGCGGCGTGGGTGGCCCAGAACCTGCCCGCCGAGCAGGCCGGGCCACCCTGATGCCGCTGCCTCAGGGCGGCGGAGAGCTGGACGTGCGCTCCAGCCGCACCAGCATCCTTCCGAACGCTCGCTCGTACAGCTGCTCCGTCTTCTCGATGTCCTCGTGGGTCCCGGAATCGGTCGTCCCACTCGGCGTGTAGAACGGTTCGTGTTCTTCGTGTTCCACGGGACCGCCGAAGATGAGCTCGCAGTCGTGCCGGTACTTGTGAGTGTCGATGATGTGCTGGTGCCAGAGCCCGTCACCGAGCTTGTTCAGTGCGGCGACCGGGAGGTTCGGATGCAGGTATCGGAGCTGCAGGTGTCTGCGGTACTCGCGGACTGCCACGTCCGTCTCCGCGCCTCCCCAGCCATAGGTCTCCGCCGCACGTTCGATGATCAGTCCCATCCTCTCGTCATTCGAGAAGAGGTCGTCCAGCGCCGCTTCGATCAGCTCTGTGCGCATCGCCCTGGCCGCGGCCAGCAGATCGTGTCGCTCCTCGCTGGCCAGCTCCGCGAAGGCCCGGTCACGGCCGTCACGCGTGGCGTCCTTCTCGGGAGCATCGCGGCTGACGGAGCCGTCGGGCTCCTTCTGATGCCAGCGCCCGCGTCCCAGGTCCCTCCACGACAGGTGACAGCCCGGCGGCACCTCGAGCGGCGCGCTGAGCCGGCCGACCAGGTCGAGCTTGGTCCATTCGCCGCGCGCGGGCTGGAAATAGTCGGGGGTCACGAAGTCCGAGACGGGGATGCTGCCGATGGGATAGTCGTACACCTGGCACGGGTCGCACACCTCGACCAGGTAGTCGACGTCGTAATGGTCGCCGTGCGGATCGATGTCCCGACCGCGCACCGTGCGCTTCCCCTCTGGATCGGCAAGCATCTCCAGGAGCTCGTGGCTGGCCGACACCGTCCAGCCGTCTGTCGCCTGCACGACCGCGTAGGGCTGGCCATTGTCATCGAGGTGCACGCCCAGCCCCGGGGACCGGTCCACGATGTAGATCGGCCAGGAACCCCCTGGCAGGTCCGACTTCTCCGCCACCGCCGTCACGCGAGCGCTCTCCTTCCAGATCGGCGCGAAGTCGCGCACGACCTGCGTCTGCAGGGCCTGCGCAACCTCTCTGAGCCGCCCGAAGGTCAGCGGCGCTCGCGAATCGTTTATCAGCACGACCGACGGGATTGCCATGTCGCCTCCATCCTCAACTCCACCGATCCGCCCGCGACACCGCCGTTCTCTGCCGCTCGTCACACTGCGAACGTGCGGCACGTCCAGGCTACAGCGCCGATCCGGTGTCTCATAGCGGTAAACTACCTGCGCAGGTACCCGGATGTGGTACCTGCGGCTGGCCGCCGGCGGGATTTCAGGTAGCGCGAAACAGGTGTCAAGCGCGTACGCTCCCCGGTGGCGCCGGGACGCTCGACAGCTACGGTATGTCACATGAGACGCAAGGTTGTCAGTTCCCTGACCGGTGCGCTCGTCTTTCTACGCAATCAGTGACGTCCTGCTGTGGCAGCGGATCTTCGAGCACCACGGCATGTTCCGGTTCGACGGGCATACCGGACGGGACACGTCTGCGTGCTCGTCGGGTGACCGATCCCGACATGCTCGAGCGGCCTGTCCCAGGTGATCCGGCCCGGTGGCGGTCACGTCGCCCGCGACCGTGGCGGCCGAGTACAAGGCGGCCAGCGTCCATGCGTACGTCGTGGACCGCCCACGGCGCCGATCGGCGATCGCGGCGAGGGTCGCCACGAAGACGAACAGGTCGATGCACAGCGGCCAGAGCGTGGCCCGCCATGGTGGCCATGCCGGCGGACAGCGCGAGCTGGCGAAGCGCCGAGTAGCTCCAGCACCCAGCCGTGTCCGTCGCGACCACTTCGGGCCGGTACTCGGCGTCCACCCTGAGCAGCGTGTCGAGGGTGTACGGGCTGTCCCGCACCGTACCGGGGACGACCACCGCGCCCAGGCCGGAGTACCGGTCGTTCACCGCGTTCAGCCAGGTCACGCCGCGGCCGACGCCGAAGTAGCGCGGGTTCGGGCCGGCGTTGAGCGTGGCCACCGGCACGACGAAGCGCAGCCCGTCCACCGAGGCGACCAGGCCGCCGCCCCACGCGGCCGACAGGTCGATCTGGGCCTGGGCGGCGAGCAGCCGCGTGCTGGCGGCGGCGATGGTCTCGGCCCGGATGTAGCTCTGGTCCACGTGCGAGAGACGATCGCGCGTCAGCGCTGGGACGCCCGGCTTCACCACCGGCCGGAACCCGATGTTGCAGGCCTCGGCCACGAGCACCGCGGCGACGGAGACCGGGAGGTCCTCGATACGCGCGCCGGCGCCGGAGATGTGCGTGAACTCGTCCAGGTAGCGGGTCCAGTCGTGCACCTCGAGCAGCAGCTCGGGCAGATCGACCCGCGGCAGCATCCGCGCGACGGCACGGAGGGTCCCCTGCCGCTGACGGCGCCCTCCACGATCGGGGTGGTGCCCGGTGTGCAGCGGGTCTCGCCCACCGCCACGCTGCCCGGCGCGGTCTACCGGACGGACCGGGTGCCGGTCTTCCAGAGCGGCGGCATCGGCCTGCGGGCCGCCGATCCCTCGCTGCTCGGGACACTGAACGCCGGCCTCCTCCAGGGCGCGTTCCTCAACGCCGCCACCGGCCGCTACCCGGTCGCGGTGCTGGGCTACGGGGCCGCCCAGTCGCTGGGCATCGGCAGCCTCGACCAGCCGGTCCGCATCTGGAGCGCCAACCGCTGGTTCACCGTGGCGGGCATCCTGCAGCCGGTCCAGCTGGCGCCGGAGATCGACCGCTCCGTGCTGGTGGGGCTGGACTACGCCACCAGCGACCTGGGGTTCGACGGCTACCCGACCCGGCTCTACGTCCGCGCCGACCCGGACCGGGTGGTGGCCATCGGCCAGGTGCTGCACGGACCGCCAACCCGCAGAGCCCGGACCAGGTCTCGGTGGAGAGGCCCGCGGACGCGCTGGCGGCCCGGCTGGCGGTGCAGGGCTCGGCGACGTCGCTGTTCGTCGGCCTGGGCGCAGTCGCACTCCTGGTCGGCGGCGTCGGGGTGGCCAACGTGATGGTCATCTCCGTCCTGGAGCGCCGGTCCGAGATCGGGCTCCGGCGGGCGCTGGGTGCGACCCGCTGGCACGTCGGTGTCCAGTTCCTCGCCGAGTCGCTGCTGCTCTCGGCGCTGGGCGGCGCTAGGGGCGTCGCTGCCGGCGCGGCCGTCACCGGGGCCTACGCGCTCCAGCAGGGCTGGACGATCGCCGTCCCGCCGGCCGCCGCCTGGGGCGGCCTGGGGGCGGCGCTGGCCATCGGCGCCGTGGCCGGCCTGTACCCGGCGCTGCGCGCGGCCCGGCTGGCCCCGACCGACGCCCTGCGGACCGTGTGACGGCGACCTGCCGGCGCAGGCATTTGTCTAGGCGGCGAGCGCCGCCGGCCTGACCACCGGCAGCCGCGTGCCAGGCTGGTGACAGAGCTCACCCACGCGCACGGGTTTCGTGGCCGGGCGTCCAGACACCCTTCCCTGGATGCCCGGCTCTCCGGGCTGCCGGCCGGCGGCGGGCCCTGCTGAGCGGCCGGCGGGCCTCGTGGCCGACAGGTCCGAACCGCGCCAGCCGCGGTCGCCCCCGGCTGAGCATTCCACCAGTGCGGGACGGCGAGACGTACGATGCGCTGCTCGGCCAGACTGAGGCCGGCGGCAGCACGCCGAGCCAGGGGAGCGGCAGCCGGCGGCCGCCCGACGGGCGGTCGCCGGCCTGCACGGCGGAGGCGGCCGCTGCCGTCAACCGATGGCCGCCGCCCAGTGCGTGCCGAGGTAGGTGGCCGCCGCCGTGGCCTGGTCGGGGCTCAGGAAGACGGGCGAGCCCGAGACCGGGGGCAGCGCCGCCGCGGCCGCGGCGTCGATTGTCGACGCGGCCTGCAGGGCGGCCATCCGGACGGGACGCGCCCCGCCCTTCAGCCACAGGTTCTGGCCCTCGTCCGAGTACAGGTACTCCTCCCACAGCCGCGCCGCAGCGGGGTGCGGGGCCTTCTTGTTGATCGCCTGCGCGTAGTTCCCGCCCAGGACCGCGTTGGCGGGCACGTAGACCTTCCAGGTCGGGACGTCCTTTCCGTGGGCGGCCGAGACGTAGTCCCAGTCGAAGACGACCGGTGTGCTGCCGTTCTTCACGGTCGCGGCGGTCGCCTGCACCGGCGCGAAGTTGCCGACCTGGTTGAGCTTGTGGAAGAAGTCGACGCCCGGGCCGACGTTGGCCAGCGAGCCGCCGCTGGCGAGCGAGGCCATCATCACGCCGTTGAGCGCGGCGTTGGCCTTGGTCGGGTCGCCGTTGAGCGCGACCCTGCCCCTGAACGCCGGCTGGAGCAGGTCCTGGAGGGAGCCGATCGTCGGCACCCTGGCGGAGTCGTAGCCGATCGACATGTAGCCGCCGTAGTCCTGGAACCAGAGGCCGGTTGACTCCTTCTGGCTGGCCTGGATGCTCTTCCAGGTGGCCACCTGGTACGGAGTGAAGAGGTCGGTGTTGGCGAGGGCCACGGCCATACCGACGTCCAGCACGTCCGGCGCACGGTCGGTGCCCTTCAGCTGCCTGACCGCGTTGACCTCGTCCTGGCTGCTCCCGTTGGGGTTGGCCGAGTTGACCTTGAGACCGTACCTGGACTGGAAGCCGCTGATGATCGCGCCGTAGTTGGCCCAGTCCGGAGGCAGCGCGATGACGTTGAGCGTGGCCTCCTTCTTGGCCGCGGAGACGAGGGCGTCCATCCCTCCGACGTCGGAGGCCGACCTGGCGCTGGCGGCGCTGGAGCCGCTCCCGCCGGACGCCCCCCCGCACACCGCCGCGAGGAGCACCGACGCGACGGCGGCACACAGGTGCGCGATCCGACCTGACGACCTCATCCACTCCTCCCTGTCTTCCCTGGCCGCCCGGCGGCCGCTGTTCCACGCTGCGCGTCACCGAGCGAGATCCCAGAATAGTTCCCCGACGGGCGGATTCCGGTTGAGGACCGGCCAGATACCGCTGCCAGCCCGGCGGGCCGGGGCCGCCGCCGGGAGGTGCAGAGCAGGCGCGTGACGCCCGGCGGCGGACCTGCGCGAGATCCTCGTCGCATGGTGCGAGCCGCAGTCGGGTGGCGGCAGGACGAGGTCCAGGCCGGCCTGAGCAGGCCGCCGCGACGGCCTCGGCCTCGCGAAGCTCGACGGCGGTAGGATGCTCGCTTGAGCACCGAGAGGGACGACATCGACGCGTGGCGGCGGCGCATCGGCCGCGCCGGGGTGTGGCTGCCAGGCAGGGTCAGGCATGCCGTGGCCGAGCTCGGAGAGGCGGCGGCCACCCTGGAGCAGCTCGGCTTCGGAGCGCTCTGGATCGGCGGCGGCAACCCCGACCGGCAGGCGCTCGGCGACCTCGAGACGCTGCTCGGCCGCACCACCGAGCTGGTGGTGGCCACCGGGATCGCGAACATCTGGGCCTGGGACCCGGCCGCGCTGCACGAGGCGGCTGCCACCATCGACGACGCGCACCCGGGCCGCTTCCTGCTCGGCCTGGGCGTGAGCCATGCCAGGCTGGTGACCGCGTACCGCCGCCCGCTCGCGGCGATGCGCGAGTTCCTGGACGCGCTGGACCGGGCGGCGGAGACGAGTGGCCGCCGGCCGCCCTTCCGGGTGCTGGCCGCCCTGCGCCGGAGGATGCTGGAGCTGGCCCGCGACAGGTCGGGCGGGTCGCATCCCTACTTCACGCCGCCCGAGCACACGGCCCTGGCCCGCCGGGTGCTGGGAGAGGGCCGGCTGCTGGCGCCGGAGCAGGCCGTCGTCCTGGAGACCGATCCCGGGCGGGCGCGGGGCATCGCCCGCGACTACATGGCGCCCTACCTGTCGCTCCCGAACTACGTCGACAACCTGCGCGAGCTGGGCTTCGGCGACGGGGAGTTCGAGAACGGCGGCAGCGACCGCCTGGTCGACGCCATCGTCGCCTGGGGGAGCGTCGAGGCCGTCGCCGGCCGCGTGCAGGAGCACCTGGACGCCGGGGCCGACCACGTCGCCATCCAGCCGCTCGACGGGAGAGGAGGCCTCGGCGTCGAACAGCTGCGCACGCTCGCGCCGGCGGTGGTCGGGCGCGCCTCGCCCGCCTGATGGGCGGGGAGGCCCGAGCCGGACCGGCC
>WNGQ01007188.1_pt1 | contig 10711 bp, 8 predicted proteins | sample 5407661 | NCBI WGS metagenome assembly WNGQ01 (sample SAMN13153382, study PRJNA577476) | soil metagenome | isolation source: 60 cm soil or saprolite under Garry oak tree replicate 2 | place: USA:California | collected 2016-06-15 | reverse complement strand
GCCGGTGCCACCAGCACTATCTTGCAGAATGCCACCAGGTCCCCGGTCCGGATCCTCGCCGCCCCCGCAACCGTCAGCGCCGACCGGCCGCCCGCCCCCGGCGGCGGCACCAGGTCCGCCACCCGTACCGCCACCATCAGCGCCCCGCCGCCGGGAACCTCTCCCGCCGCGGCGGCATCCTCGCCGCTGCTGGCAACGGACGGCGGGACAAGGTACAAAGACACGAGAGGCTCCTGGGACGAAGGGTGACTTCAGCACTCCCTCTTCTACCAGGAGCCTCACCCGCTTCCCCGGAGTTCAGCCAGGCTGAACCGGCCGCAACCGCACAGCACCGCCTGCCCGGCCGCGCCGGCATGCACACCCGCCACCAGGCCGGCACCGTCGAGGCCAGCCGCCAGAACCCCCCGCCAGTCACATAACGTGACCATCACCTGAAGCCGCCCGCCCCGCCCATCCAGCCTTAACCCCATGGCATTGGGCTGGGGCGTGCAGTCACTGCGAGTAGGAGACACCGTTTTCGGCGTGGTCATGAAGGCCGCGCTCGGGGACGGCGCCTTCGGCGAATACGTCACGGCGCCGGAGGCCTACACCGCCCGGGTCCCCGCCGGGCTGGACCTCGCCGCCGCCGGGGCGCTGGGGCTGGCTGGCACTGCGGCGCTCAACGCTGTCGACGCGATCGCCCCGCGGCCGGGCGAGACCGTGCTCGTCTCGGGTGCCACCGGCGGCGTCGGTGCGTTCGCCATACAGCTCGCCGCGGCCGCCGGGGCCTATGTGATCGGCAGCGCGCAGCCGGGTGCGGAGCGGGCCTACCTCCGCGACCTCGGCGCCGACGACACTGTGGACTACACCGGCGACGTGCCCGCCGCGGTGGCTGCCCTGCGCCCCGACGGCATTCACGCCGTGGTCCACCTGGCCGGCGACGGCCTGGAGTTGGCGGACCTGCTCGTGGCCGGCGGGCGCATCGCCTCCACCCTCGGCCTCACCGCGGACGACGTCGGAGGGCGTGCCGTCCAGGTCATCCCGGTCATGGCGGCGCCGGTCCGCCAGACCCTCGAACGGCTGGCCTTCGACGTGGTGGCTGGCCAGCTCACTGTCCCCGTGCAGCGGACCTACGCGCTCGCCGACGTCCCCCGGGCTCTTGCTGATTTCGCAGCGGGCACCCGCGGGAAGCTGGCCATCAGCGTGGCATGAGCGCGGCCCTGAGCCACCTTGCTGGGCGCCGCCAGGCCCGCGGCTCGCTGCGGGTTCGTGCTGTGCGTCAGGGCGGGTACGCGCTACGTCTCGCGCGGGGCGACCGGCGGTGTCGCGGTCGGCTCGAAGGCGGCGGAAAACAGGTAGCTGGTCGCCAGGCTGCGGTAGGGCCGCCATCTCTCGGCGATGGCGAGGACCTCCTGCTGGGCGGGGAGGTGATCGAGCTGATAGGCGGTCTGGACGGCTTTGCGGAGTGCGAGGTCGCCCGGTAGGACGACGTCTTCTCGCTGGAGCGCGATGATGAGGGCGCCCTGCACGGTCCACGGGCCTATCCCCGGAATCGCGGTGAGCTCTGCCATGAGCTCCTCGTCGGGCAGCCTGCTCAACACGTCCGCGTTCAGTCGGCCGTCCGACAGCCGCCCGGCGAGGTCGCGGAGCGTGCTGATCTTCCGCCACGAAAGCCCGGCCTCGCGGAGCTTGCCGGGATCGACTCCCAGCAGCTCGGCGGGTGAGGGGAGATGGCCGTCGAAAAGTGCCTCGATGCGGGCAATGGTCCGCCTGGTCGCTGCGACTGAGAGCTGCTGGCCGGTGACCTGGAACAGCAAGGCACCGTATAGATCCATCGGCGGGAGCTGAGCCATCCACGCCCGGGGGTCGAAGGCCGGCCGGTCGTCGATGAGCCGCGCCAGCACGGGGTCGGCGTTGCGAAGGTAGGAGCGCGCCTGCTGCAGCCACCCGGTGCGGCTGGAATCCTCGGTCACAGGCCCTGCTCCCTTCACCCGGCGGGTGTATTCCTGCACCATCTTCATACCTGAATCTGGCAAGTTGCCGCGGTCTTGGTCTCACCCGAGGCTGCCAGGATGGTGGCGTGGACATATTGAGCAGCCGGATTCTACTGCGACCTGCCGACCTGGACCGAAGCCATCGTTTTTACCGGAACGTGCTTGGCCTGGCGGTCTACCGGGAGTTCGGATCTCCGGCTGATCCTGGTGTGGTGTTCTTTCTCGGCCCGGGATTGCTGGAAGTGTCCGGCCGCGCGCCCGGCCCTCCGGGACGGTCGGTGATGATCTGGCTCCAGGTGCGGGACGTGGGCGCTGAGCATGAGCGGCTAGCGGCCGCCGGCGTTCATGTCCTGCGCGGGCCCGAGACCGAGCCCTGGGGTCTGATTGAGATGTGGATCGAGGACCCGGATGGCGTCCGGATCGTTCTCGTCGAGATTCCCGCCGATCATCCGCTCCGCCGCGACTTGCGGTCCTTTTCGCCGCCAACATGATGAACCGCACGCGGCATGAAAATGAGATGGTTTCGCTGTTTTGGGTGCGCGTGGCAAGGGCTGGGCTGCTAACGTCAGCGGGCCTGGCTTGAACACGCTTTCCTCAGGTGGCACGTCCGCCCGCTGACATGGTTCGGTTGGATGGCCTCGTCTGCCGCCCGGGGCACTCTGGCGCCAGGGGCGAACCGGGTGGATCATGGTGTGGCCACGTCACGCATATCGAGGATCTGCCTGGGAGTGCGCCATGACCACACCGAAGACCCCGGTTGTGTTCATTCACGGCTTGTGGCTGCACGCCACTAGTTGGCAGCCGTGGATCGACCTGTTCGGGGAGGCGGGCTACGAAGCGACGGCGCCGGGCTGGCCGGGCGTGGCGGATACCGTGGCGGAGGCCCGTGAGCACCCGGAGCGGCAAGCGGGCAAGGGCATCGCCGATGCCGTCGGTCACTACGCCCGGATCATCGGCGCGTCCAAGCCGATTGTCATCGGGCATTCGTTCGGCGGCCTGGTCGCCCAGAGCCTGCTCGGCCAGGACCTGGCCGCCGCGGCGGTGGCGATCGATCCTGCGCCGGTCAAGGGCGTGCTGGTGCTCCCGCCGGCGCAACTGCGTGCTGCCTTCCCGGTGCTGGGCAATCCGGCGAACAGGAAGCGCTCGGTCTCCCTGACCGCGGCGCAATTCCGCTACGCGTTCGGCAACGCGCTGTCCGAGGCCGAGTCGGCGCAGTTGCACGACGCATGGACCATCCCGGCGCCAGGCCGGCCGCTGTTCGAGGCGGCGTTCGCTAACCTCACCCCGCATTCCCCGGCGAAGGTGAACACGAGGAATTCCGCCCGCGGGCCGTTGCTGCTGATCTCCGGGCAGAAGGACCACACGGTCCCCGACTCGGTCACGCACGCGACCTTCAGCCGGTACCGCCATTCGACGGCGGTGACCGACCTGAGGCGGTTCGCCGACCGCGGTCACTCGCTCACCATCGACAGCGGGTGGCGCGAAGTCGCCGACACCGCACTGAACTGGCTGACTGCCCACAAGCTGTAGGCTCGGCCACCTGTCGCAGCCCGGTACGTCAGGGCAGGAAGCCCGGCGTCACGCCAGCCAACACTCACACAGCGGCAATTGCGGATGGCTCAGTCAATGGCCCCGGATCCTGCCGGGCCGGGTTGCCCGGCGGCGGCTGGTGCCCATGGCCCGAGCTGAAAGTGTCCTGGAAGGTTGCTGTAGGTGACCCGTTTTTCAGCGGTCTTTCACGAACCGGCCGCACGCTGGGAGCCGGTTGCCAACGGATCCATTGTGCGACTGCCGCTGCAACTGCACCACCGCGCATATTCATGCCGTGGCTGATGAGGGTCTCATGCCGGGACTGGTAGCTCGGCCTCCCGCCGTCCGACTCCAGCCACCGGCGCGTCCTCGCCGTTCTCGCCGTTCTCGACACATGAAATCTTTATGCCGGATAGGCCCCCCAAATCAGCTCGTGTAATCCACCTCGGACCAGTCGACCCCCTCGCCGGCATACCAGTTGATTCCGGTCAAGTTCCTGCGCGTGCTTACCTGGAAGCCGGGCTGCGCGATCCAGAGCCAAGGGGCATCGTTCACGATTATCCTCACACAGCCCTTGTGCTCCTCGACTCGCTGATCCCAATCGAGTTGGGGGCGCCCGGCCTTGGCCAAGCAGGCGTCGGTCTCGGCGCTCTTGTATCCTCCCCAGTTGTTGGAGCTCTCTGACTGGTAGAAGACCCCCAGCGCGTAGGCGGGGTCTGGCGTATCGGCCCCAAAGGTCTGGAAGAACATCGGCCGCTCGCCAGTGAACAGCGCGTTCGTGTACGTCGGAGGCGGGAGCGCCTCGAGTTCGAGCGTCACTCCGACGTCCGTGAATGCGCTGCGCAGCTGAGCTCCTACAGGCTCCCCGAGCGGCTCCGCGGTGCTGTAGGCCAATGTCGTCCTAAACCCGTTCCCATGGCCGGCCTCCCGCAAAAGCTCGCGCGCCCGACCGGGATCGTAGGTGTACGGGCTCAGGTTAGGGTCGAACCCGGCGGCGTGATCCGAGAGCGGGCCGTGGGCCGGCCCGGCGAACCCTCGGTAGACCTTCTCGAGGATCTGCGGATACGGCGTCGCATATGACAGGGCCTGCCGGACCCGGACGTCGTCAAGCGGCGGGTACTTCGGGTTCATGGGGCAGGACGCGATGACATAACCCTGGAAGTTCCACAGGCGCAAGGCATCGCTGTTCTGTACCCGTTGCATGTCCGTGGGCAACAAGTACTGAGCGACCTGCGCTTCTCCGGTCATCAGCATGGCGAGCCGGTTGGACGACTCCGGCACCGCCCTGAACGTGATCTGGTCGAGTTTGGGAGGGAAGGGATGCTCCTTGTGGGCCGCCCAAACGACATGGCGTCCGGGGCTGAGGTCAGCGAGCTTGAACGGGCCGAAGCCCGCGTCGTGGTTCTTCAGCCAGCGCTTCGCCCAGGGATCGCTGGAGGTCGCGTGGCTCTTCGATAGCTTGGAGTCGGCGATCACGCGCCAGAATGTGCTCAGCGTGAGGAGCAGGTCAGGCCCCGGCTCGGCTAGCTCGACGCGGACCGTGTACTTGTCGAGGACCTTCACGTCTCCCGGTCGCTCGATCGTGGAGAGCGTGTTGTAGAAGCTCGTGATGCCGTGCAGCGCGAAGCTCCGGTCGAACGCCCACTTCACGTCCGCGGAGGTGAACTCGTTCCCCGCGTGGCTTGGCCACCCCTTTCTGAGCGAGAAGGTGTAGGTCCTCCCGCCGTTGGTGACTTCCCAGCCCTCGGCCATGCGCGGCTCGGTGATCTCGTCGAAGTTCTCGGCCTGCCAAGCGAGGTCGAAGCCGCCCGGCTCGCCGGGCGCCGGAATCTGCTTCCAGCGGGTCAGACGGTCGTTCAAGTTGAAGATGTGGTCGTACACCTCTTTGCCGAACACGAGCTCCCAGTCGAGACTGGGCGGGGTCGTCGGTGCCGCAACGAGCAACTGATTAGAGGGTGCCGCTTGGCCGCAGGCCGCGATCGCCGCTCCCGCGAACGGCGCCCCCACGCTCAGCGCCGCCGCGGACTTCAGGAACGACCTGCGGGTCGTCGGACGGCGCAAAGCGCCGGCGGGTGGGCTATCGGACTCATCCGTCATCGAGCTTGCCCGCCCGGGCATCTGGGCCCCTCTCGACCGGCTAACCGTCACCCTAGCGCACCGTGCGCCGCCGTCCAACGCGCCTTTCGCCGGCGCCGGCGAAAGAGGAGAATGGTCTCATTCCCGACTTGGGGAGGAGCGTGCGGCCTCGGCATATCGCACCAGTAGCGTTGGTCCTCGGGTTGATCGTTGTGGCTTTCGTAGGGACCCGCCTGCTCGGTGAGCGAGACGCGCGACAAGACTCCGAGCATCGCGCCGAGGTCGCGGCCGCACAGATCCGCGCGCGCGTGGAGCAAGGATCCTCCCTCGCCGAGAGCCTCAGCCGGTTCATGGTGAGCGTCGCCGGGAGCCCGGACGCGAGCCAGGAGTTCGCAAGCACCGCATCGAGATGGCTCAGCCCGGCAGGCTTCCCCGCCGCTGCGTGGATCGTGCAGGTTCCGGGTTCTCAGCGTGCCGCCTACGAGCGCCGGACCGGCAACCCCATCGTCACAATCGACCGGCAGCTCAGGATCGTGCCCGCCGGTTCGCGGTCCTCGTATCTGCCGGCAACTCTCGTCTCTGGCATCCCTCCCATGGAGACACCCGGGATCGACCTCGGCGGCGAATCGGGCGTGGCTGCGGCGGTGAACCGTGCGAGCGCGCTTGATGAAGTACGCGCAACCCCGCTGACAACCCTACGAGACGGCGAGAGGGGGCTCTTTCTCATCAGGTTCGCTCCGAGCCTCACCGGGGGGGTGGCCAGGCCGGCGTTCGTGGTGTTGTTCGTCTCGGAACCCTCACTGCGCGCAGCGGCCACGGACACGGCGCCGGTGCTACTCGCCGTCGGCGGCACCTCCACTGGGGATCTTGGCGGAACGGCAGCCGTGCGCAACACATTCACAGAAGCCGGACAGCGATTCGAGGTCGCCGTGCCGCTGGAATCGGTCTCCGGCGCTGCGGTGGTCCTGCCTTGGATCGTCCTCGCCGCCAGCCTCGTCCTCGCCGCCCTCGCCGGCGCGCTCGGGGTGAACGCGGCGCGGCGAGCCAAGGCGAAGGCCGAGGTGGACCGCCTGTTCACGCTCACTCCTGACCTGATCACGGTGGCGGGATTCGACGGTTTCTGGAAACGCGTCAATCCCGCCTTCGAAACGCGCCTGGGTTACACCGAGCGCGAGGCGCTTGCGCGACCGTACCTGGAGTTCGTCCACCCAGATGATCGCGAGCGGACCGAGGCGCAGGCACTCCGCCTCGCCGAAGGCAAGACGATCATTGCATTCGAGAACCGGCTCGTCTGCAAGGACGGCTCGTACAGGTGGATCGAGTGGGCGGCGGCACCGGTCCCGAGGGAAGGCGTGCTCTACGGGGTGGGCCGCGACGTGACCGAGCGTCGGCAGGCCGAAAGCGAGCTGAGACGGCTTGCGGGCGAGCAGGCGGCGAGGCGGCGTGTGGCGACGCTCGTCGCGACGAGCGTGCCGCCGACGGAGGTCTTCTCAGCCGTCGCCGAGGAGGTGGAGCGGCTTCTCGACGCCCAGGCCACGGCGATCGGGCGGCTCGCCCCCGACGGGACGATGGCCATCGTTGCCAGCAGCGGTACCGCGAGAGACGAACTGCCTGTGGGCACTCGTTTGAAGCTCGAGTCGGAGTTGGCATTGACCACGGTGGTACGAACCGGCCGGTCAGCTCGCGTCGACGGCTACAGCCGCGCGTCGGAGTCCGTCAACCTTAGGGCGCAACGGTTGGGGATTCGTGGCACCGTGGCGGTCCCGATTATGGTCGAGGGGTCTCTCTGGGGGTCGATTGCCGCCGGGACGGAACGCGACCAGTTCCCGGCCGACGCGGAGCAGCGCATGGCGGAGTTCACGGACCTCGTCGCCACCGCGATCGCGAATGCCGACAGCAGGTCGGCGCTAGCCGCCTCGCGCAGGCGGATCGTCGCGGCGGCGGACGAGGTTCGCCGGGAGATCGAGCGAAACCTCCACGACGGCACGCAGCAGCGGCTGGTTTCGCTCGGGCTGGCGGTGCGCGCCGCGGAGGCGGATGTCCCTCCCGACCGGAGCGACCTGCGAGTCGAGTTGTCCCGGATCGTGATCGGGCTGACGGATGCGGTCGCAGAGCTGCGCGAGTTCTCGCGCGGGATCCACCCGGCGATCCTTTCCCAGGGCGGTCTCGGCCGGGCTTTGCGAGCCCTCGCGCGCCGCTCGACGATCCCCGTCGAGCTCGACGTCACCACGGACACGCGTCTCCCTGAGCCGATCGAGATCGCGGCGTACTACGTCGCGTCGGAGGCCTTGGCCAACGCGGCGAAGCATGCGCAGGCGTCGCATATGGAGGTTTCGCTCGCAACACGCCACGGCAGCCTGGTGCTGTCGATCCGCGACGATGGCGTCGGCGGAGCGGATTCCGGCCAGGGCTCGGGACTCGTCGGCCTGCAGGATCGCGTCGAGGCGCTCGGCGGGACGATCAGGATCGATAGCCCGCCCGGTGGCGGAACGTCGCTCGTCGTCACGCTTCCGCTCGACGTCGAGCCAACGAGGATAGGAACAGGCAGCGAGACCGAGTAGCGGTGACGCGGGGCGTGTCGGCCGGGTCGAGCGCGCGACTGCAAACGCCGGGCACTCAAGCCGGGCTCGGCAGGCTGCTGTCGCTGTGCTCGACGTAATGCTCAAGCCTGGTCTGGCCATCTCGCCCGAGAAAGTAGTACGTCTGCTCCGTCATCTTCGCTCGTATGAGGGCTGGCTCGTCGCTCCCCTGTACATCACAAGACTCACAATGGTAAGAACTACATCCTGGCTTTAGCGCAATCGGACGCTCACACGACCAGCAAGTAGCTATTTTCCGGGTAGCGGGTTTACCTGGCACGTCGTTATCGCGCAACTCACCTCGCTCGATGGTGGTACGGACAATAGGTGCCCGCCGGAGTGCGAGCTCACTGGTCGGGCCGGCTTTGGATGTCATGTGAATAGGGTCGCGCAGCGTCCCCGGCGCCGGCATCACCGCCAGCGGCCGCTGGCGCCTGCTGCTGGCCGGGTTCTTCAGGTTCCTGCTGGCCGGTAGTGGTGTGGCCGCCTGCCAGTAACAGGAGCCCTGAAGGTGCCCTGGGAGAACCCTTGGCTGACACTCGCGGGTCAGCCAACGCTGGCCAACCTCTCGCCAACCTTGCGGATTGCTTCCATCGCAGTTCCAGCGTCAGCTGCCACTCTCAGATCTATAGCATCGACTACAGGAGCTCAACAAAATGTTTTCTCGCAAACTCACCAGGTCCATCGTGGCCGGCGCCGCGGCCATCGCGGTCGCGGGCGGTTCCTACGGGATCGTCAGCGCCACCACCAGCTCACCCGCTGCCAGCAGCGGCTCCGCTGGCGGTCCCGGATCCGGCGGCGGGGGATCCAACGCTCGGTCTGGCCCGGCCTCAGGGGGAGCATCCGGCACGGTCGGCAGTGTGTCCACGTCGAGCTTCACGATATCGACATCAACGGGTCAGAAGGTGACCGTCGACGAGGCGTCCTCCACGACATACCAGAACGGCACGAGCTCGACCTCGGCGAGCGCCATTACAACAGGCGAACCCGTCCTCGTACTCGGAACGACCAGCGGAACGACCATCACGGCCACGCAGGTCATCGTGCAACCGGCTGGCGGCGGATCTGCGACTTCCTCGGCGGCAAAGGTGATCCCCTTCCAGCAAGGCGCACCGACCACGTCAAAGCAGGTCGGTCAGATCCCGGCGAACTACAGTCAGGGGTCGGGAACGATTGTCAGCGGAACGGCAGCGAACAAGGCGACGGAAGCTGCGCTGGCCGCCTACCCGGGGGGCATCGTCGACCGTGTTGTGAAGCTGAGCAACGGCGAGTACGAGGTCCACAACATCGGCGTCAACTGGCCGCACCACATCTTCGTCAACCAGGACTTCAAGGTCGTCGGCGCCGATTAGCCGCCACGGTGAGGCGGCGCTGATGTAGTCGCCCACAACCTGCCAGACGCGACTGCGTGCCAAATCCTGGGCCGAACTAATCGTCGAGGAAGATGCGCGCGTGGCGGACGAATAGTCCGGGGTACTGGAAATGCGCGCCGTGGTTGGCGTCCGGGTACAGAATGAGCTCGGCACTGGGGAGGAACTGCTGCAGGATGTAGGAGTTGATCGTCGGGACCACGATGTCGTCGGTGCCGTTGACGACGAGGACGGGAAGCTCAAGGCCCTTGAGGTGGGCGTAGCTGGGGTCCTTGGCGGCGCCGTACGCCGCGAGCGCCGCGCGCTGGGCGGCGATGGACTGGTCCGAGACGGGCGCGTCGCGGTCGGCGCGGGCGACGATGCGCTCGACGTAATGACCTCGCGGTCGCTGGCGAAGGCGTCGCTCAGCGCCGGGTCGTAGTCATCCAGGGTGCCCACCCGCAATGTGCAGTCATGCTGCGGATACCCAGGCAGGCCCGGCGTCGTCCATGGTTGAGGTAACCCAGCCGGGAAGGACAAGACATGACAGAAAAGCGAGACCTTGAGGGCGTCAGTGCCCTGGTTACCGGGGCCACCTCGGGCATCGGCAAAGCAGCGGCCGAAGAGCTTGGCCGGCACGGCGCCGAAGTCGTCGTGCACGGACGCAACGCCGACCGCGGCGGGGCGGTGGTCGACACCATCACCGCAGAGGGCGGTAAGGCCCGCTTCGTCGCTGCCGACCTCAGCGACCCGGCCCGGCTGGACCACCTCGTCGACCAAGTGGGCGCGGTCGACGTGCTGGTCAACAACGCCGGCTTCTCCTGGTTCGGGCCGACCGCGGACCTGGACGTGGCGACCTTCGACCGGCTCTTCGCCGCCAACGTCCGGGCGGCGTACTTCCTCGTCGCTGCGCTGGCCCCGAAGATGGCCGCCCGGGGAAGCGGCAGCATCATCAACCTCGGGAGCATGGCCGGCCAGATCGGCCTGGCCGGCGGCGCGGCCTATGGCGCCACCAAGGCCGCACTGGCGGCGATGACCCGGTCCTGGGCGGCCGAGTTCAGTCCCTCAGGGGTCCGGGTCAATGCCATCGCTCCCGGGCCAGTGCTGACCAACGGGGCCGCGCCCGACCGCATCGAGGCCCTCGGCGCCACCACCCTGCTGGCCCGGGCCGCCCAGCCTGGCGAGATCGCCAACGTGATCGCCT
>WNGQ01007187.1_pt1 | contig 10711 bp, 6 predicted proteins | sample 5407661 | NCBI WGS metagenome assembly WNGQ01 (sample SAMN13153382, study PRJNA577476) | soil metagenome | isolation source: 60 cm soil or saprolite under Garry oak tree replicate 2 | place: USA:California | collected 2016-06-15 | reverse complement strand
CGATCCTGCGACTGGCGCTTTTTCCACGGCGCCCGACATGTCATCGCCACGCGAATCGCATAGTGCAATCCTTCTCGCGAATGGTGCGATTCTCATCACCGGTGGAGGCGACGGCACGATTGGTTACTCCCCGACAACCGTGCTCGCGTCGTCGGATCTCTATGCATGGCACTAGGAGCCGGACGGACCCCTGAGTAGGAGCGAACGTATGTGCGCGAAAATCGTAACCTCCCTTCTACTCGGCGCGGCCGTCCTTGTTGGTTGCGCCGAGCAGCCCGTCGGTCCAAGCGGGCATACGGGCGATCCGTCACTGGCCGCGGCGCTCGCGCCCACCGACGACCTCGCCGGCCAGCTCATCGCATTCGCCAGTGACCGCGACGGGACCGGCTTCCAACTCTTCCTGATGCATGCGAACGGGACCAAGCAGACTCAGCTCACTCACGTGCCGGGCTACAACGCGCGACCCAACTGGTCGCACGATGGACGCAGGATCACGTTCACCGCCTGCCGGCCGACCGATTTCAGCTGCGACATCTACGTGATGAACGCCGACGGCTCGGCGCAGACCAACCTCACGCATGACTTCAGCACCGATCAGATGTCGGTGTGGTCTCCCGACGACCGCCGGATCGCCTTCGTGAGTGACCGCGACGGCACCCCGCAGATCTACGTGATGAATGCCGACGGATCGAACGTCACCCGCCTGACCTTCGACGGAGCCCTCGACTTCCTGCCCACCTGGTCGCCCGACGGCACCCAGCTCGCGTTCCAGACGAATCGCGACGGCAACGACGAGGTGTACGTGATGAACGCCAACGGCTCGAACCCGGTGAACCTGACGAACAACCCGTCGACCGACGGCTTCCCGGCGTGGTCGCCCCGCGGCGACAAGATCGCGTTTCGGTCCGACCGCGACGGCAACGGCGAGATCTACGTGATGAACGTGGATGGCTCGGGCAAGACGAACCTGACGCACAACCCGGCTGAGGAGTACTACCCCGCGTGGTCGCCGACCGCGGGGCAGATCGCGTTCGTGAGCGACCGGGACGGCAACTTTGAGATCTACGGGATGAAGCCGGACGGCTCGTTACAGACGCGGTTGACGAGCAACCCGGCATTCGATGCGGATCCAGCGTGGGCGATCACCGCGACCGCCGGCCCGGCCGCGCCCGGCGCGTGTCCCGCGCACGCGGACTTCGTCGTGTCCGATGAACGCTCGCTCCTGTCCGCCGTCGCCTCGGCGCAGCCGCACGATACGATCGCGCTGAACGGGATGGTCGAGATGACGTTCGCGGACGTCTTCGTCGAAACGGACGATCTCACCTTCACGTGCGCGACTCCGGGCTCGGGCCTTCGGGCCGCTCCCGCGGCGATCAGCTGGCTCTTCGTCGTGTTATCGAAGCATGTCACCGTAGAGCGCCTGACGTTGGACGCCAGCAACACGGGGAACGGCGGCGTCGTCGCCTTCAACGGCGTGGAGGGGCCGTTCACGGGCTTCGCCGAAGACGTTCGACTCGTCGGGAATCATGTCCTCTGCGCCGGGCAGCACGTGGAGGCGTGCGTGTCAATCCGGACCGATGCAGCCGGCCTGCAGGGGGTCCTCATCTCCGGCAACACGTTTGAGGCGGATGGCAACCAGACCACGATCGCACTCATAGGAGTGAACAGCGGACGGGTGGAGGGAAACACCATTGAGGGGGGTGCGGGTGGGAACAGCGACCCCATGGATTTCATCGCCGGGTCGGGCGGCCGCTTCACACGCAACAACGTCCAGTGCGTCGGTGCATGCCTTGTCGCCGATGGCTCACCGGGGCTGGTGGTGGCCGCTAATCAGTTCCAGTCTGCGGGCTCTACGACCGGGGTCCACCTGCAGGGTGGCACGGACGGTGACAGCGTGATGGGGAACACCATCGTCGCCACGGCGCCCTCGACGGCGCCGAACCTTGGCGCCATCCGCGTACGAGACGGTACCAACGTTGTGGTCGCCGACAACACCGTCCGCGGGCCCTGGGCGAACGCGATCGCGGCCACGGATCTCACGGGCAGCGACTTCGAGCGGAACAGCCTGCAGAGTGCGGCCCTGTATGGCATCCGACTGTCCAGCGGAGTTTCGTTCGTCCCGATTTCTATGACCAGTAACTCGTTCCGCGGCAATGACGTCACCGGGTCTGGCAGCGCCGGCATGCTCGCGCAGCTCGCTTGCAACAACCAGTTCATCGGCAACGCGCTTCAGGGCAATGCCGGTAACGTCGGCGCGGTGTTCGACCTGACGACCGGAGGGAATACGCTCGTGGGCGACGGCACGATCGTGGTGGACAACGGCAGCTTCGATTGCAACGGTGACGGGGTCCCGGATCCCAATGTGATCACCGGATTAGGGCCGGTCCGCCGTGGTGTGCCCTTCGCAGCACCAGGCGGTGGCGCGACCAGCACGCGACGCGGGATTGCGTTGCGGTAGGAGGGCCGGCGAGCGCCACGCGAGCGACCGCCAGCTTGCGCTGCGGGACGAAGCGAGACAGTGCTTGCACCGTGACACACGACCCTCCCGAAAGCGCTCAACTTCGCTTGACTCTGCTCGCCCTCACCACGGGTGCGGGTTCATACGCCCGTCCTGCTCCATTCGCACCGCGCGGGCGTCCCGATTCACCACCCGCGCGTCTCCCCGATCTTGAGGGTCCATGCTCGCTCCGGCCCGAGGCCCAGGCGGTCCGCTTCGGCACGGAACCGGCGCGCAGGCTCGTCGAGCGGCTCGTCGGCCAAGTCGAACGTCCCGAAGTGCATGGCGACGATGCGCCGCGCCCGCACGTCCAAACCGATACGTAGCGCCTCTTCAGGCGTCGTGTGCACGAGATGCATGATGGCGGCAGGACGATAGGCGCCGATCGGCACGGCCGCGAGGTCGAACGGGCCGAAGCGCTCCCCGAGTTCCGCGAACGTCGGCGAGTACCCGGTATCTCCCGTGTGGTAAAACCGCCGCGTCGGCCCGGCCACTACCCACCCTGCCCAGAGGCGACGGTTGTGATCCCGGAGCGAGCGCCCGGAGAAGTGTTGCGCGGGCACGCATGTGATCCGCACGCCGTCCAGCGTCACCGACTGCCACCAGGCGAGCTCGATCGCCTGGCCCCCGGCGCGGTTGACCCATTCGCCCAGGCCCACGGGCACGATGAATCGAACGCCGCGACCCGCGAGCTGCTTCACACTCCAGAAATCGGCGTGGTCAAAGTGGTCGTGGGACAGGAGGGCAAAGTCCACCGAGGGCAGCGCGGCGAGCGGCACGCCCGGTGGCACGAGTCGCGGCGGGCCGACGAACGGCAGCGGCCCTGCCCGGTCTGAGAACATCGGATCGGTGAGAAACGTGACGCCGTCCATCCGCACCAGGAACGCCGAGTGACCGATCCACGTGATGGTCGGGCTCCGCGCGATCGCCGCGCTGTCGTATGGCACCCGCGCCGCGGCACCCGGCCGTCGCACGAACGCAGCCCAGATCCTCCGGACCAAAAAGCCGGCCGTCGGCGCACCGGGGGAGGGTACCGACCTCCCTCGCGCCAAAGCCACCACGGCCAGGACGATCACCGAGCCCAGGATCAGCACCACCCGGCGCTCCATCAGAACCGGTAGGCGTCGGTCACGCCACCGCCTCGACCCGCGGCGCGAGCAGCTGGTACATCACCGGCGTGACGATCCGCGCGAGCAGCGTGCTCGATACCAGGCCGCCGATGATCACCCAGGCGAGCGGCGAGTACAGCCCGCTGCCCTGGAGGGCGATGGGCAGCAGGCCGCCGATCGCAGTCAGGCTGGTGAGTACGATCGGCAGGAACCGCACCTCACCAGCCCTGCGGATCGCCGCCTCGAGATCCATCCCCTCCACACGCAGCCGATTGGTCAGGTCCACGAGCAGGATGGACGTCTTGATCTCGATGCCGATCAGCGCCACGAACCCGATCGTCGCCGCGAACGAGAGCGTCTGCCCCACGAACAGCAGCGCGAGCACGCCGCCGGCGACGCCGAGCGGGATGACCGACGCCACGATCAACGTCGAGCGGAAGGTGCGGAACTCGAGCACCAGGATCGCCAGGATCGCGAACGTCGCCACGATGATGGCCCCGCCCACGCCGCCGAAGCTCTCCTGCCGGCTCTCGATCTCGCCGGCCGGCACGATCCGGTATCCCAAGGGCACGGCGACGCCTCCGAGCCGGCCCAGCGCCTGGCGCGTCACACGGTCGGTGTTGTAACCGGTCCGTACGTTGGCCGTGACGGTGACGCTGCGCGTGCGGTTGTGGCGCTGGATCTCCGCCACCGCGCGCTCGAACCGCACCTCGGCCACCTGCGCGAGCGGTGCCAACCGCCCATTCGTCGAGCTGACGTACACCCGCTCCAGGTCCGCCGGACTCGCGCGACCGCCCCGTGCCAGGCGCACGACGACCGGCCGGGCGTCGCCATCGCCCTCCCGCAGGCTGCCAGCCTCGAGCCCCGCGATGCCGAGCCGCACCGTGCGGTCGATCTCGAGCATCGGGATCCCGAGCAACCCCGCCTTGGCGCGGTCGATTGCCACGCGCAAGTCGGTACGCGCCACGCGGACCGGATTGGTCACGTACTGCGTGCCCGGCGTCGCCTTGAGCAGTCGCTCCACCCGCGCGGCGATGGCGTGGAGCGTATCGAGTGATACGCCCTCGATCCGCAGCGCGATCGGCGCATCGATCGGTGGGCCGTTCTCGAACTCCCGCAAGGCGATTTCCGCGCCCGGGTAGCCGGCCAGCTCGGCGCGGAGCGAGTCCAGGAGCCGCGGCGTCCGCCCCGGCTCGTAGCGGTCGAGCAGCACGAACAGCTGGCCGATGCGGGCGTCGTCGGTCCGCGACGCGACGTTGTAGTAGACCCGGGGGTTGTCGTGGCCGACCGAGGTGTAGATCGCCTTCACGCCGGCCGTGCGGCCCAGCACCCGCTCCGCGAACCGGGCGGCCGAGTCCGTCACGGCGATACTCGCGCCCTCGGGCGCCGTGATGTCCACGCGGAACTGCGGCGTCTCGGCCTTCGGAAACAGGGAGAAGCCGACCACGGGGACGAGCGCGAGCGAGGCCACCACGAACGCCGCGCCGAGCACCAGGGTGCGGGCCGGCCGCCGCAACGCCCGGTCGAGCAACGGCGCATAGGTGCCGTGGATCGCGCGCTCGAACGCCCGGAGAAACCGGTTTCCCTCGGGCCCGTCGTCCTTGCCGAGCAGCAGGCTCGAAAGCCACGGGATGATCGTGAGGGACACGATCAGCGATGCCACCACGGTGCTGATCACGGCCACGGGCAGCGACCGGATGTAACGCCCGGGTCCGCCCGGCAGGAATACCAACGGTATGAACGCGAACACCAGCGTCGCCGTCGCGCCCAGCACCGCGACCCAGATCTGCCCCGTGGCGCGGATCGCCGCGTCGATCCGGGAGTACCCCTCCCGCCGGAACCGCGTGATGTTCTCGACCACCACGATCGAGTCGTCCACCAGCAGCCCGAGGGCGATCACCATGCCGACGATCGTGAGCTGATTGAGCGTGAAGCCGGTCCACGCGAGGCCGGTAACGGCCATCGCCAGCGACAGGGGGATCGAGATCATGACGACGGCGGCGGCCCTCGGCCCCAGAGGCAGCAGCGTCAACAGCACCAGCCCCACGGCCAGGAGGAAGTCCTCTCCCAACCTGGCCAGCCGGTGCGACACATTGGCCGCCTGATCGAACCCCCGGGCCAGGGTCACGCCGCGCGGCAGCTCGCGCTCGAACCGCACGAGCTCGGCGTAGACGCGGTTACGAACCGTCTGGACGGTCGTGCCGGATCGCTGGGTCGCGGTCACAAGCACCGCCCGGTGGCCGTTAAAGCGCGCGCGATACGTCGAGTCGCCGTAGCTCCACTCGACCTGCGCCACGTCGCCCAGCCGAACCAGCCGGCCGCTCCCCCCTCGCAGCACCGTTCCGCGCACTTGCTCCAACGTCTCATAGCCGCCCGAGGAGCGGACACTGAAGCTCTTGAGGCCGGCCTCCGCGTCGCCGCCCGGGACGTCGACGCTCTCCCCTCCGATCGCACCCAGCACCTGCCCCAGCGGCAACCCCAGCTGCGCCAACCGGCCGAGGTCGAGCGCGACGCTCACTTGCCGCTCCGGCGCACCCCAGCGCTCGGCTGTGCGCACGCCGGGCTGCCCACTCAGTCGGTCCTCCAACTGCTCCGCCAGCGAGTCCAGGAGGCGGTACGGCGCGAGGTCCGACACCAGCGCGACCTGCACGATGTTCACGTCCAACGTGCTCGCCTTGTAAATCTGGAGTCGCACCAGGTCGGGGAGCACTGAGCGCAACGCGTTCAGCTCCCGCACCACGTCGTCGTACTTCTTGTCGGCGTCCTGGTTCGGCTCGAACTCGATCTCGATACGCGCGACGCCGGCGCGGATGCGGCTATTGATGTTCTTCACATCGTCCAGCCGGTGCAGCGTGTCTTCGATCTGCTTCACGACGAGCCGCTCCAGGTCGCCGGCGTTCGCGCCTGGAAATACGGCGACCACCGTGAAGGTGGGGAAGTCGATCGGCGGGTCCTCGCCGCGCGGAATGGTCGCGAGCGACGTCAGGCCGAGGGCGGCCAGCATGGTGAACAAGACCACCGTGAACTGCCAGTGTTTGACGGCGAACTGAGTGAGCTTCATGGCCGCACCGCCAGCGCTGCGCCGTCGTCGAGATAGGCGGCGCCGTCGGTGACCACGGCCGCGACGCCCTCGAGGCCGCTCGCGATCGCGACGCGGTCGCCGGCCAGGAACGCGATGCGCACCCCGCGGCGCTCGGCATGACGCCCGTCGGGAGCGAGCGCGTATACGGTGGCGCTGACGCCGTCGGCCTCGAGCAGGGCGCCGATCGGCACCAGCGTCAGCGGGCGCGCCGCCGCGGGGCGGATCTCCACCCGGCCGATCAGCCCGCTCGCAAGCCCGGACGCGGCCGGTACCGTCACTTCCACGCGGTACGTGCCGGTCAGTGGGTCGGCCGCGCCCGCGATCTCCGTCACGGCGCCCTCGAAGGCGCGCTCGGGCAACGCGTCGAACCGCACCACCGCGCGATCCCCGCGCCCGATCCGCACGACCTCGCGATCCGCCAGCCCGGCGCGCACCACCACGCCACGCGCGTGGCTCCCGAGCGTAAGGATCGCCCTGCCGGCCTGAACCAGCTCGCCGGGCTCGGCGGAGCGCCGCAGGATCAACCCCGACGCCGGGGCGACGATGACGGCGTAGCGCCGATTGAACAGCGTGGTCTCGAGCTCGGCGTGGGCCACGTCGCGCCCGGTCTGGGCGTTCTGAGCCTGCTCAAGTGTCGCCACACTGTCGGCATAGAGTCGCCGGGCCCGGGTCAGGTCGCGCTCTGCTTTCTCGGCGGCGCTCCGGGCTCGGACGACGGCGGCGTCGATCTCACTCAGGTCGAGCTCGGCGAGCGTGTCGCCCGCGCGTACCGCCCGACCCTCGTCGACGAAGATCCGGCTCACCACGCCGCCGACTTTGAAGCTCAACGTCACTTCTTCCTTGGCGCCGAGCGTCCCGCTGGCGGTGACCGGGGGGGCGATCCGGTCCACGCTGACGGGCGCGACGCGCACTACCACGGCGTCGCCGGCGTGCGGCGCCACGGCGCGGCCGCGGCCGCAGGCCGCGAGCACCAGGGACAGCAGCAGGGTCAGGAACGTGCGATTCATGTCTCGTGCTCCTTTAAGGTCCTCATCCGGGGATTTCCCGCAGCGCGGCAGCGCGCTCAAGCTCCACCCAGCGAATGGCATAACGGTACGCGGTGAGGACGCGGTTCAGCTGCGCGCTCGTGTACGCAGTTCGTGCGTCCACGAATTCGATAGGGCTCGCGACGCCTTCCTCGTAACGACGCCGCACCAGCTCGAATGTCCGGCGCGCTGCTTCGAGGCGTGCGTCGGCAGTGGAGATCGCCGATCGCGCTACCGTCGCGGCTTCGTGCGCCGTGCGCACCTGGAGCGCGATCCGGTCCGCGAGATCTTGCCGCTGGATCCGGGCGCGATCGGCCTCGTAGCCGGCCTCGGACCGTCGGGCAGCGTCGCGGCCGCCGTTGAAGAGGTTCCACGACACGACGACTGACGCGAGCCAGAAATCATTGCTCGAGCGGAACGCGAGGTCGGGACCCTGGAACCCGTAATCCAGCGCCACGGACACGCTGGGGAGGAACGCCGCGGTGGCCGCACGCCCGGCACCCTCAGCAGCGTGCACGCCCGCCTCCACCTGGCGCAGCTCCTCGCGCGCCGCAAGAGCGCGCGCGACGGCGCTGTCGGCAGGAATGTCCAGTGGCAGGCGGTCGAACACGCTGTCGGGGACGACCTCGACGGGCCCGTCGAGCGGTCGCCGCACGATCCGGTTCAGCGCGCGGGCCGCCGCGACCTTCCGCTCCCGTGCCTCGGCCAGCTGCTGCTCCACGTCGGCCCGCTCGGCGCGCGCGCGAAACACCGCCTCGGGCGTCGCGCTCCCGGCGCCGAGCAGCCGCTCCGCCACGCGCTCGTTCTCCTGCACCAGCAGCAGCGTCGCCTCGTAAATCTCGACCGCCCGTCGGGCGGAGGCTTCCTCGAGGTAGGCGACCTGAACGTCGGCGGCGAGCTGCCGAGCCGCGGCCGCGAGCTGCATCCGCTGGCCGGCGGCGCGCGCGCGGGCCACCGAGTAGTTCGCGAGAATGCCCGCGTTGAAGATTGGCTGAACGAGCTCGAGCCGCGACTCGTGCCGCTGTGGCAGCGTGAAATTGATGTTCGTGGGGAAGCGGTTCGTGCCCGTGAGCTGGTTCAGCGTCGCGTATGCCGGATTGATCAGGTCGCCGATGTTCGGCACGCCGCCGAGGCGTGAGTAACGCGACTGCAGGCCAAGGGACGGGAAGAAGAGCCCGCGGGCCTCACGCACCTCGGCCGCCACCCGGCGCTCGGCGAGTCGTTCACCCTCGAGCCCCAGGTTGGTGCGCAGCGCCTCGGTCACGAGCTGGCCGAGCGGGTCGGGCCGCTGCGCCGCGAGGACTAGAGGGGCGGCGGTGAGGAACACGCACGCCAACACCGCTGAGCTGAGCTTTGCTATGGACCGCACCACCATTCGGCCTCCAGCTAACCACGTGATATGTTATAACACCGTTAAGTACGGAACCAAAAAAATCAGGTTTCAGGTTCCCGCACGAGGCCGCGGAGCAAAGCGTCGCACGCTCTGGCCGCGGTCTCGGTCACGTTCCGCCAGGGAATCCACGGATCGTCGACCTTGGCGATGTGCAGCGCCACGAGGCCATGCATCGCCCCCCAGGCGATCTGCGCCACCTCGTCGGCGTCGGTGAATTCGGGGCGCAGCCGGCCGGCGGCAATCGCGTCCGCGCAGGTCTGCCGCAGGAACCCGTAGGCATCCTCGCCAGGGTCGCGCTGCGCGGTGCGGTTTGGGCTCTCCTTGGGCCGGCGCGTCATGAAGAGAAACTGGTAGTGCATCGGGTTAGCCACACCGAAGGCGACGTAGGCGCGGCCCGTCCTGCGAAGCCGCTCGACGGGGTCGGCTACGGCGCCGATGTCCTGCAGTGCCTGGGCGAAGGCACGGAAGTCGAGGGTGGAGAGCTCGGCCACGAGCGCTTCCTTGTCCTCGAAGTGGTGGTAGATGGCCGTGGGCGTGTAGCCGATTTTCGCGGCAATGGCGCGCATGGTCGTGGCTTCGTATCCACGCTGCACGAACATGCGGCGCGCCGCGTCGAGAATCTTCTGGCGCGTCTGAACACGCTCGCGCTGCCGGCGCTCGAGGCTGGGAACCGATTTCGTCATAACTCAGTTATATCATATAACGACGTTATGCAATGTGTCAAGGGCCGGGACAGGGAGCCACGATGACCTGGGAGGCGATGTTATTCCTGAGCGCGCTCGCCGCGCTCGTTCCACTCTCTTACCTGGTGGAGGCGTTCCGGACGGCGCCCGCGGCACCAGATCGCCTCGACTGGGCACCGGACATTCCCATCCGCTATGTCGAGGTGAAGGGCACGAAGCTTCGGTATGTTGCCGCTGGCCGGGGGCCTGCCCTAGTCCTGCTGCACACCCTGAGGACTCAGCTCGACATGTTCCAGAAAGTCATCCCCGAGCTCGCGCAGCGCTTTCGGGTCTATGCGCTGGACTACCCGGGGCACGGCTACTCCGACATCCCGAAGGCGGAGTACTCATCCGAGCTGTTCGTGACGGCGGCGGCGCAGTTTCTGGATCAACTCGACATCCGGGACGCCGTGATCGTGGGGGAGTCGATCGGTGGGACCATCGGCTTGCTGCTTGCCGCCCGACACAACCCCCGTGTCCGCGCCGTAGTGGCGATCAATCCGTACGACTACGACGGCGGGCGCGGAATACGAAGAAGCTCCCTGTTGGCGAACATACTGTTCGGCCTGAACAACGTCCCGGTGCTCGGCTCGACGGTGACACGATTGCGCCTCTATCCGATCGTCAAGCACGTCCTCGAGGGCGGCGTGTACCGGAAGGGCGCGTTGCCCTCTACCCTGGCTCGTGAGCTGTACCGGGTCGGCAACCGACGCCGCCACTCTCGCGCGCTCATGTCGCTGGTGCGACATTGGCGCAGCTGGGAGCGAGCCCGGGTGGAGTACGCGCAGGTGGACCGCCCGACATTGCTGATCTACGGCGACCACGACTGGTCTCGTGCGGACGAGAGAGAGTCGGACCGCCGGGCGATTCCGGGCGCCGGGCT